>Ga0256839_1003171_pt1 | contig 17253 bp, 19 predicted proteins | sample 354166metaG_FD_185968 | JGI IMG/M metagenome (GOLD analysis project Ga0256839, IMG submission 185968) | Hydrothermal vent microbial communities from Mid Atlantic Ridge, Atlantic Ocean - 354-166 | ecosystem: Environmental > Aquatic > Marine > Hydrothermal vents | place: Atlantic Ocean: Mid... | reverse complement strand
CGGGCGGGCGGGGGGCCGTGGGGCCGGCCCGGGCGCTGGCTGGGCGGCCGGCGCCGGCGCAACACCCTGCGCGGCTCGCGCGACAACATCCACCACCACTACGACATCGGCAACGATTTCTATGCCTTGTGGCTGGATTCGGCCCACATGCAGTACACCTGCGCCTACTTCCCGGATCCCGCCATCTCCCTGGAGGCGGCGCAGGAGGCCAAGCTGCACCACGTGTGCCGCAAGCTCCAGCTCCGGCCGGGCGAGACGGTGGTGGAGGCCGGCTGCGGCTGGGGCGGACTGGCCCGGTTCATGGCGCGCCACTACGGGGTGACGGTGCGGGCCTACAACATCTCCGAGGAGCAGGTGAAGTACGCCCGCGAGCGGGCCCGGGCCGAGGGCCTGGCGGGCCGGGTGGAGTACGTCCTCGACGACTACCGCAACATCGAGGGCACCTACGACGTGTTCGTCTCCGTGGGCATGCTGGAGCACGTGGGGCCCGACAACTACCGCCAGCTGGGCGAGGTCATCGCCCGCAGCATGCGCCCCGACGGCCGCGGCCTCATCCACACCATCGGCCGCCGCAGCCCGGCACCCATGAACGGCTGGATCGAGCGCCGCATCTTCCCCGGCGCCCATCCCCCCTCGCTGGCGGAGATGATGGAGATCTTCGAGCCCCAGGGCTTCGCGGTGCAGGACGTGGAGAACCTGCGCCTGCACTATGCCCTGACCCTGCGCCACTGGCTGGACCGCTTCGAGGCCCACGCGGGCGAGGTGCGGGAGATGTTCGACGAGGCCTTCGTCCGCGCCTGGCGCCTGTACCTGGCCGGGTCCATCGCCGCCTTCCGCACCAGCCAGTTGCAGTTGTTCCAGGTGCTGTTCACCGGGCCCGACCGGCACGACCTGCCCTGGTCGCGGGCGCACCTGTACGACGCCGGGGCGGCGGCGTGATCCGCTGCGACGTCCTCATCGTCGGGGGCGGGCCCGCCGGCTCCACCCTGGCCTGGGCCCTGCGCGACTCGGGGCTGTCGGTGCACATCCTGGACAAGCGCCGCTTCCCCCGCGACAAGGTCTGCGCCGGCTGGATCACGCCGGCGGTGGTGAGCGCGCTGGCCCTGGACCTGGACGACTACCGCCGCGAGCGGGTGCTGCAGCCGGTGAGCGGGTTCCGCGTGGGCTGCATGAGCGGGCCCCTGGTGGAGACCCGCTACGACGAGGGGCCGGTGAGCTACGGCATCCGCCGCTGCGAGTTCGACCACTACCTGTTGCAGCGCTCCGGGGCCGTGGTCCACGAGGGCGTGGCGTTCAAGGGTGCCGAGCCGGAGGCCGGCGGCATCGTGGTCAACGGCGAGTACCACGCCCGCCTGCTGGTGGGCGCCGGCGGCCACTTCTGCCCGGTGGCCCGCTTCCTCGGCAGCCGCCTGGGCCGGAGCGAGACGGTGGTGGCGGCCCAGGAGATCGAGTTCCTCATGACCCCGGAGCAGCGTGCCGCCTGCCGGGTGGACCCCGAGCTGCCCGAGCTGTACTTCTGCGACGACCTGGGGGGCTACGGCTGGGCGGTGCGCAAGGGCGACTGGCTCAACATCGGCCTCGGGCGCGAGGACAATCACCGCCTGGCCGAGCAGGTGGCGGCGTTCTGGGACCACCTGCGGGCGCGCGGGCGCATCACCGGCGAGCCGCCGGCGCGCTTCCACGGTCACGCCTACCTGCTCTACCCCCATGCCCGCCGGCCCCTGGGCGGGCCGCGTGCGCTGCTGGTGGGGGACGCCGCCGGGCTGGCCTATGCCCAGAGCGGCGAGGGCATCCGGCCGGCGGTGGAGTCGGCGCTGCTGGCCGCCGCCGCCATCCGTGAGGCCGGCGGGGACTTCGGCCCGGCCCTGGTGGAGCGCTACCGGGCGCTGCTCACCGGCCGGCTGGGCCCGCGCCGGCCGCGGGACGCCGCCGCCTGGCTGCCGGCCGGGCTCCGCCAGGCCCTGGGCCGGCGCCTGCTGTCCTCGCAGTGGTTCGTGCGCCACCTGGTCATGGACCGCTGGTTCCTGCACCGCCAGCAGCCTGCCCTGGCCCCGGCCGGTTGACCCGTCCCGGCCACCGTCGCCATGGCAAGTTGTTGATTCGGCATGCCGGATATGCCCCCGGAGGATGCCGTGGCCCGCCATACGGGTTAAAATTCCGCCACCACCTGTGTGGACCCTCCGGCGTGGGGCCACCACCTGACTCGATCACGGGGGCAGCGAGACGCGCCATGAACAATCCCGCCAAGCGCGTCGCACGGAAAGCAGCCGACCGCCGCCAGCCCGCGGGCGTCCCCGCGTCCACCCCGGCGCCTGCGCCGGACTGGGTGGTGCCGTCCTGGCCCGAGCAGCGGCTGCAGTTTCTCACCCGCTACCTGTTCGGCATCCTGGGTGTCATCTATTTCAACCTGGTCTTTGAATACAACTCGCCGTGGCTCAGCCTGGGACAGCTCAACATCCTGCTGGGGCTGTACTTTCTCTGGCTCACGGTGTCCTTCGTCCATGCCTATTTCCACCGCAACTCGAGGCTGCGGGTGCGCCTGGCCATGTGGGTGGACATCGTCATGATCTCGGTGGCGCTGGTCAACGATCCCTTCACCGTGCCGCTGGTGTCGCTGGTCTACATCGTGGTGGTGCTGGGCAACGGCATGCGCTACGGCATGCGCCTGTTCTCCGAGGCCCTGGTGGGCAGCCTGCTGGCGGCCATGGTGGCCCTGAGCCTGCGCTACTCCGGCTCGGTCTACGAGCTCACGCCGGGGGTGGTGTTTCTCAACATCTTCGGTGCCATCATCCTGCTCTATGCCTACGTCCTCATGAGCCGGGTGGATGCCACCCGGCGCATGATGGAGCACTCGAGCCGGGTGGATCCCCTCACCGGGCTCATGAACCGCAACGCGCTGGAGGAGACCGCGGGCGTGCTGCTGCGCGAGGCGGCCGAGACCGGGCGGCCGGTGGCGGTGCTGTTCGCCGACCTCGACCGGTTCAAGGCGGTCAACGACACCTTCGGCCACAACGAGGGCGACCGGGTGCTGCGCGAGGTGGCGGCCATCATCCGCAACGCGGTGCGCGACGGGGACGCCGCGGCCCGCTACGGCGGCGACGAGTTCGTGCTCCTGCTGCGGGGTACCTCGCGCGAGGAGGCACGGCCGGTGGCGCGGCGCATCCAGCGCGAGCTCACCCGCTGGGCCGAGGACAACGCCCTGGACATCGGCGTGAGCATCGGCATCGGCGAGGCCCCGGCCCACGGGGCCAGCCTCCCGGTGCTGCTGGACCGCGTGGACCGCGCCCTCTACCGCTGCAAGCTGGCCCAAGGTGGCACGCTCAACCTGGCCATGCTGGAGGACTGAGGCCGCGGCCGTCCTCGCCCTGCTGGCGGCACTGGCGGCCGCCTGCTCGCCGCCGTCCGACGAGGCCATCATCCGGGAACGCCTGGCCGCCATGGCCGCGGCGGCGCGCGACAAGGACGTGCTGGGCGTGCGCCGTCACCTGGCGCCGCGTTTCGCGGCCCGCCATGGCCGCCACGAGGTGGACTTCAACCGCCTGCTGCTGGCCTGGTTTCACCGCCACGAGGTGGTGGAGGCGCGGGTCTTCAACGTCCAGGTGGAGGTGGAGGGTGACGGCGCCCGGGTCCGCTTCCAGGCCCTGGCCGGCGGCGGGCCGGGCCTGCTGCCGGAACGGCTGGAACTGTTCGACGTGGACAGCCGCTGGCGCCGCGATCCCCGCGACGGCTGGCTCGTGACGGCGGCCGAGGGCCGCCGCATCCGCCTCGACCCCGGGGATCTCCCGCCGCCGCTGCGGGAACTGCTGGAGCGGGCCGGCCGCTGAGGCCGTCCCTCGCCCCTCGCCCCTCGCCACTCGTCCCTCGCCACTATCAAGGCCGATTGGGCGCCCGGATCACCCCGGTGTGGAGGGCGAAGCGGCCCTGCCGGCGGTCGGCGAAGTAGCGGCGCAGGGTCTCGGACACGGTGCGGAAGGCCAGCGCGTCCCAGGGAATGTCCTCCTCGGCCACCAGCCTCACCTCCAGGCTCTCGCTGCCCGGGGCGAAGTCCAGGTCCAGCAGGCGCGCGCGGTACATCATGTACACCTGGTTGATGTGGGGCAGGCTGAACACCGTGTACAGTCCGGTGATCTCCACCCGGGCGTTGGCCTCCTCCAGCGACTCGCGCGCCGCCGCCTCCTCCACGCTCTCGCCGTTCTCCATGAAGCCCGCGGGCAGGGTCCAGAAGCCGTGGCGCGGTTCGATGGCGCGCCGGCACAGCAACACCCGGTGGTCCCATTCCGGGATGCAGCCGGCGACGATCCTGGGGTTCTGGTAGTGGATGGTGGCGCAGTCGCGGCACACGTGGCGGGCCAGGTGGTCACCGTCGGGCACGCGCAGCTCGATGAGGCCGCCGCAGGCGCTGCAGTACTTCATGGCCCGGTCAGCGCCCGGGATCGGCGAGCCAGGCCGCCCACTGGCTGTGGGTGGAGACGTCCACGCCGGCGGCGGTGGCCCGCGCCTGCAGGTGGCGCTGGAGGTCGTCCATGAACTCGCTGTCCATGAGTTCCGGATGCTCGTTCACCGCCGCGTGCAGCACGCGGTAGAGCACCTTGAGTTCCGCCACCGGGTAGTCGGCCAGGGGCCGGGTGTCGCTCACTGCGGCCTCAGTTGCAGGTTTCCCGCGGGCGGTAGCGCCCGTCCCGGAAATCGGTGAGAAAGTTCTCCAGCGCCGGGTGGCGCACCGGGCGCCCGGAATCGTCGGGCACCAGGTTGCGCTCGGCCACGTAGGTCACGTGGTCGGCCTCGTCCACCAGCACGCGGTACCAGGGGGCGTCCTTGGGCGGGCGGCTGCGGGCGTTGGCCTCGTACCATTCGTCGCTGCCTTCGAAGCACGGGTCGGCGTCCACGATGACGCCGCGGTAGCCGAACAGGCGGTGGATCACCACCTGGCCGATGTGGAAGCGGGCGCGGGTCTCGTTCACGGCGTCACTTCTTGGCGCCCGGGGGCACGAAGCCCGCCGGCAGGCTGCCCATCTCGCCCTCGCCGAACAGAAAGCCCTTCATGTGCTGCTCGATGACCTCGATGCTGGCCGGGTCGGCGGTGCTGAGGCGGTTCTCGTTCATGATGATGGTGAGCCGCTCCAGCCAGCGGCGCCAGCCCTCCTTGGACACGTTCTCGTAGATGCGCTGGCCCAGCTCGCCCGGGTGGGGCGGGGCGTCGAGGCCTTCGGCCTCCTGTTTCAGGACTTGGCAGAACACGGTGCGGCTCATGGGACGATGGTACCCCTACTTGGTCTGGGTGTTGCGAAAATTCTTCCGTGGAGTATAACGGCTTCAGCGGCGCCCGGTGGCGGGCCGGCGGAGACATGATACAATCCCGATTATTTTCCTAGGTTGTGGCGCCCGGTGCAAACGGGCGTGTTCATGAAGGGCCACGGGCCCGGGAGAAGTGGACCATGAGCGCCGAAATGCAGTCCGGTACCGGGTATTCCACCCGCATCAACGACGAGATCACCGTCACCCCCGAGGCGGGCGCCCAGCTCGCGGCCCTCCTGTCCCAGGCCGAGGACGAGGTGGAGGGCGTGCGGGTGTTCGTCAGCGGCGGCGGCTGTGGCGGCATGAGCTACGGCATGACCTACGCCGAGCGGGTCACCCCCTACGACAAGGTGCTGGAGGGGGACGGTTTCAAGCTGGTGGTGGACGCGGTGGCCCTGAACTACCTCCAGGGCTGCCAGATCGACTTCGTGCAGCAGGGCATGGGGGCCAGCTTCGTGTTCAACAACGTGTTCCAGGCCGTGGGCGGCAGCGGCGTGTGCGGTGCCTGCGGCGCCGCCGGCGGCGGCTGTGCCTGACCCGGTGGCCCGGCCCCGCGTCCTTCTCGTCGCTCCCCACGGCAGCTATCGCACCGCGCCCTTCCTGGCGGCCGCCCGCCGCCTGGGGCTGGAGCCGGTGGTGGCCTCCAGCGGCCGCCACTCGGTGGTGGCGGCCTACGCCCGGGGCCTGCACCTGGACCTGGGCGACGAGGCCGCGGCCCTGGCCGCCATCGAGGCCGCGGCCCGCCAGCGGCCCTTCGCCGGCGTGGTGGCCACCGACGATGCCACCACCGAGCTGGCCGCCCGCGCCGCGGCCCGCCTGGGCCTGCCCCACAATCCGCCGGAGGCGGTGCGCCTGGCCCGGCGCAAGGACCTGGCCCGGGCCCGCCTGGCCCGGGCCGGCGTGGCGGTGCCGGAACACCGCGTGCTGGATCCGGCCGGCGACGTGGCGGCCCAGGCCGCGGGCTTCGGGTTTCCCGCCGTGGTCAAGCCGGTGGCCCTGGCCGGCAGCCGCGGCGTCATCCGGGTGGACGACGAGTCGGCCCTGGTCGCGGCGGTGGAGCGCATCCGCGCCATCCTGGCCCGCGAGGACCTGCTGGAGCCCGAGGCCCGCTCGCGCCTGTTGCTGGAGCGGTTCGTCCCCGGGGCCGAGGTGGCGGTGGAGGGCATGCTGGAGGAGGGGCGCCTGCGCCTGCTGGCGGTGTTCGACAAGCCCGATCCCCTGGACGGCCCTTTCTTCGAGGAGACCTACTACGTCACCCCCACCCGCCATCCCCCGGCCGTGGTGGAGGCGCTCCAGGCGCTGGTGGAGTCGGCCTGCGCCGCCTACGGCCTGCGCGAGGGGCCGGTGCACGCCGAGTGCCGCATCAACGACCGCGGGGTGTGGCTCATCGAGCTGGCCGCACGCACCATCGGCGGCCTGTGCGCGCGCCTGCTGGGCGCAGGCACCGGGCACGGCCTGGAGGAGCTGGTGCTGGCGCGGGCCACCGGCCGCCGCCCGGTGCCGGCGCCGCCGGCGGGCGCGGCCGGGGTGCTCATGATCCCCATTCCCGCCGCCGGCGTGTTCAAGCGCGTGGAGGGGATCCTGGACGCCCTGCGGGTGCCGGGGGTGGAAGACATCGACATCCAGGTGCGCGAAGGCCACACCCTGGTCCCGCTGCCCGAGGGCAGCAGCTACCTGGGCTTCATCTTCGCCCGCGGCGGCGACCCGGCCGCCGCGGAGGCGGCCCTGCGCGCGGCCCACGCCCGGCTGCGCATCGTGGTGGCCCCGCTGTGGACCCTGGCCCCGGCGCCGGAGGCCGCCGCGTGAGCCGGGCGCCCGCCGACTACCGCCTGGTGGAGACGGCGCTGCAGGAGCGGCTGCCCGACGGCACCACCCGCTGCAACCTGTGCCTGTGGCGCTGCCGCCTGCGCCACGGCCAGCGCGGCTTCTGCCAGACCCACGTCAACCGCCACGGCACCCTGTACAACCTGTCCTACGGCATCATCTCGGCGGTGGACCTGGGCGCCATCGAGGACAAGCCGGTGCGCCACTACCGGCCCGGCACCCGGGTGCTGTCGGTGGGCAGCTACGGCTGCAACTTCCGCTGCGGGGGCTGCCACAACCTGGAGATCTCCTGGGGCCTGGAGGCGCTGGACGACCTGGCCCGGGGCCAGTCCACCGCCGCCTACATCACGCCCGGCGAGCTGGTGGCGGCGGCCCGGCGCCACGGGGCCGACGGCATCGCCTTCACCTACTCGGAGCCCGCGGTGTGGCTGGAGTACGTGCTGGACGCGGCGGCGGCGGCCCGCGAGGCGGGGTTGTACACGGTGTACGTCTCCAACAGCTTCGTCACCGACGAGGCCCTGGAACGGGTGGCGCCGGTCATCGACGTGCTGTGCTCCGACATCAAGAGCCTGGACGACGCCTTCTACAAGGAGATCTGCGGCCTGGCCACGGTGGACAAGGTGCTGGGTTCCATCGAGCAGGCCGCGCGCCTGGGCATCCACGTGGAGACCCGCACCAACATCATTCCCGGCCGCAACGACGACCTGCTCATGCTGGCCGACATCGCGGCCTGGATCCGCGATCACCTGGGGCCTGAAAGCCCGTGGCACATCACCCGGTTCTTCCCCGCCTTCAAGCTGGCCCACCTGCCGCCCACCCCGCCCGAGATCATGTGGCAGGCCTGCGAGGCCGCGCGCCGGGTGGGGCTGGAGCACGTGTACGTCTACGACGACAAGGGCTGCGACTGCGCGCGCGACAACCGGCCGGTGGCCGACTGGTTCGACCGGGACGTGGAGATCCTGCACGAGGTGAAGAAGTGCAGCGCCGCCTGCTGCGGCGACGAAGGCGTGCTGCTCAAGAAATACGAAAAGGGGGCTGGGGGCTAGGGGCTGGGTTCTGGGGAAAGGGGCTGGCCGCTGGGGACTAGGAGAGCATCGACCCAGAAGGCTAAAATGGCTCGTGTCGACCGTCACCACCCGGTCCCCAGCCCCCAGCCCCCAGCACCCAGAACCCCTCCGCATGACCAATCACATCCATCCCACGGCGCTGGTGGATCCGGCCGCGCGGCTGGGCCGCGACAACCGCATCGGCCCCTATGCCGTGGTGGAGGCCGGCGTCGAGCTGGGCGACGGCAACGTCATCGAGAGCCATGCCGTCATCCGCGCGGGCACCCGCCTGGGCCACCGCAACCGGGTGCACGAGCACGCGGTGCTGGGCGGCCCCCCGCAGGATCTCTCCTTCGACCCGGCCACGGCGAGCGGGGTGTCCATCGGCAGCGACAACGTGTTCCGCGAGTACGTCACCGTGCACCGGGCCACCCGGGCCGGGACCGACACGGTCATCGGCGACGGCAACTTCCTCATGAACGGGGCCCACGTGGCCCACGACTGCCGCCTGGGCAGCGGCGTGGTCATCGCGCCCTACGCCGGCCTCGGCGGCCACGTGGAGGTGGCCGACCGGGCCTTCGTCTCGGGCGGGGTGATGGTGCACCAGTTCACCCGCATCGGCACCCTGGCCATGGTGGGCGGCAACAGCAAGATCACGCGCGACGCCCTGCCGTTCATGATCACCGACGGCGTGCCGGGACGGGTCCGCGGACTCAACGTGGTGGGGTTGCGCCGGGCCGGGTTCTCCGCCGCCGACCTGCGCGTGCTCAAGCAGGCCTACCGGGTGCTGTTCGCGGGCGTGCGCCCGCTGGCCGAGCGGCTGGCGGCGCTCCGGGCCCTGGAGTCGGAGCACGCGGCGCGACTGGCGGAGTTCATCGCCGGTTCCCGGCGGGGTTTTCACCGGGCGGGCAGCGGCGAGACGCCATGATTTTCCTTTATTTCGCTTCTGGGCGAACGTAGAATACAGGCGCGCCGGCAGGGTCTGCCCGGATCCCCGGCGCCATCGTCAGAATAGAGGCCGGGCCCCGCCGCCGGACGGACATTCCATGAGCAGCGTCATCGCACCCTTCCAGCGCAAGAACAGCTACGACTACGACGAGCTGATCCAGTGCGGCCACGGCCAGCTGTTCGGTCCCGGCAACGCCCAGCTGCCGTTGCCGCCCATGCTCATGTTCGACCGCATCCCGCACATCTCCGACACCGGCGGCGCCTACGGCAAGGGTGAGGTGCGGGCCGAGCTGGACGTGCGCCCCGACCTGTGGTTCTTCGCCTGCCATTTCGAGGGCGACCCGGTGATGCCCGGGTGTCTCGGCCTCGATGCCCTGTGGCAGCTCATCGGCTTCTTCCTCGGCTGGATGGGCGGCCCCGGCCATGGCCGGGCCCTGGGCGCGGGCGACGTCAAGTTCTCGGGCCAGATCACGCCCGAGAACAAGCTGGTGACCTACCAGGTGGACATCAAGCGGGTGATCATGCGCAAGCTGTTCATGGGGATCGCCGATGCCAGCGTGTCGGCGGACGGCAAGGAGATCTATGTGGCCAAGGATCTGAGAGTGGGGCTGTTCATCGGGGAACCGCAACTCTGATTCCAGTGCCATGTCACAACGACGGGTCGTGATCACCGGGCTGGGCATCGTCTCCAGCATCGGCAACAACAAGAACGAGGTCGCCGCCGCCCTGCGCGAGGGCCGTTCCGGCATCGTGTTCTGCGAGGAATACGCGGAGCTGGGGCTGCGCTCCCGCATCCACGGCGCCATCGACGTGGACCTGGAGGCGGCCATCGATCGCAAGCTGCTGCGCTTCATGGGGGACGGGGCGGCGTTCAATTACATCGCCATGGCCGAGGCCATCGCCGACGCAGGGCTGGAAAAGAGTGAGGTGAGCGACGATCGCACCGGCCTGGTCATGGGCACCGGCGGCGCCTCGCCGGCCAACATCGTCGAGGCGGCCGACATCCTGCGCAGCAAGGGCATCAAGCGCGTGGGTCCCTACCGGGTGCCGCGCACCATGGCCAGCTCCAACTCCGCCTGCCTGGCCACGGCCTTCGGCATCCGCGGCGTCAACTACTCCATCAGCTCGGCCTGTTCCACCTCGGCCCACTGCATCGGCCACGGCGCCGAGCTGATCCAGATGGGCAAGCAGGACATCGTGTTCGCCGGCGGCGGCGAGGAGGTGCACTGGTCCATGACCATGCTGTTCGACGCCATGGGCGCGCTGTCCGCCGGCTACAACGACACCCCGGACAAGGCCTCGCGGCCTTACGATGCCCAGCGCGACGGGTTCGTCATCTCCGGCGGCGGGGGCGTGCTGGTGCTGGAGGAGCTGGAGCATGCCCGCGCCCGCGGCGCGCGTATCTACGCCGAGCTCACCGGCTACGGCGCCACCTCCGACGGGGTGGACATGGTGCAGCCCTCGGGCGAGGGCGCGGTGCGCTGCATGCGCCAGGCCCTGGCCACGGTCCAGGTCCCGGTGGATTACATCAACACCCACGGCACCAGCACGCCGGTGGGCGACGTGCGCGAGCTGGAAGCGGTGGCCGAGGTGTTCGGCGACGAGGTGCCGCCGCTGTCGGCCACCAAGTCCCTCACCGGTCACGCCCTGGGCGCGGCCGGGGTCAACGAGGCCATCTATTCCCTGCTCATGATGGAGGGCGGTTTCATCGCCGCCTCGGCCAACATCGAAAAGCTGGATCCGGCGGCCGAGGGGTTTCCCATCGTGCGCGAGCTTCGCGAAGGGGTGGCGCTCGACTGCGTGCTGTCCAACAGCTTCGGCTTCGGCGGCACCAACGCCTGCCTGGTGTTCCAGCGCCTGGCCGACTGAACGGCCCCGGACGCGGGCGCCGGAACCCTTTATCATGGGCGGCGGGAGGCTGCCCACTTGCACGCGGACAACCTGTTCTTTCTGATCTTCGTCATCTTCACCGGCGCCGCCGTGCTGGCGACGGTGGCGCTGTATGCGCGCCAGTCCCTCATCGTGGCCTACATCCTGCTCGGCGCCCTGCTAGGTCCCCACGCCCTGGGGCTGGTGGAGCATGTGGCGCTCATCGAGCGCATCGCGGATTTCGGCATCCTGTTCCTGCTGTTCCTGCTGGGCCTGGACCTGGACCCGCAGCGGCTGCTGCCGCGCCTGGGCCAGGCCCTCCATGTCACCCTCCTGAGCGGCCTGGCCTTTGCCGGCGTGGGGTTCGCCGTGGCCGCCGGGTTCGGCCTGGGCTGGACCGACGCCCTGCTGGTGGGCGTGGCCATGAGCTTTTCCAGCACCATCCTCGGGCTCAAGCTGCTGCCCACCACGGTGCTGCATCACAAGCACATGGGCGAGGTCATCATCAGCATTCTGCTCCTGCAGGACATCCTGGCCATCGTGGTGCTCATCGTGCTGCAGGCGGCCGGGGGCGCGGGGAACGTGGGCAGCGGCCTGCTGCGGGCGGCGGTGGCGCTGCCGGCGGTGGTGCTGCTGGCGGTGCTGGCGGAGCGGTACCTCCTGTACCGGCTGCTGGTGCGCTTCGACACCATCCGCGAGTACATCTTCCTCGTCGCCATCGGCTGGTGCCTGGGCCTGGCGCAACTGGCGGCGGCGGCCGGGCTGTCCCACGAGGTGGGGGCCTTCATCGCCGGCGTGGCCCTGGCCCGGCGGCCCATCGCCCTGTACATCACCGACAGCCTCAAGCCGCTGCGCGACTTCTTTCTCATCCTGTTCTTCTTCGCCCTGGGCGCGGCCTTCGACCCGGCGGCGCTGGACCGGGCCCTGTGGCCTGCGCTGGCGGCGGGCGGGATCCTGCTGGTGGTGAAACCGTGGCTGTTCTCGCACCTGCTGCGGCGGGTGCACGAGGAGGCGGCGCTGGCGCGGGAGACGGGCGTGCGCCTGGGCCAGGTGAGCGAGTTCTCCCTGCTGGTGGCCCTGGTGGGGGTGCAGTCGGGGGTGCTGGGGGGGACCGCCGCCGAGATCATCCAGCTCACCGTGCTGGCGACCTTCGTGGTGTCGTCCTACTACATCGTCATGCGCTATCCCACGCCCATCGCGGTGTCCGACCGCCTGCGGCGGGACTGAGCGCGGGACGTCCCCGCTCAGCCGCGGGCGCCGCCGCCCGCCCCCCGGGCCTGGCGGGGGGCGCGGTCACCGTCGCGCTGCCGGAGCTGGGTGGGGGGCGGTACGTCGAGGATGTCCACGATGCGCCGGGTCTCGGGGTCGAAGGCGGCCAGGGCCCAGTGGTAGCGGGAGCGCAGCTCCAGGTAGAGAAAGCGGTCCGCGGCCTGTCCGTGGCGGCGGCGGAAGGCCGCCACCCGGTCGCGGAAGCGGGGCCAGCGGGCCAGGTAGCCGTCCACGTCCACCGCCGCCTCGCGCAGCACGGCGAGGGTGGCGGGGGTGATGTCCCGGTAGCGCTCGACGTAGGTGGAGAGGGGCCGGCCTGCGGCCACCGATTCCTTGAGCAGCGCGCGGTAGGCCTCGTCGTCCTCGGGCAGGTCCACCACCACCAGCGGCGGGCGGCCGGCGCGGAAGCGGCGCCCCACGGCGCCCGGCGCCACCCCGGCCTCGCGCAGGCGGTAGGCGGGCACGGTGTAGAGTTCGCGTTCCACCAGCGCCACCACCGCGGGGTGCTCGCCGTGGACGATCCAGACCCCGGCGGCCAGGGCGGCGGCCTGAACCACGGCGATGGCCGCGAGGTCGAACTTGAGGCCGGGCTTGCCGCGGCGGTAGACGATGAGGGTCAGAAGCGGCCCCAGCACCAGGTCCACCGCGGTGATGATGCGGATGGCACGCCAGCCGCCGTCGGTGGCGAACAGCGGCTGCGGATACCAGTGGACCAGGACCAGGTAGAGCAGGACGGAAAAGATGAGCAGGCTGATGCCCAGATGGATGCCGAAGGCCCGGAGCTTGTCCCGGGTGAACCAGGCACGCACCTTCATGGCCGTTCCACCTCCTTCGCTCCTGTGGCTGCGGGGACGCCGATCATATCGGTTCCGCGGGCCGGATTTTAAACCGGCCCGGCGGGGGGCGGTGGCATGAGCCGGCGCGGGCGCTGGTGGCGCCGGGGGCTCACGCTGCTGGTGGTGGTGGCGCTGGTGAGCGGGGTGCGGGCCTGGCAGCAGCGGGGGCTGGCCGGCGGACCGGCCCCCACCCCGGTCCTGGGCGTGACCCTCGACGGGCGGACGGCCGCCCTGGAACGGTTCCGGGGCCGGCCGCTGGTGGTCTATTTCTGGGCCACCTGGTGCCCGGTGTGCAAGGTCCAGCGCGGGGCGGTGGAGTCCGCCGCGCGCCACGTGCCGGTGCTGTCCGTGGCCATGCAGTCCGGCGGCCCGGAGGAGGTGGCGGCCTGGGCCCGCGCCAGGGGCTGGACCGTGCCCACCATCGTGGATCCCGACGGGACCCTGGCCCGGGCGTGGGGCGTGCGCGGGGTGCCCGCGCTGTTCGTGCTGGACGGCGCCGGGCGCATCCGCTATCGCGAGGTGGGTTACACCACCGGCTGGGGCCTGCGGGCCCGGGCCTGGCTGGCGGGCGACGGCGCGGCTCCACCGGCCCCGCCGCCGCCGGCGCGGCTGCCGGTGACGGCGGTGAGGGTGGAACGGGGCGCGGACGGCCCGGCGGCGGTGGTGGAGGCCTACCTGCCCGACGGCTGCAGCCGGGCGGGGGCGGTGCGCCAGCGGCGGGAAGGGGACACCTGGATCGTCACCATCGCCCGGGACCGGCCCCCGGGCCGGATCTGCACCCAGGTCATCCGGCCGCTGCGGCTGCGCGTACCGCTGGACGGCGCCGCGTCCCTGGTCCCCGGCCGTTACCGGGTGGTGGTCAACGGGGTGGAAGCGGCGTTCACCGTGCCCTGACCGGACAAGGCGCCCGCGCGCGGGACGCGGCGTCAGCGCCGGCCGCGCACCGCCGCCAGCAGGCGGTCCAGCTCGGCCTGGGCGCCTTCGGCCAGCAGCCGCAGCAGCGGTTCCAGTTGCTGCCACAGGCCATGGCGGTGGGCCCGGACTTCGTCGCCGCGGCCCCGTTCCATGAGCGCCAGCGCGCTCACCAGCGACAACGCGGGCGCGGTGTCACCGGTTTCCACGTGCACCGAGTTGCCGCCGGCCTCCGCCGCCCGCTGTGCCACCCGTTCCATTTCGGCCATGATGTCGTCGAGGGTGGTGCCGGCCTCCACCGGCGGCACGGCCACGCCGATGCTGACGGTGACGTGCACCTCGCCCTCGTCCAGCGCCACCACCGACTTGTCCACCGCGTTGCGCAGGCGCTCGGCCAGCACCCGGGCGCCGTCCAGCGGCGTGGACTGCAGCAGCAGCACGATGCGGCCGCGGCCCAGGGTGGCGGCGTGATCGCCGCGGCGCACGGTGCTGGCCACGATGCGGCCGATGCGGGCGACGACGGCCTCGGTGGCAGCGCGGCCATGACGCACGTAGAGATCCTTGAAACTGTCCACGTCGATGCGCAGCCACACCCAGGGCCGGGGCTGGCGCTTGATCTGGGCCAGGATCTGCTCCGCCATGCGGCGGAAGCAGGCCTCGCTGGAGAGCCCGGTGGCCGGGTCCACCGGCGTCTCCCGCTGCAGGCGCTCGCGGGTCTCGCGGTGGCGCAGGTGGGCCCGGGCCCGGGCCCGCACGTGCACCGGGTCGAAGGGCTTGGTGACGAAGTCGCTGGCCCCCGCCGCCAGCACCTGTTCCTGCAAGCCGGGGTCGTCTTCCTCGCCGGTGATGACGATGACGGGCAGCGCGGCCAGGCGGGGGTCGTCGCTGGCCCGGATGCGCTTGAGCAGTTCCATGCCGTCCAGGCCCGGCATGGACAGGTCGGTGAACAGCAGGGCGATGTCGTGGTCCTCGTCCCGCAGCAGGGCCCAGGCGGCCTGGCCGTCACCGGCCTCCAGCACCGTGAATTCCTCGGCCAGCAGCCGCTGCAGGGCCGCCCGCATGACCCGTGAATCGTCGGCGACCAGGACCTGGGGGCGGGCGTCTGCGGGGCGTGCCATGGATGCAACATTGTTGTTGTTGGATTGTCCCACAGAGCATAGACGTTGTGCCGCATGCTGCCAATGGCGCGATCTTGCTTTTTGCCGCCGCCTGGCCTAGCGTGTCGGCGCTCTGTGACAGGAATCGGGAGGGGACAAGGGCATGCGGGGTGCAGCGATCATTCTGGCGGGCTGGCTGGCGGCGGCGATCGCCTGGGCCGGCGATGGACACGGCATGCACGACTACATGCGCCTGTACAGCGTCCAGGGCAGCTTCGAGGACGTGCGCGACGACCTGGAGCTGGCCATCACCGGCCGCGGCATCAAGATCAACAACATCGCCTACATCGGCCGCATGCTGGCGCGCACGGCCAAGGAGGTGGGAGCCACCAGGCAGGTATTCATCGAGGCCCAGGCCTTCGAGTTCTGCTCCGCCACCATCTCCCGCGCCACCATGGAGGCCGATCCCCACAACATCGTGTTCTGCCCCTACGTCATCGCCGTCTACGTGCTGCCCGAGGAGCCGGACCGGGTCTACATCGCCTACCGCCGTCCCCGGCTGGTGGGCGACGCCGCCTCGCGCCGGGCCCTGGCCGCGGTGGACAGGCTGCTGGCCGACATCGTGGCCGAGGTGGTGCAATAGGCCGGCACCCGCCGGATTGCAGCGCCCTTGCGCCCGGCCGGGTTCCCGCAGGCCGTTTTGCCGTGGCCCGCTGACCAGGGCTCCGGGCGCGTCCCGGGGCGGGCGGCGCCGGAATCAAGCGCTTGCGCGCCCGATTTGCGGGCGGGGCGTCCCTGCCCCGCCTTGGCAGGCTGTTTTTCAACAGCCTGCCAACAGGATGTTGAAAAAGGCCGTCCTGGCCTTTTTCAACGCGCCGAACCCGGCGCAGGTCCGGGTTCGGCTACGCCGAATCAAGCGTTTACACGCTTGATTCGCGGGCGGGGCATCCCTGCCCCGCCTTGGCAGGCTGTTTTTCAACAGCCTGCTAAAGAACGGGCCGGTGATGTCGTTATAAGGGAAGGTCGTCGCTCCGGATCGCGTCAGTCCCATGAGCACCAGCCCGTCCCCGCCCGCCGCCGGCGTCACCCCCGCCCAGCTCGTCTCGGGCGTGGTGCGGCTGGTCTCCCTGCCCGAGGTGTGCCTGCGGGTGGGCGAGATGCTGGAGGACCCGCGCACCACCGCCACCGATCTGGGCCGGGTCATCGGGCGCGACACCGGGCTCACCGCGCGCCTGCTCAAGATCGTCAACAGTGCCTTCTACGGTTTTCCCTCCCGCATCGAGACCGTCTCCCGCGCGGTGACCATCATCGGCATGCGCGAGCTGCGCGGCCTGGTCCTGGCGGCGTCCGCCATCGAGGCCTTTTCCAAGGTTCCCAACGACGTGCTCAACATGGCCCACTTCTGGCGCCACAGCGTGTACTGCGGGGTGGTGGCCCAGCTCCTGGCGCAACGCTGCAACGTGCTGCACAGCGAGCGGCTGTTCGTGGCCGGCCTCCTGCACGACATCGGCAAGCTCATCATCTGCCACAAGCTGCCCGGCCGCGCGCGGCTGGTGCAGCAGCGCACCGAGGAAGGCGGCCTGCTGGACTTCGAGGTGGAGCGCCAGGTGCTGGGCTTCGACCACGCCGAGGTGGGGGGCGAGCTCATGCGCCAGTGGCGCATGCCCGAGGTGCTGGTGGACGCGGTGCGCTGGCACCATGCCCCGGGCGAGGCCGAGGGAGCGGTGCTGGACACCTGCCTGGTGCACCTGGCCGACGTCATGACCGTCATCGCCGAGGAGGGGCTGGAGCTGGAGGCCAACCTGCAGCCCGTCAGCCCCCTGGCCTGGAAGCTCACCGGCCTGGACGAGGACGCCACCCACGAGATCCTGGTGGAGGCCGGCCCGCGTTTCACCGAGGCCCTGGAGGCCATCCTGCCGCGGTCGTACTTGTACTAGGGGGCTGGCGGCTGGACTGCGGCCTGGGCGCGGCACGGCGGAATCCGGGGCGTGGTGCATCGGTCTTTCGCGGATCCCACCCCGGAAGCCTTCATCCGGGCTGCGTTTTCTCCTCGCCCCTCGCCCCTCGCCCCTCGCCCCTCGCCACTCGCCACTCGCCCCTCGCCACTCGCCACTCGCCCCTCGCCACTCGCCCCTCGCCACTCGCCCCTATTCCTGG
>Ga0256839_1003170_pt1 | contig 17256 bp, 28 predicted proteins | sample 354166metaG_FD_185968 | JGI IMG/M metagenome (GOLD analysis project Ga0256839, IMG submission 185968) | Hydrothermal vent microbial communities from Mid Atlantic Ridge, Atlantic Ocean - 354-166 | ecosystem: Environmental > Aquatic > Marine > Hydrothermal vents | place: Atlantic Ocean: Mid... | reverse complement strand
CGATGTCAAAGTTCACGCACATTCTAAGATCATGCAAAAATGATCTAACTTCCACGAATAACTTTCAATATCCAACCTCTGGAATGGTTGAGTGTGATGATTTTGATCCCGAGCCAACTTGTGGCGGCGGTCTTCATGGTTTTCTTTTGGGTGTTGGTGATATTAATACCACTACATTTGATGATTCAATCAACGACAAGTGGCTAATAATCAAAGTCTTAAAAAAGGATATTGTTGAAATCACTGAAAACAATGGTGGAAAAGTAAAGTTTAAAAAAGGTGAAGTTGTAAAAGTTGGCAACTTATTTGAAGCCACAAAATACCTAAGTCAGGTCGAAGATCTCAAAGGTCTCCCTGTAATTGGTGGCACAAGTATCAATAAAGCAGCCAACTCAGTTGCAATTAGTGGCTGGAAAGGCACCTCAATTAGTGGCGACAAAGGTACCTCAACTAGTGGCGACGAAGGAATCTCAATTAGTGGTGGCGAAGGCACCTCGATTAGTGGCGATTATAGCACCTCAACTAGTGGATGGAAAGGCACTTCAACTAGTGGCTTTGAGAGCACTTCAGCTAGTGGTAATCATGGCACCTCAACTAGTGGACTTGAAGGCACCTCAACTAGTGGCTATTATGGCACCTCAACTAGTGGATGGAAAGGCACTTCAATTAGTGGTGATTATGGTACCTCAACTAGTGGTGATTTTGGCACCTCAACTAGTGGATTTGAAGGCAAAGTAAAAAGTGGTGAAAGTGGAGTTCTTTGCTTTATTCTATATATCAATGGCAGAAAAATGATCCTAAGTGGTAACATTGGCGAAGGTGGCTTAAGCCCAAACGTATTCTATGCCCACTCTAAAGATGGAAGAAGTTTTGTGATGGCTGAAGGTTGAAGACTAAAGTTTAACAGGCAGAAAACGACTTTGACGGCACAACGAAACCAACATACCTGAAACAAACAAAGAATAATAATGTAAACCTTCAGCAATAAAAGAGTTAAGAAATAGCTGGGTAAAACACAAGAACACAAAGAAAAAGACAAACATATGAATAACAAATACCATGATTACGACATAGCAAAAGAGCTAGAGAGTTATTCGCCAGGAACATACGTATCTTCACAGATATTATTGTGTGGAATAACAATACATTTCTTTATAGAGAAAGCAAAGACTCTAAGAGTATTAATACCAAACACGACAAATAGGAGTGATGACTCGCCCTCTGTCGCAAGGGTTCAACGTGAAGCCTCTATTGTTATTAAGGAGGCACAACACAAGCTAGGTTGCAGTAGAACAATACCAACCTACTTCAATCAATTAAGCGATCGAAGAGCTAGTTGTTTGAAGTAGAGAAAGAAGGCAACAAATAAACAAAGGTGTAGTACCTCCACGCATAACATACCTGAAACAAACAAAGAATAATAATGTAAAACAACATATAACATACCTGAAACAAACAAAGAATAATAATGTAAAACAACATATAACATACCTGAAACAAACAAAGAATAATAATGTAAAACAACATATAACATACCTGAAACAAACAAAGAATAATAATGTAAAACTTCAGCAAGAGATAAGGATACATTGTTATAAGAGAGAAGAGAAAGAGAATAATATAATCTGTATAAAGGGTTATATAAGATTTCTTAAGTTAGATATAGTATAGACATAAAGAGAAAGAGAATATGCGTATTACTCTATGTGTATTGTTAAAAGTAATAATAAGATAATAAGATAATAAGATAATAATAAAGTAATGGTATTATGCTTGTAAGATATGTGTAAGAGAAGAATAAAGAACTGTAAAGGAGAAGAAGGAGTGGTACTAAGATAAAGAAGAAGTAGAAGAAAAGAAATAGGTTGTTTAAAGAGTAGAGGCAAGACTGTAAACACTGTGTTTTAGTAACTGAATATAAGGGCATCTAAAGAGAAAAGTGAAATAAAAGGGGGTGTCACCCACCAAAAATACAACAAAAACCCCCCTAGGACACCCCAAAACGCACTTTTTGACATAAATAGCCCAATTACCATTGTATAAAAAACATACTAATGCAAAAATACAACAAAGAAGCACCATAATAGACAAAATAACACCCCTAATGAGCACAATCAACGCCCTAATGAACACAATCAACACTCTAATAGACAAAATAACACCCCTAATGAGCATATTTATGACCCTAGACAATACAATCAATGCCCTAGACAATAAGCCAGGAAGCACATAATGTTTAATTTGTCAAGCATTATTACAGATCATTTCTAACATACTAATAACAAACAGGAAACAACACTTTACACATTTAGGTGCAACAAGATATCACATATTGTTTAATTTGTCGAGTATCAAATAAATGATCGCTAAATGGCATAAGATATCACATATTGTTTAATTTGTCAAGCAGATCATTGTTAAATAATACTAACAGAACATTAGGTTCTAACTAAGTGAGCATATAATGGAGTAATAGAGCAAATAAAAACTTCAGCAAACGTGTTTGATGCAAACCCTCTATGAAACACACTAAGGCAATAAATGCCGTTCTAGGTACTGTTAGGGGATATGACTATTATCTTTGATGTAAACCCCCTATGAAACACACTAAATTGCTGTTTTAGGTACCGTTAGGACACTTTAGTTGTTATCATGTTCTTTATAAGCCTTAAATTTGTAAACATTGTAAACGTTATTTTTAACGAGAAGTGGCAGAGGCTCTAGAGGTACTTAAAAGGGGGTTTTATGCTTATGGTAAAGTAGATCTGCATTTATTTTCAATTATTTTCATTTATTTTCATTTTAACTTGCCCTCTCTCTAGGGTGTTAAAACGGGCTTTTAATCAAAAACCCCATAGGGTAACATAGAACTCCATGAAAGAATCTGGCAGTTTTGGAGATGTGAGAAAAGTCTTTTGAGATTGAGCAGACTATAAAAACTTTGCTTGGAGACTTGACATTCTTTAGATCCTTTGATATAACTTCTACAGAGCAAAGGAAACGCAATGCCCAACCGCATAACAAAAGTATTCGCCATATTTGCAACTGAAAAAAAAGGCTGTTCACCAGATGACTTCCTCTACGGTAGTTTCGATCTAGCATTTTACGACCGCGAAGAAGCAGAAGAGCAGCTCACTGTTTTAGAAACCGAAGAAGCGTTCGGCGTCGAAGGCGACAAAGTACCAGCCGAGGTCGGTATCACATACCGCATTGTTAAAATCGAGGCTGACTTTTTGGATAATGAAGAACCAGAGGATTACGAGTCAATTTATGATATCCCAGCACATGTGGCAAGCGCGGTGGCTGCATTGCTCCAAAGACAGACTCAATAAGAATCGATCATCCTTGAAGAGAAAAATTAAAACTTAGTTTCATCGCTTGACATTTTTGTGATCATTTGGTATAACTGAGTACGTTAAGTAGAAGCAACAACGAAAGAGAGTTCAAAGTGGCGTTATTTTCAGATGAAGCATGGGTCGAATCATGGGGCACAAAAGAAGAAGCGGAAGCGTATGCAATAGTGCATGCACAAAGAATGAAAGAGATGGAACCAGAATTTCGCGCACAAAGAGAAAGAAGAGCATTGGCAGAAGAGGCTATACAAGCGGACGTTATTTTTTTAAAAAAAGAAATCGAAAAAGCTATCGCAACAAAAAGCCTTGTTCGTGTATCGGTATCTGATTTGCGTTGTTATTTTTATCACGATCTAAATAGCTTTTTCGATATCATTAGCAAAGAGCATCGTTCGTTTCGCGGATGGGTGGTGAACATCGTCAACAAACGTCTTAGCGTAGGCAAAAACGCCTACATAATGGTTACAGAATTACGGAGTGACAAAGAACGCCGAAGCGCACTTAAAGAAGAGTAGGTCTTTTGAAGCGGGCACTAAGTACAGCAATAAGACAGCAAGAGAGAGATCACAAACATGCAACCATTTATGCCGACAAAATAAGACTTTAAAACAACAATAATATGTGGTAGAACAAATGAACGAAGAAGAGATAATCGTTATATTAACATTAGCGATAGTCAGAACAATCGGAATCCCTATGTTGGTGTTTGCTTATATAATGCTTGAAGAGTTGTATCACCTAACAAGGGAAGGAATAGGCAGCTTTAAGGAACCCTTCAACAATGGGCTTTAAACCGTTATGCATAGGCGATCTAATCACGATAGGCAATATGAATTAAGCATTAAAAAACGTTCACTCAGCGCCATTCTGAGCGCCTAAAAATAACTATATGAACTTAGGCATGGGGTAAAACGTCCCGTTAAGATGAAGAAAAGAAAAATTCAGCAACGGTGAAAAAATGACCAAACAACTGTGCCTAGGTGATCTAGTAAAACTAACTGATTCAGGTATTAGGATCGTTCTAAGGACAACAAACTACACTGATACCTTTAATGATGAAAGTGTATTAAAAGAACGGGTATTCTTAGCTATGGCTAGTCCAAGGGCTAGCACTAGATTTTGCTTCCTATTTAGAGGACGCACCTTTTCCCTCTGGAATAACCACTATGAGATCATCCTTGGGGGGAAAATTAAAACTTAGTTTCATCGCTCGACAAGAATAGAATATCCGGGAATATCTGGGTAACAGAACACGCTCTACACAGGATAAAAAATGACAATCGTTTACCGCAATCTTACCCCGCACGCACTTTCGATACACATCGGCGAAGGTGTGATGCTTATCCCGCCATGCGGCACCGTGGCACGTGTCGCCAGTCACGACGTAGAGGCTCCGCCTGTAGGCGACATCCCTTGCGTCCGCACCGTGTACGGCGATGTGGTCGATCTTCCAACATCCGTGACTGGCGTTGTCCTTATCGTCTCAGGCATGGTGCTTGCACAGGTCGCAGACCGCGACGATGTAGTGGCTCCGGGGCAACTCGTGCGCGATGACGCAGGTCGCCCCATTGGTTGCCTTGGTCTACGCCGCCGCTAGACTTTGTGCCTGCGTGCTTGACACAAACAAAATGATCTGTTATAATGATTTACACCCCAAAACGAAAGACAAACACCATGCGCAAAATCACCCAAGAAGCAGTTAGAGCCTTTTATGCAAAAGAAAAATTCTGCAAAAGCAATACAACGTGCATTGATGGGCAAATGTTCTTGCACGGGAATCTGATTGCCACACTAGAGAAAGACGGATTAAAGATCACAACTAGCGGATGGGATACCACAACCACCAAAGAACGCCTAAACGGATTGGAGGGGGTTCAAGTGAATACCAGAAAAGGACAGCTATTCCTGAATGGCGAAAAATGGAACGGTGTCTGGAAAGCCATTGACTAGGTAGAAGTTCAACAGATCATTTTGTTTGTGCATTAGTTAAGATTGACACAAACAAAATGATCTGTTATAATGATTCATACTCTAAAACGAAAGAAAAAACATGATCAACCAGAATGCCAGCAAGATCATTTCAATCGCAGCTAAACTTAGCCCATTTAACATATTCAGCGGTGTTCTTTTTCGTGAATATTTGCAAGAAGCGGGCTTGAATAAAGATCTCGTTGCAGAAGCAATAGAAGCGATATCGCTTAGAAGCCCGCATGAAATTTCGCATGCTTCTCTATTGTTTGTTGTCAATGAATGTGCAACAGAGATCAAGTCTTTCATTAGCATAGAAATCCATGAACACCTCGAGAAAGCTAAACGTCTCTTAGTGGGCAACCAATGCATCACATGGACAGGTTGCGTCGTTTTGGAACAAGGTGAATACGAACCAACCGACAAGGGTGCAAAAGCAAGCAACTACTTTTACGACTATTCAAGAGGTCAAGGCATCGACAACAAAGGGATGCCATATACAGCTAAAACCGTCTTAGATGGATGGTTAGAACATGCCGAACTTGTCGATCTTATTGAGGGTAGCAACAACCCATTAGGATGCGATATGCTTACTTATCAATATACAGATGAAGAAGAAGAAGCGTACTGTTAAATAATTAACACAATTCTAAGCACACCTTCAAAACACACAAAACAAGACTACTGTTAATTATTTAACACCTGTCGCCAGAAAGCCATAAATAAGTTATGAAAACAACCGAACATAACCTTTTCTCTTTCATCGTTGCATTAAATGCTGGTTTCTTTTACAGTAAGATGATACTGACAAGCTTTAATAACTCGGTATATATTGTATGTTTCATTGTACTAGTTGTGGCATTCATTACCAACTTAACCCTCTTATACACAAAACACTTTGTTGCAACAGTTGACTTTATCTTAGCCTACACTGTAATTACAGCGGTATGCTTCTTGAACATTGTCATGTATAAAGATGGTAACACTTACTAGAAGTCCGAAAACAACAAAAACAAACTAACAAAAGGTACAAGAAAATGAACAAGAACCTATTGTATGCCTATGCTTGGCTAGTCGTAGGTATTACTTCAGCAACATTAGGAGTAATAACACTCAATATCGCATTTGCATTGATTAGTGGTTTCAGTGCCGGCTCTATACTTAAACATTTACTAGGTGCAATAAAAGATAACTTAGATGAATAAGACTATAAGAGAAAAGCTTATAAGGAAGTTAGACGATATTGCATTTTATACAATAGTGGCAATAAGCCTTATTGTAATCATAGCACTATTACTACCAGCCGTTTACCCTAACCTAATAACCATTATCAAAGAAGAGTTAAACCGATGAAACCAACTAACACCATTATTTACCTTACCAAGTCACTCTTGGATAATTCATTGCTTCCACAATGGTTAGAAACAGCACAAGACGAGGTTGTAACTGAACATTTCATTGAACTTGATATAAACAACCGTCTAGAGCTAGCAAACATTGAAATTCTTTTAGGCAAGTTTGAAGACGTATTGCGAGAAGAGATAGAAGATGGTTGCCATGTTGATTATGATGGTGTTGTAGATAGTGTAGAAGAGGTTACGGCAAACTTGTCAGCAGATATAAGAAACTACATAAGAAGCAACTATGGCGGCTTTTTAATCAGTACAGAAGCAGACCCTCGCGGCTATCGAACTAACCGACCACAAGTAGCATTTTCTCTTTATTGTATTGAGAACAAAGAAGTAACCGTAATAGAAAACAATGGGGGGCTTTGGTATGCTCACTTAAACGGTACACTTATGCAAACAAACTCGCTAGTAACAACTCCATTTTATATCGATTTAGGTGAAATGAAAATACAACGTTGCAAAATAACTTCCCTTTATCCAATCAAAGATGAAGAAATGAAAAAGCTAAAGCGCGAACACTCCTTTGCTTGACGGTAAGAAAGCGATCTGTTATAATTTTTTATACCAACGAAAGAAAGAGATCACTTATGGGATTCGAAATTAACAGAAAACTTGCGCTCGAGATTGATAATAAATTGATCAAGTATGCTCACGAACTAGCTTGTGAAGAGTGTACTGATCATGAGGTCAAGGTAGCACTTTATCATAATAAGTTATATAGAGAACAAAGAGATGCAGGCACCCTTTTTAAGTACGTCTTAGTAGTCCATCCAAAAGTGGGTGAGGGTCTGGAGAGTCCTTTGAGTTTTCACGATACACTCAATGAGGCAAATACCGAAGCAACCCTATGGGACAATTGCGATTATCAAACAACAATCATTTATCGCCCCGTTGTGGAAGTAGTAGGTGCACAAAATATTGTGTATGTCTATGCTTTATTGGCAAGTGAAAAGTTCTTTTTCACACTAAGTGCACCGATGCAAGCAGCTCACTTGCGGATAAGATGCACACTTGACAGCCGTTCATGGTTAGAAAAAGGAATCGAAGATTCGATAATAGAAGGTTCAGTTAGAACCCTTAATAAAACATTGTTTGAAAGACTAGTCGTAGAACTAAGGGTATTTCTGAGTGAAACATATGGTGCTCTTTATAGCTCTTCATTGCACGAGAAAGGTGTAAGAATATTCAATAGTAGTCTTACTTCTCACAAGTATGATTTGATCGAAGAATTAGAATCATATACGCATTCGATCAATTGTGTAGTAGAACAAGAAAGTCCCCACGGCAAGTATCATGGCACCTACAACAGCGAACACATTGTCACTGGGCATGCAACTCGCTATACAGCATATGAGAACTGTGACAGTGTAGACTTTATGTTAGCAGATATGTTGTAACAATAAAATACTTTGTGTTGTGTGAGTCATTCAAAGTTCACACAACACAAAGCCTATCAATCGCTTAATAAAGTAATCAGCTTATAAAGCAATAAAACAAACACGCAAAACGTGCTTGACAAAACATAAATGATCTGTTAAAGTATAGGGGGTACCCCCCCCTCCCCCCTACTGCCCTACTACGGAATGTATGTCCCAATATGGGTCTATTTGGATGTCAGCTAAGCTGATTGTCGGTAAAACCAAAAAATGAATTTCACAGAAAACCAAAAAATGAATTTCACAGAAAAATAAAAAAATAAAAAATGAATTTCACAGAAAAATAAAAAAATAAAAAATGAATTTCACAGAAAAATAAAAAACACCCCTTATCGTGCATTTTGACGAAAAAGAAGAACATCTCTTTAAAATTTTAACAGCGGTGATTTGAATGAATGAGAAAAAGAAGTATAATGCCTCTCAAGTGAATGTTGGTGATATTGTCGCTCACACAAGCTTCGACTGTCTAGGGGTTGCGCTTATTGTCGATAAACAGCGACATATCAACAATGGCATCTTACTGACAATTAAATTATTGGGTTCGAGCAGCCCCCCTTATGACAAATTTTTTATGATAAAGGACTCGCCAAATTGGATGTTCACCATTATAAGCAAAGCTAAATGCTCAGTACAACAACTAGAAGGCACAACAGGCGGTTACAATGACACCAAATGACTATAAAGTAGGAGATCTCGTCTTATCAACATCTATCTCACAGGCACGGGGAATAATTATTAGTATGCCAGAGGGAAGAGTGCTGGTATCGTGGTCAAAAGGAGAAAAAGGAGAAAAAGCTTGGACGGATAACTATACAATTGAGGTTTTCCGAAACTTCGAATCGCTCGGGGCTTATGAAATCTTCAGCACTGAAACTAATGTTGAGCGGTGCAGCAAATGAATAAAGAAATTTGTGCAGCTGAAGTGAAAGTTGGGGATCTTATTCAGCTTACAGACGAAGAACTGAGCTGCGAACCCATTTCGCTACTTGTCGTAGGCAGAGAAGTGTGGGGGATTGGCATTCTGCTCACATTTGATAGACCAAATTTTAACCAGTTTATCTACGTTGAATCAATTAATGAGAAGGAACACTTTGCCCTACTCAGTGCTGTTGCTGGAATGTGAAGGGAAAAGATTATGACTTACACAAAAAGTGAACCAAAATTAGGTGACTTACTTATACCCGATTCAGTGAATCGCCCTAGTAAGCGAACCGGTATAATTGTCTGCATTGCTGACGGAAGTATAGCAGCGCTGTGGGCGGCAAATGGAAGAATATGGAGTTCTTTATATAAAACTGATTCAGAATTGCATTTTCTGGCGCAATTCTTTGTGGAGGGATAATGAATGGGCATCCTATAGAAGGAATTATCCTCGATCTACGAGATCTTGTCTCTGACCTAGAACTAATGAGAACGGAAAAATCGGGCTCGACGTACCTATCATACACGTCTCCCACATCGTTGCTTAGAATCATTGATGAACTCAGAGAAATTAATTTAAGCATGCGTTCTGACGCTCTAGGAGACTGTTTAGAGGGGCTTTTGAATGAAGAGGCAGAATTAAAGACAATCTGTAGCGAAACCCAGAGTGACGATGATAGTAAAATAAGTTACATTGAACTCACGGCAGTGATATCGGCACTAGGCGACACCATCCAGCGTTTGCAAGCAGTGATCATTTCGTTAAAGGATGATAGTGATGTAGAAAAGTTCATCTGCTTCGCGAAACTTGACTGCGAAGCAGATGCGAATATTCGCTCCACAAGGATAACAAATCTTGAGGTCGGCGTTCTTATCAAATTCTCACCAGGATTATCAGTCAACGATCATGACTTATCTAACTGTGCACTCATGATCGTTGTAGGTATAAAGAGGTGTGAGACCGGCTTATTGGTTGAGTTTGATAAGAAACTTTATAATCGTGTCTTTGAGTTTGGCATACATGTAAGTCATTTTGTTATAATGAGTGGTGAAACACGTGCTGAACAATCGGTATTTATGCTTTGACCACACATGACCCCATATCCGTGCACTCTCAATCGAACCGAGAAGGTTCAGAAAGGACAAACATTATGACTCACGTAAAAGATAAAACAGAATATCTCCTGGAACTGGGTGAATTACTTGTAGCTGGTGGAAGAGGTCACTACAGCGAACGAACTGGCATAGTCATTAACACAGCTGACGGGAAAATAACAGTGCTGTGGGTGGCAGATGGGAGAACCTGGAGGGTCTCATATGACCGCCAACAGCAAATCTTCTTAAAACTCTCTTCCAGAGGAGAGTGATTAATGCAAAAAGAGAAACAAGAACAGCAGTTGCTCATACAAAAAGTAGCTTCAAACCTACGAGACCCGATTATTTCAGATCTCAATTCAATAACGATGATGACATCATCGTGTGCGTTTTCACCATTATCGCTTGAAGTAATTAATAAATTAAGAGAAATCATTCTAAGCATACCATCATTACACTCCAACTACCTAGAAGAGTGTATTTCTGATTTGCTCCAAGCGGAGGCAGAATTAAAGTTAATTTTCGATGATAGTGAAGAAACTGATGTCGAAGTTACGATCAGTGACACTTTAGAGGTGATATCATTCTTGAGTTTTATCGCCAAAAGTTTTCAGGCATTTGCTATCTCACTTGGTGATGATAGCAACGCCGATAAATTTATCTATTTCGAGACCAAGCTTGGTAAAGATTTGAACATTCCGACCAAAAGCATAACCAATATTGAAGTCGGTGATTTGGTCGAAGCTCCAGTAGTAGGCTTCAAGGGCGACGTATGGGGATCCTCCTCGAGGGACGAACTGATAATCGTCACGAAAGTAGAGAGGCAGGAGGCAGGAATATGGATCGAATTTGATAACGAACTCCATGATCGTGCCTTCAAGTATGGCGAAAGCACAGATGTCTTCATCATAGTCAGCAGGTGAACCATGCAAAGCCAAGTTCCCCTCAAGTTGGTGTTGAATGAAGAGCCACACTTGACTTTGTGTTCGAGCTTTGCTATATTTTAAGGCAACAACAGATCATTTAGGATAAAACAACATGAAACACAAACAAACACAACATCTACCAGTTTCCACCGTCATCCCTCCTATCTCTAAAAAAGTAAAGTTCTTAGAGCCAAAACAAGAACGCGCAACCTTCTTGGAAATTTTGCCTATGCTAGGGACTGTGATCACTATAATCGTGGCTTTTGTGACAATGATCATTGTTACCCAAAGCTGGGTGAACATCGTTATGATCATTGTGGGCGTGCCTTTGTCGATTATCATAGTAACAGTCCTTCTTTTCTTAAAAGAAAAGGTTTCTAAAGCCTTGCAAAAATGGGTTAATAACGGGGCAGAATAATGTCATATAAATTAGGCGATTTGATCATGATAGGTAATAAAAGTATTTATAATGAAAGAGTTGGACTTATTACTAATATTAAAGTCAATACCACAAATAACAATTTGTTGCAGATAACCGTGCTTTGGATGAATAAGTTCAAGCCATGGGAGACAAAATATACAAAAATCTGTCTTGACGGGTTGGTTTCTCAAGGAATTGCCAAACTATATCAAAACCACGAATGAATAAGGTTACAAAACAGAAGGAGTCCTACAAATGAAGGAGAAAACCGATAAATTGACCAATGATGAAGTGAAGGGAGCAACTTCATGCCAAGCGAATGAGCTGGATGTGGGCGATTTGATCGAACTCGCGTTCACCTTAGAATCATTACCGGTCACAAAGACAAATTTGCTCACCATTATAGAAAAAAAAGTCTATAATACAGGGGCAGCTCTCAGATTTGCCCCTGAGGGTGGCGCACCAAGCCAGATGTTCTTCTTTCATTTAGAAGACAACGTTCACAAATGGAAGTTTTTACGCTATTGATTAGAAATGAGCGATAAACGTCTGAAAAACGCATTTAAAAATCACTGTACAGCATTAATGAGGAAGTGGGAGCATAAAAAATCACTGTACAGCATTAATGAGGAAATAAAAGCGCGCGATTTGAAAAGTTCACCTCTGTCCGTCGCGCCCCCAGTAACAACTTTTATTATGTTGACGAAACCTTCGCAGGGGTATATATTGTAAACCTGGCGGCGAGATCAGAAACGTGAAAAATCTAATAACATTATTTCGGGACGGCAAAATGAAGATCTTAAACGATGAAATCATTCGAGTTAGAAAGCTAGCAAGAACATATGAGAAGCTTGGCATCCCTGGACTATTAAAGTTAAGAAGATTGCTAAGTTCGTTGGAATTCGCGAAGAATGCATTGGCGGAAAAAGATTTAAGGAAAATGAATTCAGCATATCAAAACTTAAAACACATCGAATGACATAGCGTGCATCTTAATGGCTGAGCGTCACAGAACAGTACCAATAAGAGCGTCATACTGTCTCTCCTAACTTGGGCACGCTCCGGCACAAAAATATGATTAGAAAGCCTCTCAGATGAGAAAACATGCACCTTTGTTCATCATAACTAAGCCTCGGAAAAAAATGAAACTTCAGATAAGTGAATTTGAGACTGGTAATCTTGTGTATTTTACAATCGATGACGCTCTTGAGCGTACAAAAGCTGGTATTATAGTAAATGTGAGCAAGAAAACAATAACTATCCGGTGGTCAACCAACGGTGAGGAGGTAATAGTTTCAACCTCAACGGCTAGAAAGATGATTATGCGCGGTTCCATGACAATCCACAACACTTAAACGGAGTACACTATTATGATTTTATCGCTTACCGAGAATGACTTTGAACATCTGAGGCAAATGACCACAAGGTATCAGATGATTGTCTATATTTCACTCCTCAAAGAGGCAAACCGAAACGGACTTCTGAATATTGAAAACGCAATGTCCGATTTAACATCCAAGACTCATTTAGAAAGCGGGGTGATCGAAGATGCCATCACGATGCTTTTACTGGATGACCACATAAAATTGCATAACAGAGAGAAAAACATACACATTATCGGTGGCGCCCCTAAACGCAGTGCCGTCAAATATTCTTGAAAGGAATAAAGAATGAGATACAACCTTAATTATGACCCCCGAAATGTAGTGGTTCTTTATCATGCATCATGTAACGATGGCTTCACAGCTGCCTGGGCAGCCTGGCTACAATTTGGTGACTCGGCGAAATATTACCCCGTCAGCCATGGTGGCAAACTGATAAGCATGAAGAAATTGAAGGGGAAAAATGTTTTTATTGTTGATTTTTCCTATTCGCGCTCAGTAATTGACCAAATTGTGAGAACAGCTAGAAGTTTGCTAATCCTAGATCACCATAAGACAAGCGAGAAAGAACTTGCCGGGCTCGGGTGTACTATTTTTGACTTAACCAGATCAGGGGCTGGCATTACATGGGATTATTTCCACGGAAGCGGAAATAGACCAAACATCATTAAATATGCTGAGGATTATGATCTTTGGCAGTATAAGTTTGAAGAAACCGCCCCCGTCGTTGCTGTTATGGAGAATGCGGATAATTCTTTCGAAGAGTGGGACCACATAAGGACCCAACTTGATGATGAAACGACACGTCTTGATTATATTAATATGGGAAATACTATAATTAACTATCGAGACAAAGTAATACAAAGAAAGTTTGTTACAAAACCCATGCATGTAATGATTGACGGTATGATTGTTAAAGCGGCAAATTCAGCAATTTGGCAAAGTGAGATCGGAAATGCACTGTCGAGAGGGGAATATGGATTTTCAGTTGTTTGGTCGCACTCAGAGAGTGGCAAAGTGTTCTATTCTTTGCGTTCAGACAATAAGATAGGTGCTGATGTCGAAAAAATAGCCAGATTATTCGGTGGCGGAGGGCACAAAAATGCTGCCGGTTTTGCTATGGACGAACCGCCAATTATCATTCCAATCGGCGAATATAAATGTTGTTAATATATACAACATTTCTTCTCATTATCGTTTATAGTTGTTCGCTTTTCTTCATTATATGGCGAGAAATTTATAAAAATATGCTACAGAAACTAATTAAAACAGATACCACAAGGAAAAAAAATGAAAACATTAATGACAAATAAAGAATACTACTTTGATAAAGCTAGGTTCCCAATTGTACCACCTGATGTAGAAGACGAAGTACTTGAAAGCCTCCGAATACAAATAGCGACGCTATCTTTGACTAGCCAAAGAAACTTCTTTGCCTATTTGATGATAAGCGGTAAGGAAGAGACTTACGAACGGTTTTTAAATTTGTGGACAAAGGATGATCCAATAGAGTTATCTCACATCATGCCAGTGTGTTAAAAGCAGCCCGTAAGCTAAAATACGAATGCGGTGAACTAGTCTGGTATGTGAGGGCACCAAAAGCAAGGCAGCTTGCTATAGTCATAAGAGCCTCTATTTTCTACCAAAAGGCAGACATTGTGCTACATGAAGGTGGTAAACTAGAAACGAATGTTATGTTTTACTTTATAGAAAAAATTAACTAATCTAAAATAGTTAATTTACATGTCAATATCCCCTAATGAGTCTATTTACAGTACTCATTAGGGGATATTTTTATATATGACAGTTCTAAAAGAAGAATGGTTGAAGTTTCTTGGCGAAGCAAAGCGCAAAGACTGGGACTCTTCCCATATTTGTCTCATGAAGGGTACTAAAGTGTTGCTGGTGCAGCGCGCCGAAGATGATCACTGGATGCCGCTCAAGTGGAGATTTGCCGGTGGCGAAATAGATAAGGGAGAAAACCCTGAAACCGCTCTCGTGAGAGAAGTGGCAGAGGAGGTGGGGTTAGAGATACAGTTGGCGGATTTGCACTATCTTCCCGCCATCAGCTACAAACTCAAACATGCATTCTGTTGCTGCCGCAAAATGAAAGGCAAACTTAATATCAATGCGAACGGTATGAAAGAACACGAAGAGGGCAAATGGGTCGAGATAGAAGATATAGTCGACTATGATACGGCACCAGATGTCAAGGCGGTAGTAGGTGAATCTCTTGAGGTCATGAAGATATGATGAAAGTAATAAGTGAAAGATGGAAATACTTCATGCTTAATGAAGGAATGAGACACCCAGAACAGCTGCCAGATGACGTCTTTGTAGGAATTTTTGTAGATGATAGTGGCGAGTATGTCAAATTTCAATATGTAGACGAAGATGGGCAACCCGTACAAGCCGAAGAGAAAGTCTTTGGAACACTAGAAATTACTAAAGAATATACCGGACAATGCTTGAACGCATGGATGATCGAATGGTCCTCTGCGGCGGAAGGGTGGGGTCCTCTGTTATATGATATTGCGATGGAGTGGACCACAATGCGGCGCTCCGGTTTAATGTCGGATCGCAACGCAGTTAGCGATAAAGCATATAAAGTATGGTCTCATTATTTAAGCAGTAGAAGTGACATAGTCAGCAAACAATTGGACAATCTGGCTAATGATTTGACCCCGCAAGAAATTGACAATTGCGCGCAGGTGGCTAGTGAGAAATACAGCGCCAAAAGCGGTACCGAGTGGCATAAGGCAGCTACTTCTAAAATCTATATGAAGAAAGATGCTAAAGTTATAAGAAAATTACAATCATTGGGTAAATTATTTTTTGCCCCAGAATAAAAACATTGAACCCCTATAATTAATGGCAAACAAAATGAAAAAAATAGATCTAAGTTCGTTTAAACTGAAAGATAATCTGAGTCCAGATATTTGGAAAGAGCGTAAGCTCTCGATGGCTGTCTCGTTACGTTTAAAACAAATTGCACATAATTTCATGAATTCACTTGGTTTTTCGAGAGACTCTATAAAAGACATAATCTTTACAGGGTCTTTAGCGAATTACAACTGGTCTAAATATTCTGATATTGATCTCCACATCATCTTAGATTTTAGTGAAATCAACAATGACGCTGAATTGGTAAAGCAACTATTAGATAGCAAGAGGGGTGAATGGAATGAAAGGCACAATATTAAGATTCGTGACAGCGAAGTTGAGATATACCTGCAGGACATAAATGAAGAACATCACTCAAGTGGAATTTATTCAATCATGAATGATAAGTGGATATTATTTCCGAAAAAAACTGCAGCGACGTTCGATGGTGATGATATCGAAAAAAAAGCGTTCAATATGATGAGAGAGATCGAGAGAGTGAGGGAGTTTTATTCACAAGGTGAATATTCTCAAGCCTTAACTTATGCCGAGAAGTTAAAAAGCAGAATAAAAACTTTCAGGAAGTGTGGCTTGGAGGATGGCGGGGAGTTTTCAAATGAAAATATTGCCTTCAAAGCTGTTCGTCGGAATGGCTATTTATCGAAATTATCTGCGCTAAAAGACGCAAGCTTTGATAGACTAATGAGCCTAGACGAAGGAATTGGGGTCGCCTCTGGTACCGGTGGTCTTTTGGGGGGCTGGGTGGCAGATGACCCATCTGGCTGGTTCCAAATAAGAAATTCAGTAATAGAAGATTTTCCTGGCGCAGAAGTCAGTGCCAACTTTCATGACGAAGACAGAGTGTTGGAAATTTTTGCTATCTTCGCGCCTAACGAGATGAGGGGTCAGCATATCGGCTCGGAAATCCTCGAAAGAGTCACAGATTGGGCAGATGCCCAGCAAGCAAAAATAATAATAACTCCAAGTACTAAATTCCCAGAGAGCTTACAGATTTTTTATAAAAAACATGGGTTCGTAGTTAATGCTGACGGTAATAAAAATTTTTCTCTCAACGGTATAATGTACAGGAAACCACAGTAATGAAATTAATTTTGGAACAATGGAGAAAGTTTTTAACCGAAAGAGCTGCTTGGGATGGCACCCCAGCTATTGGTTGGTGGCTCGACAATGAAGTGATTACTTTTTATCATGGCACTCATATCAATAATTTGCAAGGAATTTTAAAAGAAGGGATTTTCGCCCCTAAGAGCGGCTATACTGCCGGGAAAATTTCTCTGGCACTCGAACCTAACACTGCCTTCGGATACGCCTCAATGAGTGGTGCAGGCGGCGAGACAGCCTTTAGGAGCAAAGGTACAGGTGCTGCCCACACACCTGCAGATGAGCGGGTAGTCTTTATTATAAAAATACCAAAACAGACAATTACAGAGAATATGATTGC
>Ga0256839_1003169_pt1 | contig 17262 bp, 19 predicted proteins | sample 354166metaG_FD_185968 | JGI IMG/M metagenome (GOLD analysis project Ga0256839, IMG submission 185968) | Hydrothermal vent microbial communities from Mid Atlantic Ridge, Atlantic Ocean - 354-166 | ecosystem: Environmental > Aquatic > Marine > Hydrothermal vents | place: Atlantic Ocean: Mid... | reverse complement strand
TGGACGATCGAAGGGTACCCGTACCGGAGCCGTCATCGGAGGAACGCCGCCAGGGACGGCTGGAGCGCCTTGGCGAGCGCCCCCTGAGCGGCCTGATACGCGACTTCTTGGAGTTGCAGCTCCATCACCGCTTCGGCGAGGTCCACGTCCTCCACCGCCGAGAGCTGGGAGCGGAGGTTCACCTCCTCGGTGTCGGCGCGGAACCGTGCCGCCTCGATCCGGCTTCCGGCGGCCCCGAGCCGGCTCCGGGCGTCGAGCACCCGTCCCATGGCCCGGTCGAGGGCGTCGAGGGACGCCCCGAGCCCGGCCTGGTCTCCGGAGCGGAGCTGGGTCTCCACGGTGTCGAGGAGGCTGAAGAGGTCTTCTCCGTCGGCGAACCCGAAGACCTCGTCGGCGGTGACGTTGATGGTGACGACGTCGGTGTCGGAGACCCGTCGGGTGATCGCACCGTTGTCACCCTGGTACGTCCAGGTCCCTCCCACGTTGGCGACGGGATCGTCGGCCGCGTACCCGGAGAAGAGGGGACGTCCCCGATGTCGGGCGTTCGCCGAGGACAGGAAGACCTCCCCGAGCTCCGCCACCTCGTTGGCGATCGCACCCAGCTCGTCGGCGTTCGCCGTCGAGTTGCGGGCCGTGACCACCAGCTCGCGTACCCGCTGGAGTCCGTCCACGACCGCTCCCAGGCGGGTGTCGGCCAGCTCGACCCACATGGCACCGTCTTCGGCGTTGCGCTTCGCCTGGGCGTTGGCGGCGAGTCCCGCCCTCACCGAGAGGGCCCGGTTCATGCCCGCCACGTCGTCGGAGGCGGTGAGGATGCGCTTGCCGGTGGCGAGGGCCTTCTGGGTACGTTCGAAGGAGGAGAGCCGGGCGCTCATCCGGCGCACCGCCGACTCCACCATCATCCGGTTCGTCACTCGCATCGTCATCGGTCGTTACCTCCCCACCACGCCGGTCCGGTTGATGAGCACGTCGAGCGCCTCGTCCACCGCGGTGATCGTCCGGGCGGCCGCCTCGTACATGCGCTGATACTCCATGAGCGTCACCATCTCCTCGTCCAGCGAGACGCCGTGGGTGGCCATGCGGGCCACGTCGGCGGCCGTGACCAGGTCCCGCTGGGTGGAGGCCCCGAGCTGTGCCGAGGCGGTCTGGGTGCCCAGATCCGTGATGATGGCCCGCAGCGATTCTTCGAGGCTCACCGTGCCCCCGAGCGCGGCAGGCTGGGTTCGCAGATCGGCCAGGGCCGTGGCCACGGTCCCGTCGAAGGCCGGGAAGGGGGGCCCGGCGCTCGATGCGGTCGCCAGCAGGTCGGGATCGGTGAACGCCACTCGCAGGGTGGCGGCCGGGGCCGTCGGGTCGTAGGTCAGTAGGTCCCCGCCGGGACCCGAGGTCGAGAACCCGGTGGCGTGCACCGCATTGAGGGCGTCGGCGAGGTCGGTGGCGAACTGGTCGATCCGCCCCGTCAGATCCACCAGCTCCTGGGTGAGGAACTGCTGGTACCCGCCGGCGTCGCCGCCGGGGACCACCGCCACCCCGCTCGGGTGGAGGATCTGCAGGGTGGAGGTGTCGAGGCTCAGCTCCCGTACGTCGGTGCCCGCCACGAGCGAGATGCCTCCGATCATGACCCGCACGGTGCCGTCGCCCTCGTCGAGGAACGAGGCCCCGACGGTTCGGGCCAGTCGGTCGAGGAGGACGTCCCGCTGGTCGAGGAGGTCGTTGGGAGTGCCCGGACGGGCCGAGGCGTCGAGGATCGCCGCGTTCAGGTCGGCGACCCGGCGGAGGACGTCGTTGGTCTCGGAGATGGTCGCCTCCAGCGAAGAGACGGCCGACGCCCGAAGGTCGGTGAGCCCCTGGGCGACGTCGTTGACGCGCGAGGCGACCGAGTCGAGTTGGTTGATCACGGCGATCCGGGAGGCACGGTCGGGTGGGTCGAGGGAGAGGTCCTCGAAGGCGTCCCACAGCTCGTTGAGTTCCGCGGTCAGACCGGCGTCGGGCTCGGCCAGGATCAACTCGGCCCGGGAGAGCAGCTCGGCCCTCACCTCGACGGATCCGAGGGCGCTGTCGGCGCCCCGGTACCGGAGGTCGAGGAAGCGGTCGCGGATCCGGGCCACGTCGGTGACCTCGACACCGAGCCCCACCTGACCGGAGGGATCGGTGCGCGAAGGCCGGGCCCGCAGGTCGACACGCTGACGCGTGTATCCGGGGGTCTGGGCGTTGGAGACGTTGTTGGCGGCCACGTCCATCGCCAACTGGGCGGCCCTGAGTCCGCTGAGGGCGACGTGGAGTGCCGAGAAGTCGGTCATCAGAGCACCTCGTCGAGCTGGGTGGGGATGACGGGCATGCGGGAGGCGGTCCGTCCGTCGGCGGTGTAGGTCGACAGCCCTCCGCCGCCCACCATCGCCCCGAGGGTGGCGGTGAGGTTCTGCACGGCCATCGTGGCGAGCCGCCGGTTGTCGACGGTGGCCTGTTCGATCTCGTCGGTGAGCCGATGGAAGTGGTCTCGATGGTGATCGAACATCGTGCGGTAGGGCTCCGGAGCCCATTCGGCGAGGTAGGAGAGGGTGACCCGCGCCGGCGGTTCGCCGAGGGCCTCGGCGAGGCGGGCGACGGCGTCGACCCGATGCTGTTCGAAGAACCGGAGGCGCTCCATCACCGCCTCGACCTCGGCCATCGCCTGGCCCACGAACCGCGCCTCGTCGGCCGCCAGGATCAGGCGGGCTTCGACCAACTTGAACAGCAGCTGCTCGAGCAACCGCCGCTCCGCCGTCAGGGTGTTGGCAAGCTCGACGAGTTGCTCCCGATAGACGAGGCTCATCGAATCACCGGTCGGCTGCCCACGGCTCCGGGTAAGCGAAGATGACCCGGCCCCGAGACGGCCGGGGCGCTACCCTCCCGGGCGAGGAGAGGCGATGTCCGAAGACGTCGAGCAGTTGAGGGCGAGACTGGCCGAGGTGGAAGCCGAACTGGAGCGCGTCCGTCTCACCCTCGACGTGATCGGGACGATGGACCTCGACGCGGCGATCCTGAACCGAAACGGCATCCTCGAGGCCCTCGACCGAGGGCGCCGGTGGATGGCCCGCCGCGGCGACATCTACGGGCTCCTGATCGTCGAATTCCCCGGGTTGGTGACCCCCGATCCCCGAGATCCGGATCACATCGAGCTCATCAAGCACCTGGCGGCCACCATCGCCGCCGGCGTTCGCGAGGTGGACGACGTGGGACGGGTCGACGAACAGCGGTTCGCCGCGGTGCTCGCCGACCTCACGCCCGGATCGGTACGGGTGGTGGCGGATCGGGTCCGGGATCTGGTCGGGATCGTGGTTCGGAGCCTGCCCGAGGTGGGCGGGGTGTTCCGAGTGGGGGCCATCGAGGTCCTCAACACGACCCACACCTCGGGTGCCGTCCTGGACCGGGGGATCGAGACCGCCCTCCAGGCCGGACCCGGAGACGTGGCCGTCAGCCGACTCTGAGCGGCGGCCCGCACCCACCTCGGTGGGGCGTGCCGGCCCGGACGGCGAGCCGTTCATCCCCCACGCTGCGTCCTCCCGCACCTATGCTGCAGGTATCCGACCGGAGCCGACATGATCCGCCTGCATCGAATCCGGGGGGAGGAGATGTTCCTCAACGCCGACCTCATCGAGTCGGTTCAGGCCACCCCCGACACCGTCATCACGCTGGTGGATGGCCGCAAGCTCGTCGTGCAGGAGACGCCCGAGGAGGTCGTCGACGCCATCCGCGAGTTCCGGGCCTCGGTGCTTCGCCGTGCCGACGACCTCCGCGACGCCGACGTGGTCCCCTTCCCCACCGACCGGGCGTGACGACGCGGGACCCCACCGGCCGTGTCCCGACCTGACGGGCACGGCTCGGTCGACGTGGGGCGGCTCAGTCCTCGGGTCGGAGGGTGGGGAACAGAAGCACCTCGCGGATGTGACTCCGGTCGGTGAGCAGCATCACCAACCGGTCGACGCCGATCCCGAGGCCTCCGGTGGGCGGCAGCCCGTATTCGAGGGCGCGGATGTAGTCGAGGTCGATCGGATGGGCTTCGTCGTCGCCGGCGGCCTTCGCCCGGGCCTGGGCTTCGAACCGCCGCCGCTGGTCGATGGGGTCGTTCAGCTCGGAGAAGGCGTTGGCGTACTCCGAACCGGCGATGAACAGCTCGAATCGTTCGGTGACGTGGGGGTCGTCGCGGTGGACCCGGGCGAGAGGGGAGATCTCCTTGGGATGGTCCATGACGAAGGTGGGTTCCCACAGTCCGTCGGCGACGAGCTCTTCGAACAGCTCGTCGAAGATCTTGCCGTGGCCCCATGCCTGCTCCGGTTCCACTCCGTGGCGTCGGGCCAGGGCACGGAGATCGTCCATGGTCATGTCGTAGGAGACGTCCGCTCCCACCGCCTCCCGCACCGCGTCGAGATGCCGGATCCGCCGGTACGGCGGGGTGAGGTCGATCTCCCGCCCCTGATAGTGGATGACGGTGGAGCCGGTGGCGACCTCGGCGACGGCGGCGAAGATCTCTTCGACCATGGTCATGATGTCGAGGTAGTCGGCGAGGGCCTCGTAGGACTCCAGCATCGTGAACTCCGGGTTGTGGGTGGCGTCGATCCCTTCGTTCCGGAACACCCGTCCGATCTCGAAGACGCGCTCGAGGCCCCCGACGACGAGACGTTTCAGGTGGAGCTCGGTGGCGATCCGGAGATACATGTCGAGGTCGAGGGCGTGGTGATGGGTGACGAAGGGCCGGGCGAGGGCGCCGCCCGCCTGGGTCTGGAGCACCGGCGTCTCGACCTCGAGGTAGCCGCGGTCGGTGAACTGGCGACGAAGCTCCGAGACGATCCGCACCCTGGTGGTCGCCACCCGGCGGGACTCCTCGTTCATGATGAGGTCCAGGTATCGGCGCCGGGAGCGAAGCTCGGTGTCGGTGAGCCCGTGCCATTTCTCCGGGAGGGGCCGGAGCGCCTTGGCCAGCAGGGCGAAGCGCTCCACCGCCACCGACAGCTCCCCCTTCTTGGTGGTGATCACCCGCCCGGTGGCACCGACCCAGTCCCCGACGTCCAGCTCGGAGAACCGGTCGAAGTCCTCGGGGTCGAGACGTCGGGCGTCGCAGAAGAGCTGGATCCGACCCGAGGCGTCCTGGACGGTGGCGAACACGAGCTTCCCGAAGCTGCGTTTCAGCATGATGCGGCCGGCCACCGACGCTTCGACGTCGGTCTCCGCCCCGGCTTCGAGGTCCCCGAAGGTGGTGTGGAGCTCGGCGGCGAGGTGGGTGCGTTCGAAACGGGGCGGGTACGGGTCGACGCCCGCGGCCCTCAGCGCCTCCAGCTTCTCGAGGCGGGCGGCGGTGAGCGGGTGGGCGGCCAGGTCGGAGGTCTCGTCCATGAGGCCTCGCACTCTGGACGCTCCGGCGCCGCATTTCAAGCCGGAACGTCGAAGACCAGCACCCCGTGTGCACCAGAATGCGGATTCCAACACCTCCTGCACACAACGATCGTCCCCGGCGGCTGAGCCTTCACCACACCCAGGGGATGAGGCGACGTCGCACCCGGCGCCGGTAGTCCTCGTACTCGGGATAGGCCAACACCAGGTTCGCCTCCTCATGGATCGATTTGCGCCAGAAGAACCCCGCCATCGCCACACCGAGGAGGACCGCCACCGGATTGGCGTCCCAGAGTCCCAGGCCGACCAGACCTCCGACCACCGCCCCGTAGATCGGATGCCGTACCAGCCGGTACGCCCCCCGGGCCACGAACCGCGCCCCCGGCCTCGGCTGAGGAAGCGGGGTGAGGGAGCGTCCCAGCACCAGCGTCGCCGACACCCCCAGCACGACGGCGGCGGCCACGAGACCCCCACCCAGGATCCGCAGGACCGGTGGAGGTTGGGGATCCCCGAACCACACCATCGCCGCCCCGAACAGGACGAACAGGACGAGCTGGGCCGCGACCCACCCGTATCCCCGCCATCCGAGACTGGGGATCCCGGTCCTCCAATCCCCCGACCACCGGAACACCCGCTGACCCCGGAGCCCCCCCAACGCCTCGGCGGCGGTCGTCCCCCGCCCGACCGGCGCCTCCGGCCACACCTCGACGAGCGGCGCCAGCACGAAGCGGCGTTCGGCGGCCCGCGGGTGGGGGATCCGCAGATCGTCGTCCTCGACGACCCGCCCTTCGACCACCAGCAGGTCGAGGTCGAGGGTCCTCGGCCCCCAGCGCACGTCCCGGACCCGGCCCGCGTCCGCCTCGATCCGATGCAGCGCCGCCAACAGCTCCGGCGGCTCCAGGGCGGTGTCGAGGATCACGACCGCGTTGAGGAACGGGCCCTGGTCGGGGCCACCGACCGGTTCGGTCTCGTACAGCGACGACACCGCCTCCACCTCCCCCAGCGACCCCAGCGCCTCGACCGCCCGCCGGAGGTGGCCGAGCCGGTCACCCACGTTCGAACCGAGACCGACCGCCGCCCTCATCGGGATCGCCGGATGACCACCGCCACGTCGGCGACGGCGACGGGGATCGGCGCCTCCGGCTTGTGCACCGTCACCTCCACCGCCGAGACCCGGGCGTCCTCCAGCACCAGGTCGGCGACGCGCTCGGCCACCCGCTCGATGAGATCCCACCGCTCGGTCGCGACCCGGTCGTGCACCGCCTGGACCAGCGCGCCGTAGTCGAGGGTGTCGGCGAGGTCGTCGCTCGCCGACGCCGCCGACAGGTCGAGGGCGGCGACGACGTCGACCAGGAACCGCTGACCCCGCTCCCGCTCCTCCGCGAAGACGCCGTGACGCGCGAAGACCTCGATCCCCCGCAGGACGATCTGGTCGGTCACGACTCGGGCGCCGAGATCAACGCTCGCCCCTCCGGTCCCAGGGGACGCCCCAGGATCTCCTGGATGAGCGCCGACGCCAGGATCGGATCGTCGACCAGCCCCGACGCCATCAGGTAGCCGCCGAGGAGACCCGCCAGCGTGTCGTCGATGATCTCCTTGTGCACCAGCACCCGGGCCCGGGGGTCGGCCAGGGCCGCGTCGAGGGCCTCATAGAGCCGGGCCGGGTCGTCCGGGGCGACGGGCACGCTGATCGGCACCTGATACGCCACCAGGCCGTTGTCGCGATAGGCCTGGAGGTTCTGGTTCCCGGGGAGGAGGGTGATCACGGTGGTGATCCCCGCCTCCTTGATGAGCCAGGTGATCTCCTCCTCGCGGCGCACCCGCCGATGCTGGAAGCCGTGTCCTCCCACCCGTTCGCTCACCGCCAGCCGGTTGGCGATGACCCAGGTGAATCCACGTGGTTTGAGTCCGGTGATCATGCTTGCCATGGGCTGTCTCCGACGATAGCTTCCGCGACCGCGGCCGCGTCCCGTGCGAGGGGGACATCGTGGACACGCACCACCGAGACCCCCTGGGCGATCGCCAGCGCCACCGTCACCGCCGTCGCCTCGTCGAGCCGATGCGCCTCGGCGGCACCGGTGATCCTCTGCAGGAAGCTCTTCCTCGACGTCCCCACCATCACCGGGTATCGGTGGCGGGCGAGCCGGTGGAGGTGGCGGAGCAACGTCAGGTTGTGGTCGACGGTCTTGCCGAATCCGATCCCCGGGTCGAGCACGATCGCCTCCGGCGCCACCCCCGCCGCCTCGGACCGGCCCGCCTGGGCGAGGAGGAAGGCCTCCACCTCGGCGACGACGTCGTCGTAGCGGGGGTCCTGCTGCATGGTGGCGGGCTCCCCCTGCATGTGCATGATGACCGCTCCCGCACCCGCCTCGGCCACGACCCGGCGCATCTCGGGATGACGCAGACCCGAGACGTCGTTGACGATCTCGGCACCCGCCTCCAGGGCGGCGGCCGCCACCTTCGGTTTCCGCGTGTCCACCGAGACGACCAGCCCCGCCGCCGCCAGCTCCCCCACCACCGGGATCACCCGGTCCAGCTCTTCGCCTTCGGGCACGGGCAGCGCTCCGGGGCGGGTCGACTCCCCGCCGACGTCGACGATGTCGGCCCCCGCCTCGACCATGGCGTAGGCGTGTTCGATCGCCTGGTCGGCGTCGACGTATCTCCCGCCGTCGGAGAAGCTGTCCGGGGTGAGGTTGAGGATGCCCATGACGAGCGTCCGCTGCAGGGGAAGGATCCGGCTCCGGGTCTGCCAGTGCCGGGTCATCGGCCGCGGATCAGGCTCAGCGCCTCCGCCCGAGTCGCCGGGTTCTCCCGGAAGATCCCCCGCACGGCCGAGGTCGTCGTGATCGACCCGGGCTTTTTCACCCCGCGCATCGCCATGCAGAGATGTTCGGCTTCGATGACGACCAGCGCGCCTCGGGCACCGACCCGGTCCATGAGGGCGTCGGCGATCTGGCTGGTGAGGCGCTCCTGCATCTGGGGACGCCGGGCGTAGCCCTCCACCAGCCGCGCCAGCTTCGACAGGCCCGTCAGGCAGCCGTCGGGCATGTAGGCGACGTGGGCGAAACCGTGGAAGGGCGCGAGATGATGCTCACACATCGAGTAGAAGGGGATGTCGCGCACCATCACGATCTCCTCGTAGGTCTCCTCCCCGAAGAAGGCGTCGACCTCGTCGGCGGGATCCCGATGGAGCCCGTCGAAGATCTCGGCGTAGAAGCGGGCGACCCGCTCGGGGGTCTCCTTCAGTCCCTCCCGGTCGGGATCGTCGCCGATCGCCTTCAAGATCGTGCGGATGGCCTCGGCGATCGCCACCTGATCGACGGACACGCCGACTCCTCTCAGCCGGTGGGGGTGGGCTCGGTGGGCGACGCCGCCGCCACCTCTCCCTGAACGCTCCCCGTGCCCGATCCGTTCGATCCCGGGTCGGGCTGGCGGATCCGGAGCGTCCCGTCGGGATCGTGCACCCATTTGGGGACGTCGGCGAAGATCTCCGCCACCTCGTCGCGCCCGAGCGTCTCCCGCTCCATCAGCGCCTCCACCATCCGCTCCATGGCGTCACGGTGGGTGTCGAGGATCTGGCGGGCCTCCTCGTGGGCGGCGGAGATGAGCCGCCGGATCTCCTCGTCGATGTGGGCGGCCACGTCGTCGGAGTAGTCGGCCCGGCGGGTGTAGTCCCGTCCGAGGAAGACCTCCCCGTCGGGTTTGCCGTACTGCAACGGCCCGAGCCGGTCGCTCATCCCGTACTCCATCACCATCTTGCGGGCGATCTGGGTGGCCTTCTCGATGTCGTTGGCCGCCCCCGTGGTGGGGTCGGCGTAGATGATCTCCTCGGCGGTCCGCCCACCGAGCAGCATGGCGAGCTGGTCCACCAGTTCGGAGCGTCGCACGAGGACCTTGTCGCGGGTCGGGAGCGCCAGGGTGTGGCCGAGGGACCGTCCCCGGGCGACGATCGTCACCTTGTGCACCGGGTCGGCCTCGGGCAGCGCCCACCCGACGAGGGCGTGCCCGGTCTCGTGGTAGGCGATGAGCCGTTTCTCCTCCTCGCTCATCACCTTGCTCCGCCGTTCCGGCCCGGCGATGACCCGGTCGATCGCCTCCTCCAGCTCCACCATCCCGATCTTCGGCTTGCGTTTGCGGGCCGCCAGCAGCGCCGCCTCGTTGATGAGGTTGGCGAGGTCGGCCCCCGTGAACCCGGGGGTGCGACGGGCGAGGACCTCGAGGTCGACGTCGTCCTCCAGGGGCTTGCCCCGGGCGTGGACGGCGAGGATCGCCTTCCGCCCTTCGATGTCGGGGGCGTCGACGACGATCTGACGGTCGAAGCGACCGGGCCGCAGCAGGGCGGGATCGAGGATGTCGGGCCGGTTGGTGGCGGCCATCACGATCACCCCGGCGTTCCCCTCGAACCCGTCGAGCTCCACCAGGAGCTGGTTGAGGGTCTGCTCCCGCTCGTCGTGCCCGCCGCCGAGCCCGGCACCCCGGTGACGCCCGACGGCGTCGATCTCGTCGATGAAGACGATCGCGGGGGCGTTCGTCTTCGCCTGCTCGAAGAGGTCACGGACCCGGGAGGCGCCGACACCCACGAACATCTCGACGAAGTCCGAGCCGGAGATCGAGAGGAAGGGGACGCCGGCCTCGCCCGCCACCGCCTTCGCCAAGAGCGTCTTGCCGGTTCCGGGGGGACCGAAGAGGAGGACGCCCTTGGGGATCTTCGCCCCGATCGCCCGGTAGCGGTCGGGGTGCTGGAGGAAGTCCTTGATCTCCTGCAGCTCCTCGATCGCCTCTTCGAGCCCGGCGACGTCGTCGAAGGTGACCCGAGGCTGGTCTTTGGTCACCATGCGGGCCTTGGCCTTCCCGAACTGCATCACCCGGTTCCCGCTGCCCTGCATCTGCATGAAGATGAAGACCATGAACCCGATGAGGAGCAGCCACGGCAGGAACCCGAGGAGCAGCTCCCACATCGACGGCGGCTCGGAGTTGGAGGCGACCTCCGGCACGTTGGCCAACAGCAGGTCGGTGAGGTTCGCCTCCCAGCCCTCCGGGTAGGCGGTGACGAAGTCGAACGCCCCCTCGGGGGCGGTCGAACCGACGAACCGCCCTCGGACCTGTTTCGATCGGAGCAGCATCTCCGCCGACTCGACCTCGCCGTCCTGGATCCGCTCCACGAGGGTCGGCAGCGAGATCTGGGTGGGGGCGCCGATGGCACCGAACCACTGCTGCGCGAGCACGGCCAACACCACGAAGACGAGGCCGTACATGAGCAACGTGCGGGTGGTTCGGTTCACTGCTCTCCTCTCTCGGACATGGGTCGATGCGAGCCCGGTGGGCGCCGGCCGGGGGAACGTCTCTCGGAACTCCCGACGCCGCCCATGCTACGGGAGCATCGGACCTATCGGAACCTTTCTCGTCACTCCGACGCCTCCATCACCCCGATGTAGGGGAGGTTGCGGTACTTCCCCGCCAGGTCGAGCCCGTAGCCGACGACGAACTCGGGGCCGATCCGGAAACCCGTGTACCGGACGTCGATCGGGACCCGCTGGATCCCTTCTTTGACGAGCAGGGCCGCCACCTCGAGGGAGGCGGGTCGCCGCACCCGGAGACTCTTCATGAGGTAGTTGAGGGTGAGCCCCGAGTCGATGATGTCCTCGACGATCAGCACGTCCCGGTCGGTGATCTCCTGGTCGAGGTCCTTGAGGATCCGCACCACCCCCGAGGTCTGGGTGGAGGCCCCGTAGGAGGAGACCGCCATGAAGTCGAACTCGACGGGGAGGTGCACGTGCCGGGCCAGGTCGGCCATGACGATGAACGCCCCCTTGAGCACCCCCACCATGAGCAGGTCCTTGTCGCGGTAGTCGGCGGTGATCGCCGCTCCCATCTCCTCCAGCTTGGCGGCGATCTCCTCCGCCGAGATCAGGGTCTTCACCCGGTCCACCGTTCCTCCTCCGACACGATCACGGAAAGGTAGCCGTCGGCGTCCGCCCGCAACGAACCGGCGGCCCGACGCACCCCCGGAATCCACAGGATCCGGCCCCCCGTCTCCACCACCGGCCACCCGGGGCGCTCCCAGGGGGGGACACCCGCCTCGGCGAGGGCGTCGAGGACCCGCTTCGACCCGTGGCCGAGGGCGATCCGGTCGTCGGTCCGCACCCGGCGCACCCGGGTCTCGCCTCCGGGAGCCGGGACGGTCAGGGTCCACGGGGAGAGGGGGAACGGGCGGGGCGGCGCCCCCACCCGGGCGTCGAACCGCCAGCGGCCCCACCGGATCGTCCGGCCCGGACGCAACGCCGCCGTCGTCGCCTCGACGTCGTCCACGAAGTCGAAGGCCACCTCCAGCCAGGGCCCGTCGAGACGGGCCTTCAGCCCACCGGCGAGCTCCAGGGAACCGGATCCGGCGTCGACGAGGCCGAGGATCCGGGTCACCTCCCGCGCCGGGAGCGGGTATTCGGCTCCGGCCTCGGCCACGAGGGCCCGCACCGCCTCGGTGGCGGCGGTCCGGCCGAGGGCCCGCACCACCCCCCGGGGGAGACGGGCCGCGGAGCCGTCACGGTCGAAGGGGAGGCGACGCAGACGCTCCTCCCAGGCCTCCACCTCGTCTCGGAGCAGCTCGGCGGTGCGGGCGAGGGTGCGCCGGGCTCCGGGGGCGATCCGCGCCTCGATGGCGGGGAGCAGCTCACGGCGGATCCGGTTCCGCAGATGGGCCGGATCGTCGTTGGCCGGATCGTCCATGAACGGCAGCCCCAGCAGGGTCGCCAGCTCCCGGGTGGCCGCCCGGGGTACCCCGAGGAGGGGTCGGGCGAAGGGCGGGCGGCGGGAGGGGATCCCGGCGAGGCCCCGAGGTCCCGACCCCCGCAACAGATGGTGGAGGACGGTCTCGGCCTGGTCGTCCCGGGTGTGGCCGGTGAGGACCCATTCGCCGGGGCGGCGCCGCTCCACCAGCGCCCGGTAGCGGGCCGCCCGTGCCCGGCCCTCCGGTGACGCCCCCGGCCCGACGTCGACGGCGACGACCTCGAACGGCACGCCCAGGCGACCGGCGACGGCCTCCGCCGCGTCGGCCAGCCGATCCGACGCCGGGAGGCCGTGGTGGACGTGGACGGCCCGCACCGCCGCTCCCGACCGGGCGGCCACCCATCCGCAGACGGCGGAGTCCGCACCGCCCGACAGGGCGACGAGCAGGGGGCCGTCGGGGAGGTCGGCGACGTCGGCGACGAGGGAGGTGAGCCGCCTCAGGCGACGCGTCGCAGCCATCGTGTCGGCTCCTCGATCTCGACGAGGGTGGGGAGGGCCTCCGGGCCCTGCCAGGCCCGATCCACCGCCGACCATCCGCCGCGGCGTTCCACCGCCAGCACGAACCGTTCCCCCAGCTCGTACTGGCGGACCTTCAGCTCCATGCCGGTGAGCCGCAGCAGCGCCGCGGTGCGGGGGTCTCGGCGTCGGGCCTTGAGGAGACGGGACATACGCTCGGAGGTCCGCAGCACCCGAGCCCCGATCCGGTCCATGACGACGTGCCCGTGACCTTCGAGCAGGGACATGAGCGCCTGGACCCGGTCGAGCACCTCCCGCTGACCCGGCGAGGCGAGGAGACCCCAGACGCCCCGTTCGTCGACGAGGGGACGCCCCGCCCGACGCGCCGCCAGCATCTCGTCGACGACCCGCTTCAGGCGGCCCGGTTCGGGCCGGGCCTGGTCGACGAGCTCGGCGACGAGGGAGAGGAAGTGGTCACGCAGCCAGGGCACCCCGACGAACTGGGCCCGGTGGGCGGTCTCGTGCAGCGCCACCCACAGCCGGAACTCGGACGGTCGGAACTGATGGGCCCGTTCCATCGCCAGCAGGTTCCCTCCGACGAAGGCGATGGAGTCCCCGGCGTCACCTCCCGGCAGCACCAGCTCGTACTGGCCGAGGACACGACGTGACAGCAGCCCCAACACCGCCCCCGTCTCGGCGGCGAGGAGGCGGCGGGCCAGGGCGTGGGCCGCCCCGGCGGCTCCTCCCACCCGTTCCAGACGTTCGGCGAGCCGCCGCTCGGCGGGAGCCAACAGCTCGGCGAACACCTCCAGGTTGCGGTCGACCCATTCCTGACGGGAGACGACGAGCACCGTCGGGGCGCCCGGGAGCGCCAACCCGGTCTCGGCGGCGACCAGTTCGTTGGCCCGGGAGACGGCCTCGGCGAGCTCCTCGGCGAGCTGGTCGACGTGGTAGCCGGAGGCGAGGGGATACGAGCCCGCCAACCTCCCGGCGACCCGCCCGGCGAGGGGGCGGGTGAGGGCGCTGGTCACCGGACCAGCTTGTAGCGTCCCCGCACGACCCGCACGAAGTACTGGACGACGGTTCCGAACACCGTCAGCAGGGCGAGGACGATGAGGAGGGGGACCAGGTAGCGGTAGGTCCATGGTTGGGTGGTCTCCACGGCGGCGGGGGGTTCGACGACGACCGCCGGCTCCATCGGCGCCACCTCTTCGGCGGATCCCGCCTCGGCCGGGGGCGTCTCCTGGGCGGCGACGGGGGCCGCCCACCCGACGACGAGGAGCAGGATCAGCAGCGGGGCGACGACACGTGAGCTTCGCATGGAGCCGAGAGGATACACGAGCCGGGCGGCCCCGTCGGCCACGCCCCCGGGGTGGAGGCCCGCCGCCTCAGATCTCGGTCTCGTGGGCGGTCTCCAGCGCGGCCCGTATCTTGGCGATCACGTGGGGAGGCACCTCTTCTCGGAGCCGCTCACGGACGACGATCTTCAACCGGTGTTCGAAACGGAAGACGCCGTCGCAGGGGGGACAGTCGGCGAGATGGGCTCTGATGCGGTCGCTGCTCACCCGGTCGAGCTCGGAGTCGAGGTAGAGGTAGAGATTGGCGAGCGCTTCGTCACATCGGTCACTCATCGGCCACCTCGTCGGGCAGTAGCCCGCGTCGCTGTGCGAACTCCCACAACGCCTTCTGCAAGGCCTTTCTTCCCCGGTGCAGCCGAGACATCACCGTCCCGATGGGGATGTCGAGGATCTCGGCGATCTCCTTGTAGGAGAAACCCTCGAGGTCGGCGAGGAGCACGGGGAGCCGGAACACCTCCGGGAGGGACTCCACCGCCTTCTTGACGTCGGCCTCCACCAGCCCTTCGAGCACGGCGTCTTCGGCGCTGCGAGCCGATGCCGCCGAGTGCTCCGACCCGATCCTGCGGTACAGGTACATGTCCTCGAGCTCACCGAGGTCGACCTCGCTGGGGCGTCGGGATTCCTTCCGGTACTTGTTGATGTACGTGTTGGTGAGGATCCGATACAGCCAGGCCTTGAGGTTGGTGCCGGCCTGGAAGGTGTGGTAGGCCCGGTAGGCCTTGAGGAACGTCTCCTGGACGAGGTCTTCGGCGTCGGCGGGGTTGCGTGCCATGCGGAGCGCCGCCGTGTAGAGCTGGGGCGCGTACTGCATGGCATCTCGTTCGAAATCCGCCTGGTCCGCCACGGGGTGGAAGGTAGCAGTTCGGTGTCGACGTTCGGTTCGGTCCCCGGCCCCGGTCGGGGGCACTACGATGAGGCTCCCGCCGGAGTAGCTCAGTCGGCAGAGCGGCTCACTCGTAATGAGCAGGTCAGGGGTTCGATTCCCCTCTCCGGCTCCGTTTGTACGTCCCGCTACGGACGGGACCCCACCGGCTCCGATCCCTCTTTGCTCGGACCCCGGGTCCACCCCCACGTGCGTGGGGACATCATCGCGGCGGTGTCGTCGAGCAGGGCGAAGTTCGGTCCACCCCCACGTGCGTGGGGACATCAGCGTTGGAATCCACGACGACCATGACCACGCCGGTCCACCCCCACGTGCGTGGGGACATCGCGCCGATCCACGTCGCGGTGAGGACCGTCGGTGGTCCACCCCCACGTGCGTGGGGACATCTACCTCTCCACGAGCAAGAGACTGGCTCAGGCGAGGTCCACCCCCACGTGCGTGGGGACATCCGCCGACAGCAGGTCGATGCGGCGGCCAGGTTTCGGTCCACCCCCACGTGCGTGGGGACATCTCGAGGCGTATCGGATCGGCCGGGAGATCGGTCGGTCCACCCCCACGTGCGTGGGGACATCCCCTATTTCGGAGATTTTTCAGGCTATTGAGCCGGTCCACCCCCACGTGCGTGGGGACATCGACAAGCTGACCCACGCCTACGCGCTGGCGAAGGGTCCACCCCCACGTGCGTGGGGACATCCCTGGTGGTGATGGTGGTCATGTCGGTGTCTCCGGTCCACCCCCACGTGCGTGGGGACATCCCACCCGGTCCCTGATGATCTCGCCGTAGCATGGGTCCACCCCCACGTGCGTGGGGACATCATCCGCGACACCATCCGCTGCACCGACCTCCGGGGTCCACCCCCACGTGCGTGGGGACATCATCGTCGAATGCGGCCTCGTGAGGATCGGCGGCGGTCCACCCCCACGTGCGTGGGGACATCTGGACTCAGCATGATCGTGGGATCGTGCCACACGGTCCACCCCCACGTGCGTGGGGACATCACACGCATCCTCCGAGAAGTGAAGCTTTATGAGGGTCCACCCCCACGTGCGTGGGGACATCGTGTTCCGCCGACGTCCCCGCGGCATGCTGACGGGTCCACCCCCACGTGCGTGGGGACATCTCACCCACCAGCCGCTCCGGACACCTGACGACAGGTCCACCCCCACGTGCGTGGGGACATCGACCGACACTGGACCGCCGACGACTGGACCCGGGGTCCACCCCCACGTGCGTGGGGACATCCTGGGCTCCAACCCGGTGATCCGCGGCATGGAGGGTCCACCCCCACGTGCGTGGGGACATCGGTGAGCCGGTCGGTGCTCCGGTGACGCGGCCGGGTCCACCCCCACGTGCGTGGGGACATCGAGAAACTGCGACTCGTCCGGGGAGATCTGGACGGTCCACCCCCACGTGCGTGGGGACATCGAGCTGTCGTATACGGTGCCGTCTGGCGTTGTGGGTCCACCCCCACGTGCGTGGGGACATCCCGGATCTCGGAGCCATTGGACACCCCTTTCGGGGTCCACCCCCACGTGCGTGGGGACATCGCGGCGGTGCGGGCGAGCGGGATCCCGGCATGGGGTCCACCCCCACGTGCGTGGGGACATCTCGGCGATCCCCTCAACGTCGTGGTCGAGTGGAGGTCCACCCCCACGTGCGTGGGGACATCTAGACGAGCCGGTCGATCTGACGCATCTCCACGGGTCCACCCCCACGTGCGTGGGGACATCGGCTCCGAGCCGCTTCGCCACACCGTCGGGGACGGTCCACCCCCACGTGCGTGGGGACATCGGACTATGACCGGTTCGTGGAGGCGGTGACCCGGGTCCACCCCCACGTGCGTGGGGACATCTCGTCCAGTAGGACCATTTGGTGACGTTGTTGCGGTCCACCCCCACGTGCGTGGGGACATCTCGTCCAGTAGGACCATTTGGTGACGTTGTTGCGGTCCACCCCCACGTGCGTGGGGACATCCTCGGCGACGCCCGGGAGGCGCTGCGGATCACCGGTCCACCCCCACGTGCGTGGGGACATCCCGTTCGTCGGTCGCCATCGGCTCCCACGACCAGGTCCACCCCCACGTGCGTGGGGACATCGGCGGCCCGCGAATCAAAACAACAGAGTTTCATGGTCCACCCCCACGTGCGTGGGGACATCGCGACCTACGGCACGCCGGTCACCCCGAGCCGGGGTCCACCCCCACGTGCGTGGGGACATCGAAGCCGCGCGGGACGACCTCGGCGACGTCCTGGGTCCACCCCCACGTGCGTGGGGACATCTCCCGGACGATCTCCTCGGGGTCGCGGCTGCCCGGTCCACCCCCACGTGCGTGGGGACATCTTTGGACCCCAAGGTTGTGAGGGGTGTGGTCGAGGTCCACCCCCACGTGCGTGGGGACATCCCGTCGACGGCTG
>Ga0256839_1003168_pt1 | contig 17268 bp, 22 predicted proteins | sample 354166metaG_FD_185968 | JGI IMG/M metagenome (GOLD analysis project Ga0256839, IMG submission 185968) | Hydrothermal vent microbial communities from Mid Atlantic Ridge, Atlantic Ocean - 354-166 | ecosystem: Environmental > Aquatic > Marine > Hydrothermal vents | place: Atlantic Ocean: Mid... | reverse complement strand
CGGCAATCGATTACGCTGCCAACTTCCCCGCTGGCTGGGTCGCGGGTAGTCGTTATTTGCGCAATATTTATGTAGGTGGCCCGACACCAAACGGCAATCCGACCGGAGTCAGGGTACTGCGGACTAACGATAGCGCAAATCCAGAGTTTGAGGTGTCGGTACACCTCATTGACGGTAGTTTTAACAATCTAGGGCGAGGACTCGTTAATCTGTCCGGATCAGTGATTTTTGATGCATACACTGGCGGTGCCTCGGAAATTAATATGGGCTATAACGGTCAGCGACACACACTATCAAACATGACTGTATACGCGGATCGCTTGAACGCGCATATTGTCGGAGCTACTTGGGTTGCTGAGTCATCGGTAAATATCGTAGTCAACCTACTTGTTGACTGTGACAGTCCGGGCGGCCCTAATGTGTTACCACATAAAGCCTCAATAGAAATGCGTAATTCATTATGTATCGGGATTAACCCCTGGTATTCCACGCACGCTACAGTTAGTTTTGCAGCCATGTCGATTTATGAGCATTGCACGCATATCTGCACAGCGACAGATGCGCAGCCATCGATGCTGCAAGAAACAAACGAAATATCACCTGATTACTACGTTTACGGGCAATCAAACGTGCGCGTAAACATGGAAACGAACGACATTACGTTCGCGGCGATACAGCCGTCAATCCCGGGGGCCATTAATCAATACCGTTGGTTAGACTACAACGCGCACTACACGCCTTTAGCTAACGCGCCAATCAACCCGTATTCAACCGTTGTTATTACAGGTAAGGAATACGGTGATGTGGGGTTTGGCGCTAACGATCTAATCAACATCGATCCTCAGTTTGTCGACCCCTCTCATCGTCGACTAGCTGACTACGATGCGTTAGTTGGCGGCCCCGGCGATGCGCGGAATCTGTTTCGCGAGTGCTTTAAAAAGTGCGGCTATGACATCAACGGCAACGCAGTCACTTGGGATCCTCTCTACGACATCGATTTAGCGGCTGATTGGGTTAGAGCCGGTTATGTACCGCAAAATACAGCGCTTCAGGGCGCTGCGCACGACGGTGGCGATATCGGTGCGTTTGCAGTACAAACTGCAAGCATCACACAATCAATTACTACTCACAGCATTGCTAGCAGTCGCACCTTAAGCAACCCAAACATCGTTACCGGCGCAGTCTCAATGCAAATTGGCAGCATTTTAAGCGCTGCAGCAATTGGCAGTCCCGCGTTAAATCTAAGTTTAACCGTGCTTGAACCATTATCAATAAACAGCCTAAGTCAGTTCGGCAGCGCTCAAATAAACCCCGGCATAGCAACCATAACGCCAAGCAGCATTAGCAGCAGCCAGGCTGTTAGCAGTCCAATTATACACGCGGGATCACTGGTCATTGTGCCCAGCAGCATCGATAGCGCGGCCATTGTTAACGATGCATTAATCATAAATAGCGCAATCATCATCTCCTCCCAAGCTATCGCTACTGCCCGCGCAGTTAGCAACCCTGCCATAGAAAATTTACTGGCCACAATTTATCCACAAGGCACAGTTAGCAGCCAGGCAATCGGCAATATCACTATCGTCGGTGGTCAACTGTTTATCGACTGGCTGGTTGGCGAGTTGCAATCCGCGCCAGCGCTGGCGGGCAAAATAAGGGCACTGCAATGATAAAAGTGATTTATCACCGCAATAGCAACGTGATCGAGGTGCCCGAGCTGACTCGCAAATCAGATGGCGCTCATGTAACAAATGCGAGTATACAACTTACATTAACGGCGCCGGATGGTATTGCAATAACTGGTCAAGCATGGCCATTGGCAATGCATTACATACCCGGCACCAATAGCACGTACAGAACCACCCTAGAGCACACACTAACACTACCCAAGCGCGTGGTTTGTCATGTAATAGCAGACGCAGGTCCCGGCGTGCACGGAGAATGGAAGACAATCTTTAACGTAATTGAGAGGCGCTAAAAATGGCAAATGAAGTATATGGCAAAGGGTTAGAAGGGTTTCTGGACGGCACAATCGACTGGGACACCGACAACATCAAAGTGATGATAGTCGATACCGCAGATTACATTGCTGATCTAGCGTTAGACAGCGTGCTGGCAGATGTGCCGGTGATCGCACGCATCGCAACATCAGCAAATTTAACAGTAAAAACAGCAATCGATGGCGTTGCTGATGCCGCCGATGTCACCTTCGCTGCGGTCACCGGTGATCAGTCAGAAGCGCTGGTCATCTATCAAGACACCGGCGTAGAGGCCACTAGCCGACTCATCGTCTATATCGACACCGCCACCGGATTACCCGTAACACCTAACGGCGGTGACATACAAATCCAGTGGGACAACGGCCCTAACCGCATCTTTAAACTGTAAGGAAATCAAAATGAAACTGCAAAAAATGAGCATCCGGGCACTAGAAGATTACAACCAGCAACTTACAGAAGAGCGCATTAGCATCAAGCAAGAGCAGCGCGAAGTGGCACAACGGCTCGACCAACTGCGGGCAGAGCAACAATTAAAAGACGACATCGCAGCGCTGCAAAACAAGCACGGCGTTACTGTTGTTGTTCCTCAAGGCGTAGAGGCAAAGGATTAAACGATGGAAAGTATCGATTATACAGCGGCAAAATTTTGGATCACGCTAATCGAGTTAGTCGGCATCGTCGTTATAGCAATTTATGTGTGGTGGAGCAATCGCAACAAAGTGCAAAAAGAGCGCGTCGATCAACTGCAATCTCAGCTTATAGAGCAAGTTCAGCAGCTGTCAAATTTAATTAAGCGACAAGATAACGATGAGCAGATGCGCAACAAATCACTACTGCTAATTCGTGATTTGGAAAATCGAATGCAGGCCGTAGAGATCACCCAAAAGGGCATGCCAACACACCGAGATTTTAAAGACATTTACAACAAACTAGATGCTACAAAATCGCTGCTTGATCAGCTGATCGGCGAAACAAACGCAATCCATCGCCAGTTTGGTCTGGTGTTCGAAAGCGCATTACAAGGAAAATAAAGGGCAAATAACATGAATCTAAACGAAATCGTAAAGCAAGATCAACGCCTGGTTATTCTACAAGTGCTAAATCAAGATGTGGGTTTTAGTCATAATCAATTTGTGCTGCAAGAAGCCCTAAAACAGCTCGGACATAGCATCAGTCAAGACCTGGTCACAACACAATTGCACTGGCTACAAGAGCAGAACCTGATCACACTAATAACAGCCGATACCCTGGTCGCAAAATTAACATCACGCGGCAAAGATGTTGCCGATGGCGTAGCGGTATCCGCTGGCGTTAAAAAAGCACGCCCATAATATATATAGAGTGATCAAGGAATCTCATGCCAAAGCCCAGCACAATCGATCAACTGCCCTCCGAGTTAAAAGAGCAGTTACAAGCATGGCTGCGCGACACCCGTGTTACACAAAGCGAAGCCACGCGGCTGATTAATGAGCAATTGCGACATAATGGTTACACCGAGTCAATTAGCAAATCAGCTGTAAATCGCTACTCGATGCGGATGGAGCAGGTAGGGAAGCGGCTTAGGCAGTCACGTGAAGTCTCAGAAATGTGGATCGCCAAGCTGGGTGCAGCCCCTCAAGGCAAAACCGGGCAACTCATCAATGAGATGCTACGAGTAATATCATTTGAGATGTCAGACAAACTGTTTGACGCCTTAGATCGGGGTGACCCAGAAGAGATGCCTGCAATTATAGATATGCTAAAAAACTTGTCTCTAACAACTCAACGACTGGAGCAAGCGGCCAGCATTAATCACAAGCGCGAAGCGGTAATACGCGAGCAAACAAAAAAAGAAGCCGCAGAAGCCGCAGATGCTGCGCTAAAATCGCACGGAGCAACAAAAGAGACCCGGCAATCAATTATCGACGAAATACTAGGCATTAAAAAATGACTGATGCCAGCCAAGCAGCCGGCGTTTTACTCCCCTACCAAAAGCGTTGGATAGAGGATGACTCCCCCCTGAAAATAGCCGAAAAATCACGCCGCACAGGTTTAACCTGGGGCGAAGCCGCCGATGCCGTGCGCACCGCTAGCCAGCCGCGCAATGAAGGGGGTACTAACCACTTTTATGTCGGCTCTAACAAAGAGATGGCAGTGGAGTTTATCGATGCCTGCGCAATGTGGGCAAAGTCGTTCAACGCCGCCTGCGGAGGAATCGGCGAAGAGATACTAAAAGATCAAGACAAAGATATCCTCACGTTTAATATCTACTTTAAAAGCGGGTTTAAAATACAAGCACTTAGCTCAAGGCCATCAAATTTACGGGGCAGACAGGGGAACGTCACCATCGACGAGGCCGCGTTCCATGAGCGATTGGCAGAGGTGCTAAAAGCCGCCCTGGCACTAACTATGTGGGGTGCAAAAATCAGATTAATATCAACTCATAACGGAGCGGATAATCTATTTAATGAGTTAATACAAGATAGCCGAGCAGGCAAAAAAGATTACAGCGTACATCGGCTAACCCTAGATGATGCGTGCAATGACGGGCTGTACCAACGCATTTGCCTAATTCGCGGCATCGAATATAGCAAAAAAGCCGAAAAAGAGTGGAAAGAAAAGCTACTAAAAAACACCGCAACTAAAGATGACGCGCTAGAAGAGTACTTTTGCGTACCCAAACAGGGCGGCGGATCATATCTCTCTCGCAACATGATTGAAGCGTGCATGATCGATGCACCAGTACTGCGGTTCGAGGCCAGTGCAGAATTTAACGCCTGGCCCGAGCAGATGCGTTACGCCGAAATGGCCGACTGGTGCGCGCAAAACCTAAAACCACTACTCGAAAAGTTAGACCCTAAGCTCCCCCACGCCTTCGGCGAAGATTTTGGCAGGTCAGGCGATCTAACCTGCATCGCCCCCATGGAGATAGGCCAGCAACTGCACCGCACAGTGCCGTTTTTAGTCGAGCTGCGCAACACGCCCTTTAAACAGCAAGAGCAAGTGCTGTTTTACATTGCAGACAGGTTGCCGAGATTGATCGGCGGCGCGTTAGATGCTAGGGGTAATGGCCAATATCTAGCTGAGGAGACTAGCTATCGTTACGGTGCCAACAAAATAGAGTCCGTCATGCTCACTCAATCTTGGTACTTAGAAAATATGCCAAAATTCAAAGCCGTCTTTGAAGATGTGGCCATTTCAGTGCCGCGTGATTTAGAAATATTAAATGACCTGCGCGCACTGCAAGTAATCAAAGGCATTCCCAAACTGCCCGACTCAAAAACCGGCAATAACAAAAATCGCCACGGTGATGCCGCTATTGCGCTCGTCATGGCACTGTTTGCATCGCAAATGGAAGTAGAGACGTTTGCTTATCATCAAGTGCCAAAAAACCCAAAACACCGCGATAGCGGCGGGCATCAAATAAAAACCACCGCAGGATTTACCCGAGGCTGTATGTAATGTCAACCCTAATCGGCCTCGATGGCCAACCCTTAAAAAGCGACACACTAAGCCAAGAGATATTGCGCGCTTCAGTTACCGGCATCCGCGAGATTTGGGATGCCGAATCGATTGCCGGTGGCATTACGCCCGCAAAGCTGGCAGCGATCATAAAAAAATCCAACAGCGAAGACGCTACTGATTATTTGACGCTGGCGGAGGAGATGGAGGAGCGCGACCCCCACTACCGTTGTGAGTTGTCAAAGCGCAAGCTCGCAGTAACGAGCCTGCCGATAAATGTTGAAGCCGCCAGCGACAGCGCAGAGCACAAAAAGCACGCTGATGAAATTCGTGCCATCACTCGCAAGCCAGAGTTTAGAGACATGCTCGAAGATTTAATGGATGGACTCGGTAAAGGCTACAGTGTCGCCGAAATGCGTTGGGACACCGAGCAAATACCCTGGGAGCCGAAGGGGGAATGGATCAGCGAAAAGGGCGAAGCAATCGAAAAAAGCGCCTATGTATGGCGTGACCCCCGTCTATTTCAGCGTCACCCCACAGATTACAAAACGCTGCGCATAAAAAGTAAAGACAAAACGCAGGGCGTTGCGATGGATCGCTACCGATTTATCGTACACATCCCTAAACTTAAGTCAGGCCTGCCTATTCGCGGCGGACTCGCACGCTTGGCAGCCGTGGCGTATATGTGCAAAAGTTATAGTCTGACGGACTGGGTCGCCTTCGCCGAAGTGTTTGGAATGCCATTACGCATTGGTCGCTATGGTGCCAATGCAAAAGACGATGACATCCGCACCTTAATCAACGCCGTAGCCAACATCGGCAGCGATGCCGCCGCCGTTATACCCGACAGCATGCGCATCGACTTCGAGGATGGCAATCGGGGGCGCGATGGCAAAATATTTAAAGAGCTAGCCGAGTGGCTAGACAAGCAAGTCTCCAAAGGGGTGTTGGGTCAAACCGGCAGTTCAGAGGGCAGCCCAGGGCAACTGGGTGACAACGACACCATGTCCGATGTGCGCGACGACATTAAAGCCAGTGATGCCAGGCAGCTAGAAAATACGTTAAACAGAGATCTAGTAAAGGCTTACATTGATCTTAATTATGGCGCGCAAAAAGACTACCCGCGTATCCAGCTACACATTGCCGATGCCGACGATCTGGCGGCCCTAGCCACCGCGCTAGAAAAGCTGGTGCCATTAGGCCTGCAAGTATCGGAAGATCAAGTGCGCGATAAATTCAACCTCAATCCGCCAAAAAAAGGCGAAGTTACTCTAAAAATCGCGGGGGGCGCTGATAAAATAGATACCGCAAACAATACTCAGCATCAATGCTCATGCGGACACTACAGCGCACTAAATCGAGCGCAGAACATCACCGACGAACTAGATCAGCTAATTGCAGATGGATTAAGAGACTGGCAACAACAAATGGAGCCCGTCATCGAGCCGTTGCAGTCGTTAATCGCATCCGCCAATTCATACGATGAGTTTGCCGCCGGACTGCCTTCATTATTATCTGCAATGAATAGCGATGAGCTGGTCAAGCAACTAGCCACACAGGCGTTTAAAGCGCGGGGAGTTGTTAAGTGACGCATAAAATGAGTGCCGGCACACCGCGTACCGGCAGGGAGTTGTTATTAATTGCAGCTAAAAAACAACAGTCCTTACTTTTAAAAAGAGAAAAAACATTAAAACGTCAAGTTGAAGAACACATTAACGCGGGGTCAGAGTTATGTTCTCTTGCCATAGAGCGGAGCGAGTTAATAAATGCAGAGAACGATATGAAAGCTTTGATCAAACAGTTAGATGCTTTAAGCGTTCGCCATGATCGTTTAATGAAAATAATTAAAAGTGATTTTTTAAAGTTGAACAATAAGGCGGCAATCGCGCAAGCAGAAAGAGAGAGCTTTGATTTTGAAATTAAACATATGATCTGGCATTTATAATGCCTGCTAACACCCCCGGCCCTATCCCCAAAGAAGCCTTGGCGTTTTTCCGCGCCAAAGGTTTTAAAGTCGGGTTTGATCACCGCGACGTATGGCGACAAGAACACGCTACCGCGTTTACGGTCGCCAAAGCGATGACCATGGACATACTCACCGCCATCCGGGGCAGTGTCGACAACGCGCTCGAAATGGGCATGACATACCGCGAGTACAGCCAGCAGCTCACCCCGCTGCTACAAAAGCTGGGGTGGTGGGGCAAACAAGAGATGATTGACCCGTCAACCGGCGATACCGTTACCGCGCAACTCGGCAGCCCCCGCAGACTAAAGACAATTTACGATGCCAACCTGCGCACAGCGCGCTCAGCGGGGCAGTGGGATCGCGGCCAGCAAAGCAAAAAAACCCACCCCTACTTTGTCTACGAGCTGGGTCCGTCCGAAAACCACCGCCCCGAGCACGTTGCCTGGGCGGGCATCATGTTGCCGGTTGATCACCCCTGGTGGGACACTCATTTCCCTACCAACGGCTATGGCTGCAAGTGCCGCGTGCGTCAAGTATCGCGCCGTGAATATGACACGCTGAATAACACCGGGCGCTATCTAACCGAACCACCCGCAACCAAAACAATGCCCTGGCTAAACAAGCGCACCGGTGAAGTGGAGCAGGTGCCGGTCGGGATCGATCCGGGGTGGGACACTAACCCCGGAAAAATAGGCCGCGAAGCGCAAGCTAAAAAGCAGTTAGCAGAGAAAAAAACACGCTTTGAACACGCAGTTAAACAGCCACTACCCAATCCACCACTGCTCTACCCAGCAGGCACTAATGCCGTGTTATCTACAGTAAAAGGCGTTACCCAGGGCAGCATTAACGATCTATTGCAGCGCATACCCGGTGCGTCAGACCAAGTTGCACAGCTCGCGCAATTTATCGCAGCGCACCCCATTAAAGCGATATTTGTAAAAGCAGAAGAGATGGGCCGCAGCAAAAAAGCATGGGCGCTCGCAGACGATGTGGGTACGTTTTTGGGCGCTGAATACCGCTATAAGCCGATACAGGCCTATACTACAAGAGGCATTAATCAAACGGGGGGGTTTACCCATCCCGGATTTGAGCATGTAACAATTAAAGTGATGGGGCGTGATAAACTAGCCACTGTAGATGCTGGCAATCTGCCGCAGCTAGTAACCGCCGCTATTGAGCAGCATAACGGCAAGCCAGGGGCGTGGGCGGTGCCTTATGCGATTAAGACGCTATCAGATGGCCCGGTAGCGATACTGCCCGCGTGGGCGCATGAGATGGGTCACCAGTTGCATTATTGGGCGAATCGCCCCGCCAGGCCGGTAAATATACCGGCAATATCTAAATATGCGGCGCAAAACAGCGAGGAGTGGCACGCTGAAACCTTTACCGCTTGGCTATTAAATCGCCAGGCGCTCGCGGCGTGGAACCCGGAAGCCGCTCGGTATATTGACGACTTGATCAAGTCGGCCACTGCTAGCAAAGTTAAACGATAATTTTACAAAGAGGTACACCATGGAGTTTAGCAAACCATTTCAAGCGGCGTGGGATCTCTTAAAAGAGGAGCCCTTGTCCCCCGACGCCGCCGAGCGGCTCGAAGAGCTAAGCAAGCACGTCACCGCAGAAGAAGCAAAGCGTTTTGGTGATTTGTGGAGCGCATATTACGCGGCAGGCGGAAAGCTGGAACCAGCCGACGAGGAAGGTAATCATGAAGGCGGCCTGTAAAGCCCGGCACGAAAAAATAAACAGCAACGGCTATGTTGTTATATCTAGAAATTGTTAAACGCTTCAGCGAGGGATTTAACGCTGTTTGCGCCAGTTAATTGCATATAACGACATCAATATAATCACTCGATACTAAAAACAACTAAAAAAGCTTAGTCTTACCCTCCACACCCCCCGCCATATCATATGGCTATGATTACAAAAAACCCCAGCTTAAAAACAGCGCTCAATAGCACGCAATCCACTTATGCCGGCTACTCTGGTTTAATTGTCGATCTATCCGCTGCTCCAAATAGCATTAACGGCGTACCCGAATGGGTGCAGTTGTTAAACAATGACGAGCGCGTAATAGGGCGAGATGGCCGAAAATGGATTAATGACGACCCAGAGGCCATCGTGGCCGTTTTTAATGCCAACCTGTTAACTGGATTAAAGCTCGTGTTTGATTGGGAGCACGCCACGGTACACAAAGGCCCAAAAGGCGACCCCGCCCCCGCCGCCGCGTGGGGAACAGAAATCGAAATCCGCAATGACCGAGAAATCTGGGTAAAACTAGATTGGACAGATACCGGGCGTTGGGCAGTACAAACAAAAGAGTACCGCTATTTGTCGCCCGTCTTACTTTATATAGGGAAGACGTTACAAATTAGAGGTATCAAATCAGTCGGATTAACTAACAGTCCAAACCTCACCATTGCCGCACTCAATCACGCTAAACACAATCAACCCAAAGAGGATTACTCAATGACGCTATTACAAGCGATGTGTCAGTCATTAGGGCTGCCTGATGGCAGCACAGAAGCGGCTGTAATTGCCAAGGCCTCCGCGCTGCAAGAGCAGCTGGCAACGGCAACCAACGCCGCAAAAAACCCAAGCCTGGATCAGTTTGTACCCAAGGCGGATTACGACCAGGCCATGGCCACGGCTACCAACGCCCAGCAGGCGTTAGCAACTATCAAAGAAGAGGCGTTGGCAGGTGAGATCAAAACCGCCATTAACGCCGCGTTAAAAGATAAAAAAATATCACCCGCCAGCGTCGAATACCACACCGCAAACTGCCAAGAGGAGGGCGGATTAAAGCGCTTTGCCGACTTTGTAAAAACAGCGGTGCCGGTACTGGGAGATCAGTCAGAGCTGGACGACAAAAAGCCAGGCGATGATAACGGTGTCGCGCTAAACGCAGAGCAACAGCAAATCGCCGATGCGTTTGGCAATAGCGCAGACGACCTAAAAACCCACGGCGGTTAACGGCCAATATAAATCAGGAGAATCACCATGGCACTTAGTTCAGATCGTAATACAAAGATGATGGATGGCGAGCTAATCGCAATTCCAGTAGCCACCGGGGTAATAATTTACGCCGGCGCATTGTTGGCCGTTAACGCAGCGGGTTATGCGGTGCCGGGGGTAACATCCGCAGCGCTTACATACGTCGGTCGCGCCGACGAGTCAATTGACAATGCCGAAGGGGCAGATGGCAATGCAACAGTAATGGTGCGCCGTAACATGGCCTTTATGTTTAACAATTTACCCGCTGATGCAGTTACCCAGGCGAGCTTAGGCGCGCTCTGCTATATCGTAGACGATGAGACGGTTGCGGGCAGCGACGGTGCCGGGTCACGATCAGCGGCGGGCATTGTGCTAGGCGTTGAGTCAAACGGTGTCTGGGTCCTCTAACCCGCAGTTAAAACGCATTTAAAACTTGGAGCAAAAAAAATGAAACAGATGATTATTTTTATCATTGCAGGCATTGCGCTTGCGGTAGGAGTCTCTCCCGCAGTCGCAGATATCGCGCAATTTAGCAGCACGCTCACTAATGCTGCAATCCCGGCAGTCGGGCTACTCGGAATGATTATTAACAAATCGACCCTGGACGGTCTGTCAAAAAACATCAAAACATCATTTCAAAAGGTTTTTGGCCTAATACAGGGGCTATATAAAGACACCACAATGGTGGTGCCGTCTACAGGATCAGAAAACGACTACAAGTGGTTAACCGACTGGCCTGCAATGCGAGAATGGATCGGCGATAAAGTGATTAATGCCCTTAAAGGCAACAATTACATCATTGCTAATAAAGACTTCGAGGCCACAATCGAAGTTGATCGAAACGACATTGAAGATGGCAATTTGGGGGGCGTATCTGTACAAGCTGAAATGTCTGGACAAAGCGCCGGCGAGCTTTACGACGATCTGGATGCTGCGGTTAAAAACGCCGCCTTTGCTGCGCGCTGCTACGACGGCCAATTTTTTTACGATACCGACCACCCCGTAGAAGCAAAAGATGGCAGCACAGTCAGCGTAAGCAACAAAGGTACTGCCGCACTATCCAACGCCACATTATCAGCCGCACAAGCAAGCTACGGCGCTGCTCGGATTGCAATTATGCAGTTAAAGCGAGATGGCGGCGCGCCCCTCGGTTTAATGCCCGGTCTACTTGAAGTGCCGCCGGCCTTAGAAGTTGTCGCAAAAATGTTGTTAGAAAACGAAAAGCTGGCAGACGGCTCCCCCAACCCTTATCGCGGCACTGCAAAACTAAAAATCAACTCTCGCCTATCGTCGTCCACGGGATGGATGCTGCATGTTACAGATAAGGTGGCCAAACCGTTTATCATTCAAGAGCGCAAAAAGCCACTATTTGTTGCGCAAACGGGCGGCGATAGTGACAGTGTATTTTTGCGCAAAAAGTTCCTTTACTCAATCGAGGCGCGTGCTGCTTCGGCGTATGGATTTTGGCAGCTGTCGTATGGATCAGACGGCACCACGTAACCGATCATATTTAGCATTAAATGGCCACTTAATATTTAAGTGGCCATTTTAAATAACAAATAAAAGGGCGTTTTATGACTGATTTAATACAGCGGTTAGTTGCGGCGATTGTCGCCGAAGCACCGCAAAAAAAACCCAACTGCAAAACCCTGGCATTTTTAGTTGGGGAAAAAGCAATCAGTGGTGAGCAGCGTGACCAAGCCTGGTCAGCATATAAAAATCAAATCACGGAGGCGGCAGTTAACAGCGACAACGAAGGGCAGATCCTGGTTAAAACGATTGCGGGGGTTGCGTTTTTTAGACGTGGCGGCATTGGGTTTAACGCCCAACCATCACTACTAAACGTTGCCGATTTAACCGGCGATCAATACACCGCAATTAAAAAAGAAAAAAACCTAGTTGTTATTCGCGGCCGTACTGTCGACGGCCAATTTGTAGAGTGTGACTAATGTACGCCACAGAGCAAGAGCTAAATACCCACATTGGCGAAGATGCCGTACTGTTATTAGCAGACAGAGATGGCGACATGCTAACAGACGCTGAAGTAGTCGAAAGCGCATTAATCGCCGCCAGTGGCGAAATAGACGGCTATATCCGCGCTCAATACGAGCTGCCGCTCTCAGCGCCCAATCCGCTGCTTAAACATCTCTGCATTGACATCGCAATTTATCATCTCTCAGACGAAACCACGATCACAGATCACCGGATAATGAGATACCGAGATGCTACCAAAACACTAACCTCAATTTCCAACGGGCTAATCAGCTTGGGAGTCTCTGTTGATGGAGCCGACAGCGACAGCGGCGGCAAGGCTACTATTGTATCACCCGGTGGCCGCGTATTTGGGCGCGACAATCTATTATGAGCCTCTCAATTACAACCAAAGTATCGGCCATCGCACGGGCTGCTAAACGCCTTAATCAATTAGGTGATTATGATCGCAGTGCCCTGCTTTATGGCATTGGTGCCGAAGTTGAAACACAAACCCACCGCCGCCTGCGTGACGAAAAAACCGCCCCCGATGGCACGCCGTGGCCAAACTGGCTGGCGGAATATGCCGCTACCCGCCACGGCGGCCATTCGTTGTTAATGGGCGAGGGCAACTTGGATGATTCAATTCAATCGATCATCAGTGGCGACAAAGTCGAGACTGGCTCCAATCTACCCTACGCCGCTTATCAAAATTTCGGGGCAGAGGATGTGGTTACCGTGCCCGCACACCAGCGCCGCATTACCCAAGCATTCGGTAAGCAGTTGCCGTTTCCGGTATGGGCAAACATTAGCAGCTACCCCTTGCTGCAAAACAACCCAGCACGGCAGTTTTTAGGGTTTTCAGAGCAAAACTTAGAAGCCCTCAGTTTTTTGGTAGATGACTTTATTGATGGTCATCTGGATGAGGTCATGCAATGACCCACCTAGTTCGAGTGCGTGACGAAGTCGCTTGTCAGCTTTATAAGGTGATAAAGCCGGTGCCGGTTAACCCCCACGCCGGGCGATTTGACGAAGCCGAATTAAAGCGCTTGGCTACAAAATGCCCCGCTGTTTATTTAGCGATTTTGGGGTTAAGCAAAGTAGTAGACAACAGCAGTTTTGGGGTGGTGGCTACTGCGCAGTTTGGCGCGTTTGTAATCACCAAAGACCAGCCAGGCTATCCGCGTGACGAGTCGTCACTAACGCTGGTTAGCGCGCTAACCGCACACATACCCGGCAATGATTGGGGGTTGGATGAAGTGACAGACGGGGCCATTGGGATAACGGGCAGAAACCTGTACGGCGCTCAAATAGAGCGCTATAAAGTAGCGATGTGGGCGGTTACTTGGCAGCAAAGTATACAGCTAGGTAGCGTAATCGGCGCCGGCGAATTTGATGGACTGCTCAACTTTGAAGCGATGATGGGTGAGCACGCCATAAGTGAAGATTCGCCGACTGCGCAAAGTAATATCATCCTAAATCAGGAGAGTTAAAACGTGAAACCAATTTACTTAATCCCGGCAATGCAAGCGGGTGGTGATCAGCCACTTAAAGTACGTATGCCAGACAACCCGTTGGCTACAATGCCGCTGGCGGGTCATCAGATCATTAAAAATGGCCCTTATTACGTCTACTGGTTGCGGCGGATTAGTGATGGCAGCGTTATTCAAGTGTCGCGCACCGAATGGCAAAAGAGGCAACCAAAAAAACACAACAAAAAAGACTACAAAAACAGGGGATAACAAATGATCGGCTTTAATGACATACCCGCTAATTTGCGCCTGCCCGGTGCATATATTGAGATGGACAACAGCTTGGCAAATAATGCGAGCATACAACACAAGGTGCTCTTTATCGGTCAGCGGTTATCGACAGGCTCGGTCGCCGAGGCGGTGCCTACACGCATCACATCAATCGACCAAGGCGAGGAGTATTTTGGTCGTGGCAGCCAGTTGGCCGGCATGTTAAAAGCAGGTAAAACGGCAGATGAATTCATGGAGACCTGGGCGATTGCACTAAATGATGACGTTGCAAGCAGTGCCGCCGCCGGTAGTTTAACTGTTACTGGCGCAGCCACAGACGCTGGGGCGTTATCGTTCTATATTGCGGGTGAGAAAGTCGCTGTAGGGGTTGCCAATGGCAACACACAAGAGCAAGTAGCAGCGGCCATTGTGGCGGCTATTAACGCAAATACCGAGTTACCCGTTACGGCGCAAACGCTACTTGAAGCGCCTAATCAGGTTGATTTAACGGCGCGTCATGCCGGTCTATGTGGTAACGATATTGACCTGCGCCAAAACTATTACAACGAAGCGGGGGTGGCGGGTGTCACAGTGGCTATTAGCGCGATGGCTGGCGGGGCGGTTAATCCAGATATTGATTTGGCAATCTCTGTGATGGGCAGCGAATGGTATAACTGGATCGTCTGCCCATTAACAGATGCCGCTAATTTAGTGGCGCTGGAATCCGAGTTGGATAGTCGTTGGGGGCCAATGCGGCAGATGGGCTGCCGTGCATTTATAGGTTATGCCGGTGGCCATGCCGCTGTCACTACATTTGGCAGCAGCCGTAACAGCCCTCACGTTGTCGCCATGGGTACAAATGACAGCCCCACACTACCCTCGACGTGGGCTAGCGTATTCGCAATGACCGCCGCAAAATCACTGTCAATCGACCCCGCTCGACCGCTGCAAACACTAAAAATGCCAGGGCTGAAAGCCGGTAATATCAGCACGCGCTGGACAGACAGCGAGCGCAACCTGCTGCTATTTGACGGTATCAGTACTTATACCGTAGGTCGTGATGGCTCTATTTATATAGAGCGAGCAATTACAACGTATCAAGTCAACGCACAAGGCATTGCCGACGACAGCTATCTTAACCTCAACACCCCAGAAACATTAGAGCGCATTCGATACGAACAGCGCGCTCACTTCCTCTCCCGCTATCCTCGGCACAAATTGGCGGCGGACGATGCCAAACCGGCACCAGGACAGCCGGTGATGCAACCAAAACTAGCGCGAGGCGAACTGTTGGCGTTGTACAAAGATTTTGAAGCCAAGGGGTGGTGTCAAGATTACCCAGGGTACAAAGCGCGGTTAATTGTAAATATTGACCCTGGCAATCCAGATCGAATGAACTGGCAAGATTCGCCCAAGTTGGTTTCAGGTCTGCGCACTATTGCCGCTCAAGCGCAATTTCGCCGTTAAATCAGGAGTATAAAAAATGTCAAAAATAACGGGCAAAGTCACCATTAAAATCGACGGCAAAGTACTCGCCGCCGAAAATCAGGCCACTTTAGATCTGGGCGGCACAAAGCGAAACCCAGAAACCCATGGTGGGAAGACCTATTTCGGGGAAGAGGAGTCACCGGCGTTGCTGGAAGTCTCGCTCTTAATCACAAAAGAGACCGATTTAATGGCGTTAAATGAGATGACCGGCGGCACCGTCTTCGTCGAAGCCGATACCGGGCAGCAATTTATGATGTCAGGCGCATTTACCACCGAGCCAGTAAGTTTGGATGGTGGCGGCAAAACCCCGCTTAAAATTAGCTGTGAAAGCTTGGAGCAAATTTAATGGCCACCATCGAATTTTGTTTAAAGCAAGGTTATCAAGTTGGGAAAAATTGCCACACCGAAGTGGTGTTAAGAGAGCCAACGGCAGGTGATGTGATCGAAGCAAATGAGGAATCAGAAAAGTTAATAGTAATACCAGAGCCAATGTTTGTTGCATCACCTACATTGGTTGGGATCAATGTGCTGCGCCGTCAAATTGTTAGCATTGGATCAGTTAGTGGGCCGCTTTCGCTGGCAGAGCTAAAAAATCTCCACCCTCAAGATCTCGATCAAATACAGGCTGAAGCAAACAAACTTGAATCGGCTTGGTCGGTCGAAGCGGCGAGTAAGGAGGGCCACCGGCGGGGGCGAGACCATACACCTGGTGCCAACCATTAACCAGCTAATTGTTAGATTAGCCGAACGCACCGGGTGGGATAAACGCAGCATACAATCGCTATCAATCCGCCATTTAATACAATGTTTAAAGGTCAAATAAATGAGTGAATTACGCACCAGTGTTGTTGTTGATTTGGCCGGCAATTTGGCGCGTAACTCAGAGCGTTACAGCAAATCATTGCAGCAGTTCAGCCGCAAAGGCAGTAAATATTTAAACACCCTGTCAACCACCGCGCAGCGCACGGGAAAAATGCTCGACAGCATGGGCGGTCGTTACACTGCGATGTTGGCGGGTGGCTTAGGGGCATATCAAGCAAAGCAGATGCTCAATGAGTCGGCACAATTAGATAAATCACTGGTACAGCTGGCGCAAACCGCCGGGGTGTCACTTAACAAAATCGCCCCTTTGCGCAATTACATCTACGAGCTGTCAAAGCAAACCGGCAAAACAACGACAGATCTACTAAGAGGGTTAAACGCGCTAATTCAGTCCGGGCAAAGTTGGCAAGAAGCATTAAGTACAATTGGCGCTATTAACGACACTATGAGTGTCACCGGTGTGCAATCTAGCGTTTTAGCCAATGCGATGACAGTTGCCGCCAAAATTTTTGACTTTGATCTGTCTGATCCTCAAATGGCTGTTGAGTTGCTCGATAAAATGACAAAGGCAGGGCGTTTAGGTAATGCAGAACTAGATAACTTGAGCAGTATTTTTGCACGCGTGGGCGGCAACGCAAAAGGGGCCAATCTCTCATTTAGCGAAACATTGGGTTTTATTGAGCAGTTGTCGTTAATCGAAAAAAACCCAGAGCGGCTGGCTACATTGGTCGACTCAACGTTGCGACTCTTCACTAATCAAAAATATTTAGATAATGCACAAAAAGTGACCGGCATCAGTTTTTATAACGAAGCGGGTGAACGCCGCGCCGCGTTTAATGTGCTGGAC
>Ga0256839_1003167_pt1 | contig 17269 bp, 17 predicted proteins | sample 354166metaG_FD_185968 | JGI IMG/M metagenome (GOLD analysis project Ga0256839, IMG submission 185968) | Hydrothermal vent microbial communities from Mid Atlantic Ridge, Atlantic Ocean - 354-166 | ecosystem: Environmental > Aquatic > Marine > Hydrothermal vents | place: Atlantic Ocean: Mid... | reverse complement strand
GACAAGCTTTTATAGAATGCGCGCTTCGCCGCAATAGCTCAGTTGGTAGAGCAACTGACTTGTAATCAGTAGGTCCCGAGTTCGACTCTTGGTTGCGGCACCATATACAATAAGGGTTACAGCGTTTTCGTTGTAGCCCTTTTTTGTGCTTTGCTACCTATTTTTCTACCTTGGGTTTAATTTCAAACCCTTTAAAAATATTTTAGCTCACCTCTAATAAATCTTCCCACCGAGTCGTATAGTTAGTGATAGATAAACTTGGCGCATAGTCCAGCGTTTTTTACTTTCGGAAGCAAGTTGCAAAGTTTATTTTCATCCGCAAGAGAAGTAAAAACTGCTTTTATAATATAAGAGCGGCATTATGTTTATTAAATTCATTGATTACTCAAACATCATCAAAAAAAGTTAGTATGAATCACCTTCACGCAATAAGTTTCTAGTGTTGCGACACCAAGATTATGCTCAGCCAAAAAGTGGCCAGTTTCTCACCATCAATCAGCACAACCTTTTTTCTAAAAACAAGGTAGCTAAAAATTTGACATACTTATATGAAAGAGTTATTTAACTCATGCAATTTAGCGAGTATCGTTAGACTTATGGCAGAAAAAAGCACATCTAAAAACCTCACTAACCTCTGGACAACGGTTGCGCTCTTAGCGCTGGTGTTATTGCTCGTTGTTAGTTATAAGCTCAAAGATATGCTCAAACCTAGCGTTGCGGCAACGGCAGAATTAAATGAAAGTTGTGACCTTAGAAAAGCACCATGCACCTCTAAATTACCAGGTGGAGGTACTGTCACACTCTCTATTTCTCCCAACACTATTCCTATTTTACGACCACTACAGCTTGATGTGAAACTGGATGGTGTAGCGGTTTCAAAAGCAGAGGTCGATTTTACTGGTATCGGTATGGATATGGGATATAACCGACCAACACTAGAGCCTATTACGAAAACACAGTTTAAAGGAAAAGCCATACTACCCGTTTGTGTGCGTAGCAAAATGGATTGGGAAGCCAAGGTTTTGTTACAAACTGAACGGGGTTTGATTATGGCTCCATTTCGTTTTTTTACGCTGAAATAAGCATACCCTCAGATAAGGTAAAGGCAAGACAAGGCAATACTATGAATAAAAACTCCCTCGCTATAGGTTTGATAGCCATTTTGGTCGCTGCTCTTGTATGGGTTCTTTTCTTTTGGACACCCACATCAAACACCACATCAAACAGCGTGACAAAACATCAAACGCTTGAGCTGAGTGCCAAACCAACCGGTGGAGATTTTACCGTAGAAATACAAAATGCAGATTTATCACTGCATGATTTGCAAGGCAAAGTGGTTTTACTCTATTTTGGATACACCCAATGCCCCGATATTTGCCCCACATCCTTGTCTTTAATGACACAGGCTTTAAATCAAATGACCCAAGAAGAACTTGAAAAAGTGAATGGATTATTTGTCAGTGTCGACCCCAACCGAGATAACACCACACGGCTTGAAGAATATACCCATTATTTTCACACCAATATCATTGGTGCAACGGCTGAAAAAGAGCAGATAGATAAAATCACTAAACTGTATGGTGCATCTTATCGTATCGTAAAGAGTGATTCCGCCATGGGTTATATTGTGGATCATTCTTCTTACACCTATGTGATTGACAAAAAAGGTAAGCTTCGTTACACCCTAGCCCATGGCACTTCTCCTAATAAAATACTAACCGTAGTACGTGAGTTACTTGTCGAATAATTACGAGCATGACTGTTGCTTTTTTGATCGGCCTTTTTAGCACCCTACACTGCTTTGGTATGTGTGGTGGCTTAGTCGGTGCGATGACCATGAGCCTTCGCCCAAGTATCCGAAACAATGCAACGCAACTTGGGTTTTACACGCTCTCTTATAACCTTGGCCGAATCACCAGTTATGTTATCGCTGGCTTTCTAATCGGCTGGTTTGGGCAATCCTTAAGAGATTTTTTAATGCCTTCAGAAGGCATTGCGATATTACGTTTAATCGCCTCATTATTGATTATCGCCATGGGTTTTTATATTGCGGGTTGGTTTCCGCAGTTCTCAAAAATCGAAAAGCTCGGCGTACCTTTGTGGAAGGTTCTCCAACCTATTGGACAACGATTGTTACCCGTTAAAAACATCTGGCAAGCTTTCTTATTTGGTGCCGTATGGGGTTGGCTTCCGTGTGGCTTAGTGTACTATGTTCTCTTAATCTCCCCTGCTAATGATGGGGCCGCAAACGCCGCACTCTTTATGCTTTTTTTTGGTTTAGGAACATTGACACCCATGATGGCAGCTGGATTTTTATCAGGTCGTCTAGCCCCAATACAGCACTCACAAAAGATTCGTCACCTCTCAGGCTTATTATTAATTGTGATGGGGCTTATGAGCCTAATCTTAGCAATCAACCCTGATGCTCATCGTTATTTTCAGTTTCATGTATTTTAAGGAAACTCTGAATAACCTTAGGTGATATATATCAATTTAAAACTGCCTTTAAGTCGCTATATTTAGACTATGAAAATTATCGGTCAATCCCCCAACATCCAGGAAGTCTTGCGCACTGCTGATTTAGTTGCAAATACAGATGTTCCTGTATTAATTACCGGTGAGATCGGCTCAGGCAAGCAATTATTCGCCCAACGAATACATCAACAAAGTACACGTAAGCAACAAGCTTTTATTAAAGTGAATTGTGCTTCTTTTGATGAGGCATCCATTGAGGCTTGCTTGTTTGGCAGTGAGTCAATTGGGAATAATCCAGCAATAGCAGGAGCAATTAAAAAGGCACATTTTGGTACTTTGTTTTTAAATGAAGTATCGGCATTATCACCTTCTGCTCAGGCAAAATTACGCCACTTCATTGATACGTGTGAAGTCATTCTTGGCCAAAATACTCTTAAAAAATATGACGTTCGACTTATTGTTTCGTCTAAGACTAATCTTTATAAGCATGTTGAAAAGGGTAGCTTTCGTGATGACCTATTTTATCAATTAAATGTTATTCCAATTGAGCTACCTGCACTTAAAACACGAGAAGGTGATGTACCCCTTTTGATGGATTATTTTTTCCGTCAGTTAGTTCATGAGCAACATCAAACGCCTCCTAACTTTACAAAAGCCGCGTTAAAACAAATCACCCGTTATGACTGGCCTGGAAATGTTCGAGAGTTAGTGAACTTTTGTGAACGCATGTATGTGCTATTTAATGGGAAAACAGTTGAAGTCACCAATCTTCCACAAGCATTACGCCAGTACACTCAGAATAAAACCAGCCCATTTAGCTTGCCAGCATCAGGTATTCAACTTGAACAATTGGAGGTTGATTTTATTCAGCAAGCTTTACAAGTAGCAGGGGGTAATAAATCCAAAGCAGCACGATTACTCGGCTTAACTCGCGATACTTTTTTATATCGTATAAAGAAATATTCCATTAAAACGTGAAATAACAGGGTTAAAGCACTGAATATTTGCCACCCCCCCTACTTTTTCGTGGTTTTGTATTTGCCGTAGGGTCGGTGAATTTACGTAACCGACCAATTTCATCGTATCTAATATGGGGGTGGCAGTACAAAACAATCACCTATTCGTGGCGTACCCAATTTTAAACCACTACGTTACACTTAATTATCTGCTACCTTGAAATACTAGTACTCATCAAACCAATGTTGGTGGAGTACTAGGTTCGTGACTGCCAAATAGTGTGGTTTGCTAAACATTTAAAATTATTGGATGATGCTTTGCTGATCAACAGCTACCGTTTATCGAGTAAACTTCAATAACTTATGTCACCGACGAATAAGCTGTTTTTGATGATAAGCGATTGGTTGTCCTAAGTTATCGATGAATAGCTTAGCGCTTAACTTACTGGCATTGGGATCAGACTAGTCTGCCCCCCCCTTTGATTGCTAATCATCTTCAATCTTTAGCTGTCATCAAATTGTCATTTTTCTTACCTAGAGTCGTATGAAGTTATCTATGAATAAGAAACACCCCTTATTCATAGATTTTTCTTTTACAAAGATAAAGGTTATAGAAATATGAAACTCCGTCCTCAAACGCATCTTTTTATGCTAACACTCGCTTCGAGTATTTTTTCTGCGAGTTGTTACGCTGAAAATCCACAAATTACTTCACTACAGTTTTCACCTGTCTCATTAGCACAGAATAATGCTGAAAAATCTGTTATGCGTGTTTCGCCAAAACTAACGCTAACATCTTCGGATAATAGCAAAAAGGATTATCCACTCAGTTATAAAATTTTAGCCAAAATGGGTGATAAAATTGGTCATGGAACCATCGGTTTAATCACAGACATTAATGGTAAAATGATTAAAAAAGCAGATGGTTCGGTTGATATTTCAGATGGCCCCGATGGTAACTCACTAATTAAAGTGGGTGATAAATATTTTCTTATTACACACATGGAAGAACGCCCAGGCGAGCTTTATAAGACTGAATTAAAACTGCTTAATAATGAAATCAAGACGGTTGATACTGCACCTGTTGATCTAAAAACCATTGGTGGAACCATTATTAACTGTGCCAGCACAAAAACAAATTATGGAAGTCATTTAGGCGGTGAAGAAGATTATTCTTTAAACTCACGCGCAGCGGATATGGCTTCACCTTTTTATCAGAAATGTACGCTAGATGGTAATGGCACAAATGCTAAGGGTGAAACATCATCATTTTGTGCTTATGTTGATGGTCTTGCCAAGTATCTGAATGATGGCAAAATTGATCCTAAAAATGGCTATAGCGGTGAATCATTTTCTCTCTATAACTATGGAAAAATTGTTGAAGTTCAACCACAAGCAGACGGCTCAACAAAAGTTGCCAAGCATCATGTAACAGGACGCTATACACCAGAACTTGCCGCTATGATGCCAGACAATAAAACCGTTTATATGTCAGATGATGGTACCTTTAAAGGCTTTTGGAAATTTGTCTCTGATAAGAAAATCGAAGGCTTTACCAAAGATTGGGAAGGCACATTATATGCCGCTAAAGTCAAGCAAACATCTGCCGAGAATGGGGGAGTATTTGATTTAAGCTGGGTTCAATTAGGTCATGCCAAAGACAGTGAAATTCAGGCAATGATTGATGCCAAACCTAAATTAACTGATATATTCAAAATTACCCAATCCAAAGATAAATCTTGCCCTGCGGATTACAAAGCCATTCATGAAGATAGCAAAATCGAGTGTTTAAAGCTGATTGCTGGTAAAGAGAAGCAAGCTGCTTTTCTTGAAACACGCAAATATGCCGCTTATCTAGGTGCAACCATTGAGTTTAGAAAGGAAGAAGGTTTAACCTACAATCCTGATAAAAACGTACTTTATGTTGCCATGAGTGAAATCAAAAAGAGCATGGAGAAAAACTACAAGGGTATGGAAGCCAGTGGTGATGATATTCAACTGCCTAAAAATGCTTGTGGTGGCGTTTATGAAGTGACTTTGGATGATCAATTTAGTGGCACTAAAATGCACGCATTAGTGGTCGGCAAGCCGCTTAAAAAAGGTGAGAAGTATGCTGACGAGTGGTATTGCCACCCTGATGAGATTTCTAACCCTGATAATATCACTTACATTGGACACGACACCCTTTTGATTAGTGAAGATACCACCAAGCATGTGAATAATATGACATGGGCGTATAACACAAAAACCAATCAAAAAACACGTATTGCCTCGTTACCGATTGGCGCAGAAGTGACTGGTGTTGATACTGGTTCTGTCGGCAATAAATCACTGTTAATTATCAATGCACAACATCCATTTAAAGATAACCCTAAAAATGCTGAGGGTAAAAAGCCTAACTCAGCCTTATTAGAAGCAGCAACAGACGATCAGCTAAAAGCATATATCGGCTATATTGATGGTCTACCAACGGGTATTTTTAAATAATCCTAAGATGATAGACTGATCACAAATAGCACTTCAGCTGTTTATGAAGTGCTATTTATTGGAGGTAACAAAGGACAACCAAACGTTTATCGTTAGAAATAGTGTCTTCATCGGCGATATAAGTTATTGAAATTCACCCGATAAACGGTAGATTATGATGAATAAGATTGTGAGTGTCTTATTTTATTCTTAAGGAAAGCCTGATCAAGTCCAATTAGCTTCAGCCTGCCAAATCTTGCTCACTTCATGAATAATAGCGACAGATTTTTTTGCGCAAATTCTAATTGGACTGATTCAGGTATTATTGATATTAGAGCTTACGACCAAGGTATTCTTCAATTTTCTTTTTCTCCCATTCTGGGCCAAAAAGATTAAATTTATTAAATACCCTTAAAGCATGGAATGCTAGACCTATTCCCCATCCTAATATTGGCCATATTGCCCAAAAGTAGTTTGGTGAGTTGAAATAATTTAGTGCAATAAGTGCGGGGATAACTAATGCATAGATTGAAAGATGTCTATAAAATCCTTTAAGCTTTTGTGCGTACTTCATGGCTAAAATTTCATCAATAGTTAAACTGCTACTGTTTGATACTGTCTCGGTATTCATTGTATTTTCTTCCTGTTGTAGTTCTGTAAAATTAACTTCAAATACAGCAGCTAAAGATTTTAATGATTCCATACTTGGTTTCTGACCACTCTCGATACGTTGGATTGTGCGTGAGCTTAATCCAGTGAGGTGGGATAACTGTTCTTGCGACCAACCGCGTTGTAAACGTAATTTTTTAACAATCATTTTATATTTCCTAATTAACTTAATTGGTAAACAGTATGCCTAGTAAAAAACATTTATCTTAATACACCACATCTAACCCCCCAATGCATTTGTTTATTGATGGGGCAGTTGATGTTCTGCTACTGATGGGATAAATATTAATGAGAAAACATTAGTGTCGGTTACGACAAAATCACGACAAGGTGATGACAAAACGTCTGTCGGGTATAAGGTAACAAAAGACAACCAAACGTCTATCGTTAAAAATAGTGTCTTCATCGGCGATATAAGTTATTGAAATTCGCCCGATAAACGGTAGATTTTGATGGATAAGATTGTGAGTGTCTTATTTTATTACTGGGTGCTTCGCTAATCAACATACCGCTTATCGAGTAAACTTCAATAACTTATGTCACCGACGAAGACGCTGTTTTTGACGATAAGCGATTGGTTGTCCTAAGTTACACTATTTAAAAACTCCTAGAAACAGGGAGAAATAGCATCTTCAGAGTGACTTTAATAGACCTTATGAACACTTAAGATCATAAAAATAACTAATATACAACTTTAGTCTTAGGCCATAAGTCGTATATACTTTTAATTTTTTGCTTGATAAAGTCTACCCACTTGGAAACAAGGCAGAGTTATAAACTAATTTAAGAAGAAACTACTATGTCATCAGGAATTGAATCAACAAGCTCTACAAAAGCAGCAACAAGTGTGATTGCATCAAAACCAAAGACAACCACAATAACTGATCAAAATAGCTTTGCTCAAAAAACTAAGCAGTCGCTATCCTCTTCGATTGTAGCTAGCAATGAAGTTGTCAAACTTGCAAATAATTCCTCGGTCATTGCAGAACAAATTGCGAATACCCCCTCGGCTAACGCAGAAACCGGATCTTTCTTGGGCGAAACCGCCGAACAAGTCGGTGGATTTTTCACAGGAATCGGTGAAGTGGCCTATGAAACAGGAGCAGGATTGGCTTCTCTTGGCAGCAGCATTGCAAAGACCGCCTATGATTTAAGCCCAATCGAACCTGTGATTGACGCAGCCGAATGGACGGCTGAGAAACTAACGGGTCAGGAACTCCAAAGGTCTGAATGGATGCCGGATAGCGAGCGAGGCGTGGAGCGGCTGCAGGCGGGCGCAGAAGTGGTGGGCGCCATTGTTGATGATCCTGGCAAACTGGTGGATGCCGTTGTTGACCCGATCAAGCAAGACTGGAACGCAGGCCGTCATGGTGAAGCCATTGGTCGCGGATTCGCAGAAGTGATTGGTGTGGTTGTAGGCACCAAAGGCATTGACAAAGTCGCCAAAGGTGCAAAAATTGCGGGAGCTGTTGATGATGTTGCCAAGAGTTCCAAAACAGTGGGGCGGCATGTTGATGATGTTGCTGGAGCCGGGGGAAAGAAAATAACTGGCGCAAGAGAACTCGAAAACTGGGATTTTGAGGGAGCGGAGGAAGCTTATAAAGTAATCCGTAAAACGGATGATATAGCGGATATTGCAAAGCATACTGGAATGAAAGACTTTCAGGTTCGCCGAATTAAAGAGCACTTGTTTTTCAAAGAACATCAATTGGATGATGCTGTAAGACGTTTTGATGCAGACCCAGAAATTACAAATTCTTGGCAAAGACTTCAAAATGGCTCGCATACGAAAAAAGACATTCAACTTCTGAATCATGAATTATTTGAATCGAAGTTTGAAGGCTTGTTCCGCACTGATTACCGGACTGCCCATGAGGCAGCAAATAGGGCTGGAAGGCCATCGGGGCTTGAATAATGGCTATATATATCGAAATCGAAAAACTGAAAGAAAGAGAAAACACTGTACAGTATAAATTTTCATTATTAAATGAATGCTCTGGTATTTTAAGCATCAACAAGGATAGTGGGGATGTTACCTTGATAGAACCGCTTCCTAATAAGCATGGAGAAAATCACTTTGCGCGCGCAGCCTATAAAGTAAAGAAGCACTGGAAGGAAGGAAACCTACCAGACAAAACGTGTTGGGCTTCATAATCACCAAATACGCAAAGGGGTCGGGTCGCACGCCGTCACCGGCAATCAATCTAGCGGGTTAAAGTCGTCCTTTGCTTCACTGAATTATAGTGAATATAGTCAAATCGGGTTTTATAATCCTCATCAGTTCTAATCGTGTGCTCATAATATTTCTTCTGCCAAACTGGTTTGTAACCTTAACGAAACAAAGGACAACCAAACGTTTATCGTTAAAAATAGTGTCTTCATCGGCGAGATAAGTTATTGAAATTTACCCAGTAAACGGTAGATTATGATGGATAAGATTGTGAATGTCTTATTTTATTGTCCCCATTGGACTTGATCAGGACTTGATCAGGACTTGTTTAAGTAAAAGTGTTTAAGTAAAAGGATAACTTGCCACCCCCCTACTTTTTCGCGGTTTTGTATTCACCGTAGGGTCGGTGAAGTTTACGTAACCGAATGTGCAATAATCAATTATGTGCAATAGACTCAATGATAGCATCAGGATTATGCTCAACTACTTTCAGTAAAACCTTAGCAGTTCCCCTTGGATTACGAAGCCCTTGCTCCCAATGGCGCAAAGCCCCCAAAGAAATGCCGAAAGTAGAGCAGAACTTTTGCTGGCTCATCCCTGTTTTTTTTCTAATAGCTTTTACATCTATTGATTCCATATTATGCTCAATAACAGTTGTTTTTTCTCCTTTTGCATGGGAAATAGCATCATTCAGACCAGCACTGATTTCAGTAAATGCGTTACTCATTGTTTTGCCTCCAGTGAGTTACTAACTCTTTAACTAATTTAGATAATATTTTCTTTTCTTGAGAAGAAATATTCGCCTTTTCATTTTTTCCAAAGATAGCAAGAAGATACAGGGGCATTACTTCACTATGATAAAAGTAAATTACTCTAACACCACCACTTTTTCCGCTACCACTTCTAGCCCACCTCAGTTTACGAATACCGCCTGTACCCTGAATAAGCACACTAGAATTTGGTTGTTCTGCCAAATAAGAAACCAATTCATTTTTTTCGTCTACGGAAAGTAATTTTAAAACTTTCTTTTGAAATGGCTCTGTTTCAGCAATTGTTATCATACGCCAATGATATACTACGTTGGCGCACTTTTCAATACGTTAAAACTTACAAAGTTTCTATAATTGATTGTTTTTTTGAGTCCTTGTACTGCCTCTAGTATAAAGCTGTTCTGCGCGCCTAATGAAGAATGCACCACCTGCAAGCTAGCTCGGAGAAATAACTGTACATTCACTATAGCCTTTCATTCCCTCTTTTAAGGGCACTCCACTTCCTGCTTTACCACCCTTCACTAACCTTAAAACAAAAACTCACCACGAAGACCACGAAATTCACGAAGAAAAAACAAAACATCTTAGTCTTTACCTTCGTGCTCTTCGTGTCCTTCGTGGTAAATAAGAAATTCCCACCGACCCACAGGTTTGACAAATACAATATTTGTCTTATTGCATCATAAAATTTTCTTTATAAAGGTTGATGACTTTCTTGTATTGCTCGGGCTTTAGTATCTGCTTTATTTTGTCACGACAGAATACTTTTCCTCGCATTACCTTCATGCGGTTCTGCATTATTCCATCGGCTAATTCAGCTAGTTTTTCTGGTGGTGCATTGTTTAGTGCAGCTTCTTGTAATTGATTTTCAAGGTCTATAATTGTTTTGAACTGATTTTCCATGACGGGTTCGCGCTCATCACGCCATTGCTTTAGTTGGCTAGCTTGCTTGTCTGTCAGATTAAGTTTGCCGCTCATTTTTTTTATTACGAGTATCAAGTTAGGCATAGGATTTACGTGCTTGAGTCGTGCCATTTTCCCTTTCATATCATTTGAATACTCTTGTTTTTTGGCAAAGTTTTCTTTGTAAACTGCTTGAAGATTGGCAAATTGCTCATCGTTCATCACTTTTTTAACACTCACTGCACAGGCAGCTTTTGAGTTAATCAAATTAAGGCGCTCTTGAACGATATTGGTAGCGAGTTGATCAATATCCGACAGAGGTTTGTCTGCTAGGGTTGCTTTTAGTATTTCCTTCTCATACTTGGTAATGGCTTTAAATAAATCTTTTACCTTTGGGCCTCTCTCTGCAATACCTGCTTTTAGCTTTTCAGTTTGCTCTGCGCTTAGGTTTAGTTTTTGTGGCATTTTTTTGAAAACACGCATTAGGTTTGGCATAGGGTTTAAATGCGATTTATCCATCTTCATGCCATTCTGTTTCATTCCCTTCATGCCGCCTTTCATCATCATGCCTTGCATGACTTTTTTAACCGTGGCTTTAATAGCCTGCTTAGAACCATCATCAAATTCTAAGTTGAGATCAACGACATCGCCTGATTTAATCTTCCTTGTTAAACCAATAAGCATGATGTGATATCCACCCGGTTTTAATTCTGTCACGCCATTCGCTGGGATGATTATCTTTGGTACTTGGCGCATTTGCATCATGCCGTTTGCATGAACATGCTCATGTAGCTCTACATTTTTTGCAACATCACTATTCGCTTTTATTAACGCTATTTGTTTATCTGAATCATTTTTTAACGTTAAGAAGGTTGCAGAATTTGTTTGCCCTGGAGGAACTTCGCGGACATAAGGATCATTAGTACTAATACCTTTTGCAAAGGTAAATCCCGTACTGAGCAAGAATACCATTGTGAGTAATATTTGAGTGGTTGGTTTCATTCGTTTCTCCTGTTTTAAGGGTTTTGATGCTTAGATGAATTAATGAGATCACTAATGTAAACCTATTAGAAACCTGACACTAGAAATTAGATGAGTGCTGTGTGATATGCCACGGTTACATGACACTTCTTGCTAGTGACTTGAGGTAGATAAATGAAAAACAATTAAATTTCAAACTTATTTACTCACAATCCGAATCGTGCAAATATTTCTATCAATGTTAATGAATTTAAAGCCTACTTCACGATGATATAGGTCGATTCATTTTCTGTCATTTTTCTTATACCTAACACAATCACCTCTCTTCTCCACTCTCCAAAAAAGATAGGCTTTACCTTCCATTACTTCTCACCTTGATTTCCAACAAGTAAACCTCATAGTAAACAATGTCTTAACATAAACGAGATTCAATATGACAGATCAAGCACGTCGTAAGGTTTTAAAAAAATTGGCTTATGGTGCCATTTTATCTACTGGGGTTTCATCTCCGGTTGCGCTGGCTAGTTCAACACTGCTCGAGACTAGCACATCAAGTACTAACTCTGCTAAACAGGCGGTATCAGGTGTAACAGAACATTCTGGCATTACGATATTCCAGCAAGGCTCAGGGGCTGAGCAGAGTGTCGCGTTAATGAATCTTACGGATAAGCCCATTTATTTACATGAACTTGCACCTATTAGTATTGAAAATATTAGTGGCTCTCAGCGCATTAAAGTTAATACCGTTTCATCAACAAGTGGCTTGGTTTTAGAGGCCGGTCAGCGAATATCGTTTGAGCTTTCTGTGCCCTCACCTGAGCTAGCAAATATTTCAAGTGAGCATATTGGTTTTAATGGTAGCGTTTTGTTCAGCTAGAAATACTCTTGAAATATATCTGTGAATCCAACGAAGGTTCGAGGTATACCTTTGTAATAGATAGCAAGCCACGTTTATAGCAGTGGCTTGCTATCGAATTAGGCCGCTGCTCTCGCAGTCTTAAACTGTAATAAGCCTAGCCCAATCAATACAAACAAACTACCCATTGTGCGATTAAACCATTTGACGCGTTTATTGGTTGAAAACCAACGCTTTGCTTTAAACGCTACCTTCCCATAAGCCACCAGAACCAAAAAAGACAATACCATAAAGGTCAATGTCATCACTAAAAACTGCGGAAACACAGCAGCGTTAATATTTATAAATTGCGGAAATAATGCGGTAAAAAAGAGGATAGCCTTAGGGTTAGTCACTGCAATTAATAATCCTTCGAAAAAGAATCTTTTATTACTACGGGTTATTTTTTCTTGCTGTTTTTTGCTGTCAAATAAGTTAGTTGTTGAGCGCCATTGGCGAACACCTAGGTAAATAAGATAAGCAGCCCCAATGACTTTAATGATTAAAAATAATAACGTCGATGTTTGTAAAATAACCCCCAACCCCAGAACTGCCGATAAAGAGACAATCATAATCCCTACTTCATTGCCCAACGCTGACAGATAAACACTACGCTTACCATGCGTTAAGCTATTTGAAATTGCTAATAAAATCGCGGGACCAGGACTCATAATTGCAAGTAGTGCGACGACAGAAAATAAAAGCCATGTTGTAAATTCCATTGTGTAACCTCCTTTATCAGATCAGACTATACATTTTTAACTACCAAGTCTATCCTTGCCTTATGACTGACGTTAACAACACAACTTATGTATTTTCTCATTCCACTTTATTGCAAGCACTTGAAGAGTGGGAGCAAGAGCAAATTAAGGAATTTCCTAAGCAAAAGGAACGCATTCAAATTACCGTTGTGGCGATGCAGCACTTTTTACAGTCTGAGCAGGTTCGAGATCATAAAATGATTCTGTCGGGCGAGCCTAAGGATAGTGATATTCAAATGCCTTCGTCGTTAAAAGATACCTAAAAAAATCGTAACAGCAATACTCCCGCTAAAAACAGATAAACACCTACTCGCATATTGAGAATCCGCTTAAAATCATTCGGCACGAAAGATTCAAGCGAGGGGAAGAAGTATCTTACTGCCCCCATAACAAACGTACTGAACCCAGCAAACAATAACAATCCACCTATGGCTGCTAACATTACAATCGCCCTCCATCAACAGGGATTACATGCCCTGTTATAAAATCAGCTTTCTCAACCAAAAACAAAATAGTATCTGCAATATCTTGTGGACTGCCTTGTCGTTTTAGGCAACTTTTATCTAACAGTGCTTGTTGGGAGCTTTCGCCATCGGCTAGCTCAGCTTCATTCTCGGGCCAAAGAATCACACCAGGCGCGACGCCATTCACGCGTACCTCAGGCCCTAGTTCTTTGGCTAAGGATTTGGTTAACATAATCAAACCTGCCTTTGCAGATGAATAAACGGGGTGTTCTTTTAAAGGACTTATGCCATAAATATCAACCATATTAACAATACAGCCATTATTCTTTTTTAGTTCACCCGCTACCGCTTGAGATAAAAACAAAGGTGCCTTTAAGTTGCTACCCATTAAGTCATCCCAATGTTGTTCGGTAATCTGCCCTACTTTGGTGGGATAAAAGCTGGAGGCGTTATTGATCAAAATATCCAAACGCCCTGTTTTTTGTAGGATGGATTTTATCATCTCGGGAAAACTTGCTACCTCTAATAAGTCCGCCTGTTGTAAAAAGCACGAGCCTTCACGAATCTGGTTTAACTCCGCACAAAGCTTTTCGGCATCTATTGCAGAGTTTCTATAATGTACCACTACCGTTGCGCCCGCTTGATGCAGAGCTTTTACGGTTATTGCACCAATTCGCCTGCCAGAACCTGTGACTAATGCGACTTTACCTTTTAGATTTTGCATGTAGACTGCATCCTTAATGAGAGATTCCTAAATGAACCACAGCCAAAGTTTACCAGAACCAGCAAAAGATGCCCTAGCGCACAGTGAAAAACTTATCGCGCGTATTCGTGAGGAGATTGCTGCGAATGACGGTGCGATAACTTTTCGTCGTTATATGGAAATGGCTTTGTATGAGCCAGCATTAGGTTACTACGTTGCAGGTACGCATAAAATTGGCGCACAAGGGGATTTTGTTACCGCACCCGAAATATCCCCGCTCTTTTCACAATGCATCGCGCAACAATGCCAAGATGTTATCCAAACATTACAGCAAGATAATGAAACAAATGCTTGTATTTTAGAACTAGGAGCAGGCTCAGGAAAAATGGCTGCTGATATTTTATTAACGTTAGAAAAACAAAACGCTTTGCCCGCACATTACTATATTCTTGATCTCAGCCCCGATTTAAAGCAACGCCAAAAAGAAACCCTAGAAAACAAAGCCCCTCACCTAATCCAGCTTGTTACGTGGTTAACACAATTGCCCGAAAAGTTTGAAGGAGTTATTATTGGCAATGAAGTCTTAGATGCGATGCCTGTAGATGTTTTTACATTCTTAAAAGATAAAGTGTTTGAACACCATGTTATTTGGCATGATAATAAATTAATCGAGCAACTACAGCCTGCCAGTGATGCTTTAACGGCAAACGTTAAGGCGTTAAATATCCCTTTGGAAGCGACGCCCTATACATCAGAAATTAACCCCAACCTAAATGGATGGTTTAAAGCGCTTGCTAACTGTTTGGATAAAGGCGTTATTTTATTAGCAGACTATGGTTATCCGCAAAAAGAGTACTACCTTGCAGAACGTAATAAAGGCACCTTGATTTGTCATTACCAACATCTGGTTAATGAAGCCCCGTTACTCTATTCGGGTTTACAAGATATTACCGCTAATGTGGATTTTACATCAGTGGCAGAAGCTGCTGATTCAGTAGGTTTTGATGTATCAGGTTTCACCTCTCAAGCAAGCTTCTTAAGTAATTCCGGTTTAGAGAAATACTTTATGCAAACACTTGATCTCACCCCTGATGATCAATACAAACTTGCTCAGCAAGTGCGTACTTTAAGCTTGCCCTCTGAAATGGGTGAACGCTTTAAGTTTATTGCGTTAACTAAAGATTATAAAAAATTACTACTAGGCTTTAAGGAAAACGATCAGCGCTACCGTTTATAGCTTGAGACCTCTACACGGAATCTCAATTTTACTATTTTAATTAGCTGTTTCTGCAAGTATATCTTTAGCCTGATGACTTTCTTCATACATTTTGAATAAAACCTTTTCTTCACGTTCAATACGCTATCTCAGTTGTTCACCCACTAGCCTAAACTCTTGAATAAACCCATCATAAGACTCTTCATTAAAAGGAATATTTGGACTTTGATTTAATGCGTAATACACTGAAAGATAGATATTTTTCATCTCTAAGTTTAATGCAGAAAATGCTCTTTGTCGCTTAGGCTGTTTTATTTGAATATACGTTTTTAAATACCCATACAATCCTTTATCAGCAACATGAAAATAACTTGTAAAACGCTCGCTAAATAAAACTAATTGATCAGCAACCAATTTATAATTTCTATTCTCAGCATTAGTCATAACGCCCGCACAAATAAACAAGAGTTCACGATGATCTTTTTGTAAAGTCTTTATAAGCCCTAGATCATAAGCAGGCAGTAAAGCTTTATTTACCACTGGAGAAACTTTATCGTCCAACGCTTTCTCTAGATCAGTATCGGGGTACTCTGCTTTAGAAATCAGTTTTTTTACATCAACTTCTTGAAGTAAAAACTCTTTTAACTTAATTTCTGTTTCTAGTAAGTCTTTTAATTGCTTAATCTCTACTTCCATTTCTAGAAATTTCTTAATTTCTTTTGGGTTTACGTCCTTATTTAAAACCTCTTTGACAGAATCAAACATGTGTTTACCGCATTATTTTTATAGATGCATTAATCTTACCACCTTTCTAAAAGTAACATTAATTGGGCAGACTAATGGTAGAATAAATTTTGGGTCTACATTAATGAACCTCCACCCCATTATCTTATTAGAGATGCTGTTATGAAAATCCAGTGGTTTCCTGGCCATATGCACAAGGCCAGTAAAGAAATTAAACAAAAGTTACCTGACATGGACTTGTTGATTGAGGTCCTTGATGCACGCCTACCCGGTTCGAGTGAAAACCCGATGCTAGCTAAAATTCGTGGCAACAAGCCGTGCATCAAAATTTTTAACAAAGTTGATCTTGCTGACCCACGGTTAACAATCGCTTGGCAACAGTATTATGAGCGTGACAAAGGCATCAAAACGTTATGCTTAACGCGTGACCAGCCAGATAAAATACAACAAATTTCACAGCTTGCACGTAAAATGATCAGTATTAGCGAGGTACGCGATAAAGAAATTCAAGCCATGATAGTTGGTATCCCTAATGTGGGTAAATCCACTATTATCAATATTCTAACAGGGCGCACTATTGCTAAAACAGGTAATGAGGCAGCTGTAACCCGTCAACAACAACGCATTAAAATCAACGATAACGTGGTGCTATTTGATACCCCAGGCTTGCTGTGGGGCAACATCAATAACGAGCATAGCGGTTATCGACTTGCTATTTCAGGCGCGATTAAAGACACCGCCTTTGAAAGCGATGATGCCGCTTTTTACTTAGCAGAAACATTAATCAAAAACTACCCAAAGATGCTGATTGAGCGTTACCAACTTAGCACTCCTCCCAGCACTGAGATTGAGCTAATCGAAGCAATAGGTCGCTTACGCGGTTGTTTACGCGCTGGCGGACAAGTTGATTTAGATAAAACCTGCAAGATATTGATTAATGAGTTTCGTTTGGGCACACTGGGAGAAATCACGCTAGAAAACCCACAAGATTTTGTTAAAGAAGTCAGTCTCGCAAATACTGAGCAAGAAGAAAAAGAGCGTGCAAAATTAGCCACAAAGGCCGAACGTAAAAAACGCTGGAAGAAAAATCGAAAAT
>Ga0256839_1003166_pt1 | contig 17271 bp, 17 predicted proteins | sample 354166metaG_FD_185968 | JGI IMG/M metagenome (GOLD analysis project Ga0256839, IMG submission 185968) | Hydrothermal vent microbial communities from Mid Atlantic Ridge, Atlantic Ocean - 354-166 | ecosystem: Environmental > Aquatic > Marine > Hydrothermal vents | place: Atlantic Ocean: Mid... | reverse complement strand
CTGATGAACTGCAAAATAGTGTAAAACAACATGTTATGCACAAAACATAGCATGAACCCAAGATTAAGCATGACCCAAATTTGAGGGTAAAATATTTTGCACTCATCAGGTCCTTAGACTCCGCTGAACCGGAGTCTAAGGACCTGATGTAATTAACTGACAAACAATCGTTTGGCGGTTAATTTACATCATTATTCATGATTTTCATGAATAATCCGGGTTAAGCCGTATGGCTCGTTCATTATTACAGCATTTGCTGTTAACCCTGATGCACTTATTCCCGCAGGTCGTGAATAATCCGGGTTAAGGGAAATTATCCCCTCCGGGCCGCTGTAGTCCGCAGGGGCGGTTTGGCGTGAAAAATTACCCCTGTGAGGCAACTTAACTGAAGGGAGGCTGCTGGGAGGTCAGGTGCAGGAAATATCAGGCTCCCGGTTGGGATAAGACATAAAAAAGCCCGAAGGAGAATAAATCACCTTCGGGCCACTGTAGTCCGTAGGGGAATCGAACCCCTGTTACCAGGATGAAAACCTGGCGTCCTAACCCCTAGACGAACGGACCCTGTTACAAAAAAGGATTTTCAGCCTGTTGCTGAAAATCGTGCTGCAAATATAGCGGTTGGATTTATTTTGCCAAACCGTGCGTATTAATTTTTACGTTATTCTGCCAAAAATTGTTCGGAGCCCCTATATTCAGTACGCCAATCATTGATTTTGGCACACAGTAACACTATTTTTGAGGCAAAATTTTAAACCCTTTAATCATGACAAAAGTAGCAATAAACGGATTCGGCAGAATTGGCCGTTTAACCTTTAAAACACTCTTAAATAAACCCGGTATTGAGGTCGTTGCCATCAACGACCTTACCGATACCAAAACCCTGGCCCACTTACTCAAGTACGACTCGGTACACGGCAAATTCCCCGGTACGGTGGCGGCTACCAGCAACGGCATTGTGGTGAATGGTACGGAAATCAGGATTTATGCCGAACGGGAGCCGGCAAAATTACCCTGGGGTGAGTTGGGCGTTGACATTGTGCTGGAATCTACCGGCCGTTTTGTTGATCCCGAAGGTGCCGGAGGCCATCTGCAGGCCGGGGCCAAAAAGGTAGTGATCTCCGCCCCGGCCAAAGGCGATATCCCTACCGTAGTATTAGGCGTAAATGATGAAATTTTAACCGGCAGCGAACAAATCCTCTCCAATGCCTCGTGTACCACCAACTGCCTGGCGCCCATGGCCAAGGTGCTTGACGATAATTTTGGTGTTGAAAAAGGTTACATTACCACCATTCATGCCTATACGGCCGACCAGAACCTGCAAGACGCCCCGCATAAGGACCTGCGCAGGGCCCGGGCGGCTGCCTATTCCATTGTGCCTACCTCTACCGGGGCCGCCAAAGCCGTAGGCCTGGTACTACCGCACCTGCAGGGCAAACTCGATGGCTGTGCCATGCGCGTGCCTATTCCTGACGGTTCATTGACCGACTTAACGGTTATCTTAAAAAACCCGGCCACGGTTGAAGAAATCAAAGCCGCCATGAAAAAAGCAGCCGAAGGCCCGATGAAAGGGATACTGGAATACACCGAAGACCCGATTGTATCGATTGATATTGTGGGCAATCCGCACTCCTGCATTTTTGATGCCGGCATGACCTCGGCCAACGGCACCCTGGTGAAGGTGGTCGGCTGGTATGACAACGAAGCCGGTTACTCTAACCGTGCGGCTGATTTGATTGAAAAAATAAGCTAAGCAAAGTGTTTACTGGTCATAAAAAACGGGTTGTTGTTAAAGCAACCCGTTTTTTATTTCAGGGATGTGTACTGGCCTACAAGGTTTGTAACTGGGCATCGGTGGCCTCTATATTATGAAACACCTTTTGCACATCATCGTCATCTTCCAAGGCTTCAATGGTTTTCATCACCTTTTGAAACTCCTCATCGGAAAGGCTTTTGTAAATAGTGGGGATACGCTCCAGTTCAGCGCTATCGGCCTCCAGGCCTAACGCCTCCAGCTTCTTTTGCATATTGCCAAAGTCTTCCATAGCACAGGTAATGGTCATCCGGCCATCATCTACCTCCACATCTTCTGCCCCGCCATCAATCAGCTCCAGGGTTAGTTCGTCTTCGTCCCTGCCCTCCGGTACGGCCAGGCTAAACACCCCCTTACGCGCGAAAATAAACTCCAGTGAGCCGTTGGTGCCCAAAGCGCCACCGTGTTTGGTGAAAATAGACCGCACCGAGGCTACCGTCCTGTTTATATTATCGGTAGTGCACTCCACAAAAACGGCCACCCCGTGCGGGGCATAGCCTTCGTAGGTTACCTCCTGGTAGTCAGCCGCCTCGCCCCCGGCCACCTTCTTTATGGCCCGCTCAATGGTGTCTTTGGGCATATTCTTACCTTTGGCATTTTGCACAGCCAGCCGCAACCTGGGGTTCATTTCCGGATCGGGGCCACCCTCACGGGCCGCCACGGTAATTTCCTTGATTAGTTTGGTGAATATTTTTCCCCGCTTTTTGTCCAGGGCACCTTTCTTATGCTTAATGGTACTCCATTTACTGTGGCCACTCATACTATCCTGCTTAAATGCTTATCTTGTTTCAGATGCCAAAAATATCAATCATTTGGCGTAATTGTCAAACTTATCGGCCCTGTTCTTATACCAGACATTCAGGATCACCCCCAGAATAATAATCATAATCCCCAACCCCGACTTAAAATCATAGGTTTCATCAAACAAAAAGTAGCCGAAACCAAGGGCAAAAACGATGCCGATATATTGAATCGGGGCAATCTTTGACAATACATCCGACTGGTAGGCTTTGGTCATAAAATACTGGGCAAACTGGGTAGCCACTCCGATAGCCAGCAAGATCAGCAGTTCGGTACTATTGGGGGTACGCCAATGGCCGGTGAGCAGGATAAGGCCGGTTACGGGAATGGTAATCAGGGGGAAGTAGAAAATTATCACCAGGGGGTGATCGCTGGTTTTAAGCTTACGGATACTATTATAGGCCATACCGGCCGCCATGGCCCCGGCCACACCGAGGACTACCTGGCCGGGGGTAACCCGTGGGTCAAACCCCTGAATGGCCACCACCCCGGCAAAAGCCATGGCGAAAAATAACCACTGCAGGGGTTTTACCTTTTCTTTGGCAATAAATACCCCCAGCAAGGAAGTAAACACCGGTGACATATACTGAATGGCAATGGCCGAGCCGAGGGGCATCATCTTAATAGTAGCAAAAAAGAACAGCAACCCGGTTGAGCCGGCAATCCCCCGGATAATCAGCCATTTTTTATTATTACCCCAAACACTAACCCTTTTCTGGCGCAAAATGGCATAGCTCATCACCAACGACACCACCGAGCGAAAAAAGACGATTTCAACAGCGCCAATGCGGGGGATATACTTTACCAGCACATTCATCAAAGCAAAAAAAACGGTGGCCAGCACCATATAAAAAATCCCCCGGTTACCCTTCATTATAGTATTTTACCGTCCTCTATGGTCAGTTTGCGGTCGGCCATATCTGCCAGCACGGGATTATGGGTAACTATGACAAAACTCAGGTTCAGCCGTTCACGCAAATCGAAAAACAGCCGGTGCAGTTCCTCGGCACTGTGGGAATCGAGATTGCCACTGGGCTCATCGGCAAACACAATCTGCGGGCTGTTAACCAGGGCCCTGGCCACGGCCGTACGCTGTTGCTCCCCCCCCGAAAGCTGGGACGGCTTGTGGTGCATGCGTTCGCCCAGGCCCAGGATAGCGAGCAACTCTTTGGCGCGGGCTTCCACTTCTGCCTGCTTTCTGCGACCAATATAGCCGGGGATGCAGACATTCTCGAAAGCGGTAAATTCGGGCAGCAGATTGTGGAACTGAAACACAAAACCAATCTGACTGTTGCGAAAAGCGGCTAACTGGCTGCGGTTAAGGCTACTGACCACGTGTTCGTCAATAATTATTTTTCCTTCGTCAGGGCGATCGAGACTGCCTAAAATGTGCAACAAGGTACTTTTACCGGCCCCGGAAGCCCCCACCACCGAGACAATCTCCCCCCGGCCGACTACCAGGTCAATCCCCTTGAGTACTTCAATATCGCCATAGGCCTTGTGAATATTACCGGCTTGTAAAATGGGGCTTGATGACATAATGCCAAACATAAGAAATTGTGGCCGGTAATGCGGGCAAATCAGCCTCAAAAATTATGGGCGGCCCGCCACTGGCCGGAAAATTTGCCCACCTTAAATTTGCCTCCGGCTTGAAATATCAAGCCAAACTAAGTACCTTCGCACAACCTTTTACAGGCTAAAATTATTGACATCAGACCCATTCGATTATGAATATCCATGAATATCAGGCTAAAGACATTCTCGCCAGTTACGGTGTAAGAATCCAGCGGGGCATTGTTGCCGACTCGAAAGAAAAAGCGGTGAAAGCAGCCAAAGAGCTAAACAAAGAAACCGGCACCAGTTGGTATGTGATAAAAGCGCAGATCCATGCCGGTGGCCGTGGCAAAGGCGGAGGGGTAAAGCTGGCCAAAAGTATTGATGAGGTCGCTACCCTGGCTGACCAAATCCTGGGCATGCAACTGGTAACCCACCAAACCGGGCCGGAAGGCAAGCGGGTGAACAAAGTGCTTATTGCCGAAGATGTTTACTACCCGGGCGCTAGTGAGCCAAAAGAGTTTTACCTGAGTATTCTGCTTGACCGGGCCAAAGGTTGCAATGTGATTATGGCCTCTACCGAAGGCGGCATGGACATTGAAACGGTGGCCGCCAACACCCCGGAAAAAATCATCAAAGAATGGATCGACCCGCGGGTGGGGTTGCAAGCGTTTCAGGCCCGCAAGGTAGCTTTTGCTTTGGGGTTAAGCGGCACTGCTTTTAAAGAAATGGTGAAATTTATTTTCAACCTGTATAAAGCCTATGAGTCCACCGATTCATCTTTATTTGAAATTAACCCCGTATTGAAAACTTCGGACGATAAAATTCTGGCCGTTGATGCCAAGGTAAACCTTGATGACAACGCTTTGTTCCGGCACCGTGACCTGATGGAATTACGCGACTTGTCGGAAGAAGACCCCTTAGAGGTTGAAGCCGGGGAAAACGACCTGAACTATGTGCGGCTGGACGGCAATGTAGGTTGTATGGTAAACGGTGCCGGGCTGGCCATGGCTACAATGGACATTATTAAGCTCTCAGGGGGTGAGCCGGCCAATTTTCTTGATGTTGGTGGTACGGCCAATGCCGAAACTGTTGAGGCCGGGTTCAGGATAATCCTGAAAGAAGAAAATGTCAAGGCCATCCTGATCAACATTTTTGGCGGCATTGTGCGTTGCGACCGGGTAGCCCAGGGGGTAGTTGATGCCTACAAAAATGTGGGCAATATCGATATCCCGATTATTGTCAGGTTACAGGGTACCAATGCCGAAGAAGGGGCAAAAATCATTGAGGAATCGGGGCTGAAAGTAACTTCGGCCGTAGTGCTGAAAGATGCAGCCGAGAAGGTAAGGGAAGCCGTAGCCTAAATGTTGAAAAAAAATGCCAGGGTATTTTATCTTTGCAGCTATGCACCCGTGCCTGCAAGGGAGTGCCGGTGAAACAAAATCTACCAAAGCAAATATTCCTTATGAACTAATTTTTTACGAAGTTTGCGCCACACGCTCAGTAGCCGTTGCTAAAGAAAAATATTTTAAATCTGGCGTGGGAAGAGAGTATATAAAAGCAAATATTATTAATGCACCCGTAGTTCAACTGGATAGAATATCGGATTTCGGCTCCGAGGGTTGAGGGTTCGAATCCTTCCGGGTGCACACCAAAGCCGGTCACATCTGTGGCTGGCTTTTTTTATGGGTGCTACCGGTGACAGCCTTCTAAAGCCTGGCCCTGGCCATACTATTGCTCCCGTTAAGCGGGTACCCAACTACTTTTACCGACATATTTTCTACATCCGTCCAGGTAAAAATGAGTACATCCTGCCAAAGGGCCATCCGGGGAAAGCCGGTACCCCGCCCGGCACTCATTGTGGCTATTATCTGTACATCCTGCAGATTACCCGAAAAATCATAGGTTTTTACTATCAGACGGGCTTTCTTGTCCACATTTTTTAGATACGAAACGTAAACCCTGGCGGTATCCATTTGTACATCTACCCGTCCAAGGGGGCTGTCTTCTTCAACAAATATGGCCGCACCAAAGGTGCTTCCCTGATCGGTAGAAATTTTCAGTTTAACTTTATTCTCATGGTCGGCCCCGGTAAACCAGGCTACCGCCAGGTTGTTGCCCACGGCTACTGCCCGCGGGCCGTTTACCGGACAACCGGCAATATGCCAGTTGTCCTCGTTAAACGACTGCGTGGTTTGCCACCGGCCACCGGCCATGCTGGCAAAGTAAATATCCCTGATCTCTTCCGGACTGCGGTCACGGTAAAACGCCCAGGGGATACCGTCAACCAGGGCCATGGTTGTTTGGCAGCAGGTACAGGTATTGTCATCAATCAGCATTTCCTCACCCAGGGAGCCATCGCCCTTCACATACGTGGCCCTCAAGGTAAAGTTACCCGTCATGCCATGGGTATTACGGCCATCAAGCCAGCTTACATAAAAGCCATCTTTATACGGCACAGCCGACACAAACCCATGCTCAGTGGCCGTGGTGTCCCGGTGCAGCTTCTGCGGTTTGGCCCAGGTGGCACCAAAGTCCTGGGAAACCGTGTACATAATATCATAGGCCAGGTGGTCCCGGGAGGTCTTTCTAAGATAGTAAGCAAACAATTTATCGCCATTGGCGGTAATGGCCGGAAAATCAGCCCAGTTAACAAACCAATCGTAGCCTTTGGCAATGGTTTTGGCGGCTGACCAGCCCCGGTTATAAACAGCCATACGCAACAAGATGTCGCCATCCTGCGGTTCCATCCAGGATAAAACCACCCCCTTGCCGGTAGCTATGAGGGCGGGCTCTTCCGAGCCTTTGGCCACGGGGGGCTCGGTTAGGGGAGTGCCGGTATTGCCGCATGCGGCCAGCCAAACCAACGTGATAAAATATAGGGTAAATCTCATTGTCCTGCTAATTTGCGTAAATTCTCCAACTCCGTTGCGCTTGCCCAGTCCCTGGCGCCCACTTCATTGTACACGATCTCCCCCTGCTTGTTGATTACAAAAGTTGTTGGCAGGGCGGCAATATCAAGGTCGAAAACGGAGGTTTTTGAGTGAACAAACTTGAACGAGTAATCGACCTTGGCCACAAACTTTTTTATTTTCTCAATATCCTCATCCGATGCTGCCAGAAACACAAAACCTTCTTCGGAAAGTATTTTGGCCGCTTTATCAATATCAGGCATCTCGGCCAGGCAGGGGCGGCACCAGGTTGCCCAGTAATTCAGAAATACGGTCTTGCCTTTGAAGTCAGCCAGGGAAATAACATTGCCCGCCAAATCAACCAATTCAATCCGGTCAACCAGCTTTGCCGGCAGTTTTTCCTCCGCAGTCTCCTTTTCAGTGGCAGTAGATTTAGTACTATTTTGGCACGCTATCAGGCCGGCCAAAGCCAGGGTTGTTGTTAACAGTATTTTTTTCATCGTAACCCAAAGAAAAGAAATTTTCATCAAAGCCGCCATCATTTTTGCGGAGCGGCAGGGTCGTTACCTTTTAGATGCACCGTAGAATCTGCCTCCAGCACGGCAAACGTATTGTCTTTATACGCCAAAATATACAACCCCAGGTTGTGGTGGCCAAAGCTATCCATGGTGGCTAAAGGCTTGTTAAGCAACTGGCACAGTAAAATACGCATGGCACGCCCGTGCATACACACCAACACAGTTTCTTCCGGAGCTGCCACAATGCCCTCGATCACCGGCTTTTGGCGGGCAGCCACATCTTCAGGGCTTTCGCCCCCGGCAATCCGCATGGCTGTATTGCCGTTATTCCACGCTGCTACCAATTCCCGGAAATAAGCATTACGCTCCGGGGAGGCCTTTGCCCCTTCATGCTCACCCCAACTTATCTCATCTAAGCCGGTATGCACTTCATAGGGAATACCGGCCGCGACAAAACCGGCAACCGATTCATAGGTGCGTTTTAATGACGAAATATAAATTTTATCAAAAGGCACATTCTGGTAAGCCCGGTAAAACATTTCAGCTTGTTGCCGGCCGGTAGCATTCAGCGAGGCATCAATGCCACGCCCCTGCACAATGCCCAACTCGTTAAAGCGGGTCTGCCCGTGACGGATGAGGTAAATTTTTTTGAGAGGCAATTTCTAAATACTTTTGAGTTCAAAACGCCAAAGGTATATTTTTATAAGCTAACTATTTTGATTAACACCAATATTACACTCGCACAGATAAACGACATGGGCAAAGGTACCATGGGCGAACTGCTGGGGATTGAGTTCACCCAAATTGAAAAAGACAAACTGGTAGCCACCATGCCGGTTGACCACCGTACCGTACAGCCCTACGGCATCCTGCACGGGGGTGCCTCAGTAGCCCTGGCCGAGACCCTGGGCTCGGTAGCCGCTCATTTAAGTGTTGACAGCACAAAATATTTAACCGTGGGGCTGGAAATCAATGCCAATCATATCCGCAGCGTGCGCAACGGCAAGGTTACCGGCACGGCTACTCCGGTACATGTAGGCCGCAGCACCCATGTTTGGGCGATAAACATTGTTAACGAGGATGGTAAACTGGTATGCACCAGCCGGATAACCATGGCCATCATTGCTAAAAAAGATAATGCCGGAGGGTAAGACCAAATCCATCACCGATAAATTAAATAGCCTGGGCCAGGTGCAGGTAATCGATTCCCTGGCTGCCTGGGCCAGCCGGTATAAATTACCGTTTGCCGTTTATCGTTTGCCCGGCCAGAAACATTACTGCTTCCTGGCCGGAACCACCGCCAGAACTATTGCCGAAGACGGGTTGGCCGAAGCAGGGGCAGGCTTTTTGTTCAGCCCCTATGCAGGCGAGCATTATTTTATTGACCAGGGTGTGTTTTATTCTGCCGCAGAGAACCGCCTGACGATCAGCCCAAACTGGCCGCAGCATATCCCTACCGATAGCCTTAACGAAGATAACGGGCGCTGGCAACCCTATACTAGCGGCAACAGTATCACCGAAACCACAGCCGCAGAATATATTGACTACGTAAACAAATGTATTGCCGAAATCCGCCAGTCGGAATTGATTAAGGCCGTACCTTCACGCACTAAGCTGATTAGCTTACCAGCAGGGCAAAGCCTGAGCCGGCTGTTTCATAAACTTTGCCAGGAGTATGCCAATGCATTTGTGTCGATTTTATCAGTACCCGAATTTGGCACCTGGATGGGGGCCACTCCCGAATCGTTGATAGAAGTGGACAGCAAGGGGATTTTTAAAACTATGTCGCTGGCGGGTACCCAACCTTATACCAGTAGCCAGCCGCTACACACCCTGCCGTGGACGCAAAAGGAAATTGAAGAGCAGGCTATGGTCAGCCGCTATATCATCAACCGGTTTAAAGAGATACGCCTGCGGGAGTTTGAAGAAGTGGGCCCGCGTACGGTAAGTGCCGGCAACCTGGCACATTTATGCTCCACGTTTACCGTTGACACCAAAGCCACCAATTTCCCCGACCTGGGGCCGGTAATGCTGAAATTGCTGCACCCCACTTCGGCCGTGTGTGGTATGCCCAAGCCACAGGCCCAGGCCCTTTTGTCGGGGTTGGAAAAACACCAACGTAAATTATATTCGGGCTATCTGGGGCCGGTAAATATGGCGGCAGGAAGCTATATTTATGTAAATTTACGTTGCATGGAAGTTCTGCAAGACAAAGCCGTTTTATATGCCGGTGCCGGGGTAACGGCCTATTCGGTGGCAGCAGACGAGTGGCAGGAAACAGAGCTTAAATGCAATACCTTATTAAATGTAATCCGCCAATAGCTTGGACTACCAGCCCATTTTAAATATTGCCGAAATATGCGCTGCCCATAATGTAGTTGATGCCATCTTGTCCCCGGGCTCACGCAATGCCCCCCTGACCTACGCTTTTACCCGGCACCCGCAGATCAAAGCATACACCATCAGCGATGAACGGTCGGCAGGGTTTATTGCCCTGGGTATGGCCCAGCGATCGGGGCAACCCGTAGCCCTGGCCTGTACCTCCGGTAGCGCAGCCGCTAATTATGGCCCGGCCGTGGCTGAAGCGTATTTTCAACACCTGCCCCTGATTATTTTTACGGCCGACCGGCCCCCGGAGTGGATTGACCAGCAAGACGGGCAAACCATCCACCAGGCCAACCTCTATGGCAGCCACGTTAAGCAATCCTGGCAATGCCCGGTAGATTTAACCCACCCCGATGCCGTCTGGCATTTCGAACGACTGGTCAATGAGGCCCTGATTATGGCCACTGACGGCATGCCGGGGCCGGTACACATCAATATTCCTTTCCGGGAGCCGTTTTATCCTGACAAAAAAGCAAAAAGCCGGCAAAGAGCCCCTAAAGTTATCAGCAAAGCAAGGTATAAAAAATCGCTGCCCGAATTTGACTGGGTAAAACTGGTGGACGACTGGCGCAAGCATAAAAGGAAACTAATCCTGGGCGGGCAAATGTTGCATACCGGGGCCGGGCTGGAGGCCATCGGAGAATTTACCGCGGCCAAAAACATTCCGCTTGTGGGCGATGTGCTGTCAAATATGCACGGCCTGACCAATACCATCAGCCTGGCCGACACGTTTATTGGCAGCCAACCGGCCAAAACAAAAAAAGCGCTGCAGCCCGACCTGCTGATTACATTTGGTAAGTCCATCATTGCCAAAAACCTGAAACTTTACCTGCGGCAGTACCGGCCAAAAGCACATTGGCACATCCAGGAGGAAGGTTATGTGCCCGACACCTTCCAGTCGCTAACCAGGATTGTGCCGGTGGGTATCACCGAACTGATTAACAGCATCGACAGTATCGCAGCCAGAGGGCCATTGCCTTATTATAACGCCTGGAAGGGGCTGCAACAACAAACCAAGAAGTTTGTCAATGCCTTTAACGCTGATAACAAATACCATGAATTCAGCGCGTTGCATGCCATTTTCGACAATTTACCTATTTCCTGCGATATCCATCTGGCCAACAGCATGCCGGTGCGCTGGGCCAATATGTATGGTTTTGACCACACGCGGCAACAGGTAGAAATATTTTGTAACCGGGGTACCAGTGGTATTGACGGCAGTACCAGCACAGCCCTGGGCTCGGCCCTGAAATCCGATAAAACCACCCTGCTGGTAACCGGTGATATGGCCTTTTTTTATGATCGCAATGCCTTCTGGAACAAATATTTACCCGATAACCTGCGGATAATCGTGCTGAATAATCATGGCGGTGGTATTTTTGATATTATTGATGGCCCGTCAGGGCAGCCGGAGCATAAAGAATACTTTCTAACCGACCAGCCCCTCTCGGCCAGGGCGGTTGCCGATGAATTTGGTATGAAATATTATCATTGCCAATCGGTAGCAGGGCTGGCCAAAGGGTTAGACCGGTTTTGGGTGCGTGACGGGCACGCCAAAATCCTGGAGATTGAAACGGATATAGCAACAAACACCAAAATAATTAAGAAGTTTAAACAAGAAATAAAAAAGTTATGGAATTGAAGTACGACTGGCAACCCATTAAACCATTCGAAGAAATCCTTTTTCACCAGTTTGAGGGCATTGCCCGCATCAGTATCAACCGGCCGCATGTGCATAACGCCTTTACCCCGAAAACCGTAGAAGAAATGATTGCGGCAATGAACTACTGCCGCGACAGTGAAGACATCCGGGTGATTGTGTTTACCGGTGAAGGCGGCAAAGCCTTTTGCAGCGGTGGCGACCAAAGCGTGCGCGGCCACGGGGGCTATGTGGGCCAGGATGCCGTACCCCGGCTGAATGTACTCGATTTACAAAAGCAAATACGTTCTATCCCCAAGCCGGTGATTGCGGCCGTAGCCGGCTGGGCCATTGGCGGGGGCCATGTGCTGCATGTGGTTTGTGACCTGACCATAGCGGCTGAAAATGCCCGTTTTGGCCAAACCGGCCCCAAGGTAGGAAGTTTCGATGGCGGCTTTGGCGCTTCTTACCTGGCCCGCATTGTGGGGCAGAAAAAAGCCCGTGAGATATGGTACCTGTGCGACCAGTACGATGCCCATGAAGCAGATAAAATGGGGCTGGTAAACAAAGTGGTGCCCCTGGACAAGCTGGAGGAAACCTATGTGGCCTGGGCCCGCAAGATTATCAGCCGCAGCCCGTTGGCCATCAGGATGCTGAAAAGTTCCTTCAATGCCGAACTCGATGGCCAGGCCGGCATCCAGGAACTGGCCGGCAATGCCACGCTGTTGTACTACCTCTCTGACGAGGCCAAAGAAGGTAAAAATGCTTTCCTCGAAAAGCGCGACCCGGACTGGGATAAGTTCCCTAAATTTCCGTAACAAACCTTGTCTATGGCATCCCTCACGCTGAACGGTTATGGTTTCTCCTATGCAGAAATTAAAGAGGGTAATCTTCTTGGAAAGACCTCATTTGAGCAGGCCACCCTTGGTTTCTGCCGCCAATGGTTAGCCGGACAAGCCACTTTCCGCCTCAAAACCTCAGGCTCTACCGGCACGCCCAAGGTAATTACCGTAAGCCGGGAACAAATGCAGCATAGTGCCCGGCAAACCATTCGTTATTTCAACCTATCGCCTACAGATACGGTTTTGGTATGCCTCAACACGGCCTACATTGCCGGTCTTATGATGCTGGTGAGGGCCTTTGAGTGCGGGGCCAATATTGTAGCTGTTGACCCCGACAGCAACCCGTTGGTGAAGGTTACCGGAAAAATTGATTTTATGGCCGTGGTGCCCCTGCAATTAGCAGCAATACTTGCCAACCCCGATACCAAAAACAGGTTAGAACAGTGCCGGGCAGTAATTGTGGGCGGGGCCCCGGTAACCGTTGCCCTGGAAGAACAGGTAAAAACTTCCCGGGCCAAGATATACGCTACCTTCGGCATGACCGAAACCCTTACCCATTTTGCCCTGCGACAGCTCAATCCGGTGTATGAAGAAGCCTTCACCGCCCTGGAAGAGGTAGCCATTGGCCAGGACGGGCGGGGTTGTCTGACCGTTGCAAGCCCGGTTACCCAACACCAAGTGCTGGCCACCAACGATTTAATTGAACTCCGGGGGCAGAATAGGTTTAAATGGCTGGGCAGAATTGATAACATAATCAACACGGGCGGTATTAAGCTGTCAACCGAAATGCTGGAACGGAAAATTGCACAGGCCTTTTATGACCTGGGGCTTGATAACCACTTTTTTATCGGGGCCAAAGCCGATGATACCCTGGGCGAAAAGGTAATCCTGCTGATAGAAGCCGAAACGGCCATTGCAGCTATTGAAAACCTAAACTGGTCGCATTATTTAGACAAATATGAAAAGCCGGGGGAGATCATCTACCGCAAGCGCTTTGTGGAAACACCAACCGGAAAAATCAACCGGGTGGCCACTCTGGCAGAGGTTTGTCCTTAAATCGTCATTGAAAAAATACGCGTAGCCGGTTTGTTCCCGATCAGCCGCAGATCGAAGGCCATGCAAATATTGCGCACGAACATACGGCCTTCGGGTTTTACCCGGAGTTAGCACGGGTTCGGCAAGATAATGGTTCCTGAAAGGCATAATTCAAAAGGCTCAGGGCTCAATTCCTAAAATCAATAAGGGAACGGGTGGGCTGTTTCGTCCCTGCCGCATTACATTGTAAACTTCTCCCTCATAATACGCTACCCCTGAAGACATTTCGGCTTGCATCTTCTTAGTCGGCAATATTTCAATACCAAGGTTAATTATACCCCCGGAATAGAACAGCATGTGCTTCACAAATAAATCATACGCCACAAAAGCATACTTGCCAAACTGAACTTCAACAGCAATTTTATCTTTTACAAAGTCTGTTTGGTTGTAACTATAAATTGGCTCTTTCTCTCCATTTTCAATCAGAAACCCTTTCTGTTCTTTTGCTGGCAAAAGAACACTCTTCTCCATTAATTCCCTGTTCAATGTGATGTAATAATTATACCGGCTTTCCGCCCATTTGGCTTTTTTGAACTCTTTGGAAAATTCATTATTCAGGTCAATCGGACTAAAGAGGTAGTTTCCTTTTTTTCGTTTTTCCTTGCTGACTTTTATCTTAAACTTATTCGCATCAATTCCGGCAATTACTTCCTTGATCTCTTTATAGAGTTTGTTATGGTGAACAATTAAATATTCTTCCCCGTTAAGGTGGGAGTATTTATGGGATATTCTCATTAGTTCTTCCCGTTTTCACCAAACAAGGGGCCTTCTTGCCATTCATCAGGAATTTTAGCGATTTTATCGGTTGCTTTTGGGGTATGGATTGGTTTGTTAATTGGCCTTAACTTAAGCCTTCCTTCTTTTAAATCTTTAACCCTTTGCTCTGCTATATCCAAATAGCGTTTTTCTTTTTCAATACCTATTGCATTGCGGTTGTTTTTAATTGATGCAAGCATCGTTGACCCAACCCCTGCATAAGGGTCAAGCACCCAACTCCCTTCGTTGGTTAACGCCAGGATACATCGTTCTACGAGTTCAACAGGATATTGGCATGGGTGCTCTGTTTTTTCAGGGTGGTTCGACTTAACATTTGGAATATCCCACAATTCTTTTTCCCAATCATGAATAACAATTTCCCAAATGTCGGCCGGGTTCTTACCTTTTGGGTTACCGGAAAGTTCCCCCTTTCTTGGCCCTTTAAAGTGCCTTTTACCGGGGTACTTTGCAGGAACCCTCACATCATCAAGGTTGAAAATATAATCATTTGTTTTGGTGAACCATAGGATAGTTTCATATCGACCAGAAAAACGATTGGAGGCATGGAGGCCATGGCCGAAGTGCCAAATTATTCTATTCCGTAGCTTTAAACCATGCTTTTTGAAAATCTGATAGTAAAAAATATCGAGAGGGAATACTTCTCCTTTATCTACATAATTCCCTACCTGCCAACAGATACTACCCTGGTCCGAAGTTACCCTGATTAGTTCTTCAATTACATCTTCCTGCTGTTCTAAGTACTTTTCTATAGATTGTTTGGTTTCGTACTCTTTACCAACATTATAGGGCGGGGAGGTTATTACGAGGTCAAATTTTTGGTCCTCAAATGTTTTCAACAGCCTGAAAGTATCGCCCAAGATCATCTGGTCTTTCGCAGGAAAAAGTTGTGCGATTATTTCTGCAATGGGCTCTTCCGCTTTCATTTTTCGTCTTCCGTTTAACACTCAAATTTACTTTTTGTGCTTCGTAAGTCATAGTTATTTACCTAAAAGTTAGCCAAATCACATTCCCTCACCTCTATACTATTTTCCCCAGGATCAAAGAATTACTTCAGCAAACAGTTACCAGGGTGGGCCAGTCATTATTTAGTCGCATCCCTCAATCGTCATCAAATCGTCATTGAAAAAATACGCGTAGCCGGTTTGTTCCCGATCAGCCGCAGATCGAAGGCCATGCAAATATTGCGCACAAACATACGGCCTTCGGGTTTTACCTGTAAATAGGTATCCCCTATTTCAATCAGGTTGTCCTTTTCAATCTCAGCCAGCCGCTGGATAACCTCCCCTATTTCTGCAAAGTACATATCCGGAGACTCCCAGGAGGTGTACATGTGGCACATGATATTGAGGATATGCTGACGGATAACCAAATCGGTTTGGGTTAACAGGTGCCCTTTAAAAACAGGCAACTCCCCGGCCTCAACCCTGCGGGTGTAATCTTCTATTTTCTTCTCGTTCTGGGCAAAGGCATACCACGAATCGCTGATGGAAGAAGCGCCAAGGCTGATCATGAGCTTGGTTTTTTCGGCCGTGTAGCCCATAAAGTTGCGGTGCAGTGTTCCCTTTTCAATAGCCTGGTACAACGAGTCACCGGGCAGGGCAAAATGATCCATGCCAATTTCTTCATAACCGTTATCGAAGAATAATTGCTTGCCCAGTTCATACAAATAACGTTTTTCACTGTCTTTGGGCAGGTCGTTTTCATCAAACCCCCGTTGGCCCACTCCCTTTATCCAGGGTACATGGGCGTAGCTGTAATAGGCAATACGGTCGGGCTGCAAGCGAATGGTTTTTTCAATAGTGCCGCGGATACTTGCCTCGGTTTGAAAAGGCAGCCCAAATACCAGGTCATGGCTGACCGAGTCGTAGCCAATCCTGCGGGAGGCGTTGGTTACTTTCTCAACCACTTCAAAGGGCTGGATACGGTGTACCGCTTTCTGCACTACGGGGTCGTAATCCTGAATACCAAAGCTATTGCGCCTGAACCCCAGGTCATATAAGGTTTGCAAATGGGCTTCGGTGGTGTTGTTGGGGTGCCCTTCAAAACTGAAAGAATAGTCCCCGGCTTTTTCTGCCGTAGCAAACAGGCCTTCAATAAGCCGGGTTAGCTGCCCGGGAGCAAAGAAAGTAGGCGTACCCCCCCCAAGGTGGATTTCCTTAATACGCGGTTTTTCGGCAAATAAGTCGCAGTACATCTGCCATTCCTTCAGCACGGTGGTGATATACGGTTCTTCTACTTCGTGGCGTTTGGTAATATGCTTATGGCAGGCGCAGAATGTGCATAAGCTCTCGCAATAAGGCAGGTGAATGTAGATACTAATGCCTTCCTCGCGGTTACTTTCGGCAAAGGCCCGCTTTACGGAGGCCAGCCAATCACCAGGGGCAATACCCTGCTCATCCCAGAAGGGCACCGTGGGGTAGCTGGTGTACCTTGGCCCCGGTATATTGTATTTCTGAATTAAATCGCTCCTCATGCCTGACGGGTATAGGTATGGACAAACTTAGCCAATTGCCTGACATTTTCTACCGGGGTACCGGGCAAAATGCCATGTCCCAGGTTAAAAATATGTCCGGCCCGGCCCTTTACCGAAGCCAATAGTTTCTTCGCTTTCGTCTCTACTACCGGCCAGTTGGCAAACAGGGCTGTGGGGTCAAGGTTACCCTGTACAGCTACCGCATAATCCATCTCCTGCCAGGCAACAGCCAGGTCGGTTTTCCAGTCAATACCCACCACATCGGCCCCCAGCTCTTTAAAAAACGGGTTTAGGTGTGCCGCATTTACACCAAATAAAATCAGCGGTACGGCAGGATGGTCTTTTTTGATAATGGCCATCATTTTTTGCATATGGGGGTACACATACTCGCGGTAGTCATCAACATCGAGAATGCCAATCCAGCTATCAAATATCTGCACCGCCATAGCCCCGCTGGCAATCTGA
>Ga0256839_1003165_pt1 | contig 17273 bp, 15 predicted proteins | sample 354166metaG_FD_185968 | JGI IMG/M metagenome (GOLD analysis project Ga0256839, IMG submission 185968) | Hydrothermal vent microbial communities from Mid Atlantic Ridge, Atlantic Ocean - 354-166 | ecosystem: Environmental > Aquatic > Marine > Hydrothermal vents | place: Atlantic Ocean: Mid... | reverse complement strand
CGCCTGCTGATCAAAACAAAGATCAAGAATTTGCCGCTCGTCACGCACGACACAAACCACCACATCACAACGTGATGAAAACTCGGATGCATCAGCAATCATGCGGTCGGCAAAATCACCAAACTCTTTAACCGGGCGCACATCAAAACCGGCAACATCAAAACCTTCATGCAACAATGCGCGCGCCATCGGCAAGCCCATCGCGCCGCACCCGGCAATACCATATTTGGATTTACCCCCGATCACCGCTTTCACCGCAATTAAAGGCTATTGGCGCTAAGCGAATTACATTGATCAAGCCGCCCGCTTTCAAAGCCACGCATGAACCAGCGCTTGCGTTGTGCCGATGTGCCGTGATTAAAACTCTCCGGCACCACATATCCGCGTGTGCGTTTTTGAATGGCATCATCACCAATCTGGGTTGCGGCATTCAATGCTTCTTCCAGATCACCTCGTTCCAGCAGGCCTTTCTGCTTGGTAAAATATCCCCAGATGCCGGCAAAACAATCAGCCTGAAGCTCGACACGAACCGACATTTTATTGGCCTCTGTTTTGCTCATGGTGCGGCGCATTTCGTTGAACTTTGGCAATACGCCGATAACATTTTGCACATGGTGGCCAACCTCATGCGCCAAAACATAGGCTTGGGCAAAGTCCCCAGAAGCACCGAAGTCCCGTTTCAGCTGACCGAAAAAGGATAAATCGATATAAAGTTTGCTGTCCCCGGGACAATAGAACGGCCCGGATGCAGAGCTGGCAAATCCGCAGGCAGACTTCACCTGATCAGAAAATAAAACTAGCTTGGGTTCAGGGTATCTCTTGCCACTGGATTTGAAGATACCACGCCAAACATCTTCGGTTTCGGCCAAAATGACCCCGGCAAATTGCCCCAATTCATCACTGGCCCGGTTGCTCGTACGTTGGTTTCGTGGCGCATTTTGCGGTTGTTCGACCCGCGTTTGCACGGTCGGTCCAACACCGCCGCCACCCAATATTTGCAATAGATCAATGCCTAATATGAACTTGGCGGCAAAATAGATGACTGCCATAATGACGAGCCCCTTGATGCCGCCACCGGAGGCACGGCGAATACCGCCGCCGCCCATTCCTCGGGGAATTTTAAATCCACCACCGCGTCCACTACGGCCAAAGCCTGAATTATTTCCACCACCACCTCGTTGATCTTCAACATTGGAACTTTGACGACGTCCACGCCAGCGCATGAGCAATACTCCATTTATTCATTTGCTGCTTTATAAACTGGTTTTTTGGCCTTGTCCTAGGGTAAATTGAAAAATTTCATATCAGCCATAGCGGCGCGCCTCATCGCGGCGATAGCCAAACCAAGCCAACAGGGCAAACAATGCGCTATAGCCAGCAAGCCAATAAATACTGGTACTCGGGACTGGAAATTCACCAATAACAGCCCACAATATTTCAGCCGCATGCCGGGTTGGGGTGAATTCAGAAATCTTTTGGATAACCTCCGGTAATTTCGAAGGATGCGTCCATAGTCCGCCAAGATAGGCCAAGGGCAGAAAAATCATATTGGCAATTGGTACGGCTGCCCGTGCACTGGTCCAATAGCCGAGGGCCACACCAAACAGCGAAAACGGCAGCACGATTGCCAGTGCAACCAGGATCATTTTTATCACAGCAAAAGCGGAAGCACTGGGCTTCGCCATAATTTCAGCCGCAGCGACAACCAGCAATATCGCAATCAAGGCAAAGATACCGGCCGCAAACAACCGCGACAGTAATTTTGGCCAAAACACCCTTGGCAAAACGCGTTGAAACCGCTCCCAGCTGGTTTCGCGGTCCTGGGCAATTGATACACCGAATTGATAAAAGCCAACCCCGATTACCGCATAGGCACAAAAAGATGCCATGACGAACGAACTGATTGCCGCATTTGATACACTGGCACCAAACATCGAATAGAGCATGACCGGAAACAGCACCGTTGGCACCCAATAACCGGGCGCGCGAAACAGCGAGAGCAATGTGGTTTTGAAATGAGATTTATAGCGCTGCAACATGGTTTAGGCCCCCGTCGTGTTTGATGTTTGATCTTCAAAAAGCGTATCAACCGCCTCTTCCAGCGTGCAGGGCAGAATTTCCAGCGCCGAGAATTCTATCTTCCGCTGAATGATATTTCGCACCACCACATCGCTGTCGCTTGAGTTAATCTGCCAGCGGCCATCACCCGCATCCTCAACCAGGTGACCTTTGATCTCAGGTTTTTGATTGGAAAAGAAGCGTATTTTGCGCCGGTTTACCTTGCTGCGAATTTCATCGGCGCTGCCCGAATATCGGATCTTTCCATCGACCAGCAGGCAAATGCGCGTGGCTATATTTTCAATCTCATCCAGATGATGGGTGGTTATAATAAAGCTCGCACCATTGCCGGCATAATCACGCGCATATTCCCAAAATGCTTGGCGAGATTTTTGGTCCAGCCCGGTTGTCGGCTCATCCAGAAAGATGGCTTTGCCATTGCCGCAAAAGGCCAGCGCCAAAGCCAGTCGCCTGCGCTCACCACCGGAAAAACCGCTGGTATATCGGTCGATAATCCCCTCAAGCAGGAAGGCCTCAATCAACTGATCAACAGCAATAGGCTGCGCATAATGACTGCGAACAAGTTCGATAATTTCCCGTGATTTAAGAGCCGGTGGGAAATCCGTATCCTGTGGGATGACACCAATTTGCGCCCGCGCCGCACTCATCCCGGGGTCTTCTCCAAACAGGCGAACCTTACCGCTATCGGGTTTAATCAGCCCCAACATCATATTGATTGCGGTGGATTTACCAGCGCCATTCGGACCAAGCAAACAAAGCACTTCGCCCTGTTCTACCCGCATCGACATCCCGTCCACCGCGTGTTTTTTCCCATAGGACTTATGGACATTTTCAAATTCAACTGTAGATAAGCTGGTCAATGGGTTTTCCTCCTGATAGCCAATTCGATTTCAACCAGCTATCATTGAGACCAAACACGCAGCAATTTGAAATTCGTAAATCACTTGAAAAACTTCGCCGAATACACAGCACTGCAATTCACGATACGTGAATTACAGCAATTGATTTCCAGTCCGCGTTTCTGGATCAGCTTCGCGATGGTGATTTTGATCCTCACTCTGGTCGGCCCGTTTTACACATTAACCAGCCTCAATTTCAGTGCCCGCCTTGTATATTGGACATTGATCGCCAGCCTTAACTATCTGGCAGGATTCTGCTTTTCTCTATATTTCGGGCATCTTTTGTATTCCGCAGGCCTTTCGGAGTTGGCATCAAGGCTTGTCGCTAGCTTCCTATCCGGCATTCCCATCACCTTGATTGTGTGGAATGTGAATGTCTATTTCTACGAATTTAATATGAGCGAAAGCATCGGGTTTTTCAGCTTGCTTTTTTATTGCTGCTTTATCGCAATGGCGATCGGCGTACTGTTTTATATGTTTTCTCTTGAAACCGGCAACAATGAATCACTTTCCAACCAACCCGCAGTGAAAAACTCCTCTCCTGTATTCATGCGCCGGTTACCCGCACATATTGGAAAAAAAGTTCTGTCACTTGAGGCGCAGGATCATTATGTCAATGTTACAACCGACATCGGCTCGGCATTGGTTCTGATCCGATTAGCAGATGCGATTGAAGAACTCGATGGACTGGAAGGCTTGCGCATTCATCGCTCCCATTGGGTGGCGACCGAGGCAATTGCCAGGACCCTGCGCAAGGATGGCAAGCTGCAAGTTGAATTGACCAATGGCACTGCCCTGCCCGTCAGCCGCACCTATGCCCAAAACCTCAAACAAAGATTTGCTGTTTAGATTGCCGCTCAACAAAAACAGGCCGCCAATGGCAGCCTGAATAATAATCGATTTCTTAGTTTCCTACTTACACCCATCCCTGTTTAAGGAATCTGCAACTGGATACCGATCGAGAGAACATTTGGGTTTCTGATCAGGTTGCGATTGGCTTTATAAATTCGCGGATATTCCAGAGAATCACCATAGACCGCAAATGAAATCGAGCTCAACGTATCTCCGCGTTTTACGGTAATATAACGGATATTGGCCTGGTCCGCAGTAATTGCCGTACCATTACCTTCTTCCTCAATTGCTGAGAGGTAAGAACTTTCACCGGAAGAAGCGGGTCGCACCCGCTTTGCGCGATTGACCACACTTGTAAGCAACGATGTAATATCGAGGCTGCCATCTTTGTTTTTCAACGCGTCAGGAAGGTTATTCGACGATCCACCAATTGCCTCTTTGATCAAAAGCTCAACATTCTCTGTACTTTTCCCCTGAGACGTCGCTTCCATAACCAGACTTGCCAAAGAAGATCGCAGGCGGTCGACGGAATCTGTCAGCGGTATAGCTGCATTGCCATTTTCGCCACCAAGATCAGATAATGCATTAACAACCTGATCGGTCAAAGCCTTCAACTTTGGATCGACAACCTCGGTGGTGGTTGCTGCCTGGGCCACAAGTTTAGTTGCACGCCCCTGCCCGCCAGCAACAGGTGTGCCATTGGTCAAACCGCTCAATGAGTTCTCAAGATCATTGATCGTCGCATCAGCGCCTTCCTGCGGCACCTCATCAATTGGCAAATCACTCGGTTTTGTGCTTATTCGACCCGCCAATGCGGCAACTTTTTCCGCCGGATTAAATGAATTGCCACCTACATCAGCTATTGATGTTGAAGCCCCAAATTCAGCTCTGGCAGAAGATGTGGAAACCACCTTGGCATCTTGTCCATTTTGTTGTGGAACCAGTTTTTCTTGCCACAATTTATTAGAATTCGCTACGACTTCACTGGACTTCATATTACCAGCAGTCTCGGCAATATTGGTTCTCGAATTATTATTGAAAGATTTTCCAGACACTTCTGTTGCCCGTGCTTCGGTTACCGATCCACCAACAATGTTACTCTCCAGAAACCCGAAATCCACTATTTTGCTGTTGTATAATACTATTGATCCAAAGACAGTGACAGCTGCAAGCCCGGTTACCCCAAACAATATACCGGTCATTGAGCGGCCAGCAGGTACCTCGCCCTGATATCTTTCTTCCTGCAAAAACGCCGGAATCTCATCATCCTCATCAAAAGGTTCACCAATATAAGCCCCTGTTTGGGTGGAATAATTCTCATCCGCCGCCAATTGCAGATCAAACTCGTCAGCATAGGAATTATCCGGTTGATCCAATAATTCAGCGCCAGAGGCCGCAGGCAATGAACTTTGCTCCGGGTTTTCGCGCTCGGCTCTTAACAACTCCAATGCAACCTCAAGGCGCCGTTGAGTATTGTCTTGCTCTTCCATAACCTACTCCTGTACTCGGACTGAGCTTTATAAACCTGATTGATATATAGACAGGAATTTCCCCTGCTATATTCAGGAGTTTCCTTGTTGTTTATTTACCCACCAACTATCATTAAGCAATTATTAACGGGTCTTATGGCTTAATTGTGGTCAAACCCAATGCCTGCCAGTTTTGCATGCCACCGCGATAATAATAAAGATTGCGAGCGGGAAACCCGACATTCAATAATCCACGTATGGCTCTTGGTGATTGGTCGCACCATGGGCCATTGCAAAACAGCATCAATTCCCGCGCATTGCTGAAATCCCACGCACCACCATTCTGCACAGCACCAAGAATGCTCAATATTCGAACCATATAAGTGGTGTTTCCCTTGGTCATCAAGGTGAAGGGAATATTGACAGAACCTGGAATTGTTCCCTTGGTAAAGAACGCGGTAATACGTGCATCAACAAGAACACCTGTTCCTTTTTGCACCTTATCTTTCAAAAAATTAATGACCTCGATTTCACCCACTGTCTGCACGCCCGGGGCAACAGCCATCGGGTGGATACAAAATGGCGGGCATTTGCGTGAAGTCTTGGCAAAGCTGTTGGTTAACTTGTTGTTGGTATCCTGAACCCTCTGGATTCTATAATTTCTGCCTTTTATCCGAATATCAACAAAGGGCATATTTTCAGTAATATTAACCTGCTGCGCCGTCGCAAATGCGGTTGGCAGCAAATATATCATCATGGTTGCAAAAATTGTTGGCAGAACCAAACCAAATTTCTTGTACATCGGGCCACTCCCAGACTGTGCCATTTACAGTCTCAATAATTTCGGATTTTTCAGTATGCTGTAAACGCACTATAAAATCGAAATACTATTGTAAATTCATGCGGTTACATGAAATATACACTTCGAATTTACTACCTGTATACAACCCTGTTAATAAAGCATTTAGGGGGTGAACTTGCCAATGCTTATTAGTCAGAAACTGCATTCATAGTTAACACCCAAAGCTTTTACGAAATACTATTTCGTTCATTTTGTGGCAGACTGAAAAAAAACGTGATGATTCACTTATAACGCCACAGGAATCTGTCAATTGCGCCCGTCAACTCATCATCAACGCCAATTAACACCGTCATTTGGCGATGATTGAATTTGCTGCCGTTAAATAATTCGACAGTGGAGCCTGTTGTTAACAATCGCTTTGTGAACCTTTGAGAGGTGGTTTTACGTGCTTCAGCAAACCTTTTCCCGGAATAGAGAATGAGAAACGCAGGCAAGTTACGTGACTTTTCAACGTAATTCTGCGGCGATAACCGTTCCCAGCGCGCCGGTTCCCGCCCAAATACGCTTCCATACCAATTGGGCAGAACGCCACCGCCAGCGGCCGCAATGCGCGACATGTCATAGGCCATTGTATCATTGGAGATTACAGTGCGAAGGGCGCCTGAGCCAATTAAGGACTTACCATTTTTGCCCGGCGCCAATCCAACCATTGAGACCAAATGAGCACCTGCCGAATGGCCCATAAGGTGCATATTTCGACCGTCACCGCCATAGTGCCCGATATTGTCAGCAATCCAGCCAAGCGCCTGATCAATATCGGCAAGCTGGTCTTCAATTCTCACCATTGGTATCAGCCGGTAGTCGATGCTGACAAACACATAACCTTTTTCATTATAGTATCGAGGCTTTACACCAACCTGTTGCCTGCGCCCCTGTTTCCAACCACCGCCATGCACATAAATCAACACGGGTGCATTTTTGGCGCCATCAAACGAATAAACATCCAGTTTGGGAGATCCACGCTTAAGCTCCGGGCGATAATTTATCGTATCAACATGGGCGGCAAACAGATTTCCCGTACCCACCAGCACTACGAAAACCGTTGCTTTTACAACACTCAGAACTTTAGAAATTACGCACATACTAATACTCACCGAATCACCAATATTGAGTAATTGGTAAATTCTGTGGAGATAGTGTGGCAGATGAGCCAGATTGCACAAAAATCTGGGGTTCACGAACCAGATAACTTGCCCTATAAGCCAATCTTAGCTTTAACAATCTCAAGCCCTCACCCGGTCGCAATCACGCGCGCCGGGTTTTGTGCGAGCATGAGCGACGGAAACTAGAGAAAATGCCAAAACGCCAGGATATTGACACCATTCTAATTATCGGCGCAGGCCCGATTGTAATCGGACAGGCTTGCGAATTTGATTATTCAGGCACCCAGGCCTGCAAAGCCCTGCGGGCCGAAGGCTACCGCATTGTATTGGTCAATTCGAACCCGGCCACAATCATGACCGACCCGGAATTGGCCGATGCAACTTATATTGAACCAATTACGCCAGACATTGTTGCCAAGATCATCGCCAAAGAGCGCAAAGCCCACCCCAATGATAAAATGGTTCTGCTGCCTACGATGGGCGGACAAACAGCGTTAAATACGGCTCTTTCCCTGCAAAAAATGGGTACGCTCGACGAATATGATGTGGAAATGATCGGCGCTAACGCTGCTGCCATCGACAAGGCGGAAGACCGTGATCTGTTCCGCACCGCCATGCACAAGATCGGGCTGGAAACTCCGCGCTCGGCTTTTGTTAACACAACCGAGCTGAAAAAGCGTTTTGAGGCGGAATATCAGGCCGGTCTGGAAACTGTAAAAAACTCCGGTGGCACAGACGAAAATATCGCATCCTATAACAGGCAGTGGGATGAGGGCGAAACCAATCGGTTGGAAGAACACCGGCTGGCCGCACAAATGCAGGCACTGGACGCGTCAAAAACCTCAGGACTTCCGGCCATTGTGCGCCCGTCATTTACTATGGGTGGTCAGGGTGGAGGCATCGCCTATACGTTGGAAGAACTTTACGATCTGGTGATCGGCGGCGTTGAGGCCTCACCCACCAATGAGGTGCTGGTTGAAGAATCAGTGCTGGGGTGGAAAGAATTTGAGATGGAAGTTGTGCGTGATCACGCGGACAATTGCATCATTATATGCTCAATTGAAAATATTGATCCAATGGGTGTGCATACGGGCGATTCCATAACGGTTGCCCCGGCCCTTACCCTGACTGACAAAGAATATCAGATGATGCGCAATGCATCAATTGCGGTATTGCGCGAAATCGGCGTGGAAACCGGCGGCTCCAATGTTCAATTTGCGGTCAACCCTGCTGATGGACGCCTTGTTGTCATTGAAATGAACCCGCGTGTCTCGCGCTCATCGGCGCTCGCTTCAAAAGCGACCGGCTTCCCTATTGCCAAGGTCGCGGCCCGGCTGGCTGTTGGCTATACTCTGGATGAATTGGACAACGATATTACAGCCGGCGCAACGCCCGCATCATTTGAACCATCCATCGATTATGTGGTTACAAAAATTCCGCGTTTTGCTTTTGAAAAATTCGCCGCCGCTTCCGATGTTTTAACCACCTCAATGAAATCGGTTGGCGAAGTGATGGCCATCGGCCGCACATTTAATGAATCACTGCAAAAGGCCCTGCGCGGGCTGGAAACCGGTCTATCCGGCCTCGATGAAATCAAGATAGAAGGACTGGGGCAAGGCGGCGGCGAACGCGATGATAAAAATGCCATTCGCGCCGCCCTGGGCACACCTCGACCCGACCGGCTTTTGAAAGTGGCCCAGGCCATGCGCGAAGGTGCCAGCATTGAAGAAGTTTTCGACAGCTGCAAAATCGACCCGTGGTTTTTGCGCCAGATCGAGCAATTGATCATTTTGGAAGCCCGCATCAAAAAACATGGCCTGCCAAATAATGCGGATAATCTTCGGATGCTGAAAGCCAACGGCTTTTCTGATACAAGGCTGGCAGAGCTTGCCGATAAATCAGTTGAAGATGTGCTGGCACTTCGCGAGAAACTAAACATCCACCCGGTTTACAAACGAATTGATACATGTGCCGCTGAATTCGCTTCCCCCACTGCCTATATGTACTCAACCTATGAGACTGATTTTGCCGGCGAAATTCGTTCTGAAACCGATATTTCCTCTGCCAAAAAAGTTATGATCCTGGGTGGCGGGCCAAACCGTATTGGCCAGGGCATCGAGTTTGATTATTGCTGTTGTCACGCGGCCTTCGCGCTCAAAGATGCGGGCCTTGAATCCATCATGGTCAATTGCAATCCGGAAACGGTGTCAACCGATTATGATACATCTGATCGGCTCTATTTCGAGCCGCTAACAGTTGAAGATGTGATGGAAATCATCCGGGTTGAGCAATCAAAAGGTGAATTTCTCGGTGTTATTGTGCAGTTTGGTGGTCAAACCCCGCTAAGCCTTGCCAATGCGCTGGAGGATGCGGGTATTCCAATCCTTGGCACATCACCCGATGCGATTGATTTGGCAGAAGACCGTGACCGGTTTCAAAAACTGCTGCATGATTTGAATCTAAAGCAGCCGGTTAACGGCATTGCACGCTCGGTTGATGAGGCAAAAACAATCGTTGCCAAAATTGGCTATCCGGTTGTCATCCGCCCCTCCTATGTGCTGGGCGGCCGGGCGATGGAAATCGTTTATAACGATGCGCGTTTCGACCGTTATATGAAAGAGGCCGTGGTTGTATCCGGCAAATCACCGGTATTGATCGACAGCTATCTGACCAATGCAATCGAGGTTGATGTGGACTGCCTTTGCGATGGCAAAGAGGTTTTCGTTTGCGGCATTATGGAGCATATTGAGGAAGCCGGCATTCATTCGGGCGACAGTGCCTGTTCCTTACCCAATCATTCCCTTTCACCAGAAATTATCGACGAATTGAAACGCCAAACCAAAGCGATGGCAGTTGCCCTTAAGGTTGGCGGCTTGATGAATGTTCAATTCGCCATCAAGGACGATGTGATTTATGTGCTGGAAGTTAATCCGCGCGCATCACGTACCGTACCCTTTGTGGCCAAAACCATCGGCATGTCGATTGCAAAAGTCGCCACCCGCATCATGGGTGGCCTGCCCCTTGATTTGGCCATTGATGCCTATGGCGCAAAACCAGACCCGGAAGCGTTGAAACACATAGCGGTCAAGGAAGCGGTATTCCCATTTGCCCGTTTCCCCGGTGTCGACACACTGTTGGGGCCGGAAATGCGTTCAACCGGCGAGGTTATGGGGCTTGATACCGACTATGCGATGGCCTTTGCAAAGGCGCAGATGGGTGCAGGCGTCGACCTTCCGAAAGATGGGGCGCTGTTTGTATCGGTTAAAGATGCCGATAAGGAACGTATCATGCCCGCAGTTAAACGGTTGGCAAAGCTCGGCTTTACCATATTGGCAACCGGTGGCACCCAGCGATTGTTGACGGAAAATGGCATCGACTGCCAGCGCATTAACAAGGTGCTGGAAGGACGGCCTCATATTGAAGACGCTATTCGCAATCGGCAAATTCAGCTGGTGTTTAATACCTCCAAAGGCGAAAAGGCCTATGCGGATTCCCGCTCACTCAGGCAGGCAGCACTAATGCAACGGGTGCCCTATTACACCACGCTTGCCGGTGCGATTGCCGTATCAGAAGCGATTGAAGCATTGAGCAATGAAGAATTGACCGTGAGGCCATTGCAGGACTATTTTCCGGCCTCCTGACCATTTCAACTATTTCCAAAATGTGAAAAACAGGAATGTCGCCCCAAATGTAAAAAACAGTTCTTTGCCGAAAAAGCCATCTTCCCCGGCCATTACAAAGCCCACAGCACAACCAATCGCAAGAACAAACGATATTAAATTAAACCAGCCCAGTTTCATCCGCGATGCACCCAATTTCATTAAATTCCAACGACTACTACCGCAGTTAGAATTGCATTATCAATCAGAAATACCTAGTTCACCAAAAAGTCGGCTTTTGAGACTTTTGAAATCTTTGCTTTTAGGCTATAAGAACCGGGAACCAATATACAGTATCTGGTTGAAATTCCAGGTACTGTAATTTTTTGTGTATCCGCTATATCTGCTCCTAACAGATATTCGCTGCAGATACCCTCAATACAAGGAATAACATAGTGGATAAATTTCCCATGACTCAAGCGGGATATCAGGCCCTTGAGCAAGAGTTGAAACGCCGTCAGTCGGAAGACCGACCTAAAATCATTGCGGCAATTTCGGAAGCCCGCGCCCATGGCGATCTTTCCGAAAATGCTGAATATCACGCGGCCAAAGAGCAGCAAAGCCTCAATGAGGGCCGCGTTGCCGAGCTCGAAGAATATATCGCCAAGGCGGAAGTGATTGACGTTACCAAACTATCCGGTGACACTATAAAATTCGGCGCGACCGTCACATTGATTGACGAAGAAACCGAGCAGGAAAAGCACTATCAGATTGTTGGCGATCAGGAAGCTGATGTGGCCAGCGGCAAGGTTTCCATATCTTCACCAATTGCCCGGGCGCTGATTGGCAAAGAAGAGGGCGATAGCGTTGAAGTGGCGGCTCCCGGCGGTGCACGTTCCTATGAAATCATGAAAGTGCAATTCGTCTAAACCCTCATATTTGCCAGATTTTATAGCGGGAGGCCAAAATGATCGATCTTTATACCTGGAGCACCCCTAATGGCCGCAAGGTTTCCATCGCACTGGAGGAAATGGGGCTGGACTATAATGTCCACCCCGTCGACATTGCCAAAGACGAGCAATATGAGCCGTCTTTTCTGGAGATTTCACCCAATAACAAGATACCTGCAATTGTTGATCAGGACACCGGATTGAGCCTGATGGAATCGGGCGCAATCCTGCTCTATCTGGCCAATAAAACCGGCACATTCATGCCCAAAGCCGGGTCAGAAGATTATTGGCGCTGCATAGAATGGCTGATGTGGCAAATGGGCGGCTTCGGTCCGATGCTGGGCCAGGCTAATCATTTTTTGCATTTCAATCCCGGCAAAAGCGACTATGCCGAACGCCGGTATGGTGATGAGGCCGAACGGCTTTACGACATTCTCGACCAGCACCTTGAGGAGCGCGAGTTTGTCGCCGGCAGCTATTCCATTGCTGATATGGCGATTTTTCCCTGGTGCGCCCGCTGGCAATGGCAAAATATAGATATTGACGATTTTGATAATCTCAAACGCTGGTATCATGCAATTGCCACAAGGCCTGCCGTCATCAAAGGCTATGGCGTACCAAAACCTGAAGATATTCCGCTACCATAAAGCTTGTCTCCTTATAGTGGGCACCGGTTTTAGGTATAAAAACATGCGAAAACAGAGAGACAAAGCAAAGCAAGTGAACACCAACGAACGCGTTACGTTTTTGTGAAGGGGGTTTGCGATCACCGAGCCCCTTAAAATCTGGGTTTTGAGCGACGGCAAAGCCGGCGACCGAATACCATGCATAGGCGTTGCGCGCCAACTTGGTGGCGATGTTGAAGAACGGGTGATAAAACCCGATAGAATATGGTCAATCATGCCGCGCGCCATGTTGCCATTTCGAGACCGACCGGAAAACCCAAACAGCCCGATCGCCCCGCCTTTTCCCGATGTGGTCATATCATCAGGGCGCAGAGCCCTACCCTATTTAAAGGCCATCAAAAAAGCTGCCGGTGATGCCACCATTACTGTTTGTCTTAAAGATCCAAAAACAGGCACCGCTGCAGCCGATATTATCTGGGTGCCGGAGCATGACCGTCTGCGCGGCGATAATGTGATCGCCTCACTCACCTCACCGCACCCGCTTTCGGTGGAATTATTCGCGGAAGCCCGGATTGAGGCAGAAGAAAGATTCAAAGATTTTCCCGGCAAGCGCATTGGTCTGGTTTTGGGTGGCACGACCAGAGGGATTAGCTGGGGTGAGGAAACCTGCAACGAGCTTATCCAAAAACTCTCTCAAATACCGATCAAAGATCACAGCATTTTAGTCATCGCCTCGCGCCGCACACCGCCGCAACTGGAAAAGGCGGTTAAACTGGCACTGGCAAAACATCGATTCTACTATTCCAGCGGTATCAACAAGGACGACAATCCGTATCGGCAAATATTGGCCATTTCAGACATTTTGATTGTCACCGGCGACAGCCATAACATGGTTTCAGAAGCGCTTGCCACCGGTGTGCCGGTCTATATTTTTCGCCCGCACGGATTAAAGCAAAAACTGCATCAGTTTCTCGCCGATCTGGAAGATTTAAAACTGGTAAAAGGCTTTCAAGGCAGTGTCGATGGTTTTCCGGCCAAGCGGGTGAATTCCACTGACCAGATTGTCGAGGCCATCAAAGAGAGATTGAATAAATAGAGCTTGTGCAATTTTAAAATTGAACCATTTGGCGACAGCATCAAGAAGATGACAACTGATTATCTCCTGCGCCATCCGGCCAGCAATATGCTTACAAATACCAGCACAAACCCAATTACCTGCTCAATCCGTAAATCTTGACCCAATATAATCCAGCCAAGCAAGACGGCCATTGCCGGGCTTAAGAAACCCAGTGGCGAAACCACATTGGGGCTAAGGCGGGAAATTCCCCGAAACCATATAAAATAGGTAAAAGCCGAGCCGATAAGTCCCAGATACATAAATCCAATAGCATTGTTTATGCTTATTGATGGCAAGGATGGTTCCAACAATAATGCGGCAGGCAACAGCAGCACACCACCGGCAGTTAGCTGCCAGCCAGTAAATGTGAGCAGTGAAACATCCGGCTGCCACTTTCGCGTTAATACCACCCCGCAAGCCATAGAAAACGCGCCACCAAATCCGGCTATTATTCCGACAGGATCAAGTGCTGCTGCGGGATTAAGAAGCAAAAAAGCAACACCGATGATCCCCAATATTGCAGCAATGATAGAAACAGTGCGAATGGGCGCTCCCAACGCCAAATAAGCCACAAACACCACAATCAATGGCTGGATAGCACCGAGTGTTGCGGCAATGCCGCCGGGTAACCTATAGGCTGTAATAAACAGCAGCCACCAAAACACCGCTATATTCAGCCCGCCCAGTACAAAGACTTTCCACCACCATTCACCGTGCGGCAATTTCCGGGAGAACGCCAACAATAACAGCCCGGCAGGCAGTGCCCTTAAAAGCGCGACAGTCAAAGGATAGCCGTCAGGCAATAGCTCAGTTGTGACTATATAAGTGCTACCCCAAATTGCTGGAGCAAGGGCTGTTATCAACAAATCAAAAATGCGGTTCATGCAAGCCCCCCTTATCTTGACGTCAAGCTACTTAAGCATTATCTTGACGTCAAGATAAACAGGACTACTATTTGCTCATGGATCAAATCGAAAAAATCATTGAACAGTGGAAAACGGAGCGACCGGAACTGGATACGGAGCCTATGGCAGTAATCGGGCGGCTGCAACGCATTGCGCGACACCTATCCCTTGGCATGGCAAAAACCTTTGAAAAATTTGGTTTGAACGGTGCCAGTTTTGATGTTCTGGCCACCTTGCGCCGTTCCGGGGTGCCATACGCAATGACCCCAACCGATTTAATGCAATCAATGATGATCACATCAGGAACCATGACAAACCGAATTGACCAACTGGAAAAACGCCAATTGGTCGAACGACTGTCAAATCCGCAAGATGGTCGCGGTTTCCTGATTAAACTAACGAATACCGGCTTCAAACTGATCGACAACGTGGTAGGCCAGCATATAGAAACCCAGTCATCACTCACAGCCGGGTTGAATGGCACCCAAAAGAAACAACTTAATCAATTGCTTTCCGCATTTTTGGCATCTTTAGAAAAGTGATGACGCTTATTGAAAGCTTGTCGCCTAAAAGCGGCCAACTGGCATTAGGGATAAAGGCATGCGAATACAGAGAGTTATAGCATGGTGCGCGAATACTATTGAACGCAACATGCTATAGAATTAGTCGCTTACGCCATCTTTAAGTTTCTACCCGGCTCACTCTTATCAACACGCACACAATTGCGCCCCTCATTCTTCGCCCGGTAAAGCGCCACATCTGCGCGCGCATACATATCTTCCAGGCTTTCGCCCGGTCGGTGGGTCACCACACCAAAACTTGCAGTAAACGTCAAACCCTCGGGCAATCCATCAACTGTTAGCGTCGAAAATACCGATCGCAGACCTTCAGCAAAAAGCGTCGAACCCGTTTCATCCGCATTCCACAACATCACGCAAAACTCTTCACCACCAATACGCCCGGTAAGATCGCTACCGCGCGCTGCACTCCTGATAAGCTCGCCAAAAGCCGAAATCACCGCATCCCCGCATGGATGCCCGTAGGTATCATTGACCTGTTTGAAATTATCGATGTCAGCAATAACCATGCCCAATGGCAATGGCGTTCTTCCAAGTTTTTCAATCATTTTGGCCGCATCTTCATCAAATGCCCGCCTGATTTTTAAACCAGTCAGAGCGTCTGTGGTAGAAATTTCTCTGATTTGCGCCATCACATCACTGGCGCAAGCCGCAATCAGCGACAGGGCAACTAATACCGAGAAAATGGCAGTCGAAAAATTCAACATAGTCCAATAAAACGAAGACTTGTACTCCTCGGCATTTATGCTGGTTTCGATGCTAAGGCTGATTATAGGGCGAACCCAAAACTGAACTGCCACAAGCAATATTGCCCAAAAAAGCAGGCGTTCAACCCCACCTTTTTTGGCATTTTTTCGAAGCATCCAGGCACCAATGCCAAACATTATACCGATAGCAAAATTGGTCGAATAGAGAGAAGCGTTCATGCTTTCATAGCTCACCTTGAGCCATGCATTTAACAAAACACTTGCCCCCCCAATGGCAACGAGTAAATAAATTGGCACCCGCACCTTGGCTCGATTACCCACGGCCCACATGAGCGCAACGGTTGCCAAATAGTAAAATGAGTTTGAAACCACCGATTTCAGCAGTATCCATATATCCTGAGTAAACATGGCAAACAGGAATCCCATCCCCATCAATAGGTAGGAAACCGCGATCGCCAGTATATATTTACGTTTCTTATCGTGGGCCCAAAACACCAGGAAGGTGAGCGCGAATATCATTGAAATCATTGGATTTAACAATCCAATTAACTGCCCATCCGTCATAATATTCCCCCCAGAATAAAATATATTTCTCTTAAAAGGGCGATATTAGTGCCAATAGATTAATATCTACTGCAGAAAAAAAATAGATATACTTCACAGTTAAAAAAAATTAAACGAGGCCGTCTAATGCCTCAATCTTTCAGCGGTACTTTTTCTTTCATAATGATCTCCCGGTGTGGGTAGGGAATATTGACATTATTTTCGTTAAACACATCCCACAACGCCAACAACACCTTGCCGCGTATGTTAGTCAGCCCGTTTTGCGGATCGGTAACCCAAAAGCGCAAAACAAAATCCAGCGACGAGTCACCAAATCCAGTCATCCAGCAAACCGGAGCCTTGGCGGTGGAAATACGCTCCAGCTTACGCACCGCCTCAATCGACATTTTGGAAATCTCGTGCGGATTGCAATCATAGGAAACCCCAAATGGCACATCAAGGCGAATGAGGTCATCACTGAACGACCAGTTGACCACCTTTTGGGTAATCAAGTCTTCATTTGGTATCAAATACTCCTTGCCATCGCGGGTAACAACGGAAACAAATCGCGCACGTAGCTCCCTGATCCAGCCAAAAGTATCGCCCAGCGAAATTGTATCCCCCGGCTTGATGGATTTATCCAGCAGAATAATAATGCCTGAGATAAAGTTGGTGACAACTTTTTGCAGGCCAAAGCCAATGCCCACACCAACGGCACCGGAAAAGACCGTAAGCGCGGTCAGATCGATACCAACACTGGAAAACGCAATAACGAGTGCGGCAATAACCAGCGAAATCTTGATAATTTTACCGAGCAGCACCTTCAATGATGGTGCAAGATCTTCAATCTCGTGAATACGCCGGTCTGCATAATTTCCGGTGCCGGTGGCGAACCACAGCAATGCGGAAATCATTACAATGCCCTGTATAACCCGCAGCGCAGAGAGCCTGAAATTACCGACGTTAAAAGCCGCTGCATCCAGA
>Ga0256839_1003164_pt1 | contig 17277 bp, 13 predicted proteins | sample 354166metaG_FD_185968 | JGI IMG/M metagenome (GOLD analysis project Ga0256839, IMG submission 185968) | Hydrothermal vent microbial communities from Mid Atlantic Ridge, Atlantic Ocean - 354-166 | ecosystem: Environmental > Aquatic > Marine > Hydrothermal vents | place: Atlantic Ocean: Mid... | reverse complement strand
TAGCTCAGTTGGGAGAGCGCAGCAATCGCACTGCTGAGGTCAGGGGTTCGACTCCCCTCGGCTCCACCACACACTTCGTGTGTCCTTGCTTTCGCTGACGTAGGGCGTTTCGGGCAGCTTCTCTCTTCATCCTTTCAAGGCGGAGCCTGCGGCTCGGCCTGTGCGGGAGCGTGTGTCCTTGCTTTCGCTGGCACAGGGCGTTTCGGGCAGCTTCTCTCTTCATCCTCTCAAGGTAGTGCTCGCGGATCGGCCTGTGCGGGAGCGTGCATCCTGCTGTCGCTGACACAGGGTGTTCCGGGCGCTTTCTCTCTCTGCCCCCTGACGTTTACGGCTTGTGCATTGAGCCCGCGCCTGGATCACATGGTTGTCGCCGATTGCCATGCGTCGGGGCTTCCGATAAGGTGTGCACGAGCCACGGGCCAGCCGCGAATCAGCTTGCATGGCGTGAACCGGCATGAATGACATCGAGCAGACCGAGGCCGTCAGCCGCCCGACCATCTATCTGCTGCGCATGATCGTGTTCATCGTGCTGGCGGGGTTGATCGCGGCGGTGCTGTTTCCGCGCATCATCGATGCCTTCATGGCCAATCCGGCGCTCAACGGGCTGATCCTGTTCACCCTGCTGTTGGGCGTCGCCTACACCTTGCGCATGGTCATTCGGCTGTTTCGCGAGGTGAACTGGGTCAACCACTTCCGCATCACCCAACCGGGGCTGGAGCTGCAATGGCAGCCGCGCCTGCTGGCACCAATGGCCGCCCTGCTGCGCGAGCACAGGCCGGAGCGCGGCATCACCCCGGCGGCCATGCGCTCGCTGCTCGATTCGCTCGGCTCCCGCCTGGATGAATCGCGCGACATTTCCCGCTATCTCATCGGCCTGCTGGTGTTTCTCGGCCTGCTGGGCACCTTCTGGGGGCTGTTGCAGACCATCTCTTCCGTCGGCGAGGTCATCCGCAACCTGGATGTGCGCACGGCGGCAGGTGCCACCATCTTCGAGGAGCTGAAGGCCGGGCTGGAAGCGCCGCTGGCCGGCATGGGCACGGCTTTCTCCTCCTCGCTGTTCGGCCTGGCCGGGTCGCTGGTGCTGGGCTTTCTGGACCTGCAGGCGGCGCAGGCACAGAACCGCTTCTATACCGACGTGGAAGACTGGCTCTCTTCCATTACCGACATCGCTGCCGGTGAGCAGGGAGAAGCCGCAGGCGGTGTGCGCAGCGACCTTGCCCACCTGCATCAGGGCATGGCGCAGTTGCAGCAGGCGCTGGCGCAGATGGCTGTCCGGTTGGGCCGTGCTCCCGCCGCTGCACCTGCCGCCACGCCAGCCGCAATGGCCGAGGACCAGTCCCAGCCAGCCCGCCAGACGGCGGAATCGCTGGAGCATCTGGCCAATGCCATCGCCCGGCTGGTGGAGCAGATGCGCGAGGAAGAGCGGCTGATGCGCGACTGGGCCAGGCACCAGTCGCAGGAACAGGGGCAGGTGCTGCAACTGCTGCAACGCATCGCCACGCACCTGGAACAACGCCAGGGCATGCATGAGCGGAAACCGCAGTGATGCCTGCATCATCCAGCAGACAACGCCGGGGAGATGGCGGCCAGCTCTACTGGCCGGGATTTGTTGATGTCATGAGCCAGCTGCTGCTGGTATTCATCTTCCTGCTGACGCTGTTCGTGGTGGCGCAGTTCATGCAGGCGCGCGAGATTTCCGGGCAGGACACGGCGCTGGAAAGGCTGCGCGCGCAGGTGGCGGAGCTGAGCGAGCTGCTGGCGCTGGAAAAGGCATCGAAGGCGAAGCTGCAGGCTTCCCTGCTTTCTCTCACCGATGAGCTGGAGGCACAGAAAGGGCAGGTGGCATCGCTCAATGCCATGCTGCAGGGCTTGCAGGCATCGAAGGGCGAGGCTGGTGGCATCATCGGCGCATTGCGCCAGGAGCTGGACAAGGAGCGCAGGATCTCGGCAGAGGCATTGGCGCAGGTGGAGCTGCTGAACCAGCAGATCGCCGCGCTGCGCCGCCAGGTGGCCATGCTCAATGCCGCGCTCGAGGCCTCCGAGCAGCGCGAGAAGGAAGCGCGGGTGAAGATCGTCAACCTCGGCAAGCGGCTCAATGCCGCGCTGGCTCGCCGCGTGCAGGAGCTGGCGCGCTATCGCTCGGAGTTCTTCGGCCGGCTGCGTGCCATCCTCTCGAGCCGCGCCAATATCCGCGTGGTGGGGGATCGTTTCGTCTTCTCCTCCGAGATTCTCTTTCCCAAGGGCAGTGCCGAACTGACGGAAGAAGGCAGGCGCGAGCTGGACAAGATTGCCGAGGCCCTGCTGGAGATCAGCCGCGACATCCCGCCCGACATCAACTGGGTGCTGCGGGTGGATGGCCATACCGATACCGACCCCATCGCCACACCGCAGTTTCCCTCCAACTGGGAGCTTTCCACCGCCCGCGCCCTGTCGGTGGTGCGTTATCTCATCTCCCGCGGGGTGCCGCCGGAGCGCCTTGCCGCCACCGGCTTCGGCCAGTTTCACCCCATCGACCCACGCGACACGGAAGAGGCCAAGGCCCGCAACCGCCGCATAGAGCTGAAACTCACCGAGCGCTGATGGTGCCGGTTGGAGAGCCTGGCAGAGCCTGCAGGCACCTTGCCTGCACATTGGCGGGGTCAGGCGCTGCGTGGAGACAGCAGGCGGGTGTAATGTCCCATCTTGCGCCCCGGCCGGGCCTCGCGCTTGCCGTAGAGGTGCAGCACGGTGTCCGGCTCGCGGGCCAGGGCCTGCCAGTCATGCACCTCATCGCCCAGCAGGTTGGTCATGACGCAGTCATGGTGGCGGCGCGGCTGCGGCAGCGGCCAGCCGCAGACGGCGCGCACGTGCAGCTCGAACTGCGACAGGTCGCAGGCGGCTTCCGTCCAGTGGCCGGAGTTGTGCACGCGCGGGGCGAACTCGTTGAACAGCAGTTGCTGGTTTCCGGCATCATCTTGCAGCACGAAGAACTCCACCGCCAGCACGCCGACATGCTCCAGCGCCTCGGCCAGCCGGCAGGCCATGCTGACGGCCTCATGCCCGGTTTGCCGGTGCAGGCCTGAAGGCACGTGGCTGTGGCGAAGGACATGATTCTCGTGCTCGTTGCGCGGCACGTCGAAGGTGGCTGTCTTGCCATCTGCCCCGCGGGCGATGATGGCGGAGACCTCGCAGGTGAAGGACACGAAACCTTCAAGAATGCAGGGTGCGTTGCCCAGTGCCGCCCAGGCCTGGTGCAGCTCGTTTTCGTCGTGCACCCTGGCCTGCCCCTTGCCATCGTAGCCGAAGCGCCGCGTCTTCAGCACCGCCGGCAGCCCCACCTGCTTCAGTGCCGCCGACAGATCCTCCTCGCGTTCCACATTGGCAAAGGGTGGGGTGGGAATGCCCAGCGCGCTGGCGAAGGTCTTTTCAGCGAGGCGGTCCTGTGCCATCTGCAGCGAGCGCGCCCCCGGGCGCAGGCATGATTGCTCCGCCAGCAGCTCGACGCCGGCCACGGGAATGTTCTCGAACTCGTAGGTGATGACATCGGTAGCAGCGGCGAAACGGTGCAGGGCCGCTTCATCATCATAGGCTGCGGTGGTGTGGGCATGGGCCACGTCAAAGGCCGGGTTGTCGCCTGCAGGTGCGTATATGTGCGCCTTCAGCCCCAGCCGGGCGGCGGCAAGCGCCAGCATGCGCCCCAGCTGGCCACCACCCAGAATGCCAATCACCCCGCCCGGTGCCACGGGCCTGACCAACCGGCTGCTCATGCGTCGTGCCTGCCTTCGTCCGTGGGGAATTCTGCCACTGCCGCAGTCTGCCGGGCGCGCCATTGGCGCAGGCGCTGTTCCAGCGCGGCATCGGACAGCGCCAGCACGGCGGCAGCAAGCAGCGCTGCATTGGTGGCTCCGGCCTTGCCAATGGCCAGCGTGCCCACCGGCACGCCACCCGGCATCTGCACGATGGAAAGCAGGCTGTCCTTGCCGGACAGGGCACGCGACTGGATGGGCACGCCGAATACCGGCAGATGGGTGAGCGCCGCCACCATGCCCGGCAGGTGCGCCGCACCACCGGCACCGGCGATGATGACGCGAAACCCTTGCTCGTGCGCCGTGCGGGCAAAGGTGTAAAGCCGTTCCGGCGTGCGGTGGGCGGAAACAATGCGGGCCTCATGAGCGATGCCCAGCTCCTCCAGCACCTCGCAGGCATGGCGCATGGTGGGCCAGTCCGACTGGCTGCCCATGATGACTGCCACCTGTGCGGGCTGTTGCGTCATGTGCGTTGCTCCGGGTTGTTGGTGGATGGCCCTGTTTACCGTTGCTCATGGGGCTTGGCAACGGGGGTGGGCAGCGGGAGCGGGCATAGGGCTTGGCAATGGCATGCAGCGGGCGTAAACTCCGGGGCCACCGTGGGGGCGCGGCTTTGGACCAAGGGGAGCGGGGCATGAGCGGCGTGCGGGACGAACTGGAGCGCATGCGGGCAGCGCGGCAGCGGCTGGCGCAGGCTCGCCAGCGGGTGCGCCGGCTTTCGTGGATGGCACGCTCGCCGGAGGATCTGGATGCCGAGGTGCCGCTGCTGACGAAACAGGCGTTTGCGCGGGCACTGGCGCGGTTTCAGGCCATCAGGCTGCAACGCGAAACGGCAATGCTGCTGATGCTGCGGGTGGCCCCTTGCGATTCGCGGCTGCGGCAGGCGGTGGCCATGCACTTGATAGAAAATACCCGCAATTGCGATACCCTGGGCTGCGCCGGGCCGGATACCTTCCTGGTGCTGTTGAAGGATGCCGACGAGGAGGGGGCGCAGGCTGCCGCCACACGCCTGCATGACGACCTGCGGCAACTGGCAGCGCAGAGGGGGCTGCTGGTGTGCGTGCAGACGAAGGTGGTGATGGTAACGCCGCAGATGATGGCGCACGAGCTGCTGTGGATGCTGGACACCGACGATGGTGCCGTTTCATCTGGCGAGGGGGATGTCTCTGGGCAGATGCTGAAGGCCCGCTGAAGGCCCTGTGAGGCAAAACGGGGAAGCTTCCCGGTTGCGCGCCAATGGCAGTGGCGGATGCCGGCATGGCGAGGGCAGATGAAGGGCATTCATGGCCCTGATGCATGGGCATGGTTGACGCCGGCCTCTTTTTCCTTCCTGTTTTTCCGGTATGTCAGGCAGACGGCTGGTGCACCGTCAGGCAAGGTGGTGCATCGTTGCTGTGCGGTCCTGTCCGGAACATGATGCGGTGGTTGGAGGCTGAAAGACAATGGACGCAACCTGGGTGTTCATCATCAGCGTGCTGGGGCTGCTGCTGCTTTCGGCCTTTTTCTCCGGCTCGGAAACGGCGCTGACGGCTGCTTCACGTGCGCGCATCGCGCACCTGGCGCGCAAGGGCGAGAAGCGCGCGCAGCTGCTGAAGGCGCTGCTGGACATGCCGGAGCGGCTCATCGGTGCCATCCTGCTGGGCAACAACCTGGTGAACATCCTGGCCTCGGCGCTGGCCACCACGCTGTTCCTGCAACTGTTCGGCGCCACCGGCGTGGTGTGGGCCACCTTCGTGATGACGGCGCTGGTGCTGGTGTTCGGCGAGGTGATGCCGAAGACCTATGCCATCCTCAATGCCGAGAAGATGGCACTCAGGGTGGCACCCGTCATCCGCTGGGTGGTGCTGCTGCTGGCACCGGTGGTGATGGTGGTGGAGGCGCTGGTGAAGCAGATGCTGAAGCTCCTGGGGGCGGATGTTTCCCGCGCGCAGAACGTGCTGTCGTTCCGCGAGGAGGTGCGCGGTGCCATCGAGATGCATCGCGAGCAGGTGCGCCAGCCGGTGCGTGATCTGCAGATGCTGGACGGGGTGCTGGACCTGCGCGAGCTGACGGTGGCGGACGTGATGGTGCATCGCACGCGGATGAAGAGCATCGACATCTCGCGTTCGCCGGAAGAGATCCTCGATTACGTGCTGAAGAACGGCTACACGCGCTATCCCGTCTGGCACGAAAGCCCGGAGAACATCATCGGCATCCTGCATGCGCGTGATCTGCTCTCGGCGCTGGCCGGGGCAGGGGGCGACATCTCCCGCATTGACGTGCGCAGCCTGCTGTTGCCGCCGTGGTTCGTGCCGGAGCATACGCCGCTGATGGATCAGCTCTCGGCCTTCCTGCGGCGCAAGATGCACTTTGCCCTCGTGGTGGACGAATATGGCGAGGTGCAGGGGCTGGTTACGCTGGAAGACATCATGGAGGAGATCGTCGGCGACATTGCGGATGAGCATGACCGGGCGACGCAGGGCGTGCGGCGGGAAGATGGCGCGTTCATCGTGGATGGCGCAATGCCGGTGCGTGATCTCAATCGCATGCATGGCTGGAAGCTGCCGGAAGACAGGGCAACGACCATTGCCGGGCTGATCATGCACGAGGCGCAGAGCATTCCCGACGTGGGGCAGACCTTCACCTTTCACGGCTTCCGCTTCACCGTCCTGGAAAAGGAACGTCATCGCATCACCCGCATTCGCATGGAGCCGGTGATGGAGCCGGAAGGTTCGACAGAGCGTGCGGCAGATGATGAAGGGCAGGTGCGCCCCGTGTAACGGGCTCATGTAACCGGATTGTGAGCGGCGCAGTCGCGGGATGAACCTCGCATCTCCTTGACTTGCGTTGTGAACCGGCAAAGCTTGCGGCATGACCTTGTGATGTGGCGGCACTTGCGGGCTGCTGGCAGGGCATGCCGGGAATGGCCGCATGCCGGTTCATCGGACGGGAGGCATCATGGCGAGAAAGCAGAAGCTGCTGGTGGTGGATGATGATCCGCTGTTGCGCGAGATGCTGCGCGAGCAGTTCGAGCTGCAGGACGAGTTTCAGCTGCAGGAGGTGGAAACGGCGGGCGAGGCCATCGAGGCCGTGAAGCAGGATGTCTTCGACCTCGTGCTGCTGGATGTGGGGTTGCCGGACATGGACGGGCGCGAGGCCTGCAAGGTGATGCGGCGCAACGGCTTTGCCGGCCCCATCATCCTGCTGACGGCCCATGATTCGGAGGCTGATACCATCCTGGGGCTGGAAGCCGGTGCCAACGACTATGTAACCAAGCCCTTCCGCTTTGCCGTGCTGCTGGCGCGCATCCGCGCACACCTGCGGCAATACGAGCAGAGCGAGGGGGTTACCTTTCGCATCGGGCCATATACCTTCAGGCCGGCACAGAAGCTGCTGGTGGACGAGGACGGGCGCAAGATACACCTGACCGAGAAGGAGGTGGCCATCCTGAAGTTTCTCTATCGTGCCGGTGAGCGGCCGGTGAGCCGTGATGTGCTGCTGGCCGAGGTGTGGGGCTACAATGCCGGCGTTACCACGCACACGGTGGAAACACATATCTATCGCCTGCGGCAGAAGATGGAGCCTGATCCGTCTGACGCCAGCATCCTGCGCACCGAGCAGGGGGGATATCGGCTGGTGCCGTGAGTGGTTTCTGCCGCCTTGCAGCTTTCGTCTTTCCTGGCAGGCAAGGCCCCGGCCAGCGGTGGGCTTCACAGGAAGTTGTAGGGATCGATGTCGATTTCCACGCGGATGCGGGCGGGCTGTTTCACGCTGCCGAGCCAGGCGCGGATGTAGCCCTGCAGGTCTGCCCGGCGCGGGGCCTTCAGCAGAAAGCGCCAGCGCCAGCGGTTGCGCAGGCGGGTAATGGGGGCCGGGGCCGGCCCCAGCACCGAGACAAGTTGCGAGGCAGGGCGATGGCGGGCCAGCGCCATGCAGAAGGCGTGCACTTCCTCTTCCTGTTCCGCTGACACGACGATGGCCGCAAGGCGGCCGAAGGGGGGCATGCCGGCCGCCTTGCGGGCCTGCTTCTCCTGTTGCAGGAAGGCATCCCGGTCTGCCGCCGCAAGGGCCTGCATCAGGGGAGTGTCCGGCAGGTGGGTCTGGATGAGGGCGCGGCCCGGGCGTTCGGCCCTGCCGGCGCGGCCAGCCACTTGCGCCAGCAGTTGCCAGGTGCGTTCGCCGGCGCGGGGATCCGCGGTTTCCAGCGCCAGGTCGGCATCCACCACCCCGACGGTGGTCAGCAGCGGAAAATGATGTCCCTTCGCCACCAGCTGGGTGCCGATGATGATGTCGTGCTCTCCGGCGGCGATCTCGCGCATGCGCTGCTTCAGCGCCTCGCCCTGCCACAGGTCCGATGACAGCGCCAGCACGCGGGCATCAGGCCAGCGTGCCGCCGCCTCTTCCGCCAGCCGCTCCACGCCGGGGCCGACCGGGGCCAGCCTGCCTTCGGCACCGCAGGAGGGGCATGTGGCAGGCAGGGGGGTGGTGTGGCCGCAGTGGTGGCACAGCAGGATTTCGCCGGAGGCGTGCGCGGCTTCGTCATGTGTGGTGTTGCCGTGCCTGCCGGCGCGTGGAGGGGTGGCGTGGCGGTGCTGCACCAGCCAGGTGGCACAGTGCGGGCATTGCAGGCGGTGCCCGCAGGCGCGGCAGAGGGTGAGCGGGGCATAGCCGCGGCGGTTGAGGAACAGCAGCGCCTGCTCGTTGCGCTGCAGGGTCTCGTTCACGGCCTCCACCAATGGAGTGGCCAGCCAGTGGCGGGGGGGCAGCTTTTCCGCCCGCATGTCGATGAGCGCCATCTGCGGCAGCCGGGCCGGGCCGTGGCGGCGGCGCAGGCGCAGGTGGGTGTAGCGGCCGCGCTCGGCATTGACGATGCTCTCCAGCGAGGGCGTGGCGGAGGCCAGCACCACGGGAAAGTCGCCGAGCTTGCCCAGCATCACGGCAACGTCGCGCCCCTGGTAGGGCACGGTGGTGTCCTGCTTGTAGGCGCTTTCATGCTCTTCATCGACCACGATCAGACCCAGAGAACGCCATGGCAGGAACAGGCCGGAACGCGCGGCCACCACCAGCCTGACATCGCCGCTGGCCACGCCGCGCCAGATGCGGGCGCGTTGCGCCGCGCCAAGGTCGGAATGCCATTGCGCCGGAGTGAAGCCGAAGCGCCGCTGCAGCCGCTGGATGAAGCCGTCGGTGAGGGCAATTTCCGGCAGCAACAGCAGCGCCTGCCTGCCGTTGATCAGTGCCTGCTCGATGGCCTCGAAATAGACTTCCGTCTTGCCCGAGCCGGTGATGCCGTCCAGCAGATGCACCGAAAAGCCACCTGCCTGCAGCGCCTGGCGCAGGGCATCGGCAGCGTGGCGCTGCTCGTCGTTGAGCGTGGGAGGGCAGAAGTCGGCAGGCTGCGGGCGGGGCCAGTTGGTGTGCTCTTCCGCTGGCAGTGCAACGGGCTTCAGCAATCCGGCGTCGGCCATGCCCTGCAGCACGCTGCGGCTGATGCCTGCCTGTTGCAGCAGTTCATCGGTGGCGATGGGAGTGGATGCCTGCGTGAGCAATTGCAGCACGCGGGCGCGTTGCGGGGTGATGCGATGCCCGGCAGCGCGGGCAGAGGCTTCGTCCATCAGCGCCTGCCAGCCGATACGCGGGCGGGACGGGCGCAAGGCCAGCGGTGCGGCCATGAACAGCTTCAGCACCAGCCCCGGGCTGGCAACGTAATATCGCGCCATCCAGTCGATGAGCCGGCGTTGCACCGCCGGTAGCGGGGAGATGTGGCCGAGCACCTCGGCAATGGTTTTCAGCCGCGGCTGGCGAGGTGTCGAGGTGCCGGGTGCGTCGGCACTGTCGTGCTGTTGCCGATTGCCGGCAGCTTGTGCCGAGTCTGGCCGATGCAGGTGCCACACCACGCCCGTTTCCTGCCGCCGGCCCAGCGGTACCCGCACGAAGGTGCCTTCCTGAACCTTTTGTTCAGGGGATACGTGGTAGGTAAAGGGGTGCGGCAGCCGCAGGGGCAGCAGCACATCGGCCAGTTGGCCGGCGGGCGCGGGTGTGTGGTTCTTCTCGTGCATCGATTCCGGCCCATAGCACATTCGGCAGGTGTGCCGCAGGCCTCTTGCATGGCGCAAGGATGTGCCGTCTTGCAGCAACGGGATGCAGGAGCATGCAGCAGCAACGCAAGCAGGGCAGCAAAGGAATGCGGGCAGAGCGCGTGTCTGATCAGGATGACGCGCTGGCGGCACCGGGGTTTGCACTGGCGGCAGATGCGGCAAGGGCGGCGCAGGAGTGGCTGACACACCTGCGCGATGCCCGGCGGGCCTCGACTCATACGCTGCTTGCCTATGCACGGGATCTTGCGCACTTCTCCACCTTCATGAGCGAGCACCTGGGGTCTGCGCCGGGGCTTGCGGAGCTGGCGCGGCTGCGCCCGGCGGACTTTCGCGCCTGGCTGGCGGCCGGCAGCCGCGAGGGGGCCTCGGCACGCACGCGGGCGCGGCGGCTTTCTGCCGTGCGGGGATATTTCCGCTGGCTGAAGCGGCAGCATGGGGTGGACAATCCGGCACTGGCAGTGGTGCGCGGGCCGAAGCTGGAGAAGGGGTTGCCGCATCCGGTGGAACAGCAACGGGCGCTGGAGCTGCTGGAGGCGGCGCTGGATGATGCCGGTGATGATGGCAGCCGTGCCGCGCCCGGCTGGGTGCGGGCGCGCAACGCGGCGGTGCTGGCGCTGCTGTATGGCTGTGGCCTGCGCATTTCGGAAGCCCTGGGGCTGACGGCGGCACAGGTTGCGCCGCTGCTGGCACAGGGGGAAGGCTTTCTCACCATCCGCGGCAAGGGGCAGAAGGAGCGCATGGTGCCGGTGCTGCCGGCGGCGGTGGCATTGCTGCGGCGCTATGCCGATGCCTGTCCGTTTGCGCTTGCACCACAGCAGGCGTTCTTTCGCGGAGTGCGCGGGGGGGCGCTGTCGCCACGCATCATCCAGCAGCTGATGCAGCGCCTGCGTGGCTACCTGGCGCTGCCGGAAACGGCAACACCGCATGCGTTGCGCCATTCCTTCGCCACCCACCTGCTGGCCGGTGGGGCAGACCTGCGCGCCATCCAGGAGCTGCTGGGGCATGCCAGCCTGTCCACCACGCAGGTCTATACCGAGGTGGATGCGGGTGCGCTGCGGCTGGCGCACCAGCGGTGTCATCCGCGTGCATGATATGGATATGCCACTTTCGCGGGTTTACCCAATCTTTCTTTTTTGGAGCGACTTTAAGGACAAGGCGGCAAGCAAAGAGACATGACCGCCGTTGGAGTGTGGAGAGACAAGGCAATTGCGGGGGCACGTGATGGGGCGTGAACAGACGCAGCCCGTGTGCGCTGATGCGGCAGTGGCATCGGCATCGGGGGTGGAGGAAGCCATCTTTCACTGGGACATGCAGCGTGATGTGTGGCACTGGAGCGATGGTGCGCGGGAGGTGCTGCAGGTGGGGCCGCAGGCCGATATCAACAGCGGCCGCGCCATGCTGCTGATGATGGACGCTGCGCAGGCCGAAGCACGCATGGAAGCCATCCAGACGGCCATGGAGCGCGGACAGCGGGAATATGCCCTGTCCTACCGTTTCCTGCCCGGTGGACGTGGCGAGGAGCGTGGCTTCATGGTGCTGGAGCAGGGCTTCTGGGTGCCTGATGCGGAGGGCAGGCCGGCACATGCGTTCGGCACCATCCGGCGGCTGGATTGCAGTGGCGATACCGCCTGCCTGCTGCCCGGCATGCCGGAGCGCGACCCGGCTTCCGGCCTTTATTGCCGCAGCTATTTCTTCCGCCGGCTGGAGCGCTTCCTGGAGGAGGAGGCGCCGAAGCAGCGGCATGCGGCGGTGCTGCTGATTTCCCTGCGCAACTATTCCATCATCTTCGATGCCTATGGTTTCGAGGCGGCGGATGCCACCTACTCGGAAGTGGCGCGCCGCCTGAGTTCGGTGTTGCGCGCGGGCGACATCATTGCGCGTTATGGCCACAGCCGCATCATCATGCTGCTGCATGACTGTGCCGAGGATGACCTGGAACCGGCCATGCGCCGCTTCATCCAGACGCCGATGGCGCAGCCGGTGGATACCGAACCGGCACCGGTGTGGCCGATGCTGGCGGTGGGCGCGGTGCTGCTGCCGCAGCAGGCAGGCAGCCTGACGGAGGCCATCACGGCAGCGGAAGAGGCGTTGTCGGAGGCCGAGGCCAGCCCGGCGGGCGGGGCTGCCATCTACAGCGTGAAGGCGCGCAAGATGTCGCAACGGGCGCTGAAGGCACGCTTTGCCAACGAGATCTTCGACGCCCTGCGCCAGCGACGCTTCACCCTGGCGTTTCAGCCCATCATCCGCCACGACGGCACGGTGATGTGCCATGAGGCGCTGTTGCGCATGTTCGATGACGAGGGCAAGCCGGTGCCGGCGGCGCATCTGGTGCCGGTGGCCGAGGAGCTGGGGCTTGTCCGGCAGGTGGACATGGAAGTGCTGGAGCTGGCCCTGCATGCCCTGCGCCAGCAGCCGGAGGGCTGCCTGGCCATCAATGTTTCGGCCATCACCGTGCTGGCGGCGGAAGACTTCCTGCAGCGGCTGGAAGAGGCGGCGGAGCTGGTGCGCGGAAGGCTGATCGTGGAAATCACCGAATCGGCAGCGCTGGGCAATGCCGAGCAGGTCAACGGCTTCATCGACCGGCTGCATGCGCTGGGGTGCAAGGTGGCGCTGGATGATTTCGGGGCGGGATATACCTCGTTCCGCAACCTGCGCGATTTCCATTTCGACATCGTCAAGCTGGATGGCGCGTTCTGCGAAAACCTCAGCCGCAACGAGCAGAACCAGCACTTCGTGCGTTCGCTCATCGAGCTGGCGCGCAACATCAACATCCAGATCATCGCCGAGTGGGTGGAGGCGGAAGAGGATGCCGCCCTGCTGCGCGAATGGGGCGTGGATGCCATGCAGGGATACCTGTTTGGCGACCCCGGCGCAAACGACATGTGGCAGTCTCCGTGCCTGCGGCCCGTGCAGGAAGAGACGCCGGTGATTTCCGCACCACAGGCGCAGGCAACGGATGCTCCGGCAGCGGAAGCGGGAGCAGAAGCTTTCCCTGCCCATGACGGAGCAGGAGTGCAGCCAGTCCATGATGCGGAGGCATCACATGGGACTGATGTGGCAGCAGCACGGCCTGGAGAAACCCGGGTGGCGATGGAAGGGGACGAAAGGCCGCCGCGTGCCGAAGAGCAACTTGCGGCAGCGCCCGTGAAGCAGCCCTCCTTGCAGGGCGATGTGGAGCAGGCCCGGGTTGCGGAAGGTGATGCAGCCGCAGTACAGGCGCGGCAGGCAGGCGATGTGCGCAGCCTGATGCGTGATGTGGAGGCAGACCTGCGGCGGCTGCGCGAGATGCTGGCGCAGATGCGCCATCGCCCGGCCGAGGACGCCGCAGACGAAGAGGCATCCCGGCCGGCAGAAGGCAGGGAAGCCGCCGCACGGCACCGTGCCTGACCCTGCACCGTGGCTGGCCCGAAAAGCTTCCGTGCCGCCTTGCCGTGTGGATGACCCGGTGCGGCCGGTGCATGGGCTGGTGTTGGCAATCATCGGCGGGGAGCGTGATTGCCACCGGCCCGGACTTCTCCTGGCTGCTTTCCCCGTTGCCCTTGCCGCTTTCATGCACGACCCTCTTTCCTTCTGTCGATGAAGCGCCTATCTCACGGGCATGAAGTTTCTTGACCAGGCAAAGGTGTATGTCCGCTCCGGTGATGGCGGAGCCGGTTGCGTCAGCTTCCGGCGCGAGAAATACGTGGAGTTCGGCGGGCCGGACGGTGGCGACGGCGGCCGCGGTGGCGATGTGTGGGTGGAGGCGGTGGAGGGACTGAATACCCTCATCGATTATCGCTACCAGCAGCATTTCAAGGCCGGCAAGGGCATGCACGGCATGGGAAAGAACCGCACCGGGCAGAAGGGCCGGGACGTGGTGCTGAAGGTGCCGGTGGGCACGCAGGTGCTGGACGAGGACAAACAGACAGTATTGGCTGATCTCACCGAGCCGGGCCAGCGCGTGCTGCTGCTGAAGGGCGGCAACGGCGGCTTTGGCAATGCACGCTTCAAGTCCTCCACCAACCAGGCACCGCGCCATGCCAACCCGGGCCAGCCGGGCGAGGAGCGCTGGATCTGGCTGCGGCTGAAGCTGATGGCCGATGCAGGGCTGGTGGGCCTGCCCAATGCCGGCAAGTCCACCCTGCTGTCCGCCGTCTCTGCCGCAAGGCCGAAGGTGGCGGACTATCCCTTCACCACCCTGCATCCGTCGCTCGGCGTGGTGGAGATGGGGCCGGGCGAGAGCTTCGTGCTGGCCGATATTCCGGGGCTGATCGAAGGCGCACACGAAGGCCGTGGGCTGGGAGACCGCTTCCTTGGCCACGTGGAGCGTGCCGGGGTGCTGCTGCATCTCATCGATATCACGCACGAGGATCCGGTGGCGGCCTATCGCACCATCCGCAAGGAGCTGGAACGCTATGCCGATGGTGTGCTGAAGGACAAGCCGGAGCTGGTGGCGCTGTCGAAGATCGACCTCATCGACGAGGAAACGCGGCAGATGGTGGCAGACGACTTTCGCCAGCAGACGGGCATTGAGCCGATGCTGCTTTCCGCCGCCACCGGCGAGGGCGTGCGGGCGGTGATGGGGCGGCTGTATCAGGTCATCAACGAGCACCGCGAGCGCAGGTGGGAAGAGGAACGCTATGCGCGGGAAGTGGCGGCGCTGGAGTCGCTGAAGGCGGATGAGCCGGAAGGCTGAGCGGCCGTTGTTGCCGGTTCTGCAAGCGAGGGGACTGACCGTGCACTGCCCTTGACAAGCCGTTGCCGGCAGCGCACCCCAACCCTGCGAACAGTTTCATTCCGTGAGGCGGACAGGTGCAATGCAGAACGCCCTGCAACAGGCGCAGCGGGTGGTGGTGAAGGTGGGGTCTGCCCTGCTGGTGGATGCCGAAAGCGGGCGGCTGAAGCAGGCGTGGCTTGCTTCGCTGGCCGATGACCTGGCGGCGCTGCACGGGCGCGGTGCGGATGTGCTGGTGGTTTCTTCCGGCGCGGTGGCGCTGGGCGCGCGCATGCTGGGCGTGGCCACGGACAAGCGCGCGCGGCGGCTGGAGGAAAGCCAGGCGGCAGCGGCCGTGGGGCAGATTGCGCTGGCCCGCGCATGGGCCGATGCGCTGGACAGGCACGGGCTGGTAACGGCGCAGGTGCTGCTTACCCTCACCGACACGGAGAACCGCCGTCGCTACCTCAATGCGCGGGCAACGCTGGGCACGCTGCTGAAGCGCAAGGCGGTGCCGGTGATCAACGAGAACGACACCGTGGCCACCGACGAGATCCGCTACGGCGACAATGACCGGCTGGCGGCGCGGGTGGGCTCCATGATGCAGGCGGATTGCGTGGTGCTGCTCTCCGACGTGGATGGCCTTTATACCGCTCCGCCGCATGTGCCGGGAGCGGAGCACATCCCATACGTGGCGGAAATCACGCCGGAGATTGCCGCCATGGCCGGCGAGGCCGCCACCCCGGTCGGTTCCGGCGGCATGAAGACGAAGCTGGAAGCGGCGAGGATTGCCACCGCCGCCGGTGCCCACATGGTGATAGCCAATGGCCACGTCATGCATCCCATCCGGCGCATTCTTGACGGTGGCAGGTGCACGTGGTTTGCTGCGCGGCGCAGTGCTCCGGCGGCGCGCAAGCGCTGGATCGTCGGTTCGCTGGCACCGGCGGGCAGCATCACCGTGGATGACGGCGCGGTGAAGGCGCTGCTGGCCAACCGCTCGCTGCTGCCGGTGGGGGTGCTGCGGGTGGAGGGAGGCTTTCAGCGTGGTGATGCGGTGCGGGTGCTTGACGCCACGGGGCGCGAGCTGGCACGCGGTCTGGTGATGTATGACGCGGCGGATGTGGAACGTATCCGTGGCAGGCGCACGGAAGAGGTGGAGCGCATTCTCGGCTATCCGGCGCGCAGTGCGCTCATTCACCGGGATGACCTGGTGCTGACCACGCATGGCGAGGCAGACACGCAGCAGAACATGGATAGTGCATCATGACCGATACGGCGCTGGCGGAGACGGTGGACATCGCAGCACTGATGGACGAGATGGGGCGGCGGGCACGGACAGCGGCAACGGCGCTGGCCGATGCCTCGACGAATGCGAAGAACGCGGCGCTGGATGCCATGGCGGCGGCCATCGATGCGGCGCGGACGGACATCCTTGCCGCCAACGAGAAGGACATTGCGCTGGCACGGGAGCGTGGCAGGCCGGAGGCCTTCATCGACCGGCTGACGCTGAACGATGCACGCATCGATGCCATCATCGACAGCTTAGGGGTGATTCGCGACCTGCCCGACCCGGTGGGCAGCGTCATCGACGAATGGCAGCGGCCCAATGGCCTGCGGATTGCACGGGTGCGGGTGCCGCTGGGCGTCATCGGCATCATCTACGAGGCAAGGCCCAACGTTACCGCCGATGCCGGGGCGCTGTGCATGAAGTCGGGCAACGCCGTCATCCTGCGGGGTGGTTCGGACAGCATCGAATCTTCCGCCGTGCTGGTGCGCTGCCTGCGGCAGGGGCTGCAGGAGGCCGGGTTGCCGGAAGATGTCATCCAGATGGTGCCGGTGGCCGACCGCGCGGCGGTGGGCGAGATGCTGAAAGGCCTGTCCGGCAACATCGACATCATCGTGCCGCGCGGCGGCAAGTCGCTGGTGGCGCGGGTGCAGGAGGAGGCGCGGGTACCGGTGTTCGCCCACCTGGAGGGGCTGTGCCACACCTACATCGACGCCGATGCCGACGTGGAGAAGGCGGTGAACATCACGCTCAATGCCAAGATGCGCCGCCCCGGCATCTGCGGGGCGACGGAAACGGCGCTGGTGGATGCCGCCGGGGCGGAGAGACTGCTGAAGCCGGTGGTGGAAGCGCTGCTGGAGGCGGGCTGCGAGGTGCGTGGCGATGCGCAGGTGCAGGCGGTGGATGAACGGGTGAAGCCGGCGACGGAAGAGGACTGGCGCACCGAGTATCTGGCTCCCGTTATCTCGATGAAGGTGGTGAACGGGGTGGAGGAGGCCATTGCGCACATCCGCCGCTATGGCTCGCAGCATACCGATGCCATCATTACCGAGAATGACGAGACGGCGGAGAAGTTCCTGAAGGAGGTGGACAGCGCCATCGTCATGCGCAATGCCTCCACCCAGTTTGCCGATGGCGGCGAGTTCGGCTTCGGCGCGGAGATCGGCATTGCCACCGGGCGTATCCATGCCCGCGGCCCGGTGGGGCTGGAGCAGCTCACCACCTTCAAGTATCAGGTGCGCGGCAACGGCCAGACGCGCCCGGCGTGAGCGGGGCCGGAGTGGTTGCCGTTTCGACGATGCAGGGGAAGTTCACGAGCCGCAGGAGCCGTCGCCGGTCAGGTAGCCGATGATGCAATACCTGTCCAGGAAGCGGCGCACGGGGCCCTTGTAGCCTTGCACCTGCAGCTCGTCCTGCTTCTGCAGCTCCTGCACCATG
>Ga0256839_1003163_pt1 | contig 17284 bp, 17 predicted proteins | sample 354166metaG_FD_185968 | JGI IMG/M metagenome (GOLD analysis project Ga0256839, IMG submission 185968) | Hydrothermal vent microbial communities from Mid Atlantic Ridge, Atlantic Ocean - 354-166 | ecosystem: Environmental > Aquatic > Marine > Hydrothermal vents | place: Atlantic Ocean: Mid... | reverse complement strand
AGTGCAGAAAAAACGGAAAGGCCCCGCCCGTGCAGACACAGGGGCGGGGCGTTTTTCAGGGGCGCTTACTTGGCTTTTTCGGCCGCAAGCGTCTCGATCACCAGATCATAGAGTTCCTGACCGGGCAGACCGCGCTCGTTGGCGCCCTTGATCCAGGCTTCGGCAGCCGGACCGGCCACCGCGTCGCGGAAGGCCTGCAGTTCCTCGTCGGAATAGGTGATGCGCTCGATACCGCGCTCGTCCAGTGCCGGACCCCACTGCGACATGGTTTTCTCGTTGTAGTAGTCAACGTAATAGGCCAGCGCCTCGTCAACCGAGCCGAGCAGGGCTTCGCGTTCGGCATCGTCCAGGGCGTTCAGCGCGTCGGTGTTGACCACAACCGGACAGTTCACAGTGCCGGGGTTAAGGTTGGTCGTCCACCATGTGGCGTTTTCGATAGTGCCGTATGCCATGTGGGCGTGCGGAGCGAAGGCAACGGATTTCACTACGCCGCTGTCCATGGCCTGACGGACCTCGGTTGCCGACATGGATGTCGGAACGGCGCCGATAGCGGCCATGGCCTTGCCGATACCACCGGTGGCGCGCACGGTCAAACCGTCGAAGTCGGCCAGCGTGCGCGGGGCGTCACCCTTACCGACAATATTATACTGCGGCAGCGGGGACGGCATCAGCAGCGTTGCATTCCAGCGCGCCAGATCCGCCTGCACGGCCGGATTGTTATAGACCGCCTGCGATACGGCGATTTCCTGCTCAAGCGTTTCCACGCCGAGGAACGGCAGCTCCAGAACGGTGATCGAGGGGTTCTTGTCGGCGTGGTAGCCGGCGCAGAACTGCGCCATTTCGAAAGCGCCGATGGAAATACCGTCGAGGTTCTCCTTGTTCTTGGACAGGCCGCCGTAGGAAATGTTCAGGGTGAACGTGCCATCGGTTTTCTCGCTGACCAGTTCCGCCAGTTTCTCGATAGCTTCGGTGAAGGCACGGCGCTTACCCCAGACGGAGACATTCCATTCGGTTGCCATGGCCTCGGTGCCGAATGCCAGCGTGATGGCGGCAATGGTTGCGGATTTCAGGATCTTGTTTTTCATTGGTGACCTCCCAGTCGGTTGAACCTTGTTACGATTCTTCGGTGAGCGAAAACTACAAGGCAACTTACCCGCAAGTCTAGCAATATTGGCACGAAAAAACCGCGTTTCCGGAAACGAGGGCGATTCCCGGTATGATTCCTGTCCGTTTTGGCCGGAACCGGCACATAATCGACCGGATATGGCGGGCAAACATGGAATTATTCTAAATTTCAGGAATTATTTCCTCAAAAAAATTATATTTGTTATCAAGATGTTATGCGCATATCTCATGAATTTTGACCCAAATAGTCAAATTTTTCCCAATATGGGACACAGACTGCCCCAATTTTGCCCAATTCTCTTGGTTAAAGGGGTGCAACAGATTCACGAGGCGCGTCGCCAGCATATCAGGCATATATAACGCTTCTGGATTTCGTTGCTAATTGTAGAGCCTCCGTAGGGCGTATCCAGTAAGTGTCCGGCGTATTCCGGGCGTGACTGATCAAACCGAATCCTTGGAAAGGGAAAACAAAATGAAACTGTTCGCAAACTTCTTCAAAAACGAATCCGGTGCCGTAACTGTTGACTGGGTTGTTCTGACCGCAGCCATCGTTGGCATCGCAATTGCTGTTCTGACGGCCATCTCCGGCGGCATCAACAACGCGGCTGTCTCGATCAATTCCGAGCTGTCCGGCGCCAACTCCTCCGCTGCAACCACCGCGATCACCGGCACCTAAACCGGCTACGGTTACCCGTCCTACGCAAACGGGTAGCAGTAAATATACAGACCGGAACGGGAAACCGTTCCGGTCTTTTTTTGTCCGGTTTCAGGCGCTTGAAACTCCGGCCCGACATTTTATTTGAATGTAAATCGCATCTGCCGTATTTGTTACGGGAACAAGCGGACCGCCACCCGGGCGGTTCCACAGATATCGGGAACTCTTTATGCGCATTGTCTTTGCTCTCATTCTGCTTGTCGGCCTCGGACTGGCCGGCTCTGCCGCCTATATGGTCATGCAGCGTTTTAACGAGTATGAAGCCGCCCTTGCGGCCGAAAGACGTAACCAGGTGCCCCAGATCGAAACGACCGAGGTCGCGGTTGCCGCGCGAAAACTGGAATTTGCCCGCTATCTGAAACCGGACGACGTGCGCATGGTCAAATGGCCGGCCGACGCGGTCCCCCCGGGGGCGTTCCTGTCGCTCGAGGATGTCATTGGCACCGAGGGACAGGAGCCCCGCGCCATATTGCGGGATATTCTGCCCAATGAACCGATCCTCCCCGGCATGGTCACCAATTTCGGCGAAGATGCGGGCATCCGCTCCCGCCTCGCCCCCGGAATGCGCGCCATCACGATCCGTGTCGATGTGACGACCGGCGTGGCCGGTTTCCTGCAACCCGGCGACCGTGTGGACATTTTCTGGACAGGCGACGCGGGCGGAAAAACCATTACCAAGCTGATTTTCGAAAAAATCAAGCTGATCGCCATCGACCAGACCGCACAGGGTGACGGGATGACCCCGTCGGTCGCAAGAAACGTCACCGTAGAAGTTTCTCCGCAGATTGTTGCAGAATTGACACAGGCACAACGGACAGGCCAGCTGACCCTCTCCCTGCGCGGGGTCGAGGATGTCGCCGAAACCGGCACGATCGAGGTCGACCAGACAGACATCACAGGCGTGCAGACTATAGTCGAAGAAGCAAAACCGGTCTGCACCATTCGCACCCGGAAAGGCGCCGAGGTGATCGAACTCGTGGTCCCCTGCCCCGTAGAATAATCCGGCCCGGTATCCTCCTGCGATTCGCCATTTTTGCAACAGTGGCGAATCGAATTGAAAAAGTTTGTTGAAATTCGCCTCGGTTTCACGCATTCTTCGCGGATAGACGCAGAAAATGCGCGAAATTAACAATAGTGGTTTTGAGAGGCAGGATCACATGAGCTTTACCAGACTAATCCGGGCGGGTCTTCTGGGACTCGCCATTGCGGCCCCCGCAGTGACCGTCACACACGCGCAGAGCGTGCTGTCGGTCATGCGCGGCGCAACATCCAGTAATATATCGGTGGCGGTCAATCGCGCCATCGTCGTTCAGAGTGATCAACCGTTTTCGGAAATCTCCGTTGCAAATCCGGCCATTGCCGATATTGCCACCCTTTCGGAAAGCACAATCTACGTTCTGGGCAAAGTCCCCGGACGCACAACCCTGACCATTTTCGGCGCCGACGGAAGTCTGGTAGCAAATGTGGATGTGCGGGTTCTTCCCGATATCGCGGAATTCAAGGAGCGTCTGGCGGAGATCCTGCCCGGCGAGCCGATCGAGGTGCGCACAGCCAATGACGGCATCGTGCTGAGTGGCACGGTTTCCGGCGCCCGCAAGGTGGCGCGCGCCATGGAACTGGCCAACCGGTATGCTCCGGACAAGGTGACCAACCTGATGATGGTTGGCGGCACGCAGCAGGTAATGTTGCAGGTCCGTTTCGCGGAAATGAGCCGCTCGGTCTCCAAGAGCCTGAGTTCCAGCGTCGGCATTTCCAGCCTGACCGGACTTTCGGGCGGCAGCGGCAGCCTTACAGGCGCGGCCACGGGCGTTCCCGCCCCCATCGTTCCGACGACGGGTGGTAACAACGGCTCCATCGGGTTCACCTTCGGCGGCGGCGGTCTGGCGGTTAACGTCCTGATCGAGGCCCTTGAAAGTAAAGGGATGGTCCGGACACTGGCCGAACCGAACGTTGTGGCCATATCCGGCCAGAAAGCCACGTTCTTTGCCGGTGGCGAATATCCGGTGCCGCAGAACGGTCCGAACGGAACGCTCGAAATTGTCTTCAAATCCTTCGGGGTCAATCTGGAATTCACCCCGACCGTTATCGATGACAACCTGATCAGCCTGAAACTGCTGACTTCGGTAAGCTCCATTGACCAGTCGGTAACAGTGAACGGTATTGCCGGCTTCAAGAACCGCAGCACGGAAACCACGGTTGAAATGCGCGACGGGCAGAGCTTTGCCATCGCCGGACTGCTTCAGGACGACTTCGGCGACAGTGTCGGACAGGTTCCGTGGCTGGGCGATGTGCCGATCCTCGGCGCACTCTTCCGCAGCACCGATTTCCAGCGTCAGCAGACCGAACTGGTGATCATCATCACGCCGCATCTTGTTGCTCCGACCAATTCGGATGCACTGAGCATGGCAACGAACAACATGCGCATCCCGACGGAGGAAGAACTCTTCCTGCTGGGAACGACCGAAGGGTCGGCGCTCGGAGGATCTGGGCAAGATATCCAGGGCTCCTATGGCTACGTGTTGGAGTAGGGCAATGAAAACGACACTCAAACTGACTTTCGCCGCTTCTGTCATGCTCGTCACCGCTGGCTGCCTGCAACAGGCGGGCAAGCTGAGCAACGAAGCCACCTTCGCCGAAGCCGCCGCCGCGAACCAGTTCGCCCAGACGGCCTATCTGGCGCCGGGCGACATGTTGCGCAGTCTGGACCAGCGCTTCCAGCGCGCGGTTCCGACCATGATCAACTTCGAGTTCAACAAGGCGACGCTCGATGCCGAGGCCAAGGCCATCCTGCGCAAACAGGCGGCGTGGATCAAACGCTACCCGATGGTGCGCTTCAAGGTCTTCGGACATACCGACAAGGTAGGTTCGACGGCCTATAACCAGCGCCTTGGCCAGCGTCGGGCGCAGGCGGCTGTCAACTATCTGGTTTCGCAGGGCGTGCCCCGCTCGAACCTGATTGCCGCTGTGTCGCGCGGCGAGTCCGAGCCGCTGGTCAACACCGAAAACCGGGAACGCCTGAACCGGCGCACGGTTACCGTGGTGGCCGGATATGTTCCGGGGTATCTGGGCGACGACTTCGATGGCAAGGCCGCTGTGAACGTTTACAACCGTTACGTCGGTGGCGGCGGTGGCAACTAACCGCCTCTCCATATCACTTGAAGGGCCCTTCGGGGCCTTTTTTATTCCGCTTCCTCCGGTATGGCCGTGATGGGCATATTGATTTTGTAACAGTTTAATGATTTGATAAAAATCCATGATTTGGCGTTATAAATTGTGTGTTGTAGCCAAATCCGTTAAATCGCCAGTAATAAAGTAGCAGTATCCGGAGGTCACAAAAGGGGCCGACTTTTCTACCGTGGGGGAAATATGGCATTATTGAAGCTGAAAGAACGCGTGATCGAGGTATTCGCCGCGACGCGCAATATAAAGAAGTTTCCGCAACTCAGCGTGGAACTCACCAACCAGTTTTCAAAGAACTGGGCTGTCGGTTCTTTTCGCGAAGCCATGGAGTCGCTGAAACGCGGTTCCCTCGACCAGATGGAATTTGTCGTGATCTGCGTGGACGAGGAGGACGAAGCCGATCTCGACCCGATTCTGCACTTTATCGATGGTGTAAAAGGGCGCGGTGCCAAAACCATCCTGATTGCAAACAACGTCAGCCCGACCGGCCTGCATACCCTGCTGCGCCATGGTGCGGACGACTTCATCCCCTACCCTTTCCCCGACGATGCATTCAGCGACTCGATCGAGAGGCTGCGCAACACGGATACGGGAACCAAAACACCCGAGACGGACGATGCTCCGCGGCGCAAAGGCTTCGTGTTGCCGGTCTATGGCCTGGCGGGCGGTGTCGGCGCCACGACATTTGCGGTCAACCTTGCCTGGGAACTGGCCAGCTATAACAAAAAATCCAAGACGCGGGTCGCTATTATCGACCTGAATTTCCAGTCGGGATCCGTCGCGACATATCTGGACCTGCCGCGGCGCGATGCTGTGACGGAAATGCTGACAGATATGGATAATCTGACGCCCGAGAGTTTTGCGCAGGCGCTGACCTCGTTCAAAACCCGGATGGCCGTGATGACCGCGCCGCCCGAAACCATGCCGCTTGATATCGTCGATGGCGACGCGATTCACCGGTTGTTGAGCCTTGCACAGTCGAAATACGATTTCGTCGTGGTTGACCTGCCGCCGGTACTGGTGAACTGGTCGGCGGATGTGTTGCAAATTGCCGAAACCTACTTCGGAGTGCTGCACCTCGACATGCGTTCGGCCCAGAACATCATGCGTTTCATACGAACCCTCAAGGCCGAGGAACTGCCCGAGGAAAAACTCCAGTATGTTCTGAATTTCGCCCCGTCGTTTACCGATGTGAGCGGTAGAGGGCGTGCTAAGAAATTCTCGGAAAGCCTTGGAATCGATATCGATATCCATCTGCCCGTCGGCGGAAAGGCTATTCTGGCAGCCTGTGACCAGGGCAGCCCGCTGGCCGAGGCCGCACCGAAAAACGCCTTGCGCAAGGAAATCCGCAAAATTGCCGAAGCGCTGATCACAACGGCAGACGAAATGAAAGCCGCGATAGTTTAACGGAGAACACCATGTTCCGACGCTTTGACAAGAAGGACAAACCTGCCGCTCCTCCGGCGCCGTCGCTGGTTCCCGGTGGCGACGCGGCAGCGCAACCGGCCACGCCACTCAAAGCAAAAACGGCTGCGCCGGAGGCGCCCCCTCTGGCACCGGCGCCAGCAAAACCCAAGCCGGAAAAGAAGAAAAGCAACGGTCTGTACATCGACCCGAAGGAAGAAAAACGTCTGGCAAGATTGCTGGATATCCGGATGAGCCTGCATAAACGGCTTCTGGAAACCCTGAACCTCTCGGCGCTGGACCGGGCTTCGGACGAGGAATTGCGCCGCGAGGTTTCCGCCATCTCGCGCGAGGGATTGCGCGAAATGGGCATCGTGCTGAACGCCGTTGACCAGGAACAGGTTATTCAGGACCTGATGGACGAGGTCACCGGACTTGGCCCGCTGGAACCGCTGCTCAAGGACCCAACTGTCAACGATATTCTCGTCAACGGCAGCCAGCAGGTATTTGTCGAGCGCGGCGGCAAACTGGAACTGACCACCGTGAAGTTCAAGGACGAGCGGCACCTGTTGCGCGTAATTGACAAAATCGTTTCCGCTGTTGGTCGCCGTGTCGATGAAAGCTCCCCCTATGTGGATGCGCGCCTGGCCGACGGTTCCCGTTTCAACGCCATGGTCCCGCCCTGTGCGGTCGACGGCTCGCTGGTTTCCATCCGTAAATTTACCAAAGAAAAGCTGTCCATCGACCAGCTGATCGAATTCGGCGCCTTTAACGAAGCCATGGCAACCTATCTGCAGGCCGCGGTCTCTACGCGCCTGAATATCATTGTGTCGGGCGGAACCGGTTCCGGTAAAACGACAACATTGAACGCCTTGTCCAGCTTTATTGACGATTCCGAACGTATCGTAACCATCGAGGATACGGCCGAGCTTCAGCTCCAGCAGGTCCACGTTGGCCGTATGGAGAGCCGCCCGCCCAACGTCGAAGGCAAGGGCGAGGTTTCCCAGCGCGACCTGCTGCGAAATGCCCTGCGTATGCGCCCCGACCGCATCATCGTCGGCGAGACCCGCGGCGACGAGGTTATCGACATGCTGCAGGCCATGAACACCGGCCACGACGGCTCTATGACCACGATTCACGCCAACTCCGCCCGCGATGCGGTGGCGCGTCTGGAAAACATGATTGCCATGACCGGTGTGGAGTTGCCGCTCAAGGCAAGCCGGGCGCAGATTGCCTCGGCTGTGAACCTGATCGTGCAGATTTCACGCCTGCAGGACGGTTCGCGCCGCATGTTGTCGATCACCGAGGTGACCGGGATGGAAGGCGACATCATCCAGATGCAGGAGATTTTCAAATTCCAGCGCACCGGCATTGGTGAAGGTGGTAAAATCGAGGGTAAATTCGTGCCCTGCGGGTTGCGGTCGGCCTATACCGAACGCTTCAAGCAATGGGGCTACGATTTGCCGGCAGATATTTACGCAGGTGGGGACCTGTAAGCAAAGGATGGCCGCATGAGCATACAACCGCTAATATATGCGCTGATTTTTGTCGGTGTTTTCTTTATGGTCGAAGGCATCTATCTGGCCTTCTTCGGCAAATCGGTGCGTCTTGAGTCCAAGGTAAACCGGCGACTGCAACTGCTGCAAAGCGGTGAAAACCCCGAGGACGTGCTGGAAACCCTGCGCAAAGAGCGCGAACAACATCGCGAATCCCGCGGCATCCCCCTGCTCGCCCCGCTTTCGGCCAAGGCTGCACAGGCCAATATCGCATTTTCGCCGGTTGCGCTGGTGCTGGTGATGATTTTTGTGGCTATTGCAAGTTTCGTTGCCCTGACCCTGTTTACCGCAACCGCGCTGAACCTGCGGATCGGAATATCCGCGGTTATGGGTTACGGTGCGGTCTACACATGGCTGCGCAACAAGGCCAAGAAGCGGATTTCCCTTTTTGAAGAACAATTGCCGGATGCCGTCGAGCTGATCGTGCGTTCGTTGCGTGTCGGCCACCCGTTTTCAAGTGCGGTGGCATCTGTTGCACAGGAAATGCCGGACCCGCTCGGCACCGAGTTCGGGATGCTGGCGGATGAATCCACCTACGGCATGGATATCAATGAATCGCTGGAGAAAATGGCCGAACGGATCGACGTGCAGGACCTGCGCTTTCTGGCCGTGGCTGTGAAAATCCAGAGCCAGTCGGGTGGTAACCTCGCCGAAATTCTGGAGGGGCTGGCCAAGGTTATCCGTTCGCGCTTCAAACTGTTCCGCCGCGTGCGCGCCATCACGGCCGAAGCGAAGTGGTCCGGCTGGTTTCTGTCGATCTTTCCGTTGCTGGCGCTGGTGCTGATCAATGTGATGCAACCCGGATATTACGACAAGGTCCAGGATACCCCCGTATTCGTGCCCGCAGCCATCGTTGTCGGTATTTTCCTGACTGTAAACGTTATCTTCATGCGTATCATGGTTGATATCAAGGTCTGACCGGAGAACAGAGCGACATGGAATTTTTCTCGAACAGCTGGGCTTTCCTGAATGCCTTTCTCGGACCGATGACACCGTTTGCGGTTCTGGGGCTGCTGGGACTGTATATGATCCTGCTGGCCCTGCCCGTATTGCTGAAAAAGGAAGAGGATCCGTTTGCCAAACTGCAAACCGGTCCCCGTCTCGGCGGGCGCGAGAAGAAGGAGAAAAAGGGTGTCGATACTTCCCCCAAGTTGCGCTACGACAGCGGACGCGGCGCCAGTCTGGAGAAGTTCAAGGAATTTCTGGAACCGCAGGACGAGGAAGAATTTTCCTCTGCCCGCCTGAAGCTGATCCAGGCCGGATACCGCTCCAAAGATGCGGTCCGGTCGATGAATTTTGCCAAGATGGCACTGGGCATCGGACTGATGCTGGTCGGTATTCTGTATATCATGATTCAGCCGTCAAAACCGGGGATGACGGGCGTAATCATGACCGTGCTGATCCCCGGCGCTATCGGCTACTATCTGCCGTCCTACTGGGTCGAACGGCGGCGGCAGCAACGGCAGGAGGATGTCACCAACGGCTTCCCCGATGCGCTCGACCTGATGCTGGTATGTGTCGAGGCGGGACAGTCTCTCGACCAGGCTATCCTGCGGGTGGCGACCGAGATCAAGGTCTCCTACCCTACACTGGCAGAGGAATTCGAGATCGTCGCCAACGAGATGCGGGCCGGCAAGGACCGCGTGACGGTTCTGCGGGATATGTCCGAACGCTGCGGCGTTGCCGATATCAGTGCCTTTGTCACCGTGCTGGTACAATCCGCAAAATTCGGCACCTCGATTGCCGATGCCCTGCGGGTGTATGCCTCGGAAATGCGGGACAAACGGGTGATGCGGGCAGAGGAAAAGGCCAACGTTCTGCCCACGAAACTGACCATCGGCACCATGATGTTTACCGTTCCGCCGCTTCTGATCATTCTCGTCGGTCCCTCGATTTATGATATCTATGACAACCTGCTGAAATGATGCGTCGCTTGTTACAACGCGGTATACTTCCGGCTCTTCTTGTATCGCTCGCGGCCTGCAACACTGCCAATTTCCAGTTGGGCACCGGCGAACGGATCGGACCACCACCGCCCCTTGGCACCCCGCGCATCAAGGGCGGGGTGGACGGCATGACCGTCGGAGACCGCCTGATGATGGCCGGCGAATACGAATTGGCTCTTGCCTCCTATCAGCGGGCGGCCGGTGAGAACGGCCTCGATGCCGAGGTGATGAGTGCGATGGGATCGGCCAACCTGAAACTGGGCCGGTTGAACCAGGCCCGTTTTCTGCTGGAAAAAGCGGTCGAAGAAGACAGCAACTCGGTTCCGGCGTGGAACAACCTCGGCGTGGTTCTGATAAATCTTGGCGAATTTCAGCAGGCCCGCGAGGCCTTTCGTGTCGCCTTCGGTCTGGACAACGGGAATTCCGAGCTGATCCGGAAAAACCTGATACTGGTCAACACCCTGATAGAGCAACAACTGGCCGAAATCCCGGCGGAAAGCGAGTTTTCACTGGTCCGCTATGGCAATGGCGTCTATTTTCTGATAGCCAACGAATAAAAAGGGGGCGAGCAGATGGGCCTTATCAAAGTAAAAACAGCTATTTACTGCAGTGCCGCGGCGATTTTCCTCGCAGCCTGCACGGAAATGACCGATGCGGAAAAAAACGCCGAACTCGGGCCGCTGAATGCTGTTGATGCCACCGGAATTTCCGACATCATGCTGAATCTGGCCGATCCGGAAGAAGCCGTGGTATTTTTCCGGGACGCCCTCGCCCAGAATCCCGAGCGGATTGATCTGAAACGCAACTACGCCAAATCACTGGTGCGCGCAAAAAAATATGCCGAAGCCGCACTGGTATTCGAGCAGTTGATCGAAACCGGCGATGCAACATCCGAGGACCGGCTGGCCTATGCCGAGGCCCTGATCCGCAATGGCGCCTGGGACGAGGCCGAAGTCCAGCTGGATGCGATTCCGCCAACGGTGGAAAACTTCAAGCGCTATTTTCTGGAAGCGCTCGTCGCCGACCATAACAAGGAATGGGAGCGCGCCGACAGCTACTACGATGTTGCCCGCGGCCTGACCACCAAACCGGCGCAGGTGCTGAACAACTGGGGTCTGTCGAAACTGTCACGGCGCCAATACAACGATGCGGACAAACTGTTCAAACAGGCCATTTCCGCCGACCCGAAAATGTTTGCGGCCAAAAACAATCTGGTTCTGTCGCGCGGCATGCGCAAGATTTACGAATTGCCGGTAATGCCGATGACCGACAGCGAGCGGGCCGTACTTCTGTATAATCTGGCGCGCGAAGCCATCAAGAACGGGGACAGGGATATTGCACGCGGGTTGCTTGAACTGGCTATCGAAACCCACCCGCAATATTTCGAGGCCGCGGCATCGTTGCTCGGGTCGCTGTAATGGAAGCCTATGCAAACTATGCGCTGCTGGTAGCGGCCCTCCCCTTTTGTCTGTGGGCGACGTGGAGCGACCTGCGGTATATGAAAATTCCGAACGTGCTGGTTCTGGCAATGATTGTGGCTTTTCTGGTTGTTGGCGCCGTTTTTCTGCCATTCGATGAATATCTGTGGCGCATTCTGGGCGGGGTGATCGTGCTTGTCGGAGGCTTTGTCCTGTTTGCGCTTGGCGGGATCGGGGGCGGTGATGCCAAATTTGCCGCCGCGATGGCCTTGTTCATAGACCGGAACGAGGTCGTCCCGTTCCTGTTCATCCTGTCGATTGTCACAATTCTGGCCGTGCTGTCGCACTGGATCGTCGGCAAGCTGAAATTTGCCCGTCCTATCACCGGAAGCTGGGACTCCTGGACCGTGAAAAAGAAATTTCCGTTCGGGTTCGGTATGGGGGCGGCGCTGATCTATTACCTCGTCATACGAACGATGGCATAGCGCAAGCGGTGGCCGGTCCGGCGCGTGGCCATTGCGCCCGTGCCCATTCCGAAGCTAGACTGCCAAAGCGGGAAAAACCTAAGGGGCTACAATATCATGAGCGGAAATAGCGAGGACAGCATCAAACCTCCGGTGCCGATGACAACCGCGGAACTGGGGCTGGAATACACGCTGATGCGGGATATCCTGCTGAAGACCATGTTCCGGCGCAACCTCAGCGATGTAACCGATATTGCCGAGGCGCTCAGCGTTTCCGTGCCTATCGCGCAGGAACTGATCGACGACTCGCGCGAAAACGCCCTGATCGAGACCCTTGGTGCGCGCAATGCCTCTACGACATCCTCGCTGCGATACCAGTTGACCGATACCGGACGCGCACGCGCGCTGGAGGCGTTGGCACAGTCGGAATATTACGGTTCGCTCCCCGTTCCGCTGGCCGACTTCTGGAAACAGACTGCACGGCAGGGTATTTCCGATGTTAATATCACGCGGGAAAATCTGGAGCAGTCGCTTTCGCATCTGGTTCTGCCCGAAGGGATGCTGGACCAGTTGGGACCGGCGGTGAACTCGGGGAAATCGATTCTGCTCTATGGCCCGCCGGGGAACGGGAAATCCTCGATCTCCAACGGGATCCGTGACGCGCTCGGGGACAATATTTTCCTGCCGCGTTTTCTGGAATTCGCCGGTCAGGTGATCTCGCTTTACGATCCGATCGTCCACACGCTGGCCAAACCCGAGGAATTCGACCCCTCGTCGCTTCGCCGTCTCGGCCCGACCTTCGATCAGCGCTATGTTCTGTGCCGTCGGCCTTCGGTGATGACCGGCGGCGAGTTGACACTCTCGATGCTGGACCTGAACTATAATCCCGTTTCGCGCACCTATCAGGCGCCCTTGCAGCTCAAGGCCACCGGCGGCGTGTTCATCGTGGACGACCTTGGCCGCCAGTCCGAACCGCCGCAGGCCCTGATCAACCGCTGGATCGTGCCTATGGAGCAGCATTTCGATATTCTGACGCTGCAATCAGGACAGAAATTCATGGTGCCCTTCGACACGCTGGTGATTTTCTCGACCAACTTCGCACCGTCGGAAATGTTCGACGGCGCGGCGCTCAGGCGTATCTACTACAAAATCAAGGTGGACAACCCGAGCCGCGAGGATTTCATCAAGATTTTCGTCAAGACCTGCCGACATTATCGCATCAAGCCGGATGAGGAGGTATTGAAACATCTTCTGAAGAACAAATACCCCGGGGTGGACAACCAGTATGCCGCCTATCACGCCCCCTTTCTCCTGGAGCAAAGCCGGTCTATTTGCGACTACGAAGGAATGGAACGGCAAATGACTGTTGAATTGGTGGATCGCGCCTGGGAGAACCTTTTTGTCGACGACTGACCGTATTATCCTGACCCGTCACGGTGCTGTGGCGCATGTGGAACTGAACCGGCCGGAAAAACGCAACGCGCTGGATCAGGCGATGCTGGAGGCGATTTGCGAGACCATCGATGCACTGCAGGAGACACACGATGTGCGGGCCGTGGTGCTGTCGGGCGCTGGCGAAGGGTTCTGCGCCGGGCTGGATTTCTTCAGCTTTGCTGCCATGTTGCAGGATCCGTCCGGTCTGGATTTCATGGCCCGCAGTCACGGTGATGCCAATCTTTTCCAGCGTGTATCGGTCGGTTGGCGCGACCTGCCCATGCCGGTGATAGCCGCGCTGCATGGCACGGCCTTCGGTGGCGGGTTCCAGATCATGCTCGGCGCCGACATCCGCATTGCCGCTCCCGACACACGGTTTTCGATCATGGAGGGCAAGTGGGGGCTGGTACCCGATATGGGCGGCATGGCCCTGATGCCGCAAGTTGCGCGACAGGACGTGGTGCGCCGCCTGACCTATACGGCCGAGGTGTTCGAGGCACCGGCAGCACTGGAGTGGGGGTTCCTGACCGAGGTTGTGCCGGATCCTCTGACGCGGGCGATGGCGCTGGCACAGGAAATCGCCAACAGGAACCCCGATGCGGTGCGCGGAGCCAAACGGTTGATCTCGGAAACCTGGACGGCACCGAGATCCGATGTCCTGCTTGCGGAGTCCGAGGCGCAATTCCGGGTGCTGGGCAAGGAAAACCAGCGCGAGGCAGTAATGGCAAATTTTGAAAAACGCGCGCCCGTGTTCAAGGACTGACATGGGCAAGATCGGCATTGCCGGATGTGGTCGCATGGGGCAACCGATGTTGCAGGCGCTGCTGGACGCCGGTTTCGACGCGCAAGGGTTCGACGTGAAACCGCGCGATTCCTATGGCCCGTTTGCCCGTTACATGGCAGCCTCGCCCGACGTATTTGCCGAGGATCTGACCGTATTGATCACTGTCGTGCGCGACATCGCGCAAACCGATGAAGTTCTGTTCACCGGTCAGGCGCTGGTCCGTGCCGCGCCGCAGCTCTCTCGTATTGTCATCAGTTCCACCCTGTCGCCAAAATATGTGCGGGCGCTGCGGGCGCGTATTCCGGAACGGATTGCGCTGATCGATGCGCCCATGTCCGGCGCGGCCATTGCCGCGAAAGAAAAACGCCTGTCGTTTATGCTGGGCGGGGAGGTAGACGACATTGCGGCCATCCAGCCGCAACTCGATGCCATGGGCGCGCATTTCCATCATATGGGCGGTTTCGGTGCCGGCATGGCGGCGAAGGTGCTGAACAACCTTGTCGCGGCCAGTTCCACCGCTGCCACCCGTCTGGCGCTGGAGTGGGCCGATACGCTCGGGATCGACGAACACCGCCTGCTGGCGCTGATGCACACCAGTTCGGGGCAAACGTGGTTCGGGAGCCATTTTGACAATATCGAGTTTGCCCGCGACGGATTCAGGCCGGACAATACCATCGGTATCCTGAAAAAGGACGTCGAGAGTGCGATGGACGGGGCGCCGGAAGGGGCCGATATGACCCTCCCCGAGTCCTTGATCCGGGCTATCGAGCGCCTGAAACCGCGTTAATCCTCGTCTTCCACAATCGCGTATCTTGCGAACATCCCCATCTGGCTGAAAAAGAATCCGAAGGTGGCTATCGGCAGGGCAAAGGTTTTGAAATTCACCCATGTATCGGTGTCGAAAATGCGCCAGACGACCTCGTTCGATATCGCCAATGCAAGGAAGAATAGCGCGAAACGGCGGGTGAAGATGATCCATCCCTCGGGTTTCAGAGGCATGGAATCCTCCATCACATATTGCAGGTAGCTTTTGCCGCGCGTCAGACCGAAGCCGAGGATCGCGGCAAACAGGACATATAGGATCGTCGGTTTCATCTTGACGAAAGTGTCGTCTTTCAGCCAGAGCGTCAGCCCGCCCATAACCACAACAATCACCGCAGAGAACAGCGGCATACGCGGGATGGCCCGTGTTAACAACCAGCCGACGAACAACGCGCCAAGAGTGACGGGGATGAATATCTTGGTCGCGAACAGCAACTGGATCAGTTGCCGTTCCTCGTCGCTTGAGCCTTCGGGCACATTGGCCCAGCGGTAGGCGAGGAAAAAGACCATAATCGGACCCAGTTCAAGGACCAGTTTCAACAGCGGGTGGGGGGCTTTCTTTTCCATAAAATCCTCTTAACGTGTCTATCCGCCGAATTCCACCACTACCGCACCCAGTGCGATAACGGCCATTAACAGGGCGCGCACCGGCCCGACGGTTTCCTTCAGGAAGAGCCAACCGATCAGGGCGGCAAAAACAGTGGAGGTCTCTCGCAGAACAGCGGCCTCGCCCACTTTGTCGAGGCGCGTGGCCAGCATTACCGCGCCGAAACTGACGAAAGCGATAAGCGCGCCGATGAAACCGCGCGCCAGCAACGGTCCCGGTGCGGGCGGGTTTTCCATCCGGCGCCAACGCAGATAGCCGATGATCGGGAAGGTCCAGCCATCGACCACGAAAAACCAGAACAGAAAGGTAAACGGGTTGGGAGTCGAACGCATGCCATAGGCGTCATAAACCGTATAGATTGCCACGATGATACCGGTCAGAAAGGCAAACCCCAGCGCATCGCGCAACACGTTGCGCCCGACCCTGGTTTTTTGCAGGTTCCACCCCGCCAGCGAGAATATACCGCCCGACAGCAGCAGAACACCGAACCACTGGGTCGCGGTGAAGGTCTCTCCAAACACAAAACCGGCGGCGATCACCGTGACCAGTGGGCCGGTGCCGCGCACCACCGGATAGACCACGGTATAGGCGGCCCGCACATAGCTTTGCGCCATGAAATATTTATAAGCGACGTGGATCACCCAGACTCCAGCCAACAGCAGCCAGCCGCCCGCGTCGGGCAAAGGGAAAACGAACAGGGCAATCGGCAGGGCGATCAGGAAATAGAAAATATCGATCGCGCCGCGCATCAGCCACGGATCATAGCGCCCCTTTTGCAAGGCCCCGAAAACCGCATGCGCGACCGCCGAGGTCAGCGCCAGTATCATGGCCAGAAAGGTGCCCAGCTCCGTCCCCTCGACGGAGACGATGAAATCGCTCACAAGGTGGCCCCCGTCAGGGCACGGGCGAATTCTTCGGGGTCGAAGGGTTGCAGGTCGTCAATGCTCTCGCCTACGCCGATGGCGTGGATCGGCAGGCCGGTTTTGTCGGCCAGCGCCACCAGCACGCCGCCCTTGGCCGTGCCGTCGAGTTTTGTCATCACCAGACCGGAAACATCGGCGATCTCGGTAAACACCTTTACCTGATTGAGCGCGTTCTGTCCCGTGGTCGCATCCAGCACCAGCAAGGTGTTATGCGGCGCGTCGGGGTCTTTCTTGCGGATCACGCGAACGATTTTCGCCAGTTCCTCCATCAGGTCGGAACGGTTTTGCAGGCGTCCCGCCGTGTCGATCAGCAGCAGGTCGGCGCCGTCGGCCTCGGATTTCTCCATCGCCTCGTAGGCAAGGCTGGCGGGGTCGGAGCCTTCAGGCGCAGTCAGGACCGGCACGCCGGCGCGCTCGCCCCAGACCTGCAACTGTTCCACCGCAGCGGCGCGGAAGGTATCACCGGCCGCGATCACCACGGATTTTCCGGCGGCCTTGAACTGGCTCGCCAGCTTGCCGATGGTCGTGGTCTTGCCGGAGCCGTTGACACCGACCACCAGCACCACCTGCGGTTTTTTCGGGTAAAGCGGCATCGGGCGGGCGACCGGTTCCAGAATGTCGGTGATTTCCCTGGCCAGCAGATCCTTGATTTCCTCGACGCCGAGTTTTTTACCAAATCGCCCTTCGGCCATGTTCGCGGCGACCTTGAGCGCGGTTTCAACGCCCATATCGGCGGAGATCAGCAGTTCCTCGAGGCTTTCCAGCATCGCGTCGTCCAGAACCCGTTTCGGGCCGGAGTCGCGTTTCAGCAGCCGCCCGACCAGGCCGGGTTTTTTCGGCTCTTCGGCCGCTTCGGGGGCGGTCGGGGTTTCCTCGACCGGAGCCTCCTCGACAATCGCCTGCAAC
>Ga0256839_1003162_pt1 | contig 17287 bp, 15 predicted proteins | sample 354166metaG_FD_185968 | JGI IMG/M metagenome (GOLD analysis project Ga0256839, IMG submission 185968) | Hydrothermal vent microbial communities from Mid Atlantic Ridge, Atlantic Ocean - 354-166 | ecosystem: Environmental > Aquatic > Marine > Hydrothermal vents | place: Atlantic Ocean: Mid... | reverse complement strand
ATAAGTTCCACATTGCTTGTAGTGCGAATAATAACTGCGTAGATAATTCGCACCACGAGTTTGCAGGGTTTTTTTAACAAGGCAATCAAGGTCGGACTATCGTCAGACCAGAAAACAACACTAATCTGACTCTCGTTTGATATATTTATTGAATGAACGCGGTCTATTATAATGTTTATTTAAAACCGTTAAAACGGTTTATGTGGTTTAGTTTGCTAACATAGCCTACGGTTTAAACCGTGGGCTATGCCGGAAAACAGGAACGGCTTCTGTAGAACGGCTTATGGAAACAACAAAGCACATATTTACCGTCATTGTTCCGTTAAACGGGACAATCTCCTGCCTCCACCGAGGCAGTTAGTATGTATATTAATTTTCTGTAATTGTTCGTGGTCGGTTCATATTCAGCACGGTTGTGCTGAGAGATCACCTAGCCTTATGCTAGGTAATGACGCCCGTAAAATGGCTAATGGTGCTTATCAATATGGAGCAGAAAGTCGCAGAGAGACCCTACGACTAGGAAAGACTAGCCTTACGAGATTGCCCCACTAGCTGGCGAGGGCAAACGATTTTTACACAGGCTCACGTTAGAATTGCTTACAAAATATAATGGCTCAAGTCCTTATTTTTAACCAAATCTGCTAATTTTTCATCTACCATTTCTTTGGTAATCGAAATTTTAGCATTGGGTTCAATTACTTCGGGTACATCAAAAAGAAAATCGTTTAATAATCGGCTCATAACAGTATGTAGCCTACGTGCGCCAATATTTTCTACTTCTTCGTTAATTTCAAAGGCTGTTTCTGCTATGGCTTCTAAGGATTCATCGGTAAATTGAAGCTCCACTTCTTCGGAATGAAAAAGTGCTGAGTATTGCTTAGTTAAGGCTGTTCTAGGCTCTTTTAAAATTTTATAAAAATCACTTTTGGTAAGCTTCTCCAACTCAACTCTAATGGGGAAACGGCCTTGAAGCTCTGGAATTAAATCGGAAGGCTTAGATACGTGGAATGCACCCGCTGCAATAAAAAGCACGTGGTCGGTTTTTATAACCCCAAACTTGGTATTTACGGCAGAGCCTTCTACAATAGGTAATAAATCTCTTTGTACACCTTCTCTGCTTACTTCTGCCCCTTTATTGCCTCCGCCTCCACTGGCTATCTTGTCAATTTCATCAATAAATATAATACCCGAATTAGCTGCTTTTTCAAGTGCCTCTTCGTTTACTTCGTCCATATCTATAAGCTTGGCACTTTCGGCCTCCATCAATAGTCGCCTGGCTTCTGCAATGCTTACTTTGCGCTTTTTAGCTCGTTTGGGCATCATATTGCCCAGCATCTCTTGCATATTAATCATAGAGGCTTCGTCAATCATGCCTCCCCCAATCATACCAATGCCCGAAGAAGAGGGCTGGTGTACATCAATTTCAATTTTGCGATTTTCTAATTCGCCATTACGGATTTTTTCTCTAAATCGTTCGCGTGTGCGTTCGTTAAGTTCAGTATCAGTTTTAGGCTCCGTTTCAACAACTTCCATTGAGCCAGCAGGTTTGGGGATTCCATTCTTTTTTATGGGCGGAATAAGCGCATTTAAGATAATGTCTTCTACTATTTTCTCCGCCTTTTCTTTTACCTCTGCTTTTTTGGCAGTTTCTACCAATGATACCGACTGAGATACCAAATCACGTACCATTCCTTCTACATCGCGGCCTACATAGCCCACCTCGGTAAATTTAGAAGCCTCTACTTTTATAAAGGGAGCGTCTGCAATTCTGGCCAGTCTGCGAGCTATTTCGGTTTTGCCTACGCCTGTTGCCCCAATCATTAAAATATTATTAGGCATAATCTCCGTTTGAAGGTCACCTTCCACGTTCATTCTACGCCAACGATTACGTAAAGCTATGGCCACATTTTTTTTGGCATCGGTCTGCCCAATTATATATTTATCTAGCTCCTTTACAATTTGCTGAGGAGTAAGGTTTGATTGCATGTTCATATTACTAATTGTTTAAATCTTACTACTAAGTTTTGTCACGATTTTTGTTTGCTACGCTACACAAAATCTCGCCAAAACTAATTCTTGTTTATTTGTAACAGCAGGCAAGCCCTGCTATTACAAATATTTCGCCCCTCAGGGGCTTTAATCATTATCTAAAAAAAATCTCCATATTCAAAGCTCAAAAAATAACCAAATACTTCCTATCAAAAAGCTCAAAAAAAACTAATACCAATTTAGTTGGGTAACTAATTAAAATTTGGTTTTTGTTATTTGAGCATTACTTAACAAGTTGGTTCATATCTACACTAAGCGTAAACATATTGGCATTGCCTGCCACGTTATACCCGCCATACGCATATACAAATTCAAATGCTTTTGTTTTAATGTTTAACCCTAATGAAAAACCAGAAAAACCTCCTGCTTCCTCTAGTTTTAACTCTCTTTTTCTTAAATGGTTATAGCCAAACAAGATATTTATATGTTTATTAATTAAAAGTTCTGTACCAATTACTATATGCCGCATTAGATTATCCGCAAAAGAGTTAGTAATGGTTTCGTTAGGCAATGTTAAATCCCATTGATTTAATTGGTAAAAAGTAAGTGAAAACCTAAATGGCATATACAATGGTTTTACACTTGCTCCAAGTTGTACATCAAATGGCAATGAAGTTTCTATGGTTTCGGATATTTGTTGCCACTGAAACCCTACATTTTTAACAGTTAAGCCTACCGTAAATCTTTGCGATGGGTGTACAAATAAACCACCCATATCAACTAATGTAGCACTGCTTGCAAACCCTGCAATATTAGTGCCCACTTGTTTAATTGAAGCACCAAAACGGATATTATTAGAAGTACGTACATGGCTAATAATAATGGCGTAATCGTTGGGTGTAAAGCTGCCTGTACTTACACCCGTATTATCATAGCCTTCTATTTTACCATACGAAAGATATTGCACCCCTGCCGACCAAAGGCCGCCTTTTTTAAAAGAATGGCTGTAAGTGGCCGAACTAAGCCCTACCCCCGTTGGAAATGCCGTGTAATTAACGGTTGGTCTTTGAGTTAAACTATCGGAAGCCAAGGCAGGATTGCTTAAAAATAGCGTAGGGTCATTACCATATAAGCTAATATTTACTCCGCCAAGGCCGCCTATTTTTGCCCCGTAGGGCATGTTTAAAAAAGTATAGGCGGTGGTGCCTGCTTGTTGGGCGGTTGCCCCAATACTTGCTAGCAACAAACAGAAATAAAGAAGTGTTTTAACATTGAGTGATGTCACTTTAAAAAAGCAAGTGCTTCCTAAACGAACGGATTCCTGCCTGCGCAGGAATGACGATAAAGGAGTGAGTAATCTTTTCAAGTTATTTCTTTTCTTCGGGTATACTAAATTTCATGGCATTATCTACCTTTTGGTTTAGCAGTGCAATTTCTAATACTTCATCTACTACATCCACATAATGAACCGTAAACCCTTTTAAATATTGCTCATCTATCTCTTCAATATCACGTTTATTTTTAGAGCAAAGCACCACTTCTTTAATACCTGCTCTTTTGGCAGCTAAAATCTTCTCTTTGATTCCACCCACAGGTAGCACCTTGCCTCGCAAGGTAATCTCACCCGTCATGGCCAGTTGTTTTTTGATTTTGCGCTGCGTAAAAATGGAAGCCAACGAAGTTAGCATAGTAATACCGGCAGAGGGACCATCTTTGGGCACAGCTCCTGCTGGCACGTGAATATGCAAATCGTAATGGTCGAATATTCGATAATCAATGCCTAGTTTATCTGCGTTAGATTTCAGATAAGAAAGGGCTGCCATGGCAGATTCTTTCATTACATCACCCAACTGCCCCGAAATAGTCAATTTGCCTTTTCCTCTGCTTAAACTGGATTCGATGTATAAAATTTCGCCTCCTACCTGAGTCCAGGCTAATCCGGTAACTACTCCTGCTAATTTATTATCTTGGTATAATTCTCGGTCAAATATTTCAGCTCCTAAAATTTTAACCGTTTCCTCTGCCTTTATTATCGTAGGATGTTCTTCTTCCATTGCCACAGATTTAGCAATATTTCGAATAATACTGCCAACTTGTCTCTCTAAATTACGAACACCAGACTCGCGCGTATAGCCGTCTATAGTTTTTACAATTCCATCTTTGTGGAAACTCACTTCCTTTTTAGTAAGCCCATGTTCGGCTAATTGCTTCGGAATTAAGTGTTTTTGCGCAATTTTAGTTTTTTCTTCTAATGTATAACCATTTAGTTCTATTACTTCCATTCTATCGCGCAAGGCAGGGTGAATGGTATCTAACGAATTGGCCGTTGCAATAAATAATACCTTTGAAAGGTCATAATCAACTTCTAAATAATTATCGTTAAAGGCACTGTTTTGCTCTGGGTCTAATACCTCCAATAAAGCCGAGGAAGGGTCGCCCCTAAAATCAGCGTTTACTTTATCAATTTCGTCTAAAATAAATACTGGGTTAGATGATTTTGCTTTTTTAAGATTTTGAATGATTTTGCCTGGCAAGGCTCCCACATAGGTTTTTCGATGGCCTCTAATTTCGGCTTCATCGTGTACGCCACCCAACGACATACGTACGTAGCTACGGCTAAGTGCTTTAGCGATGGATTTACCCAAAGATGTTTTTCCAACCCCAGGAGGGCCATACAGGCACAAAATAGGGCCCTTCATATCTTTTTTAAGCTTAAGAACGGCCAGGTATTCGATAATCCTGTCTTTTACTTTTTCTAACCCAAAATGATCTTTATCCAGTATTCTTTTTGCCCGTTTTAAATCAAAATTATCAGTCGTAAACGTATCCCAAGGTAGTTCTAAAAGCAGCTCTACATAATTCATAGCCACCGGAAACTCGGCAGCAGCAGGGTTCATTCTACTAATTTTATCAAGTTCTTTATGAAAGTGCTTATCCACTTCGTTTGCCCACTTCTTCTTTTCGCCTTTTGCTCTAAGCTCTTCAATTTCCTGATCGGGGCCGTCAAAGCCAAGCTCATCTTGCAACACTTTCATTTGCTGGCGCAAATAATAATCGCGTTGTTGTTGGTCTATGTCGGTGCTTACTTTATTATGAATTTCCCGCTTTAGCTCCAACATTTCCACCTCTTTTAATAAATATTGAAGAAGCACTTCAGCCCGTTTTTTGCCATCATTCATTTCAAGCAATTTCTGCTTATCTTTTACATCTACATTAAGATTTGATGAAAGAAAATGGGTAAGAAACGAAGGGTTGCTAATGTTATCAAGTGCCATTTGCGCCTCTTGCGGAATATCGGGATTCAAATGCAAAATACGAGTGGCAGCATCTTTTAAAGATTGCACCAAGGCGATGGCTTGCTTGCTCTTTGTTTTTATTACATTTTTATCGGTTAAGTATTCAACCTTGGCTTTTAAAAATGGGGCTTCTTGAATAACCGTTTCTATTTTATACCGCTTTTTACCTTGGATAATAATGGTGGTGTTTCCATCGGGCAGCACCAACATTTTTAAAATTTTGGCTACAGTTCCAACTTTATGCAAGTCTGCTACTGCAGGGTCTTCATCTTTTCTGTTTTTTTGAGCAATTACCCCAATAAGCCTGTCGCCTTCGTATGCTTTTTTTACCAACTTAATCGACTTTTTACGGCCTACTGTAATTGGAATAACCACGCCCGGAAAAAGTACGGTGTTTTTAATTGGCAGAATAGAAAGCTCTTCAGGCAGTTCTCCTGCATCTTCTTTCTCCTGATCAATTGATACCAATTGTATTAAATCTTCGCTGTCGTCTTGATTTAACTCCGAAAGGGCAAATTCATCTAACAACGGTCTGTTTCTATAACTCATATTATGTCATTATGGCATAAATACTGCAATCTAGCCACTTTAAAAATTCAATCTGGGTATACTTCAATACCTATGCCAAGTTTAGCTTGTTCTAGTAAAACCCTTAGCCATTTTAAGGTACAGTTAACATAAATATTGCATTATTAATAGGATTATATCAATATATTATCTTATTATGACGAAATACTAGTAATATTTTAGATTATATATTTTATCAAAAAACATACTGTTCTTATTTTAAACTATTGATTAAGTTGCTGTATAATATAGAGTTCAGCCCAATTTAGTCATAAGTTTTAGTTGAGCAAACTCTTTAGCTACATCCAACCTATATTCAGCACCATGTACAAATGGGTAATTCTCAGGCTCGTGCCCAATGGGCATTAAAGCAGCAATTGGGTAATTAGCCTTGTTTGTTAACCGCTCAATAATATCTATTACCGATTCCGTAAATTTTACTTCTCCTCTTAATAAATTACTAAAGCTACCGATTACTAACCCTTTTAAGTTATCCAATTTTTTGGCGCGTGCCAATTGGTTTAGCATACGATCTATTCTGTAATAATATTCTCCAATATCTTCTATAATCAAAATTTTGTTATCGGTATCTATTTCGGCCTCTGTACCAATACTTTCGCAAAGAAGTGCCAAATTGCCTCCAACCAACCGCCCTTGTGCCTTGCCGATTTTAAGCTGAGGTTTAGTAGATTCTATTACCGATTTACCTTCAAATAATAACCGATGGAGCTGGTCGATTGATTTGTTTGCCCCCTTACGGGCGAAAGATGTAGCCATAGGGCCATGGATACTTACTATATTATTTTTCTCAGCTTTTAAAAGAAATGCGGTAATATCACTAAACCCTACAACCCACTTAGGGCTTTTTTTTAATGCTTTTAGGTTAAGTAAATCAATATAACGAGTAAGGCCGTATCCTCCTCTAGCACATAAAATAAACTTAACTTCCTCCTCATTTATAGCTTCTTGAAAATCTTGAAGTCTTTGGGCATCAGACCCTGCAAAAACACTGCTTTTATTAAACACATTTTTACCTAACGATACTTTTAAACCCCAAGATTCTAGTGTTTTTATTGCGGCATCTATACCTTTAGAAGGCACAATTCCTGAGGGGGCTATTATGCGAACTTGGTCTTTTGCAGTTAAGGTTGGAGGAATAAGCATACCTAAAGATAAAACGAATTGGCAATAAAAAACTCCTTTGGGAAACAAAGGAGTTTTTTATTAAGGGAGTTGCTATTATTTAATTAGCAGCAGGAGGTGTAATACCCAATTTTTTTAAAACTTCATTAGAAGCATCATTTGCTGGGTCGGCATAATACAATACATCTAGCCCTGGTACGCCTGCATTAATAATGTAAGAGTAATTACCTTCTTTAGCCACTTCATTTATAGCTATTCCTATTTTATCATAAATGGGTTGCATTAATTGCTGTTCTTTTTGTTGCAATGTTTGCTGTGCATTTGTGGCAAATTCTTGTGCACTTTGTTGCATCGTAGAAAGTTCTTTTTCTAGGTCAAGTCTAATCGCTTCTGCCATAGTATTTCCTTCGGAAACATACCTGTTATACTTTTCCTCAAAATCCTTTTGCTTGGCAGCAGCTTGTTTTTCTAATTGCCCCTGCAATGTTTGTAATTGCGACTGTACTTGTTTCATTTCGGGCATAGCACTTAATACATACTGCATATCCATATGCCCGATTTTTTGTGTTTGAGCCATTGCGGCTGTGCTTCCTATAATGGCAGCAACCAATACAAAGTATTTAATCTTATTCATCTTTTTTAATTTAATTTAATTATCTAAAACATCATTAGGATCTCCTAACCCTAATTCTTCTAATACAAAATCGGTATAATCATGTACAGGGTCTGTATATATCATAACCAGTTCACCTGATTTATCAAATACAATCTGCAATTTGTGTTCATGCGCCATTTTTTCTACGGCCTCAAAAACTTTATCCTGCACAGGTTTTATAAGTTCCTTTTTCTTTAAAAAAAATAAGCCCTCAAAACCAAACACTTTTTTCTGGTATTCTTTTAAGGCAGTTTCTCGTTCTGAAATTGCCTTCAACCTATCTTCTTTCATCTCAACTGTTAACAATACTTCTTCAGCCTTCAAATCACTGTGCATATTATCAATTTCAATTTGCATCTCTTGTATTTCTAGCTGCCATTCCGTTGCCAGTTTATCAATCTCAGTTTTCGCCTCGTTGTATTCGGGCATTTTACTAAGTATAAAATTGGTATTAACATAGCCAAATTTTTGAGCTGCTACTTGGGCAGGAAGCAAATACGCTGCCAAAATAATAAAAACAAGTTTAGAAATTGATTTCCTTCTCATAAAATATTATCGTAATTGTTGCCCAATAGTAAATTGAAACTGCATTCCACTCGGTTCTGTTGCTCCGGGAAGTGTATCAAAACCATACCCCCAGTTGAGCCCAATAAGACCAAATGCTGGCATAAATAAGCGAGCTCCAAAACCTGCTGCTTTGTAGGTATCAAATGGGCTAAATGTTTGGTAATTATCCCAGTTGTTGCCTGCCTCACCAAATACCAACACATATATGGTAGCGGCTGCGCCCGTAGTTACTGGATACCTCAACTCCATGGCATATTTAGCATAAATAGTACCGCCTGAAGTTCCTCTAAATGTAGCGTCATACTGATCGATAGGACGAATAGAGAGGTTTTCATAACCTCGAAGTCCAATAATATCGGTGCCTAGAATAAAATTTTGTCCTGCTAGCCCATCTCCCCCTACTCTAAACCTTTCAAACGGGCCTACATCTACTGTGCCTGGCGAATAGGTGTTCATAAACCCGAAGTGGACTCTAGACTCAAGTACCAATTTTCCTACTAAATTTAAGTAGTATTTTGCATCAAACATAAATTTCATATACTCCACCCATCGGTTCACTTCTTCTGGTGTGGCCGTATCATAATCCAAATCATTCATTTTAGAAAAAGGCGGGGTAAAGCTGGCTGTTAATGAAACCGTTGAACCTGCTTTTGGGTACATAGGATTATCTATACTGCTTCTGGCCAATGTTGATGAAAAAAGGAATGTATTTGATACACCGGTATTAAAAGGTAAAGCACCCACCTGTTGAAAATAATTATCAAGCTTATATACTTTATAAGAAAAAGAGTTACTTAATGTAAAATAATTATCTGGCCAAGTAAGTCTCCTCCCTAACCCAACGGTTACAGAATTTACTCTAAACGAACCCGCTCCAAAAGGGCTAAATCTTGGATCTGTGTTTTGAATAGAGGTGTTAAGGCTTACTGTAAGGGAATTTGGCTTTTTGCCGCCAAGCCATGGTTCGGTAAACGAAGCTGTATAGCTTTGAAATTGCCTTCCATTCGCTTGCATTCTAATCGATAATTTTTGTCCATCGCCTACTGGTAATGGATGCCATTTTTCGAAATGAGGTACATTACGCAAAGAGAAGTTATTAAAGGTTAATCCTAATGTTCCTACAAAACCGAACATTCCACCCCAACCGCCTGAAAGCTCTATTTGGTCATTGGGTCTTTCCACTAATTTATACTCAATATCAACGGTGTTATCAACAGGGTTTGGAACAGGGTTAATTTGAATTTGTTCGGGGTCGAAGTAACCAAGTGTTCCCAATTGCTGCTGGTCTCTAATAATATTGGTTCTACTAAACAAATCGCCCGGCACAGTTCTTAACTCCCTTCTAATTACATGGTCGTTGGTTCTATCATTGCCCGTTATTATTACTTTATTAACGGTGGCCTGTGCGCCTTCATAAATTCGCATTTCAATATCAATGGAGTCTCCGATAACAGCTACTTCTACTGGGCGAATATTAAAAAACAAATACCCGTTATCCATATAAAGACCGGAAATGTCTATCCCTTGTGGATTCATTTGAAGACGTTTATCCATTTCTTCTTTATTATAAACGTCCCCAGATTTTATGCCTAAAACTCGTTGTAAGCGAGCATCATCATACACATAATTACCAGACCATGTAATGTTTCGGTAATAGTACTTATCTCCTTCTTCTACTTTTAAATAAATAGAAATCGAGCTTGTGTCTGTTTTAAAAATCGAATCTTTAGATACCACCGCATCTCTAAACCCTTTGGAGTTTAAATAACTAATAATGCTCATTTTGTCTTCTTCAAAATCGGCTTTAATGTATTTTGAAGATTTGAATATATTAACATTAACATGTCTGGAAAGATAATCTGATGTAGCCTTGCCATCCATTTCTTTACTATCCATAATAAATGATTTGGCATTTAAATGAGCAGCTCGGTACGCAATGTCTTTAAACAAAGAAAGCCTAACACGTTCCTTTGTATTCTTCATTTTGCTTTTGATTTTTCCAAGGCTAACGTCTTCGGCTCCATCAATATAAATCCTATCAATTTTTACTTTAGGATTTTTTTGAACTTTAATATTGAGCCTTACATGGTTAGATAATAAAGTGTCTTTTTCTTTTGTAATGTTAACCTGACAGTTCAAAAATCCTTTATCTACATAATGTTTACGTACATTATTCTTAGTAATGTTAACCATAGCATCGGTTAATACTTTGCCTCTGTATGGTGCTACCAGTTCTTTTAGGTCTGTTTTTTGAGATTTTGCTATGCCTTCAAACGTAAATTTAGAGAGTCTTGGGCGCTCAGTTAGCTCAACAATTAAATAAACTTTCCCCGTTTCTATTTTCTCTATTAATATTTTTACATCTCCTACCAAGCCATGTTTCCATAGTTTTTTTATAGCATTACTGATGTCGTCTCCTGGTATTTTTATTCGGTCGCCTACTTTTAAATTGGTAAGAGAAACCAGTGTGTTTCCGTCTAAAAAGGTGGTGCCTGTTACTTTAATGTTTGCAATTTCATATTCTTGTGGTCTGCTGTAATCTAAACCAGAATTAGGTGGAGTAGTAGTTGGTTGTGTACGGCTTCTTCGAATCTGAGCGAAACTTGAAGCTGCAATTAATACTACTAGTAATAAACCAAGAATTCCTTTCTTCATATCCTTATGTTAACTGCTCGCTTGTTTTACCAAACCGCCTTTCTCTCTTGTTATATTCTTTTAGGGCTTCCAATAAGTGTTCTTTTCTAAAATCTGGCCAAAGTACCTCCGTAAAATAAAGTTCGGTATAAGCCATTTGCCAAAGTAAAAAATTGCTCAATCTAAGCTCTCCACTGGTTCTAATTAATAGCTCTGGGTCAGGGTAATTTCTTGTAGATAGCTGATTAGCTATTATTTCTTCATTTATCTGACTAGATCTCAAGTCACCCAACTCAATTTTATGGGCTAAATCGGTAACAGCCTTGGTTATTTCAGCCCTGCCACTATAATTTAAAGCTAAAATAAGTGTTAGTCCATCATTTTCTTTGGAGGCGATAACATCTCCTGCTAAAGCATTTACACACCTTTTAGGCAACTCGTTTATTTCACCAATAGTTTCTAAACGAATATTATTTTTCATTAGTGTACTTAACTCCTTTCTTAAAGAGTCGATTAATAATTCCATAAGTCCATCAACCTCCGCTTTGGGTCTTCCCCAATTTTCAGTTGAAAAGGCATAAAGGGTTAAATATTTCACACCAAGTTCGGCACAAGATTCAGCCGTTTCTCGCACAGCTTTAATGGCATTTCTATGGCCAAAAATCCGAGCTGCACCCTTTTTTTTCGCCCATCTACCGTTGCCATCCATAATAACGGCTATATGTTCTGGTATGTTATTAAACTTAGTCACAAATCAAATACCTACAATTCTAATTTTAGGATGCAAAAATATCTTAAATAATTGAGAATACGTGCTATAAAAACTAGTTTAACGCCTTCGATAACCTTGCTTTATTGGAAGAGTTGGACAGATAACGCTGTAAAAAGTATAACTGATGCTAACACCTGCAAAATAGTACTTATCATTATCCTCAGGATTGCCATACTGGTAGTTTTTCTGAAACAAATCTCCTTCAGAAATATTATCTATATAATCGAAAAAAGTTGCCCGAATGCCAGCCTCAACAGAAAATGACCATTTAGGAGTAGCTCTATACCTTACCCCAAAGGCCAATGGTATTGCCATTTGAATAGAACTGTAAGTAGCTGTTTTATTTTCTTGCCCTAACATGCCAAAGATCCCTAGCCCTCCATAAAAGTATGGCGACCAATTTTGAGGTGCGTTTTTACTTCTAAAATCTAAAAAATAATACTCAAGCCCTGCGGCAAATTCGTATAAAAATATATTGAATGAGCTTGCCCGAGCTACTGAAAATGCATCGATTGGTTTGGTATCTGTACCAGCTAATTTACCGGCTAAAAAAGAAATTCTAATGCTCAGGTGGTCTCGCATATTATACCTATAAAAAACGGTAGCCGCAGGTTTAATAGGGTTTTTTAATGCATTGCGAGAAAGGTCGCCTGTATAAGAAAGCACCCCTAAACCTCCTCCAATTTCTTTTTTTTGAGCAAAACCGAAATTGGCAATGAACATTATTAACATAAAAATGGGAATCCAATATTTAATCTGAATTCCCATTTCACCATTTCTACTCATAATATATTATCTAAACTTAGCCCTCCTAAACGATGAGCCCAAAATATAACTCACCTTAATACTGGTAACGTAATAAATATCATTATCGTTGGCTCCTCCTCTCACATTAGGAAAACCTTCTCCTCCTTCTTGTCCAAATCCATTAACTGTAACATAGGATACTACTTCATCCCTTCCAGTGTAGGGGTCTGTATCCCACCCAGAAATATACTGCGATCTATCATTACCTGATTTTGCAGCCGTTGCCTCCATAGACCTATCAGACATTGCTCTGGCCAAATCACTATCTAGCACATCCAAGTCAACGTAATTACGGCTAATATCATCTATATAATCAAAAAACAAGTACCTAAAAGTTATATCAAAGGAAATATCTAAGGCTTCGCCTAACCTATAACGAACTCCCAACCCAAATGGTATAGAAACCTGCCATAAACTATACGGTTCAATACCAAAATTCCCATCCGTTGGTAGCAAGTCGGCATATTGCCCTTCGGTGCCTAATGGCCTAAGAGCTACCCATTGCCCAGCTTCGGGAAGTGCTACACCTGTTGACCCACTGGTTTCAGGCGCTATTGCCTTAGGGTTATGATAAAAACCAGCGATACCAAGAATTGCATAAGGAGTTAATTGCACCCTGCTCAAGTATGATCCTTGATTTTGAAATAAATCGAAAATACCAACAACAGCTAGCTCTGTTATGTTGTTTCTAAAGTGAAGATTACGTTTATACCTATAATTTGAATTTTCACCTGTTGGGTCAGCTGCCACATTATCATCGCTAAACAAAGTGCCGTAAGATAAAGAAGCCTGAATAGTATAACGTGGCCCAATTCGGTAACCAAATGCAGCCGTAAAACCAGGTCGGGTAGAGGATATCTTTGTACTACCAATGCTCGATTTTGGGGCAATATCACCAAAGTAGTTCATTGTATTAATACCAACACTTAGGTAGTAATATCTTTTCTGCTCGGTAAAACCATTTTTTTTGCCTTTAAAATTGGCCATGGCTTTATTATTCCTTTTAATCTGTTTTCGATTAATTTGAGAATACCCAATAGATACTATTAAAGTAAATAAAATGGTTAAAGTAAATTTTATAAGTCGTTTCATCTAAGTAGATTACTTTTAAAGTATGGCATTGCAGTAGTGGCAAAGGTATTTAATCCTTTACGAATTAAAAAATATCCGCTAATTTCTATAATCAATACCCCAATTTAATTTATTTCGCATGGTTTCAAATTGATTATAATCCCTAAACTTAATAAGTTTAGCTGACTTATTAAACTTTTTAACCTTAATTTGAACATTTGCAGGCACTACCATTGATCGGGAGTCTAACGAAACAAGCACATTATCACTTCTTGCTTCAATTTCAAATGAAATTTCGCTATGATCGGAAACAATGAGAGGACGCGCATTTAAATTATGAGGGCTAACAGGCGTAATTACAAAATTATTAGACTGTGGGAGTACCAATGGGCCGCCACAACTTAGCGAATAACCTGTTGAGCCTGTAGGCGTTGAAATTATTATGCCGTCAGCCCAATAGGTATTTAAATACACCCCATCTACCAACACTTTTACCCTAATCATAGAAGAAGTATCTCTTTTTAGCAGGGCAAAATCATTAAGGGCAAAATTTTCGCCATTAAATAAATTTTGATCAGAATCCATTTGAAGCAAGATTCTGTTATCTATTTCAAAATTATTTTTGCAGATTGAATCAACCGCTTCAGCTATATTTTCTAAAGAAGTGGTAGCTAAAAACCCCAACCGACCCATATTTATACCTATAATAGGTATTTCTAATTCGGCTACATGGGTGAGTAAATCAAGCAAAGTGCCGTCTCCGCCAAACGAAAAAGCATACTTAACACCCTCAAGTGCCTCTTTAGACTGATAAACACTCATTGTATGTGCCTTTTCAAGCTTTGCTTCTACACAAATGGTATGAAATTCTTCGGAAAGAAGCGGAGTAAAATTGCAGGCTTTTAGTCTGGTAAAAAAATGCTCGAGTTTTATTTTTTCTTCTTCGTCAAAAGGCTTTCCATGAATTGCTACCTGCACGCTCATTATTATAAATCTAAGTATTTAAACAAAATATCCAGCCTTTCTTGATCGGAATCAGCTCCCTGTTTTGCTTGTAATTTAGCAATTACTCTGTACTCAAATCGCTCTAAAGTTGCCACCAAACGCTGAATATCTTCACTATCAATTTTTAAGGTAAGCTTAATAAAATCAGTATCGGCTTCATCTACTTTAATCGAACTGCTCAATATTTTATATCCTTCTGACTCTACCAATCGGCTAATTTCTGAAAGGGAGTAATCAATTGTTTTTAATGAAATTATAATGATGGCACCCTCCGTTTGCACCGCCAGTGTTTGAGATAATGCAAAAATTGTATCTTTAATTGTTATCACGCCAAGGTAGTCATCGGCCTCGTCAACAACACCCAGCAACTCAATATCGTTGGCAGAAGCCATTTTGATAATATTAAAAAGATGAGCATCTTTAATTACTTTGCAATGGTCACAATCCAAGTTAAGGTCTTTTATAAGACCAACTTCGATGCCCCTTTCTAAAATTATATCTTCGGAAACCAACCCTAAAAATTTACCCTTGCTTACCACCGCTAGTTGATTGCACCTAAACTCATCCATCCAAGCCAAGGCTAACTCGGTAGTATCCGTCAGTTTTAATGGCGGAATCATATCATTTATAAGTTCAGATGCTAACATGTTTTTTACCTAAAAGATACGTTTCTAATATTTCGTTAAATCGGTCAGGTTGCTCCATCATTGGTGCATGGCAGCAATAATCGATAAACTCCAGGGTTGAATTTGGAATTAACTTATTAAACTCGTGTGCAACTGCTGGAGGTGTAATAGTATCATTTAACCCCCATATTAATAATACAGGTGCTTTAATTTCAGGCAATTGCTCTGCCATATTATTTCGTTGTGCAGATCGGGCAATGGCAATGAGCCGCAATGTTTTTTGCGGGCTTTTAAAGGTTTGATATACTTCTTGTACGTATTCTTCAGATACCGTATCAGGGTCGTAAAAAGTATAGCCTACTTTTTCTTTTACATAGTCATAGCTTTGAATTCGTGGGAAAGACCCTCCCATTGAATTTTCGAAAAGCCCGGAACTGCCTGTTAAAATAAGTTTGTCAACTTTTTCGGGGTGTTGAATAATATATGCTAACCCAACATGGCCGCCAAGTGAATTGCCCATTACAATCATATTGCTCAACTCAAAAGCATTTACAAACTCTGTTACAAATTTGGCTATCCCCTCTACCCCCGATTTTTTTAAAGGCAAGGTATAAATTGGCAGCATCGGTATTATAATACGATAATGCTTCGAAAACTTAGAAACCACTTTTTCCCAATTACTTAAGGCTCCAAAAAGCCCGTGTAGAAGTAAAAAGGTTTGTCCCTCTCCTTCATCTATATAACTGTATCCGTTTTTTTCTTTTAATTCCATATTTTCTTGGTATCACCACCAAATTAATACATCTTATTAAACTTTTCTACATTACTCTGTCGCAGAATCAATTAATTCACTTAAGCCTTCAAAAATATCTGAAACTGCGGGTATTATCCCATCTAAAAGTGAGGCAAGTGCAGGTGCCACTGGTTTTACATAATTTAGCAATAGCGAGCCTTGCTCCCAATCGTTTGGAAAACTAATTTTAAACACACCTGCCACCCAAATAAGCGAAGAAACTAAGAAGGTCCACATTAAGACCCCCATAAGTGCTCCTGCAATTTTATCAACACCGCCTAATAATATCATTTGAACAAACTTTTTTAAAAGCTTGCCAATAAAATTTACAATAACGATGATTCCGATAAAGATAGCCACAAAGGCTAAAATTGGAATTAGTTTTCCTGTAAGGCCAAATTCAGTAATTAAAATAGAAACGCCCCAGTTTAGGAAATAAAATCCACCAAAAACTCCCAGTATTAAGGCCAATAGCGACAAAACACCTACAATAAAGCCTTTCTTGAACCCACCATAAGCGCCTATTAGTATAGGTATGGCCAAAAGAATGTCAAGCGTATTCATTAGTTAGCTTAATAACTCTTTTACAATGGTAGAAATTGTTTTGCCTTCGGCTTTACCTGCTAATTCTTTGGTAGCGGCTCCCATTACCTTGCCCATATCCGCCATGCTTGTAGCACCCACTTTGGCAATAAGTGCCTCAATGGCAGCCCTTACTTCTCCTTCTTCCATTTGTTTGGGCAAATATTTAGAGATAATCTCGTATTCAAAAAATTCTTTTTGAGCTAAATCATCACGGCCTTCTTTTTTAAAGAGTTCACCACTTTCTTTTCGTTGTTTAGTGGCTTTCATCAACAACTTCATTTCTGTATCTTCAGAAATTTCCTCTTTAGCCCCTTTTTCGGTTTCGGCTAATAAAATGGCTGACTTAATGGCTCGTAAGGCTGTTAACTCTTCTTTTCGTTTGGCAAGCATTGCTTGCTTTATAGCCTCATTAATGGTTTGCTTAAGACTCATAATTTTTAATTAAACTGATAAATAATCTTTGCAATTTATTGTTTACGAATTTAGAATTGCAATTTATGTAAACCTAATTTAACCTTCTTTTAAAATCATTTCTAACATTGAGTCCACTCCGAAAACACACAAAATTAAAATTGTTTCTTTTCGCCATCTTTTCATTCCGAAGGATTTCGGGATGAAAATCTAATCAAAAACAATTCAATTTATAAAAATCGTCTGTTTTCGGAGTGGACTCAACATTGATATTCAACCTCAATAAATTCTAGAATTTAATCGTAAAACAATAACTTGCAGCAAAAATAGGAATTCTATTGATATGCCAACCCGATTAAGCGTTAA
>Ga0256839_1003161_pt1 | contig 17288 bp, 18 predicted proteins | sample 354166metaG_FD_185968 | JGI IMG/M metagenome (GOLD analysis project Ga0256839, IMG submission 185968) | Hydrothermal vent microbial communities from Mid Atlantic Ridge, Atlantic Ocean - 354-166 | ecosystem: Environmental > Aquatic > Marine > Hydrothermal vents | place: Atlantic Ocean: Mid... | reverse complement strand
ATGGGCTTTCGGGTGCTTTTAGCCAAGCCGCGGGGCTTCTGTCGCGGGGTGGAGAACGCGATCCACATCGTGGAGATCGCGTTGGAGCTGGTGGGTCCGCCCCTGTACGTCAAGCACGCCATCGTCCACAACCGCTTCGTGATCGAGGCGTTCGAGCGCCGAGGCGTTGTATTTGTAGAAAGCGTCGAGGAGATCCCCGAGGGCTCCATCGCGGTGTTTTCGGCCCACGGCTCGCCCCCCGAGGACTACCGACGCGCGAAGGAGCGGAACATCGACGTGATCGATGCGACGTGTAAGCTCGTCACGAACGTCCACAACTGGGCGAAGCGCTTTGCGGAGAAGGGCTACAGCGTGGTGGTGATCGGCCACCGCGACCACCCCGAGCCCCGCGGCATCCTGGGGAACATCCCCGCCGGGCAGCGATTTCTCATCGAGACCGTCGAGGAGGCCCGAACGCTCGAGGTCCCCGACCCCGAGCGGGTCGCCTGCGTCACCCAAACCACGCTCTCGGTGGACGACACCCGCGAGATCCGCGAGGCCCTGAGGGAACGCTTCCCCGCGCTGAAGGAGCCGCCGATGGGGAACAGCACCATCTGCTACGCCACGGACAACCGCCAGCGGGCCGTCAAGGAGCTCGCCCGCCGCTGCGGGGTGGTGTTGGTGGTGGGCTCCCAGCAGAGCTCGAACACCACGCGCCTGTGGGAGATCGCTCGGAAGCACGGGGCCCGGGCGTATCGCATCGACTTCGCGGAGGAGATCGAGCCTTCCTGGCTCCGAGGGGTGGAGGTCGTGGGGGTCACCTCGGGGGCCTCGGCCCCGGAGCGCCTGGTCCGCGAGGTCGTCGAAACACTCCGGGAGCTGGGGGCCGAGGGCGTGGCGGAGCTCACGGTCGTGGAAGAGAACGTCAAGACGTTCTCGCTGCCCCCGCGGCTGGTGGAGCTGGCCCGCGAGCGGGGCCGCCCGCTCGATCCCAACCGCGTCCCCCTCGGAGCGCTCGATACGAGAGCCGCTGCGTAACCTCCTCTGCTCTGACCCTGCGCGACGATGGGTTCCCGTCCTCCGCTCGACAACAAGGACAAGGGCAAGGACAAGAGAAGGGAAGAGCCCCCGTGGGCTTGGGAGTGGAACGAACCGTTGGCGGAGGGGGTGCGGCTCTTCAACGCGGGGGAGTATTTCGAGTGCCACGAGGTCTTAGAAGACCTGTGGCGGGCGGAGGAGGGGCCCCTCAAAGACCTCTATCAGGGGCTGATCAAGGCGGCGGTGGCCCTCTACCACGCGGAGCGGGGGAACTTCGTCGGGGCTGCCCGCGTCCTGGAGCGGGGGCTCCCGCAGCTTCGGCCCTACGCGAGAAAGTATCTCCGGCTGGACATAGAGAGCTTGGTGCGCGAGCTGGAGGGGTGGCGCGTCCTTTTCCGCGCGTGGGCCTCCGAGGCCCCGGACGCGCCCCCCGCCCCGCCGACGGAAGCGCTGCGCCGGGAGTTTCCCGTGTTGCGCCAACGCGAACGGGAGCCCTAGCCGGGGCGGGACCCGTCGTCCCCGCTGCTGCCGTCGAAGTCGGAGCCGAAGTCGAAGATGCTCCGCATGACCTCGATGCGCCCGCTCTTGAGCACCCGGACGGCGTAGCTTTCCCCCTCGATCTCGCAGAGGAACCACCGCCCGCGGCGGGGGACGAACTGCACCAGCTCCCGCCGCGCGTGGACGTACGCCAAGGAATCGCGTCTCCCGTCGTCGCGGTGCCGGAGGTAGCTCCGCAGCGCGTTCAGAAAGGGTCGGTCGTGGACGGGCTCCGGCTCCGCCGTCGAGGGTTTCAGCGTTCGCGTTCGCGTTCGTGTCCGTGTCCGCATTGATACCGGCATCTCCGTTCCTCTCGTGCGCCGAGTTCTCGTTATACCGAGATCTCCGGGGAATCCACGGACGGGATTTCCCGTGACAAAGGCGGAATTGTCCCCTTCAAGGGGGAAGGCTGGCACCGCGGGGGGACGTTTGGGATAATTTTTAAGATGTGCGGGAGATTTTCGCTCACCCGCGGCGATCGGGACGACCTCGAGAACGCGTTTCGCGTGCGCCTCCCCTCGGGGATGGCGTGGAGGCCGCGGTACAACATCGCACCCACCCAAGAGGTCCTCGCGGTCGTGGAAGACGAGCGGGGCCGCCGCATAGAACCCCGGAGGTGGGGGTTGATCCCCTCATGGGCCTCCGACCCCCAGATCGGGAACCGGCTCATCAACGCGCGGGCGGAGACGCTCTTCGAGAGGCCCGCCTTCCGGGAGGCGGCCCGCCGGAGGCGCTGCCTGATCGTGGCCGACGGGTTCTACGAGTGGCAGAGGCGCCCCGACGGGCGCAAGGTCCCCTTCTACATCCGACGCAGGGACGGGGGGCTCTTCGGGATGGCCGGGATCTGGGAGGAGTGGCAAAGCCCCGAAGGGCCCGTGAGGACGTGCGCCATCGTCACCGTCGAGGCCAACGACCTCCTTGCGCCGATCCACCCCCGGATGCCCGCGATCCTCTCCCCCCGAAGGTACGACGCCTGGCTCGACCCTCGGAACGCTCGGGCCGCGGATCTCGTCTCCCTCCTGTTGGAGCCCTATCCGCCGGAGGAGCTGGAGTGCTATCCCGTCTCCCGTTCGGTGAATCGGGCGGAGTACGACGGCCCCGAGTGCGTCCGGCCCCTCCGTCCCTCGTAGCCCTATGTCTGTGATGTGACAGATCTCGGCCTTCGGCTACTCACCAGACGGGAGGCACGGGACGTGAAGGACGAGCTGCCGGAGGCCGTAATCCGCCGCGCCCAAGAGGGAGACGAACGGGCGTTCGAGCAGATCCTCGATCGCTATGAGAGCTTATTGTGCGCCGTGGTGGTCCGCCACTTCGCGCGCCCGCAAGACCAAGAGGACGCGCTCGCGGAGGTGTACTTGGCCCTGGTGGAGTCGCTGCCCTCGTATGCCTTCCAGGCGCGGTTTTCGACGTGGCTCTACGGGCTGGCCCACCGGACCTGCCTGCGTCTGCGGAGGGAGGCGCGGCGGTCCGGACCGGCTCCCGAGGCACAGATCTCGGATCCTCTTTGGGAGCGAGAACCGGAGTGCGGGGAGGCGTGGAGCCCCGAAGCTTGGTGGGAGGCGGAGCGGCGGCGTGAGAAGCTGCAGCAAGCGTTGAAACGCCTCAACGGCGACTACCGCGAGGTCATTCGATGGCGCCTGGAGGAGGGGCTCTCCGTCGAGGAGACGGCCCGCAAGATGGGGAAGTCTTACACGGCGGTGACCACCCTGCTCTACCGGGCGCTCAAGGCCCTGCGCGCGTATCTCCAAGAAGAGCCTACACGAGGAGGCGATTGAGATGACGAACACAAATCGGGAGAACGAGCGGGCCCAGAGGCTGGAGGCCCTGTTGGCAGCCGACGACGAAGAGCTGAGCGAGCTGTGGAGGATTGCCCGGGAGATCCGCCGTCTGAGGGAGGGGTCGGCTTCCGCGCCTGCGCTTCCCCAACCCCAAAGCGCGGGGAAGCCGACGCTGAGCCCCGAGCGGAGGGAGCGGATCCGTGCGAGGGCGCGAGAGGCATTTCGCGCTCGAATCGAACGCTTCCGACACGAACGCGAACTGCTTCGACAGATCCATCGGGCCCTGGAAACGAGATTTTCGGTCCCACGGTGCAGAAGAGGAGAGAAGGGCAACGGGCCCGACATTAAGCTCCAAGAAGAAGGCGCTTCGACTCCGGCGGGCGGGCCCGTCCGGCTGAGGCGTCGAGATCTCTTGAAGATCTTGGGGCTTGCCGCGCTCTATTCGTTCGTGCGGGGGCTGTTCGCCCAGGCAGCTCCTCCCTCCTCCGCTGCGCTCCCGAAGGCATCCGTCCCGGCGTTGGGAGAGGAACCCGTACAGGCCCTTACGGTGCGGACGGTTCTTCCCGATCCCGAACAGCAAACCCCCGTGATGCTCTTGGAAGCAGCATCGGGGAAGACGCTCCCCATCTGGATCGGGCAGCCGGAGGCTTCGGCCATCGCCCTCTCTCTCGAGGGGAAGGGCTTCCCCAGGCCGCTTACGCACGACCTCTTCGTGCGGGCGCTCGAGGCCGTAGGAGCCCGCCTCGACCACGTGCGGATCACCCATCGGAGAGATGAAACGTATCATGCCATCCTGGTGCTTCGCGATCGGGAAGGGGAGCTGCAAGTGGTGGACGCCCGCCCTTCGGACGCCGTAGCCCTCGCCTTGCGGGCAGGCTGCCCCGTGTATGCTTCCGAGAGGGTGATCGAGGAAGGGGCAGTCGATCTTGAGGGGATCGGAGATTCCGACCCTGCAACGTAGCCTACGCCAAACGGACGTTGTCGACTTCCCCCCTTGCAGCGTATACTTCCAATGTCATGAGGGTCAAGGTTCAGAAGAAAGGCCGTATCACGCTGCCCAAGAAGCTTCGCGAGCAAGCCCACATTCGAGAGGGGCAGTGGCTTCAGATCGACCTCCAGGGCGAGACCCTCCTTCTGCGCCCGGAGAAGGGGAAGTCCGTCGGTCTACAACTCCGTGAAGACCATCCCATTTGGGATCTGGTAGGGAAGTTCTCCAGCGGCTGCGAAAGTATCAGTCAGGATAAATACCCTTACCTCGCCCAAGCCTATGAGTCCAAGGGCTGAGCCGGACTTTGTGGACAGCAGTGCTTTCTATGCGCTTCTTGACCGGGACGATGCCAATCATTCGTCTGCTGCAGAGCTCTTTCGCAAAGCGCTGGAGGATCAACGGCCTTTGCTCACTTCCAACTTCGTTGTGGCTGAGGCTCACGCCCTTATTCTTCATCGCTTAGGAAGAGAGGCTGCTGCGACTTGGTTGGAAGCTATCCCCGCTCAGGTCGTTCGCGCTAGCGCTGACGATGAGCAGCGAGCGAGGGCGATCATTCGTCAGTATAGGGACAAGGAGTTCTCCTACTGCGATGCCGTTAGTTTCGCGCTCATGGAGCGGCTCCATGTGACATTTGCCTTGGCGTTCGATCGACATTTCCAGCAGTATGGAAAATTCGTGCTGCTATAGCAACCTTGGTGGCTTTGACATCTATAAATCCCCTTCCTCCCGCAGCCGCCGTTCCAGCTCCTCCAGCTCGCGGTCGATCTCGGAGTCCAGCGGGTGGGCCAGCGCGCGGACGGGCTCCAATCGATAGAGCCTTACGGGTTGCCTTACCCCCTTGAGCCGTCGCTCCCCCAGGTCCACGAACTGAAAGCCCTCTAAGGACCCGGCCAGCTCCTTGACGAGCTGCGAGAGGAGGATTTGTCCGCCCTCCGCTTGATCCATCACCCGCTCGGCCACGTTCACCGCGTGCCCGATCACGTCTTGCCCGTCTTTGATGGGCTCCCCGGCGTGCAGGCCCATCCGCACTTGGAGCTCCTCCCCCAAGCCGGAGCGCTCCAAGAGCTGCTGGATCTCCGCGGCGCAGAGCAAGGCCCGCTTCGCGCTGGAAAAGCTCAGGAGAAATCCGTCCCCCAGCTCCTTTACGATGAGACCGCCGCAGCGCTCCGCGCTCCGTCGGATGAGCTCGTGGTGTCGGCGCAGCGTCCGGAAGGCCCGCTCGTCCCCGTGCCTCTCCAAATACGCCGTGAAATCCTCGATGTCCGTGAACAGGAAGACGGTAACGCCCTCCGGGAGGGCCTGGCGCTCGATCCGGCGAAGCTCCTGCCGGGAGAGACGCCTCTGCAGCTCCAAGAGCCTCCGGGCGGCCTTGGCCTCGGCCAGCTCCTCCTGCAGCTTCTGAAGCTCCCGGCGCAACTCCTTAATCTCTTTGGCACTCCCGCCGCGCAGGGCTTTGATGATATTGGCCATGGCTTCGCCGACCATCGCAACGATGCCTGACCCAAAGATGAACGCGATCAGCCAGAACCACCACTGGTCCCACGGGATCATCCGGTCTCTCCCTCCGTACGCTCAAGGAAGAGCTTAGAGGAATTCCCGCGCAGGGTCAATCGACGGTGGACGAAACGAAAGGGCGCTTCTAGAATGGGGAAGCGATGCTCAAGCGCGTGGACCGCTACCTGCTCAAGGAGATGGCTCTTCCCTTTGTCCTCGCCGTCCTGGGGTTCCTCATCTTCATTCTGCTCTTTCTCATCGGCCAGTTCTCCCAGTGGCTCGTAGAGAGGATCATCCCCCCCAAGACCCTGCTGTTGCTGCTGCTCTACAAGACGCCCTACCTGCTGGTGCTGGCGCTGCCTGTTGCCGTCTTGTTCTCGATCTTCTTGGCCTTGGGAAGGCTGGGGCACGACCGCGAGATCGTGGCCCTCCAGGCCGCGGGGATCTCCCCTCGAAGGGTGCTCCTCCCCTTGTTGGCCGTGGGGCTCCTCATCAGCGCGGTAGATCTTTGGATGAGCGACGCCCTCGCCCCCTGGGGAAATCAGCGCTATCTCAGCCTGTTGTTGCAGCAGCTCTACGGCGGCCAGACCACCCCGCAGATCCGGGATCACGCCTTCTTCAAGGGGGCCGAGGACCGCTTCTTCTACGTGCGCCGCTACGACAAAGAGCGGGACGTGTTGGAGGGCGTCCTCGTCTACGACCTCTCGGGACAGCTCGCCCTCCAAGACGGCGGGGCGTACCCCAAGGTCATCACCGCGGAGACGGCCCGCTGGCGCGGCGAGGAGTGGCTCCTCTCTCAGGGTGCCATCCACGCCTTCGACGACCGAGGGAGATTACAGTACGTCCAGCGCTTCGAGACCCTTACGCTCCGGGTGGGCGCGACGATCCAACGGCTCTTCTTGGAGCAGCGCACCCCTAGCGAGCTCAGTCTGAGAGAGTTGGCCGAGCGCATCGAGGCCTTCCGAAAGATCGGTCGCTCCCCCGACGCCTTGATCGTGGAGTACCACCTCAAGATCGCGATCCCTCTTGCGGCGTTCGTGTTCGCGCTCTTCGGCGCGCCCCTGAGCCTGCTGATCGGCCCCCGGGGCCGGGCGCTGGGCGTGATCTTAAGCGTGCTCTTGGTGCTGCTCTACCAAGGGGTCTTGTTCTGGACGGCTCAGATCTTGGGCAATCGCGGGGACATCCCGCCCGCGTGGGGGGCGTGGATTCCGAACCTCTTGTTCGGGCTGATCGGCCTCTGGCTCTTCTTGCGGGCGGATCGTCTGGGGCGCATCGACCATTTCGAGCGCCTGCGGCGCCTGCTCCCCCTGTGCCTGCTCCTCTGGGTCATCGGCAGCGCGCCGGGATTCGCTCAAGATGTGGACTCCCGAGGGACGCCTATCGAGATCACCGCCCGGAGGCTCGTGGCGTATCGGGACGGGGAGGCGTTTCGCGCCGAGGGGGACGTGAAAGCGCGCTACGCGGACGGCGAGATCTCCGCCTCGGCGCTGGCCTTGGCCCGCGTCCCGGGCCCGGACCCGGGACCGGGCGAGGGGGAGCTCTGGGAGCTTTCCGCCCGGGACGCCCGCTTCCGCGCTCCGGGGGAGGGGCTCTCCGCGGGCGCCCTGCGGCTGGAGGCCCTTCTCCTGCGGACGGGCCCGGAGATCGCGCTGCGGGAACTGAGGCTGGCCCAGTCGGCCTCCGTGGCGTTCGAGGGCGGTCGCCTCCGAGCCGAGGAGATCCTCCTCCGCCCGGCGGAGCCCGACGAGGAGCGCTGGGTCGTGGAGGCCCGCGGCGGCGTCGTGCTGGAGTCGGGCGCTCCAAACGGGGTCGCCCGCGCCGAGCGGCTCGTGCTCACCCTCGAGCGGCAGCCGTCCGGATCGGAGGGCTCTCCGCTCCCGCTTCGGGCCCTGCGGGCGGAGGTCCTCTCCTTCCGGGGGGAGACGGACTTCGTGAACGCCGAGGGGGAGACCCACCGCCTCCGCTATCGGGGGGAGCGGGCTACCCTGCAGTTCACGGAGCAGAACGAGATCGCGGCCATCGACATCGCCCAGGGGGAGTTCACCACGTGCCCCTGCGCGGCGGAGATCCCGCAGGCGGCCTACTCCATCCGCGCCGAGCGCCTCTACGTCCGTCCGGACGAGCTCATCGGCGCGCTGGCGATCACCCTGCGGGCCTTTGGAACCCCGATCTTCTGGGCCCCTGCCTACGTGGCCCCCTTGGGGGACGTGCGCCAGAGGTACCCCTTTCTGCCCGAGGTGGGCCGCGACGCCCGGCGGGGCTACTTCGCCAAGTGGCGCTTCCCCCTCTTCGTGAACGAGCGCACCTTCGGGTTCCTGCTGCTCGAGTACTACTCCCGCTACGCCGAGGTAGGAACGGGACTCGACCTCACCTATCAAGCCCTCCCCGGCTCCTCGGGCGGACGTTTCTCGTTTTATCGCCGGGTGGGCTCCCCCGGGGGGGAAACCCTCTCCCTCGACTGGAGGGACGCTCTACAGCTGGCCGAGGGGACCCGGCTCGACCTGGCGCTGGGGCTGCGCTCGGGGCTCCTCGCCCGCGCGGGCGCGGGGGCAGCAGAGGAGGGAGAGGAGGGGGCGACCCGGATCGTCTCGCGGGCCGCGCTCTCCGGGGCGGAGGGGGACTGGAGCTGGCGCGTCGAGCTCTCCCGGGAGCAGAACCTCGTGCCCGAGGACCCCGATCCCGAGACGCTCGAGGAGCTGCGCTATCGCGTCTTGGAGCGCCTCCCGGAGCTTGGGCTCTCCCAGCAGCTCGCCCGTGTGGCCGGACTGCCCCTACGCTCGTCCCTGCGCCTGAACTGGGGGCGCTACCGGGAGGTGCCCTTCGAGGGGAGCCCCCAAGAGAGCGCTCGCGCCGACGCCCAAGTTCGCCTGTCTTTGCCGTCCCTGTCGCTCCTCCCCGACTCCTCGGCGCTGCAGCTGCGGGCGGAGGCGGGCGTGCAGCTCTCGCTCTACGAGCGCACCCAAAGGGAGGTCGGCGACCTCAGCGCCCAGGCGTCGTTTGCCCCTTTCCCCTCCTTGCGCGTGACGCTCGACTACCTCTTCCGGGCCGTGCGGGGCCGCAGCCCCTTCCGCTTCGATCGGTGGGACCTCGCCGACCGGACCACCCTTCAGGGATCGTGGGCCTTCTCCCGCGAAGGAAGCCTTCGGTGGAGCACGGGGTACGACCGCCTTCGGGGCCAACTCCTGCCCCTGCAGCTCGATCTCTCCCAGCGCCTCGGGTCCCTCTCGCTCTCGTTGCAGGGACGGCTGCAGTGGGACCCCCTCCTCCCCGAGCGCTTTACGGGACGGCTCCGCTGGAGTCCGGCTTGGGGGGATCTCTCCCTGAGCGGCGGCTACCGCTTCCCCGCCGGACGGTGGGACGATGCCATCCTCAAGCTCCGGCTTAAGGGATCCCTGCAGCTCGGGGTGCGCTGGGACCCCAACGCGGGGACGCTGCGACGGGTGAACGTCCAGGGGAGCTGGGAGCTTTCGCCGTGGGAGCTCTCGTGGGGAGGCGAGTACGACGTCCGCTCGGGGAGGCTTACGGCGCTGCAGCTGGGCGTGGTGCGCACGTTCTGTCAGGCCTGTTGGCAGGTAGGGATCTTCGCGAGCCGCGAGCGGGTCTGGTTCGAGGCCCGGATCAACGCCTTCCCCTCCGCGACGGTGACGTACTCCCCCACCGACCGAGAGCTCTCCTTCGGGCGCTAAACTCGGGGTTCCTGCGCTCTAAGCTATTGACTTCTCCCCGCACGATCGAGTATTCTCCCTATAGGGGAACGAAGGGGGTGCGGAGAGATGAAGCGAGTGGCGGACGGACTCACCGCGTCGCGCGCGCTCATCGCGCTCTTGATCGTGCTGCTCAGCCTCGGCGGCAAGGACGCGCTCTCCTGGGTGATCTACCTCATCATCCTGGGGTGGACCACGGACGTCCTGGACGGCGAGCTGGCCCGGCGGGCCCTCCGACGCTTGGAAGAACGAGAAGCCCAAGACGAAGGGGAGCAGACCTGGCTGGGGGAGCACGACTTCGCCCTGGACATGCTGATGGTGTACGCCAGCTTCCTCTACCTCACCTTGGTGGGGTACGTGCCCCCGATGTGGGCCTTCGGGTACACGCTCGTGGCAGCTGCAGCGATTTGGGGGAGCCACGGCTCGAAGTCCGTCACGGAGATCTTCGCCTTCCCGCTGGTGGCGCTGCCCCTGCTCATCGCCTATCGCGAGGGGCTGTGGGTGGCCTACGCCTACATCGCCTGGATTGTGGTGATGCTCGTTCTGTTTTGGGGCCGCTTCCTCGGGGTCGTCAAGGAGTTCATCGCCGGGATGCGCCAGCTCCTTCGGGTATAATGGCTTCACCTGAAACGCACCGACGGAAGGAGGAGGCCGGATGCCGACGCGAAAGATCGGCGGCTACCTAAAGCTTTCGACGACCTCCCGGTATTTGGGCATCCCCGTGGAGGAAGTCGAGAAGATGGTCGAGAGCGGGGAGCTGCCCGCTCTGAAGATCGACGGCGAGTGGCGGGTGCCCTTAGACCAGCTGGAGCAGTGGCTCGACGAGGAAGTCCCCCCCGAAGAGCTGAAGAGGTTGGCCTCCCACCTCAAGGACGTGGACCCCAAGAAGGTGGAAGAGGTGCTCCGGCAGCCGGAGGACACCTAGCCCATCGTCCCTGTGAAGGAGCTTAGAGGGCTGTGCCTGCAGACCCCAGCAGGTATGCTGCATCATGGAACGCATTGAAGTCAACCCGAACGTCCTGAGCGGGAAACCCGTGATCCGCGGGACACGGATCCCGGTCTCTTTGATCTTAAACCTGCTGGCCAACGGCTACGAGGTGGCCGACGTGCTGCGGGCATACCCTGAACTCACCGAGGAGGACGTGCGCGCAGCCATCGCCCTGGGTGCCAAGCTGGCCGACTACGAAGAAGTCGAACTCGCTCCCTCCGATGAAACTGTTGCTGGATGAGAACCTCTCTCCCCTCACTGTCGAATTCCTGAAGAACGCCTTGGGCTTAGAAGTTCGCCGCATCTCCGTAACGACGGAGGGAAGGCGCTTAGAAGATCCGGAGATCAGCAAACTAGCTCAGCAAGAGGATCGCTTTATCCTCACCTTTGACCTCGAATTTGGGGAACACTTCTTCTCATGCCGGTTTACGCCCCCGGGCGTAGTGGTGCTTCGGCTCCGCGATCAAAGGCCGGAGAAGGTGAACCGGATACTTGCCCGCTTCTTCGATCGATACGATGCCCCTGCAAGCTGGAAAGGCAAATTATTCGTGCTCACCGAAGGCCGCACGCGCGTTCGCCGGCAGTCTTAACGCTCCTCTTCCGCCAGGAGCGAGAGGGGCCGCGTCGGGGCCGAGAGCCCCAGGTGGCGATAGGCCCGCTCCGTGGCCACCCGTCCCTGAGGCGTCCTCTGCAGGAAGCCCTTCTTCAATAAGAAGGGCTCGTACACCTCGGAGACGGTGTCCTTCTCCTCGCTCAAGGCGGCGGCCAACGTCTCCAGCCCTACGGGGCCTCCCCCGAATTTCTCGATGATCGTCCGCAGGATCAAGCGATCCAGCTCGTCGAGCCCCTCGGCATCGATCCCCAGCATCTCGAGGGCCTCGCAGGCGATCGGCTCAGTAATGACGCCTTCGCCCCGCACCTGGGCGTAGTCCCGCACGCGCTTTAAGAGGCGATGCGCGACCCGCGGGGTGCCCCGCGCCCGGCGGGCGATCTCCCGCGCCCCCTCGTCTGTCACCTCCACGCCCAGGATGCGGGCCCCCCGCCGGACGATCTCCTGAAGCTCCGAGTCGCTGTAGAAGTCCAGATGGAAGATGACCTCGAAGCGGTCCCTCAAGGGGGAGGTGAGGAGCCCCGTGCGCGTGGTCGCCCCGATGAGGGTAAAGCGCGGGACGTCGATGCGTAGGGTCTGGGCGCTCGGCCCCTCCCCGATCACGATGTCGAGCTTGAAGTCCTCCATGGCGGGGTACAAGAGCTCCTCCACGTTGCGCCGCAGCCGGTGGATCTCGTCGATGAAGAGCACGTCGCCCTCGCTCAGGCCCGTGATGATCGCGGCCAGATCCCCGGGGCGCTCGATGACGGGTCCCGAGGTGAGCTTGATGTGGACCCCCAGCTCCGCGGCCACGATGTAGGCCAACGAGGTCTTCCCCAGGCCGGGCGGGCCGTGCAACAGGATGTGATCGAGCACCTCGCCCCGCCGGGCGGCGGCCTCGATGTAGAGTCGAAGTTGCCCCTTAATGCGCTCCTGGCCGACGAACTCCTCCAAGCGCCTGGGGCGCAGCGACAGGAGTTCGCGGTCCTCCTCGCGCTCCCGGGCTCGGGTGATCGCTTCGCGTCCCATCCTTTTGCCATTCTACCCCGGAGGTTCGCACGGGGGCAACCGATCGAGTATACTCATACGCTATGACGAAAGCAGCTACGGTAGGGGGCTCCGAGGAGGTCATCGCCGTCTTTCACGAGCACGAGCGCTTCGCGGTGACCTCCCACATCGGGCCGGAGGCGGACGCGATCGGCGCGCTCTTGGGCGCCGTCCACATCCTCAAGGGGATGGGCAAGCGGGTCTTTCCCGTCCTGCGGGACGCCGTCCCCGACACCTTGAGGTTCCTCCCCGGGGCGGGGGAGATCCGCGCACCCAACGAGGTGCCCCACGAGCAGATCGAGGCTTGGGTGGTGGTCGACTGCGGCCAGCTCAACCGCGTAGGGGAGAGTTTTCTGCCGCTGATCGAACGCCACCCCCTCATCGTCAACATCGACCACCACCAGGACAACCCGCGCTTCGGCCACGTCAACTGGGTGGTGCCCCTCTCGTCCACGACGATGCTCCTCTACGAGCTGGCCCGACAGCTCGGGGTCGAGATCTCGCCCGATCTGGCGACGTGCCTGTACGCGGGCATCGTCGCCGACACGGACTCCTTCCGGAACACGAACGTGACACCCGACACCCTGCGGGTGGCGGCGGACCTCTTGGAGAGGGGCGCCCGCGCCCGCGAGATTAGCGTCAACCTCTACGAGCGCCGGAGCCTGGCGGAACTGAAGCTTACGGGCCACGCCTTGCTCCGCGCCCGGGTGGAGGACGGGATCATCTGGAGCTCGATCTCCCAAGAGCTCTTCCAAGAGACAGGCGGTGGGTTGAACGACACGGAGCGGCTGGCGGAGGAGCTGCGGGCCGCCGACGGCGTGCGGGTCGCGGTGCTCTTCAAGGAGCTGCCCACCGGGAAGATCAAGGTGAGCCTGCGCACCAAGGACACGGACGGCCGAGGGCTCGACGTAAGTCGGGTGGCCCGGGTCTTCGGCGGCGGGGGCCACCGCCAGGCGGCGGGGTGTCTCGTGCCCGGTCGGCTGGAAGACGTGGAGGCCGCCGTGCTCGCCGAGGTCCGCCGGGCCCTCGAAGACGCCCACCGCCACACCCTATGATGAGCCGCGCGGACGGTCGATCGGCGGTCGTCACCCTCGGGACGTTCGACGGCGTCCATCGCGGGCACCAAGCCCTCCTCAAGCGCGCCCGGGAGCGGGCCCGCGCGCGCGGCATCGAGAGCGCAGCCCTCACCTTCCGCAAGCCTCCCCGAAATTATTTGGGAACGCCGAAGCCCCTGCTCCTCCCCCCCGAAAAGAAGCTGGAGCTTTTGGGACGGTTCGTGGAGCGCGTCGTGGTGCTCGACTTCCCCCGGGTACGGGAGTGGAGCCCGCGGGAGTTCGTGGAGGCCGTGCTCGTGCGCGATCTCCACGCCCAAGTCGTCGTGGTGGGCGAGAACTTCCGCTTCGGGCGGGACCGCCGAGGGGACGAATCCACCCTCAGGACGCTGGGGAAAGAGCTGGGGTTTGAGGTAGAGGTCGTCGAGTCCGTGAGGGTAGACGGGGAAGTCGTGAGCAGCACGGCGATCCGGAGGGCGATCCGCGCGGGGGAGGTCGAGCGGGCCGCCCGTCTCCTGGGGAGACCGCCGCAGCTGTGGGGCCGCGTGGTGCCGGGAAGCGGCCAGGGGAGGAGACTGGGGTTCCCCACCGCGAACCTCTCCGTGGATCCGGAGATGCTGGTGCCCGCCGAGGGGATCTACGCGGCCTGGGCGCTCTTTCGGGGCGAAAAGCGTCCGGGAGCCCTCTACATCGGACGGCGACCCACGCTGGGGGAGGGCGAAGCGCTCTCCGTGGAAGTCTACATCGTAGGGCTTCCCGAGGAGACCTCGCTCTACGGCGTAGAGCTGGAGGTACAGCTGCTGGCCCGAATCCGGGAGGACCGACGCTTCGACTCCTTGGAAGCCCTCAAGGCCCAGATCGCGCGCGACGTAGCGCGGACCCGGGAGTTCTTCGCGAAGCGATACGGTCTGGAAGCCTCGGAGAGAGACGGGCAACTGACGCAAACCGACCCAGCCTACGGCTGAGGGATCCCCAGCCGCTTATATAAGCGATGCGAGGCTAATCCAGCCCCAGCGCCCGGGCGATGCGGCGCTTGTCGAAGCCGATGATGACCTCTCCGTCGATCTCGATGACGGGCACGCCCGTCTGGCCCGTCTTCTCGATCAACTCCTGCGCCTTCTGAACGTCTTGAGAGACGTCGATCTCCTCGTAGTCCACCCCGTGCTCCTCGAAGAAGGCCTTGGCCGACTTGCAATAGGTGCACGTAGGCGTCGTGTAGAGAATCACCTGTGGCATCTCTTCCTCCTCGTCGGGTGTTGGTGTCCTCGGGAGGTGCACTATAGCGGGCTGCAAACTCCGCGTCAAGCAGCCCTCTCCCCCTCCCTCTCATTCTCACGGTTTGACGGGTCCGCTCCCCGGGGCTATAATTTTGGCATGACAAAATTTAAACTTCGGTAGATAAAAATGCAGACCCAGACGATCGAGGACTACCTCAAGGCGATCTACGAGCTGGGGCGCGAGGACCCCGGCGAAAAACTCACGACCACGGCGCTGGCGGAGCGGCTGGGGGTTTCGCCCGCTACGGTGACGGGGACCCTCAAGAAGCTCGCCCGCCTCCGGCTGGTGGTGCACAAGCCCTATCGGGGGGTGGAGCTTACGGACGCGGGGCGCAAGATCGCCCTGGAGGTGATCCGCCACCACCGCCTCATCGAGCTGTACCTGCAGCAGGCGCTGGGGGTGCCCTGGGACCGCGTGCACGAGGAGGCGGAGAAGTGGGAGCACGTCCTCTCCGAGGAGCTGGAGGACCGCATCGACGCGCTCTTGGGCCACCCCACCCAGGACCCCCACGGCGCACCCATCCCGGCCCGCGACGGGACGATCGCTCAACCCGAGTGCGTGCGCCTCTCCGAGCTTGCCCCCGGGCAGACGGCGGTCATCGCCGAGGTGAGCGACCACGACCCCGAGCTCTTGCGCTACCTGGGCGAGCGGGGGCTCTATCCCAACGTGTCCATAGAGCTGATCGCCAAGGAGCCCTTCGGCGGGCCGCTCACGGTGCGGGTCGGTCGCCAAGGACGGGAGTGGGCCCTCGGGCCGGAAGCGGCGCGCCACGTCTTCGTGACCGAGGTAGTCCAGGAAGGAGGGCCATCGCATGAAGCGGAAAAAGAATGAATCGCAACCGCAGGAGGGACGGCTCACACGACGGAGGTTCCTCGCCGGAGTTCTAGGTCTGGCCGGTTTCGCGGCGGGAGCCGGAATGGGACGGCGGGGAGGATCGGTCCCCTCAACCCCGTCCGCAGCGAGCGCTCCGGGCTCGGCCTCGCTCATCGTTGGAGAGGATTCGCCGCTTAACCGCGCTCATCTCGGACTGGGGTCCGTCGGTCAGGTCGATCCCGCAGCCAACGGAGGCTTCGACCCCCACGCCTTTTTGAGGCACTTCGATTACGGCAAGGTCAGCCGCCTGCCCGATGGCCGCACGCTGCGGGAGTTTCGGATCGTATGCTTCCCCCGGGAGATCGAGGTGGCCCCCGGCATAAAATATCCCGCTTGGACCTTCAACGGCCAGGTCCCGGGGCCGACCCTTAGGGCCACCGAGGGGGATCGCGTCCGGGTCGAGTTCGTCAACGCTGACGTCTACCCCCACACGATCCACTTCCACGCCATCCACCCCGCCGAGATGGATGGGGTCTTTCCGATCGTCGGCCCCGGCGAGCGGTTCGTCTACGAGTTCGACGCCGAGCCCTTCGGCCTCCACCTCTACCACTGCCACGTGATGCCCCTCCGCAAGCACATCGAGAAGGGGCTCTACGGCACCTTTATTATCGACCCCAAGGGGGGCCGCCCGCCCGCCGACGAGCTGGTCATGGTCATGAACGCCTTCGACACCGACTTCGACGGCGAGGAGAACGAGGTCTACGCCGTCAACACCGTCGCCTTCGCGTACCAAGAGCGACCCATCCGTATCCAGAAGGGGGAGCTCGTGCGGGTCTATCTCGTGAACATCACCGAGATCGACCCCATCAACTCCTTCCACCTCCACGGCGAGTTCTTCTACGTCTATCGCACGGGCACGCGGCTGGAGCCCGACGAGTACACCGACACGATCATGATGTGTCAGGGGGAGCGGCACATCTTGGAGTTCCGCTTCCGCTACCCCGGGCTCTACATGTTCCACGCCCACCAGAGCGAGTTCGCCGAGCTGGGCTGGACGGGCTTCTTCGAGGTGGTCGACTGAATGCGCCCCATGAGCCCTCAAGAGCGGCTGAAGTTCGCGGTCTGGGGCCTGCTGCCGTTGGTGCTGCTGGGCGGGGTGATCTGGGCCTTCTTCGCCTTCGACCCGACCGCCCCGCTGCGGGCGGGCTTCCCGCCGGTGGAGGAGCTGACCATCGAGCGGATCGAGCTGCCCCGCCCCGGCGAGGTGATCGTCTATGTCGTCAACGGCGGTCCGGAGCCCGTGACGATCGCCCAGGTGCTCGTCAACGAGGCGTACTGGCGACACACCGTCGAGCCCGACCGCACCGTCCCTCGCTTGGGTCGGGCCCGGGTCGTGATCCCGTACCCCTGGGTGGAGGGCGAGCCTTTGGACATTACGCTGCTCAGCTCCATCGGACTGCGCTTCGAGGGCCGGGTGGAGGTGGCCGTGCAGAGCCCGCGGCCCAATTGGCGCTACTTTGCGATCTTCTCGCTGTTGGGGGCGTACGTGGGCTTGATCCCCGTCTTTTTGGGGCTGGGGTGGTTCCCCTTCCTGAAGCGCCTGGGGCGCGCTTGGATGGGCTTCCTGTTGAGCCTGACGGCGGGGTTGTTGCTCTTCTTGGGGGTAGATGCGTTGGAGGAGGCGCTGGAGATCATCGAGCGGCTCCCGAGCGCCTTCCAGGGCGGGCCCCTGCTGGCCTTGGCCGTCCTGCTGAGCTTTTTGGGGGTGGCCGCGGTGCAGGAGGTAGGGCTGGTCCGGCGCTCTGAGGCCGCCCGCCTCCTGGGGCTCTCGTACTTCATCGCTCTCGGGGTGGGGCTGCACAACCTGGGCGAGGGGCTGGCGATCGGGGCGGCCTACGCTTTAGGGGAGGTGGCCTTGGGGACCCTGCTCGTCTTGGGGTTTACCCTCCACAACACCACCGAGGGGATCGCGATCGTCGCCCCTCTGCTGCGCTTGGGGCTCC
>Ga0256839_1003160_pt1 | contig 17302 bp, 22 predicted proteins | sample 354166metaG_FD_185968 | JGI IMG/M metagenome (GOLD analysis project Ga0256839, IMG submission 185968) | Hydrothermal vent microbial communities from Mid Atlantic Ridge, Atlantic Ocean - 354-166 | ecosystem: Environmental > Aquatic > Marine > Hydrothermal vents | place: Atlantic Ocean: Mid... | reverse complement strand
GAATAACTAGCGAAACGCATAATTCATTACGACCTTGATTTAACCGTTTATTCTTTTAAGTTTTATACTGGACTCAGCTATAACAGTTTTATATTTTGGGTGGCATCTCTTCAAGTATAAAATTAATCAGGGCGCGGGTTTTTGTTGGCATAAACTCTTTTTCAGGGTAGACAATGTACATGGGTAAGCCCCCAATCGGTTGATAATTCGGTAAGATTTGTACCAGCTTTCCTTGCTCAATAGTGTTATTTAGAAGGTCTTTAATCTATTAGTAATACACCGGTATGTTTAATGGCAGCAGTTACTAATGCACTTGGATCGTTGATGGATAACGGCCCCGAGACGATCACGCTTTCCTCTCCTTTATCGCTGGAAAATGTCCATGTGTTCATCGTCCATTTTAAATTTTGATAAAACAAGCAGCGGTGGTGTACTAAATCGCTCGGTTTTTTTAGTGGGGGAGCGTTCTTTAAATATTCTGGGCTGGCGCAAAGTACCCAAGATAAGTCACCTAATTTTCGTGCAATGAGTGATGAGTCCGGTAAGTGTCCAACACGAATAGAGATGTCAATATTTTCAGCAACCATGTCGACAAAACGATCCTCTAGTTGCAAGTTTATTCTTAAATTGGGGTGCAGCGCTAAAAACTGGGTAATTAAAGGCAGTAGGTGAGTACGCCCTTGAGCGCTCGCACAAGAGACTTTTATCTCACCTTCCATGTCAGCTTGATGATCTTCACTGATGTGTTCTATCGCTTGTAGGGCCAGCTCAACTTTATGTGCCTCTTTGAGTACTTGTAAACCCACTTCTGTGAGTACAATTTTTCGTGTGGTTCGATTAAATAACCGAGAACCAATTTTTTGCTCCAGTGCGGCTAATTGTTTACTCACCGATGACCGGCTCATATTAAGCATTTGGGCTGCAGCTGAAAGACTACCGAGTCTATTTATTTGAGAAAAAAGAACCAATCCCTTCATATTTGCGTTTTCAAGTGCCATTATCTACTTTACTGTTTCTAAATTGGAAACAATTTAATTCAATAAACAGATCTAATCAAGGCGTAAATTTAAGCGTACCATGAATTTTCTTCAACCAATCAAATGAGAAATTAGCATGTACAAATTAATGAAAGCAGTACAAATCAACGACTTTGGTGATCGAAGCATTTTGACATTGAATGATGACGTTACAATTCCTACACCTGCAACCAGCGAGGTTTTAATCAAAGTGAAGTCTGCAGCAGTAAACCCTGTGGACTGGAAAGTTCGTGAAGGTTACTTACAGGGAATGTTAAACCATGAGCTGCCCTTAACCTTGGGGTGGGATGTCTCTGGGGAGATTGTCGAAGTAGGTGATAACGTAACGGATTTAAAAATTGGCGATGCTGTTTATAGCCGACCGGATATTGCAAAAAACGGTAGCTATGCAGAATACATCATGGTTGTAAGTGATGAGGTTGCAATTAAACCCAAATCACTCTCATGGCAAGAGGCAGCAGGAGTGCCTTTAGCGGCACTGACTGCGTGGCAAGTGTTGTATGAAATAGCAAATTTAAAAGCCGATGATCGAGTATTAATTCATGCAGGTTCGGGTGCTGTTGGGCAATTCGCAATTCAGCTAGCTAAATTACGTGGGGCTTATGTATATACGACAACCTCATCAAAGAATACTAACTTGGTATTAGGTCTTGGTGCTGATGAGGCTATTGATTACCATAAAGAGGACTTTTCTGAACTGAAAGATATTGATGTTGTTTTCGATACAATTGGTGGAGATACGCTAGCAAACAGTTGGAAAACACTAAAGAAAGAAGGTTGTTTGGTATCTATTATTGAGGAGCCCAATGAAACAACCGCTGCGGAATACGGCGTTTCTGCCTACTTCTGTTTTGTACAACCCAGTCGCGAACAGCTTGATAAGCTAACCGAGCTTGCTGATGCAGGTCAGCTAACAGTGAGTATAGACAGTGAGTTTGAACTGAATGACGTTGCTAAAGCACATGAGCGCAGCGAGTCTGGTCGCGCACAGGGGAAGATTATTATTAATGTGTCAGAGTAGTATTGTTGATAACACAGTTGGGCCTCCTAACATCAGTTGCACCGCTATTTTCTTGTATTCATAACAACTTTTGAACGACTTGTTCTTAAAAATATTGTAAAATCTACTCATTATTCTGTCGAGTTTCAGTCAGTATCACATTATTGAGACTTTGCATGAATCGAGTGACGAGTAAAAATGGCTGAGATCTCACCGCTTTTCGTTGAAAAACTTGCTAATAACCCATTATTAGCTTCATTTTCCGCCTCAATCAGTGATATTTTAGCCGATTTAGCGAGCTTACCACTTGCTTTTAAGGAGAACCTGATTAAGCCGATTATAATTTAGCGCAGAAAAAACTGTTGCTATTTTTCAGGAAGTGAGTCGTAATAATTATTTTGCATTTGCATTTGCATTTGCATTTGCATTTGCATTTAATGCTTTTAAGTCATTTGCAAGCAAAGCACTAAATATTGCACTGATCTTCGTGGAAAATATAGGCAGTTTTAGCCAGCTGAAAATAATTGGACTTGATCAGGATCTCCTTAAGTGGATAACTCGATTATTAGAGCTTCAGCCGTTTCTTTCGCCATCGACTCATGCAAAAGCCTCAAAGTATTTACGAAGTTTTATATGTTTTCACAAAAAATTGATGTAGAAAAAAAATGGGATGCAGACTTTGTTTCTTTGTCTCCCATTTTTGAACCACTTCATTATTGGGCTAAAGGCTTTAGTGATTTTAAAAATGAGTGGCCCCAACTTGAAGACTATCAGTCGATTTTAAATAGCTTACCTCGGCCAATTAAAACGTTAGCAGGAAAAACGCTAAAGGTTGTTGCGCAGGACGGTAAACCGGGTCATTTTAATGAGCATTATGCGCCGCGTGTTTACTTTACAGGCGAGATTCAGACGCGCACTGAAAACTGGCATGATTTTTTTCAGTTTTTAACGTGGTTTATGTTTCCAAAAACGAAAGCGGTTATTAATTCTATTCATGTTCCTTCTGCTCAGGCGCGCATCGAAAATAATATAGAGCTGGGTCGCCGTTCTCCGATTGAAAATATGTTATCCCTTTTTGATGAGGGGGGCGCTGTTATATTAAGCAGTGATAAATCGTTGTTACAATTAATTCGAGACTTCAAATGGAAAGAATTGTTTTGGCAGCGTAGGGGTGAATTGCAAGAAAAGTTAAAGCTCGTGACGTTTGGGCATGCTTTATATGAGAAAGGTTTATCGCCTTACATTGGTATGACGGCAAATTGCATTTTACTTCATGTTGATGAGGCATTACTACAGCAAAGTAAACAACAGCAACTTGACTATATTGATACTGAACTAGCGCAGCTTTTCGTCAGTGGTGAACAGTATAAGAAACCGAAAGATTTATCGCCTTTTCCATTATTGGGCTTGCCCGGCTGGAATGAGGGTAATAAGATCGAATCTTTTTATGATAATGAACGCTATTTTCGTCCGGGTAGGAAAGTTATTTAATAATGTGAGACCTTTGCAAGAATCAGATGACGAGTAAAAATGACTAAAATTTCACTGCTCTTCGTTGAAAAAATTGCTAATAACCAGTTATTAACTTCGTTTTCCATCTCAATCAGTTAAAATTATAGCCCATTTTTCTTTCGCCACTGACTTATTGAGCCTCGCTCCTAACGTCAGCCCAGACCTGCCAGGCTAGTCTTTTTTATCAATGGTTATTTCAATAGATTTACTACTGCCAGCAAACCATTTTTGAACATATAGAGACCCTACAATGGGAGCCGTTCCTTCTTCAGGAACTTCTTTATAACGAATACTGTTTTTTGTTTCTTTTTCATATTTAAACGTTACTATTTTCTTTGACATAGGATTATTCCGATAGATTATGTTTTTATTCAGAGAGAGGTAGGTTGGTCTAAAGCATGAAGCCCTACGGAGTTGATTAAAATGAGCAGTCCGGGCTTTGAAACTACCTCCCTTCTTTAAAATTACCCCAAGGGTCTTTAGCAGGAACAGGTTTACTCTCAGTCGAATCATCACGAGACTTATAATGCTCAGAGTTCCCAGTATTAGTATTACGTCGCTCGTTATATTGCCTGCTAGACCCTTTGTGTTTACTTGCGTGGTTGTTTCGACTACTAATATTCTTAGCACGTTTTTTTTGCAATCGCTCCCCATCTTCAATACTTAAAAGCGCTGGGTCACTCGGCTTGTGGCACTCTGGTACGATGCGTTCTCTTGGCGCTAATTTAAACTGTGTAGAAGATACAGCGGGTAAATTTTTATATTGGTACAAATAAAACAGTTCGACCTTTTCACGCGCCCAGTCTGTCTTTTTTAGAAACTTTTCACTGGCAGCAAGGCTGGGGTTTACTCTAAAGCAGTTAATGTTCAAATACGCATAAAGAATATCAAAGCCATAGTGGCTGACCAGCTCTTGCAAGACTGCTTTTAACCCTACGCCGTGGAGTGGGTTGTTTAAATAAAGGTTTTCTTGGTTTTGTTTTTCTTCATGATAAACTTCTTCACTCATCGAATGTATACCTTGTTTGTTAACTCTCAAAATCAGTCAGTGTTTTTATAAGTTAGATAAGATAGAAACCAAAGAGTTGATCTTATGGATAACTCTTGTTTTGTTGACTTTGAAAGAGCATTACTTTGAGACCTCGGCACGAGTCGATGATGAAAGAAACGGCTGAAGCTCTAATGATCGAGTTATTCACTTAAAAAAACAAGTGGTAAGCTTGCTAAAATCGGATGAGATTTCACTGCTTTTCGTTGAAACTACAGTCATTATTGCTCGGCATCCGAGTCATGCAAAGTCTCACTTTATTTAAACGCCATTTTAAACGCCATACCTAAAATATCATCAACCATCGAACCATCATTATCAGCATCAAATATTTTAGTTAAGAACCCTGTTGATTGCTGGCGAGATGGAGCGCTGCTTCCACCCATCATTTTCTTGCCTAACGCTCCCATCACCATGGTTGCAACAATCGGTAACATTTTCTTGAGTAGTGAATCGCTTAGGCCAGTCTCTTTTGAAGCACGTTTAGTAACATGACGGCTGACGTCTTTATTGCCAAAAATATGGCCTAAAATATCGTTACCATCATTACGGGTATTTTCTTCACCATACAGTGATGGGTTTTCAATGTAGCGGGAATGCTTGCCTGTATTAAGTGCATCAAACAACCCGCCCATGCCTTTCTCTGACTGGGTTTGTGCGCCTAAGCCACGTGAGAGTGACTTTGCCAGTGATGAGATCGCATCCTTTGCTTGCGAGTCATTTACGCTAAATTGATTGGCGAATGTTGAAATAGTATTTGAATTACTTTTATCAAAAAGAAGATCGGTTATGTTCAAGGTATACTCCGGAAAGGTTAAAGTTTGTAATCAATAATTAATGGTGCATGGTCAGAAAACTTCTCATCTTTATAGATTTCAGTTTTCTCTACCGTTCCTTTTAAACTGGGGGATAAAATATGATAGTCAATCCGCCAGCCGGTATTATTTGCATAGGCTTGGCCTCTGTTTGACCACCAGGTATAAGAATGTTCTGGTTGATCCAGCTCTCGAAAGGCATCGACAAATTTGTAATCATCAAATAACACATCCAGCCATGCGCGCTCTTCGGGTAAAAAACCTGAGTTTTTCTTATTGCCTTTCCAATTTTTAATATCCTCATTTTTGTGTGCGATATTCCAATCGCCACAAATAATATAATCACGCCCAGAATCAAGCATTTGCTGGATCAGGAAGTTACTTTTGGGTTTGGCAAACTCATCATTGGTTTTGCCTAACAGGTTTGCTATTTCTACACTTCGCATGGTTTCATGCTGGGTTGTTTTTTCTAAGGGCATAAAATAATCCATACAGCGATACTTGGTTTGCTGGCGCTCTTCTTTGGCAGAACCTGATGGCATATAGAGTGAAATCACACTCAGATTGCCAAAACGTGCTTCAATATAGCGACCTTCATAATCAAACTCTTCATTTGCCATACCGACAATAACTTCATCAGGTTCATTTTTACAATAGAGTGCTACTCCGCTGTAACCTTTTTTAACCGCATCGTGATAATAGCTATAGCCTGGGTGAAACATCGGGTCTTCTAATTGATGCACCTGTGCTTTGGTTTCTTGGATGCAAACTACATCAGCATCTTGCTTTTCTAGCCAATTAAAAAAACCTTTCTTAGCCGCAGAGCGAATGCCGTTTGTATTTGCTGTAATAATTTTCATTGATAATAACTCTCATCATTGTTCATGCAAGTTTACAAGGTTTCTATAATTTAGTCGTCTTTGGGTTTAAGATAAGTGTTAATTATTGAAAAGGATTTCATTATGGCTCGTACCCCATCAACAATGCTCGCGCTTGGCACTGCTGCTCCAGACTTTACTTTATTAAATCCAGCCACTAATCAGCAGGTATCACTTTCAGACTTTAAAGGTAAACCAGTTTTAGTGGCTTTTATTTGTAATCATTGCCCATACGTGGTTTTAATCAAAAAAGAATTTGCCCAGTTTGCGAAAGACTATCAGGCAAAGGGTTTAGAGGTGATTGCTATTAATGCCAATGATGTGGTGAATTACCCGGATGACAGCCCTGAAAAAATGGCGGAGGATGTAAAAACCTTTGCTTACAGTTTCCCTTATTTGTATGACGAAACACAACAAACGGCTTTAGCGTATCAGGCGGCCTGTACACCAGATTTTTTTATGTTTGATGCTGAGCATAAGCTCTATTATCGTGGGCAATTTGATGATGCACGACCTAAGCAAGAGGCTCTGGTCACGGGTAAAGATATGATTGAAGCAGCAGAAGCGCTACTTGCTGGTAAGCTTGCTCCTGAGAATCAAAAAGCATCGCTTGGTTGTAACATTAAGTGGAAGGAAGGCAATGAACCTGTTTATTCGTAAAATTTATTAAAGTTAGGTCATAAAAAAACCAGCATGAAGCTGGTTTTTTTATGACTACTGTTTACTGACTATATATAAAGACAAATATCTGAATCACCAGCAAACTCAAAGAATGTAGCAGCACCAACATAGTCGATACCATCAATGAAGTCTTGTTCAGCGTTAAAGCCGAATAGTTCAACTGTCATCTGACAAGCAAGGAATCTAACTTCAGCTTCTTGACAAAGCTCGCGTAATTCAGCAATGGTAGCAACACCGTTGTTAGCCACTGTCTTTTTCATTAATGTGGTTGCGATAGCTTCATAACCGGGCAGGTTAGATTGGATAATGTTTGGAATATTCCAGTTTACTTCTCTTAACCAACTTGGGCCGAAAGGCATTTTCATTGGCATGCCAGGGTTACCTAGTGGACTAACTTGTAGCGTTTCTACATCTTTCTTTAAAAGGTTTAAGCCGTAGAATGTACAAAAAACTTCTACATCATAACCCAGTGCAGCAGCGGTCGATGCAAGAATGAAAGGGGGGTAAGCCCAGTCTAAAGTTCCTTTAGTGGCGATAATTGCAAGTTTCTTCTGTTCCATTGTACTAACCTCTCAAAATTCAAATCATCATTCCTCAGGGAGAAATAACTACTCAATAGGGTTTCCCTAGCGGGAAAAACTACCCCGACTATAACAGGAAACCTTAATATACTGAAGCGTTAGTTAATGGGAATATTATTATTAGCTTAAGTAGCTTTTTGTTCACTGTCGGGATAGCTTAATTTAATTTGAAAAATGAGCGAGCAATATATCAATAAATTACTGCATTCTTTGCGGTAAATATTTAATGCTTGTGGAAATCAGCAGCACCCTGAGTGCTTTTATCTGTTCAATTTTAGTTTATGTTTCTATCAGGAATTTAGGGTAATATCGTAAGTCATAATAATCGAGAAGATATCAATGACTCACCCGATACTTGAAGACCTCAATTGGCGTAAAACATCCAAGCAGCAAGATAAAACCAAACGTATTCCTGAAGAAGATTTAGCGGTATTTTTTGAGTCTTTGCGGTTATCAGCATCGTCCATTAATTCGCAGCCGTGGCGATTTGTGGTGATTGAAAGTGATGAGGCGCGGATGCGTTTTAGCCAAACCTTTACGCATAAATTTCAGTTTAATCAAAAGTATGCTTTTGATGCTTCGCAGATTATTTTATTTGCCTATAATCCACGCTACAACCGCGACAATTACGCCGAAGTAGTGGACAAAATGATTGAAGATGGGCGCATTAAAGCAGAAGATCGCGAAGGAGCCTTTGGCGGCTTTATGTTTGCTGAGCTAAATACCGATGGTAAGGGTGATACGAGCTGCTGGACTAAAGCGCAACTTTATCTCGCTTTTGGTAATGCGCTACATGCACTGGCACGTCTAAAAATTGCAGCGACCCCAATGGAGGGCATAGATATTGATTTGGTCAACACGGCATTTGCAAAAGAGTTGGGTGGCTACCAATGTGATGTTGCATTGGCGATTGGTTATAGTGATGAAGAACAAGACTTTAATGCCAAGTTACCTAAATCACGTCGCAGCATGGAAAGTATTTTGGTGCGGATTTAGATTTTTCTAGTGGATATACAAAATCGGCTTAACAACACCTTGCAGAGTCACAGCAACTTTCATGTGAGCGGTCGGCTGCTTTGCATTGGGTGGGGATATTACCTAGGTGAACGATAAGTTTATTTTTAAGAACGTCGATATTAGTAAGTGAATAGATTGAAGCCGTTTCATTCATATCTTTTTGGTATTCAAATTTTATTTCACTGCTGTAATCGAGCGCTTGAATTTGATTTACTTTACTAATAATAGACAATGCTTTGTCAGCTTTCATTGCGCTCCTGTTTTTTTCGATGGTCTCGGTATTCCAAAGTTGTATGATGGTTTCTCGCCACTGGTCTTTTTTGCCACCACAATCTACTGTTTTAAAATTAACATCTTTAATTTCGGTAATATGATAATCCGCGGGGATAATGACCCCATTTAGACTAAAAATTAATGCTTTATCGTGTTGTAAACTATCTGTAAATTGATTGAGTTTCATTGTTTATTCCTGAGTTTGTTAAAGGTCTTCAAGAGTGGTGACGTGGAAGAGGTAATAAAAGATGCAAAAGTGCATCATTTTTCAAAATCTATCGTCTTAATAAAATAATGAGAGACCTTTGCACGACTCGGGTGATGAGTCTTACTCGATAATAGTCCTTGCGGATGGACTTATATAATTCATTTGAAATAAGCTGAGGCTTAATACAACGATGCAAGAATTTGAAGACATTTGGAAAAACTACCATCGTAAGCTTTATAGTTTTGTGAATAAACGCGTGAGTGACCCTTCAATAGCGGAAGATTTAGTACAAGATATTTTATTCAAAGTTAATACAAAAATTGAAACCTTACAAAGCACTAAAAAGCTTCAAGGGTGGATTTTTCAAATAGCGCGAAATACGATTATTGATTACTATCGCCGCAACAAAAATTTAGAGAGCGAGTTGATTGACGATTTAATTGCGCCTGAGACCGATCAAATTAGCCAAGCGAGGCAAGAGGTCAGTATTTGCTTAACTTTATTGATTCGGCACCTTCCAGATAAGTACTGTGAGGCAATGACTTTGTCAGAAATAGAAGGACTCACTCAAAAAGAAATCGCTGTTCGTCAAAATATTAGTTTATCGGGTGCAAAATCAAGAGTGCAAAGAGGTAGAAAATTACTTAAACAGATGCTTGTAGAATGCTGTGAGTTTGAATTAGATCATCAGCAAAGAATGATTGATTATCAGCCAAGAGGGGATTGCAGCTGCTAGCTAAAATATTAGAGACCTTTTTACTCGTCATCCGACTCGTGCAAATGGCTGAAATTCTACTGCTTTTCGTTGAAAATTTTGCTAATAACGTGTTATTAGCTTCATTTTTAGCCTCAATCAGTGAAATTTCATCCGGTTTTTCTTTCGCCACCGACTCATGCAAAGGCCTCATTAATATAAAAATAAGTTATACTAAGACTTTCAACTAGAGTATGAGGGTTAAATAATTCCCTATGTTAAATAAAGTAATTATTTCAATCTTCTTTGGCCTTTTTCCAATAGTTGCATTCTCTACATTATATGAAGATGCGGAAGATGGCGATACACAGGGTAATGTTCCACCTAACGTTAGAGGGTGGTTTGTTTATGATGCTACCCCAGCAGGTGCTCAAATTCTCAATGTGTATGATGCAATAAAACAAAGTCGTGTGATTCAATTTGCAGGCTCAAATGATAGTAACAATGGCTATATGCTAGGAGACTGGTTTCCAACATCAGTAGGAAGCTGGGACAATACCTCTGAATTCAATGTGCATTGGTGTATGCGTTATTCGAATGACTTCGTTGTTTATATGCGTGTGTATACAAGTAATTTTATTCAGTTTACTTACGATGGGGTTAACTATAATACTAATCAGCGCTACCTCTATTACAGGCCGGGTACAGGTTCTTCTTGGAATGCTCATAAGTCTTATATATTTCATGGCTTAGACGGAAATACAAGAAACGGTCAATGGCATTCAATAAATCGAGACCTCCAGGCAGATTTACATGAGTTCGAGCCAAATAATACAATAACGTCAGTGGTTGCTTTTCTAATTCGGGGTAATGGTAAGGTGGATGATATTATTCTTTCACAGCAGCCACAAAAACCGAAGATTAACTTACAAAAAACACTATTGACGGTTTATGACCCAGTGAACGGGCTGGTAAATCCCAAGGCAATACCGGGCTCAATTAAGGAATATACCTTAAAGGCCAAAAACCTCGGGTTTCAATCTGTGGATAGTAATACGACCATGTTACAAGATAATATTCCAGCTAATATGAAAACCTGTGTAGCCGATACTGGGCAGTGCAAAAAGCCTTATTTGGTCAGTGCTACAAATACCAGTGGCATGAATATTGGGTCAGTCATTTATACGGTTAATGGTGTAGATGTTGAAAACCCACCTGCGGATGCGGATGGCTTTAATACGCAAGTTTCAAAAATAAAGTTTGCCATGACAGGGGAGTTTCCTGATATGTGTAGTGGCTCGCCTAGTTTTGAAATTAAATTTAGGCTTGGACTTAAATAAAGGACGTTCTGATTAAGTCCCATAGTTTCTGGCAACGCCAAATTTCCAGTATCAACCCATGTGAGCTTTTAATGAGCGCCTGTGGCATGGTGCAACAAGCCTTTAAAGTGAACATAACGCAGAGACTGGGGAATTTGGCTAAGCCGCGTTAGCTAATAATAGGCTTACAGAATTTCATGGGAATTGAACAGGGCTTCCTAAAGTTAATCCTTTATATTTTGCCAATTTTCTCGGTTATGCCCCATTCATTAAATAATTCAACCAACGGTCGTGTTAGCGGGTATCTATTGGCAACTTCCATTATGTAATGAAGCGTCAGCGGCAAATCATCTAAATAATTTGTTTTACCATCTCGATGGTTAAGGCGGGCAAATATCCCCAGTACTTTTATATGGCGTTGTAAGCCCATGTAGTCAAACCATTGGATAAAAGTGGCATCGGGTACGCTTTGCATAAGCCCCGCTTGTTCGGCTTGTTGTTTAAAACCTAGAACCCAAGGTGCAATAGTTTCATTGGGCCATTGGATATAACAGTCACGCAGCAGTGATGCCAAATCGTAGGTAATTGGTCCTAGTACCGCATCTTGATAATCAATGATGCCGATATTACCTGCTGAGTTATTTTTCAATACCATAAGGTTACGAGAATGATAATCACGATGCACAAAAACTTGGGGCTGCTGCAAAACCGCCGTACTAATCACATTAAAGATACGTTGAATGGTTTTTAGCTGCTCGGCATTTGGCGTGATACCGAGATGCTTTTGTAAAAACCATTCGGGCATGAACTGCATTTCGGTTTGCAGTAAAGCATCGTCGTATTCGGGCAAGTCTTTTGTGCTTGCTTGTTGAATACTGATGAGGCTTTGCAGTGCCTCGGCGTAGAGTTTATCTGCGGTGCTAGTAGTAAGTTGGTCTAAATAGGGCGTGCTACCAAAATCTTCCAGCAGTAAAAACCCCTGCTCTAAGTCTTGACGAATAATCTCTGGCGCATGTACCCCCGCATCACGTAACCGCTGGGTAATATCAATAAAAGGGGTGCAGTCTTCATGCTCTGGCGGTGCATCCATCGCAATGGTTGTTTTACCGGCATCACTTACGCGAAAATAGCGCCGAAAGCTAGCATCAGCAGAGGCAACTTCAATGCTGGCATTGGGTGATTCTTGATGAATCCAGTGGGTGAGTTGGTCGAGTCGTTTATCTTGATTCGTCATTATTTATTATTAGGGATTGAGTAGCAGAGATTAAGAGGATGTGAGGACGTGCCAGCAAGCCACCAAAGAAGAGTGGTTTGCTGTAAAAAGGCTTATTTTTTTATGAGCTTTTTAAACCTAATGCTTTAAAGATTGATGCCGCAGGGCAAAAGCCAGTAAAGGAAGATTGTAATAAGTTAAAGCCAATAAAAGCGGTAAACCAAACAAAGTTAGGGTGTACGTAGTGAGTGAGTAAAAGGCTTACAAAAATCATTACGCCTGCAAAGGCTGTTACTGCATTTCCAACGGTCATGGTGTTTCTCCTGTCTAAAATTAACGAGTTTTAATATCAACATAATCACGCGGTAACGCGCCATCATAAAGCTGTCGAGGGCGGCCGATGCGTGATTCTGGGTCTTGTATCATTTCATTCCAATGCGAAATCCAACCAACAGTGCGTGACATTGAAAAAATCACGGTAAACATATTCAGCGGGATTCCCATCGCTAATAATATGATACCTGAATAAAAGTCGACGTTGGGGTATAAATTACGCGATACAAAATATTCATCTTCTAGCGCGATTCTTTCAAGTTCCATAGCAGTGTCAAAAAGCTCTTGATACTCATTATCCTCACCTAGGTTTTTCAGTAAGTCATGGCAGGTTTGGCGAATAATTATGGCACGCGGGTCATGGCTTTTATAAACACGATGACCAAAGCCCATAAGACGAAATTTATTGGATTTATCTTTGGCGCGGTCAATATAATATTGCGCATTTTTGTCGGATTCTACAATATCAACCAACATTCGAATCACGGATTCATTCGCGCCACCATGTGCTGGCCCCCAAAGTGAAGCAATGCCTGCGGCTACCGCTGCAAAAGGGTTTGCCTCTGAGCTGCCGGTTAATCGTACCGTCGAGGTGGAAGCATTTTGTTCATGGTCTGCATGCAGTATCATGATCAAATCAAGCGCTCTCACAAAGAAAGGATCAGGGGTGTACTCTTCTGTCGGCATACTAAACATCATATGCAAAAAGTTTTCAGCGTAGCTCAGGTTATTCTTCGGATAAGTAAACGGCAAGCCATTCGCATAACGATACGACCATGCTGCAATGGTCGGCATTTTTGCGATTAATTGATGCGCTGCAATCATACGGTGCTCAGGATTACGAATATCAATATCATCATGATAAAACGCCGATAACCCCCCGACCGTTCCGACCATAATTGCCATAGGGTGCGCATCCCGACGAAAGCCGCTGTAAAAGCGTTTCAATGCTTCGTGTAGCATGGTGTGGCAAGTAATAATCGTGGTGAATTGTTTTAGTTCTTTTTCATTTGGGAGTTCACCATCTAGCAATAAATAACACACTTCAAGAAAGGTGCTGTGCTCAGCAAGTTGCTCAATCGGGTAGCCACCGTACTGTAAAACGCCTTCTTCACCATCTAAAAAGGTAATCGAACTACGGCAACTGGCGGTTGATAAAAAACCAGGGTCATAGGTAAAGTAACCCAAATCACGATATAAACTACGCACATCAATAGTTGGCGTACCATTGCTAGGGCGTAAGATAGGTAGCTCAATTTCTTTACCAGTTGAGTTATCGATTAGGGTTACGGTTTCTTTTTTGCTATTACTCATATTGATAAAAGTCGGGGGATTTAAGATTCAATACGCTATTATACCGCAACTGGATTATTTTTTGGAAATGCTCGGATATGAAAAAGGTTTTATTGATAAGTTTGTTGCTGCTATTAAGTGCCTGCGGCAAAAACACTGAAGAAAGTTTAAATAAAAGTATGCCTTGGAAAGCAACAGTAACGGCTGATGGTTACACCAACGTATTAGGTGTTGATATAGGCAAAGATGCCTTTAAAGAAATCATGTTTAAGCTGCAGCTGCTTGCAGAACCCGCTTTGTTTGAAACAAAAGACGGCAAGTTATCGCTAGAAGCCTACTTTGGGAAAAAGCGTTTTGGTGCCTTAGAAGCTCGCTTGATTACCGAAATGGATGCAGACCAAACGGTGTTAAAACAAATGCTGGATGAAAAAGTCGGTGATCGTGAAGCCACGCCGAGCAATTTGTGGAAATACAGAATAACCGTAAAGAGTACCAAAATAGCTAATGACCTACGGGTGTGGCGTTTAATCTATCTACCCATTTCAGATTATGAAATAAAGCAAATGAAGTTTTTTGGCGAGCCAGAAGAAAAACTAAAAGTCAGCGAAACCGCCGAATATTGGTTGTACCCTGCGCGGGGCATGGCGTTGTTATATGACACAGCAGGCAAAGAAATATTTTATTTTGTCGCGCCAAAAGAATTCCAGCGTTTAAAGGATTCATTACCTAAAGAGGCCGTCATAAAAATTCAGTAAACTTAGACAGGCACATATTGGCTTTCTGTTAAGATAAAGCAATGAAAAGAAATTTTACCTTGATGTTACTGTCGCTTTTCTTGATTGCCCCGCTAGAGGCTTATGCTTCGTGGCAGTTGATTAAAGATGAGGATGCAATTCAAGTCTATTCAGGCAAGCTTCAAGGCACTCGGATTAAATCAGCAAAAGGTGAAGTCACGATTGCTGCCAGCTTGGATGAGATATTAGCGGTGCTAGAAAATATACAGCTGCTGCCACGGTGGTTGTACAAATGCAAAAGCGCAAAGACTATCAAACAGGTTGATATTGTTGAGCGATACGATTATATCTACTCTGATATGCCGTGGCCAAGTTGGGATAGGGATGTGATCGTTCGCTCAGTTTTCCAACAAAACCCAGACACCAAAGTAGTCACCGTGAGTTTTGATACTAACCCAACAATGGTGGCATTAAAGCAGCGAGTCGTAAGAGTTAAGCAAATGACAGGGCGCATGGTGCTTACCCCGCAGACTAAAAAATTGGCGAATAATCAAAGCGCAAAATCTACCAAAGTCATCTACGAAGTCAATGCCGACCCAGGTGGTAAAATTCCTAAATGGCTGGTTAATGACATGATCAGCGATTTTCCGTTTTACTCTTTAAAAAACTTACGTGCTCTAGTGATGAGTAGAAAAGTCAATGAAACTCATTAGGATTGTTGTAAAAATTATTCTACTTGCTGGGCTATCTATCTCTGGTGTAGTGTTAATGGTTATTTTCGCAAAAAAGCAGAAGGCTGATAGCCATCAAACGACTAGTCAAAAGCAAAAAGATATCCGCCAGTGGTGGCTAAGAAAAGTTGTCAAAATAGTGGGTTTGCGCCTGAATGTTGTTGGTAACGTGCCCAAGGATAATCCCGCACTGTGGGTTTCTAACCACGTATCGTGGTTGGATATTCCTGTCGTCGGCAGTGAAGGGGTTGCTTTTTTATCCAAAGCAGAGATTCGGCAGTGGCCGGTCATCGGCTGGCTAGGTGAAAAAGGTGGAACGGTTTTTATCAAACGTGGCGGCAAAGGTGCATCAGAAGTTGCCTCTAAAAAAATTGCTCAAAAAATAAACTCTAATGACAGCGTGCTAGTGTTTCCAGAGGCAACCACAACGGATGGTAAAGATTTAAAACGCTTTCACGCGCGGATTTTCGCCCCCGCCATTGATCACGGCTTGCCCATTCAGCCTATCGCAATTCGTTATCTAGATGCCGCGGGAAATTATCATCCTAAGGTTTCTTGGGGCGATGAAAGTTTTATGAGTAACCTGCTTACAATTTTGGGCGAGTCAACGATTCATGTGGAACTGACCTTTTTACCGGTAATTAATGCCGAGGGTTTTAGCGAAAGAAAACAGTTAGCTAATCAAGCCTATGAACAAATTAGGCATATTGTGAAACCAAGTCTTACAACAGAGCAAAGGTCAGCCAGTTAATGCAATACGGAGAAAAATTCAACACAGTTAGTCACTTATTGGCAACATTGCTAGCCTTGCCGGGCGTTATCTATTTAATGGTGCATGCATCACAAACAGGTGATCCTTATAAAATAGTTTCCGTAAGCATTTACGGGATAACGCTAGTCTTGTTATATATCGCCTCAACGACTTATCATTTTCACTCCGGCCCTTATAAAAAAATATTTCAAAAACTCGATCACCTTTCTATTTACTTGCTAATCGCCGGAACTTACACCCCTTACATGTTGGTGACATTAAAGGGAGTATGGGGATGGTCGATTTTAGGTGTCGTCTGGGGTTTGGCATTAATAGGAATTCTGCTTGATTTATGGCCAAAGAATAACCGAAATAGGGTGAAACCGAGTGAAGAAGATAAACGCATTCCACAACTAATCATCTATCTCATTATGGGCTGGTTAGTTGTTATTCCATTAAAACCATTATCGGAGCAGTTATCCTCTTACGGGACTACTTTATTGGCAGTCGGTGGCATTTTATATACGGTAGGTGTCATCTTTTTTATCCTAGATCACCGCGTCAAGCACGCTCATGGCATTTGGCATCTGTTTGTTATCGGCGGTAGTGTTAGTCATTTTGTTTCGATAAGCGCGTATGTGGTTTAAGTTTGATTTGAAAATGCTTATAAAAATATTAGCTGCGCTTGCTCTTTTGACGGTGTTAGCCTTTACTGTTTTTGCCTATGCAATAAGTAACGGCTTTAGGGATTATACGTCTTATTGTGCAAATTTTATCCCTCAGCTCGAGCAGTACTATAAAAATAACGGGCAATATCCAGACACTTTAAAAGCTTTTAAAACATCAACATGGGACTTTAGATACAACTACAAAGAATGCGGATTTCACCCCGATCATCAAGATAATAGTTTTATTTTTTTCTTTGGAGATGGATGGATTGATGTAGTGGGGTATGACTCTAAAACCAAGCAATGGTGGCGTGATTAAATGAACAGTACCTCTAATAATAATCCCTTTTGGGAGCAAAAAACACTCACTGAAATGAACCGTGAAGAATGGGAAAGCCTCTGCGATCACTGCGGTAAATGTTGTTTAACAAAGCTGCAAGAGGATGAGCCAGAGGAGCTTGATGAAAAAACAGAAGATGCGCATGCGGTTTATTACACCAATATCGTTTGTGATTT
>Ga0256839_1003159_pt1 | contig 17302 bp, 14 predicted proteins | sample 354166metaG_FD_185968 | JGI IMG/M metagenome (GOLD analysis project Ga0256839, IMG submission 185968) | Hydrothermal vent microbial communities from Mid Atlantic Ridge, Atlantic Ocean - 354-166 | ecosystem: Environmental > Aquatic > Marine > Hydrothermal vents | place: Atlantic Ocean: Mid... | reverse complement strand
CAAACCTCCCCGTCGATGTGGGCTCTCGGGGGAGATTAGCCTGTTATCCCCGGAGTAGCTTTTATCCGCTGATCACCGGCCCTCCCACGTGGAGCCGGTGGGTCACTAGGCCCGGCTTTCGCCCCTGTTCGGCCTGTCGGCCTCACAGTCAGGCACCCTTCTGCCCTTGCACTCTACGGCGGATTTCCGACCCGCCTGAGGGTACCTTTGGGCGCCTCCGTTACTTTTTAGGAGGCAGCCGCCCCAGCTAAACTGCCCACCTGACACGGTCCCCGCCAGGGGTTCACCTGGCTGGGTTAGAACCTCAGCCTGCCCAGGGTGGTATCTCACCGGCGGCTCCATCCCCGCCGGAGCGGGGACTTCCCAGCCTCCCACCTATCCTGCGCAGGACAGGCTAAGATTCAATGTCAGGCTGCAGTGAAGCTTCACGGGGTCTTTCCGTCCTGCCGCGGGTAGCCGGCATCTTTACCGGCATTACAATTTCGGCGGGACTCTCCTCGAGACAGTGCGGCACTCGTTGGGCCGTTCATGCAGGCCGGAACTTACCCGGCAAGGAATTTCGCTACCTTAGGACCGTCATAGTTACGGCCGGCGTTTACCCGGGCTTGGACCCCCAGCTCATCACCGGGGGCTTTAACCTTCGGGCACTGGCCAGGCTTCAGACCACATACATCCCCTTTCGGGTTTGCGTAGTCCTGTGTTTTTGGTAAACAGTCGGCACCGCCCTGTCACTGCGACCCGCAGAAGCTTCGTCCGCAAGGAACTACACTCCCACGGGCACCCCTTCTTCCGAAGGTACGGGGCTAATTTGCCGAGTTCCTTGAGGAGAGTTCCCCCGACGCCTTAGGCTCTTAACCCAGCCCACCTGTGTCGGTTTGCGGTACGGGCAGCGGTGCTTCAAAGCCAGCGCCGTTGTTTCTTGGCAGTGTGGCGTCAGGCGAGTTGCCGCATCAGCTCTCGGGGTTATGGTTCGGCGGATTTGCCTACCGAACCCCCCTACTACCTTACACCCGCATTCCATAGCGGGCCCGCCCTAGCCTCCTGCGTCACGACTCTGGCTCCACACCGCTGGCGCGGGAATGTTGACCCGCTTCCCATCGGCTACGCCTTTCGGCCTCGCCTTAGGGTCCCGGCTAACCGATGGCTGATTTCCATTGCCACCGAACCCTTGGGCTTCCGGCGGGCAGGTTTCTCACCTGCCTTGGCTCCTACTCATGCCAGGATTCTCACTTCCCTACAGTCCACCTTGCCTCACGGCAAGGCTTCAACCCGTAGGGAACGCTCCCCTACCGCCAACATCTCCCGGAGGAGATGTTGACCCGCGGCTTCGGTACCGGGCTTGAGCCCCGTTAAATTTTCGGCGCCTCCGTCCTCGACCGGTCAGCTGTTACGCACTGTTTAAAGGATGGCTGCCTCTAAGCCAACCTCCCGGCTGTCTTAGGACGGAGACTTCCTTTCCCACTTAGCCCGGATTTTGGGACCTTAGCCGGCGGTCTGGGCTGTTTCCCTCTTGTCCACTGGAGCTTATCCCCCAGGGACTCACTGCCGTCCTACCTTTCCCGGTATTCGGAGTTTGGTAGGGTTCGGTACCCCTCTCGGGGCCCTAGCCCAACCAGTGGCTCTACCCCCGGGAAGGAACGGACGACGCTGCACGTCGATGCATTTCGGGGAGAACGAGCTATCACGAGGCGCGATTGGCTTTTCACCGCTACCCTCACCTCACGGGACGGTTTTGCAGCACCGAACCCTTAGGGCCTCCAGACGGTTTTACCCGTCCTTCACCCAGGGCAAGGGTAGATCGCCTCGCTTCGCGTCTGCCCCCAGGGACTTTAAGGCGCCCTGTTCGGACTCGCTTTCGCTACGGCTTCGCCTGACGGCTTAGCCTTGCCCCTGAGGACAACTCCCTGGCTCATTCTGCAAAAGGCACGCAGTCGGGCCCAAAAGGACCCTTCCACTGGTTTGTGGATCCGGGGTTTCAGGTTCTATTTCACTCCCCTTCCGGGGTTCTTTTCACCTTTCCCTCACGGTACTATACGCTATCGGTCAGCCGGTAGTACTTAGCCTTGGAGGGTGGTCCCCCCTGATTCCCGCAACCTTTCACGTGGGCCGCGGTACTTGGGATCGCGCCCCAGGGAGATCCCACATCTTTCACCTACGGGGCTTTCACCCTCTATGGCGCCGCATTCCAGCGGACTTCGGTTAGATGGGGATTTTGTAACTCCCCGAGGAGCCGGCGGACTCCTCCGGACGCGTCCCACTACCCCTTGCAGGCTACAGCCGCCGCCATGACACCTGCAAGGTTTAGGCTATGCCCCGTTCGCTCGCCGCTACTAAGGGCGTCCCTGTTGGTTTCCTTTCCTCCCGCTACTAAAATGTTTTGCTTCGCGGGGTTCGCCTCCCGCAAGTGCGGGATGACAGGCTTGGCGCCTGCCGGGTTTCCCCATTCGGGCATCCGGGCCTCAAAGGCTCTTTGCGCCTCCACCCGGCTTATCGCAGCTTAGCACGCCCTTCATCGCCTCCGGCTGCCGAGGCATCCACCCCGGACCCTTACTAACTTGCATACCTGCTTTTGGAGAGGAAGACCTATTCAGTTGCCAAGGAGCCTATGGAGATGGCGGGACTTGAACCCGCGACCTCCTGCTTGCAAAGCAGGCGCTCTCCCAACTGAGCTACATCCCCTTACTATGCCCCAGATATGGGCCTCCCAGGACTCGAACCTGGGACCTTGCCCTTATCAGGGGCACGCTCTAACCAGCTGAGCTAGAGGCCCTGCTCTGCAAACAACTCAATAGGGGGAAGGAATCCTCTATTGATACGAACTAAACAGTTTATTTGAGAAATAGTCTCCGTTATAAAGGAGGTGATCCAGCCGCAGGTTCCCCTACGGCTACCTTGTTACGACTTCGCCCCAGTTGCCGGCCCTGTCATCGGCCCCTGCCTCCCATACGGGTTGGCTCGGGGACTTCCGACAGAACCGACTTCCGTGGCGTGACGGGCGGTGTGTGCAAGGCCCGAGAACGTATTCACGGGGACATCGCTGATACCCCGTTACTACCGATTCCGACTTCATGGAGGCGAGTTTCAGCCTCCAATCCGCACCATGACCGGGTTTGGGGATTAGCTCCCCGTTACCGGGTCGCATCCCATTGTCCCGGCCACTGTAGCGCCTGTGTGGCCCCGGGCGTGAGGGGCATACTGACCTGACGTCATCCCCACCTTCCTCCGGCTTATCGCCGGCAGTCCCCGTAGAGTGCCCCCCTTACGGGGTAGCAACTACAGGGCAGGGGTTGCGCTCGTTGCGGGACTTAACCCAACATCTCACGACACGAGCTGACGACGGCCATGCACCACCTGTGCCAGGGTCCGTTCCAAAGGAACGGAAACCCTCCGCTTTCGCAGAGGTTACCCTGGCATGTCAAGCCCGGGTAAGGTTCTTCGGTTAGCATCGAATTGAACCAGACGCTCCACCGGTTGTGCGGGCCCCCGCCAATTCCTTTGAGTTTCAGGCTTGCGCCCGTACTCCCCAGGCGGGGCGCTTAACGCGTTAGCTGCGAGCCTACCCCAGAGGGATAAGCCCTAGCGCCCATGGTTTACAGCCAGGACTACCCGGGTATCTAATCCGGTTTGCTCCCCTGGCTTTCGTCCCTGACCGTCAGAACAGCCCCAGCAGGCTGGCTTCCCCTTCGGTGTTCCTCCCGAGATCTACGCATTTCACCGCTACCCCGGGAATTCCGCCTGCCCGGGCGTGCCTCAAGTCAGGCAGTTCAGGATGCCGTTCCGCCGTTGAGCGGCGGGATTTGACATCCCGCTTACCCGACCGGCTGCGGACGCTTTACGCCCAGTAACTCCGCGCAACGCTTGGGACCTACGTATTACCGCGGCTGCTGGCACGTAGTTAGCCGTCCCTTCCTCTGGGGGTACCGTCAGGACCGTGAGGTATTAGCCCACGATCCCATCGTTCCCCCCGACAGCGGTTTACACCCCGAAGGGCTTCTTCCCGCACGCGGCATCCCAGGGTCAGGCTTGCGCCCATTGCCCACTATTCCCCACTGCTGCCCCCCGTAGGGGTGCGGGCCGTGTCTCAGTCCCGCTGTGGCCGACCACCCTCTCAGGCCGGCTACCCGTCATAGGCTTGGTAGGCCGTTACCCCACCAACTACCTGATGGGCCGCGGGCCCATCCTCAGGCGGGAGCATGGCTAATGCCAGAGGCCCCCTTTGGCCACTACACCTTTGTGGCGAGTGGCATTATGGGGTATTAGCCCCGGTTTCCCGGGGTTATCCCCCTCCTGAGGGTAGGTTACCCACGTGTTACTCACCCGTTTGCCGCTCAGCACCCACTCCCGAAGGAGTGAGCCTGCGCACGACTTGCATGTGTTAGGCGTGCCGCGAGCGTTCGCGCTGAGCCAGGATCAAACTCTTCAATAAAATCCACTCCAGTGGACCCCAATTCTTTGAGGATTCCTTCCCCCTATTCAGTTGCCAAGGAGCCGGCGGGCCCTTACGTCCCGCATCAATGTGCAGTCTAATAATATAAACTTTCCCTCTTATATTGTCAAGAAGAAAAAGAATACTACACTGAAGAATTCCAAACAACTTGACAAACAACCTAAAATAGGTTAATCCTTCTAAAACACTGATCCTTCAAGAAATCGGAGGGTGAAAATGGCTAAAGGAAGTGTTGCTTGGAAAATCATAAAGGATCACCTGATAGCAGGCAAGATGGAACCGGCAGAGGAAATAGCCATAAGAATAGATCAAACCCTAACTCAAGATGCAACTGGCACCATGGCTTATCTTGAACTGGAAGCAATGGGTGTATCACGGGTAAAAACAGAACTATCCGTAAGCTATATAGATCACAACATGCTTCAGACAGATTTTAGGAATCCAGACGATCACAAGTATTTGATGAGCGTAGCAAAGAAGTTCGGTATATGGCTCTCTAAGCCGGGAAACGGTATATGTCATCAGGTTCATGTGGAACGGTTTGCAAAACCCGGAAAAACTTTACTTGGTTCAGATTCTCATACTCCAACGAGTGGTGCTTTAGGAATGATAGCTATAGGAGCAGGGGGACTTGATGTAGCTGCCGCAATGGCTGGTGAACCTTTCTATTTAAAGATGCCTATTATAGTTGGAGTTCATCTTAAAGGAAATCTTCCGCCTTGGGTTACTGCGAAGGATATAATTCTTGAACTTTTAAGAAGACTTTCAGTTAAAGGAGGAGTAGGAAAGATTTTTGAGTATTTCGGAGAAGGAATTAAAAATCTATCAGTTCCAGAAAGAGCAACTATTACCAATATGGGTGCAGAGCTCGGAGCTACTACATCTCTATTTCCCTCAGATGAAGTGACAAGAGCCTTTCTAAAAGCACAAGGAAGGGAAAAAGATTGGGTAGAACTTATGCCTGAAAAGAATGTAGAGTACGATGAAATAATAGAGATAAATCTCTCCGAGTTAGAACCTCTTATTGCACTTCCGCATTCTCCGGATAACGTTGTTCCAGTAAGAGAAGTAGAAGGGATAAAGGTAGATCAAGTAGTAATAGGTTCTTGCACTAATTCTTCCTTTGTAGATTTAAGAAGAAGTGCAAGAATTCTGGAAAACAGAAAAATACATCCAGATGTTGTATTTGCTGTAGCTCCAGGCTCTAAGCAAATTCTTGAACTAATAACTTCTGATGGTTCTTTACTTACCTTCCTCAAAGCAGGTGCTCGTATACTGGAAAGTGCCTGCGGACCGTGTATAGGTATGGGATACGCACCTCCGAGTGGTGGTGTTACCGTAAGGAGTTTTAACAGGAATTTTGAAGGGAGATCTGGAACACCCGATGCTAAGGTTTACCTTGCTTCTCCAGAAACATGCACCGCTACAGCGGTAGCTGGTGAGATAGTAGATCCAAGAAAGTTTGCTGAAAGAAAAAAAATAACTTGGATAACAGTGGAACTACCTTCGCGTTTTCCTTACGGTGATGAAGCTTTTATAAAGCCTTTACCTTTGGAGAAAGCAAGGGAAGTGAAAATATACAGAGGGCCCAATATAAGACCCTTACCACCTTTTGATGAGCTCCCAGATAATCTGGAAGGAGAAATAGCTTTGATAGTAGGAGACAATATAACAACAGATCATATAATGCCCGCAGGAGCTAAGATTCTACCTTTAAGATCTAATATCTACGCTATTTCCGAATACGTGTATCACTACGTAGATCCTGATTTTGTCTGCAGGGTAAAGGAAATAAAGAAAAGAGACAAATGGGGAATAATTGTAGGTGGAGAAAATTACGGACAAGGTTCCTCAAGGGAACACGCAGCTCTGGCTCCCAGATTTCTCGGTATAAGAATAATAATAGCTAAATCTTTTGCCCGAATTCACCACGCTAATCTTGTGAATTTCGGTATAGTTCCTTTAGAACTTATAAACAAGGAAGATTACGATAAATTTTCTCTACACGATGAAATAGAGATAAAAGATTTAAGGCGTTCTTTAATGGAAAACAAAGAGGTTGCAGTTCTAAACAAGACAACAGGTGAAGAAGTAAAGTGTAAGTATAGCCTAACACCTTACCAAATAGAAATACTACTAAACGGAGGAAGACTAAACTACATAAAAAGGAAGCAAAACAAAAGCTAAAGAGGTGTCCGAATGCCGCCTGCCGGGTTTGTAGGACACCTTACAAAAGGCGGGGTAAAAGTAGCCCGGTGCCGAACTTAAGGTTCGGCTAAGGGGGAACTGCTATGGCTATGAGAAAGGTAGTTTCAGTAGTGGGAGCGGGAAACGTAGGCGAACATGTAGCAAGCTTACTTGCTCTCAAGGGTTTTGCAGATGTGAGACTTTTTGATATACCAAGGCGAGAAGGAGATAAGATCTTTGAACCTGTTAAAGGCAAAGCACTGGATATGAAACAGATGATAGCTGCAATGGACATGGACACAAAGATAGACGGATTTACCGTTTCTCCTGAAGGAGAAGGATACGAACCAATAGTGGACAGTGATATAGTTATAATAACCGCTGGATTTCCCCGCAAGCCGGGTATGTCAAGGGAAGATCTCCTTGAAGCCAATATAAAGATACTATCCGTTATTATTTCAAAGGTGCGTCAATACGCACCTAATTCAATATTAATAGTAGTAACAAATCCAGTGGATATAATGACCTATACAGCGGTTAAGCTCAGCGGGTTTCCCATAAACCGGGTAATAGGAATGGCAGGAGTTTTGGATTCCTCACGTTTTAAGACATTCATAGCGGAAGAACTTAGAGTGTCCCCGAAAGATATACACGCTTATGTAATAGGTGGTCACGGTGATGAAATGGTTCCGCTTGTTTCTATGTCCAATGTGGGAGGAATTCCTCTTAAGGATCTCCTTCCCAAGGAAAAACTTCAGGAAATAATACACAGAACAAGATTCGGAGGAGGGGAAATAGTCAACCTAATGGGAACTTCAGCTTATTACGCTCCTGCTGCAGCAGTAGTGGATATGGTAGAAGCTCTTGTAACCAATAGTAAAAGAATACTTCCTTGCTCCGTTTACTTAGACGGAGAGGCAGGTGAGTATTACGGTGTTAAGGGTTTTTGTGTAGGTGTTCCGGTAAAGTTAGGATCCAGTGGTGTGGAAGACATTATAAAAGTTCCCATGATGGAAGAAGAAAAGAAGATGTGGAAAAAATCAGTGGAGTCAGTCAAAAAAAGTGTAGAAATAGCGGAGGTAATGCTCGGTGAGAAGAGTCCACGTTAATACAATAAAAAAAGCAGTTAAGGAACTCACTGTAAAAGCAAATCAAGAAATTCCGAAATCTGCAATAAATCTATTTAAAGAAGCCCTTGAGAAAGAAGAATCTCCCTTAGGCAGAGAAGTTTTACAGCAGATTTTGGAAAACGCAGAAATAGCTAAATTAGAACAAATGCCATACTGTCAAGATACAGGAATAACCGTAGTCTTTTTAGAAATAGGACAGGAAGTTGTCTTGGAAGGAGGTGATATTATTAAAGCAATAAACGAAGGCGTAAAAGAAGCCACTGAAGAAGGATACCTAAGGGCATCTGTTGTTTGGGATCCGATTTTTGAACGTAAAAACACAGGAGATAATACACCAGCTGTAATTCACTGGGAAACAGTGCCGGGAGACAGGATAAAGATAAGTATAGCACCTAAAGGAGCTGGCTCTGAAAACACTTCCCGCTTAGCTATGCTTAAACCTTCAGATGGCTGGGAAGGTGTTAAAGACTTTATTCTTCAAACAGTAGAAAAGGCAGGACCAAACGCCTGTCCTCCTCTAACTGTAGGTATAGGAATAGGAGGGAATTTTGAATACTGTGCCTATCTTGCAAAGAAAGCTCTTCTAAGAACTCCTGGAGAAAGACACTCCGATCCTATGATAAGAAAAATGGAAGAAGAACTTTTAGAAGAAATAAACAAGCTGGGACTCGGACCCATGGGCTTCGGAGGAAGAACAACAGCGGTAGATGTAAAAGTGGAAATGTATCCTTGCCATATCGCTTCGCTTCCTGTTGCTGTCAATATTCAGTGTCATGCCATCAGGCATGCGGAGAAGGAATTATGAAGTATATTTTGCTTCTAGCAGCTATAGGTTTAATAACTCTTGCTTTTCTGACTGGTTTTGTATTCAGACTTATACGAAAAGAACTCAAAGAAAGAAGAAACACATGGAGATAGTGTTCCTTTCCTTATATACAGGCTCACTCTTTCTCATAGTTTCCACTGTAGCTCCCGTTTTACTTAAAACTGAAACCGATAAAAACTTGGCAGGACATTTTTACGGTAAAATTCTGTGGCGTTTTTACAGGATTGCCTTTTTGCTTTTAGTATTGTATCTTATACTGAGCGTTAAATGGACAAGTGTTTTGTTGATAGCTGGACTTTTAGTTAGCATGATAATATCTGCAAAAACAAGAGATTATAAACGAACCATAGGTAATATAGAAAAATACAGTTACAACGATCCAATAAGAGTTAAGTTTAGGAGGTTTTCCTATCTTTCAATTACATCTCTACTAACAAATCTTCTTATAGCGACGATAATCCTGCTTAAGGAGGTCAGATGAGTAAAATTCAAGAATACAGGGTAAACCGTCAGATAAAAGCAAAGGAAGTTCGGCTCATAGATGAATCAGGTGCGCAGATAGGAATAGTTCCCCTGAAAGAAGCACTTAACATAGCGGAAGACAAAGGCTTAGATTTGGTAGAAATAGCTCCCAAAGCAAAACCACCTGTATGTAAGATAATGGATTACGGCAAATTCAAATACGAATTAAAGAAAAAAGAAAGAGAAGCCCGCAAAAAGCAAAAAGAACACGCCATTGAAGTTAAGGACATAAGAATGAAGGTTCGTATAGACGAACACGATCTTAAGGTAAAGTTAAAACACATGAGAGAATTCCTTGAAGACGGAGACAAAGTAAGAGTTAGGATACGCTTCAGAGGCAGAGAGAACGTCCATCCTGAACTGGGAGAAAGGCTTTTTAAAAAGATTGTTGATGAATTACAAGATCTGGGAGAAGTTGAAACTCAACCCAAAAGAGAAGGACCATTCTTAGTATTTACTCTTATGCCTCGCAGAAAGAAGTAACAGAGCGGGAACAGACCCGCCCTGTAATTTTTAGAAATTACCAAAAGTTCCGTCACAGAGAGTATAGTTTCCACTGAAACTACCGCAACCGCTGAAAGTGACAGATATAGTAGCATTACTTCCGGAAGAACAAGTGCATTGGAAATCAATGCTACCACTAATTGCCCATGAAGAACAGCTTTCATTAACAACCAAGTTGTTCGCAGTTACGGTGCAAGATCCTGTGCCTCCAGTTGTATGATCTTGCCACGTTAAGTTCAATGTTCCGTTCCATGTTCCGCTGTTGAAAACAACGTTATCCCCGTCATCTGCCATTTCAAAAGTTAAACTATTACCCTTTTCAAGAGTAGCGGAATGTTTAAGAACGGAACTTTGATAGTGTTCCCATCTAAAGTAAAAGCTTTCAAAGGTATAGACATTTCCAGAAGAATTCAGATCAAAATCCATAACTCTTCTCAATTCATGATTTTCCGAACCGCAAGTTGCAGTAAGAGAAATTGGATCTCTTGTGCAAGGAGAAAGTATTCCTGTGCAAACATTCCAACCGCTGAGCGGATCGTTGTCACTGTCATCACTAACAGATACAGTTCCCTGATGGGTTAAACTACACAAAGTGCTTGACCATGAACAGTTAAAGTCGGCAACCGCACTTGCAGGAATACCGTCCTGATCAGCATCTTGTGGATTTTGTGGTGTAACGGTTCCGGAACAAGACCAAGTTAGTTGCTGAGTGGATAATCCTGACGTAGAAGTTGGACCTATATTAGGCAGTTGAGGAGGAAGAGATGAAGATACATTTGCATTGTTTACAGAAGGGACAAAACCAAAGAAAGCGGAGTAAACAGAATCCGCAGATTTCATTGCTTCGGAACTTATAATAGTGTTAATGGCTTGGGAAGCTCCGCTCGGCTGATTACTGTCACTATCATCACCTCCACCAAGTTTGCAGGAAAAGATCGCAATAGATAATAGAAAAATTCCAAAAACAGAAACTTTACTTTTCATAATTCTATACCTCCTTTACTCTGTCTTACAATATAATTTTACAATAGTGGATTACTTTCTTTGGTAATTTTCACATATTTTTTGATATAATTTTTGTATTATGGCAAAAGTTAAACTTAAAACAAACAGATCTGCAAGGAAAAGATTTAAAGTAACCGCAACGGGTAAGATAAAAAGGTGGAAATCTGGGGGTTCTCACTACAACACTAAAAAAGCTCCTTCCAGAAAAAGACGTTTGAGAAAGGCAACCTATGTAGGAAAAAACGTAGAAGATCACATAAAAGATCTGTTGTGTGTTTAATCTTGAAAATGCGCGCCTTTGTCGGCTTCTTTACCACTAAGGTAATATACGATCATATAGATAAACTCAAAGAGGAAAGTAGCTCCTTTTTAAAAGGAAAATGGGTTGAACCTCAAAATTTACACATAACATTTCATTTCTTGGGAGAAATTGAAAGAAGTCAAGCAATAACGATACTGAAAAACCTTCAAAAAATTGCAGAAGTGTTTTCTTCATTCAAAATTCAATACAAATCTCTCGGGGTATTTCCAGATAAGAAACGCCCCCGAATTCTTTGGATAGGAGTTTCCAAAGGAGAAACGGATTTGAAAAAATTAGCTGAAGAAGTTATCTATTTAAACAGAAAATCGGGAATAAAATCTGAATCAAAGCCATTCCATCCTCATGTGACAGTATGCAGAATAAAAGAAACGGAAAAGAAAAAATTCAACGTTTTTCTGAATAAATACAAAAACTATAGTTTTGGAGAAGAAACGGTAAACAAAATCGCTCTAATCTCCAGTTCTCTTACAAGTGTGGGACCTATATACACGGTGGTGGAAGAATTCTTCTTCAGAAAGTAACTTTTAAATAGTAATGAGAGTAGCAGTTGGAATGAGCGGCGGTGTTGACAGCAGTGTAACTGCCCTGCTCATGAAAGAAGCTGGATATGAAGTTATAGGAGTTACACTGCGGTTTCACTCAATTGATACGTGCTTTGAAAATATTCCCTTAGATATATGCTGTTCTCCTAAGGATGTCCGTGACGCTGCTTTAGTTTCAAAGAAATTAGGTATTCCCCATCTTACCTTTGACTGGGAAAAAATATTCCAAGAAAGAGTTATAAATCCCTTTATAACAGCTTACAGCAAAGGCATAACCCCAAACCCCTGTGCTCTGTGCAACAGAGATGTCAAAACCGCGTATTTTGCTCGCTATCTCAAGATGGTAGCTGATATTGATAAACTTGCAACAGGACATTACGCAAGAATAGAAGATCACTCCTCCTTAGGAAAGGTTGTAAAGAGAGCAACGGATAAAAAAAGAGATCAATCCTATTTTCTCTCTTTAATCAAAAAAGAAGATCTTGATCTGCTGGAATTCCCCTTAGGAAATATGACAAAAGAAAAAGTTCGGGAAATAGCCCGTAAATACAATCTTGAAGTAGCAGATAAAAGAGACTCTCAAGAAATATGCTTCCTTATGGGTAAAAGTCCCGGAGAGTATATATCAGAAATCCTTGGAGTAAAGGAAGGACCAATAAAACACATTAAAGGCAAAGTCTTAGGAAAACACAAAGGGATTTTTAACTTTACAATAGGACAAAGACGTGGACTTGGGATTTCTTATAAAGAACCTCTTTACGTATTGGAGCTTGATGCAGAAACAAATACAGTTATAGTAGGAGAAGAAAAGTATCTGTATAACGACACGGTTTACGTAAAAGAGATAAACTTTCACGTGCCTATTGAAAAGTGGAACAGTGTAGAAGCTCAAATAAGATACAGACATCAACCGGTTGAAGTTGAAAGCATAGACAAGACTTCCGAAGGTTTCAAGGTGAAACTCAAAAAGGAAGTAAGAAGCCCAACACCGGGACAGATAATTGCCTTTTACGAAGGAGATATACTCCTCGGAGGAGCGGTTATAGAAAGAGTAAAAGAGTTATAATTACTTTACTTAGCGGGTGTGGCGGAACTGGCAGACGCGCGGGACTTAGGATCCCGTGGCCTTAAGGGCCGTGAGGGTTCGACTCCCTCCACCCGCATGATAGACGGAGGTTTCCGATGAAGGTTAAAACAGAAACCAGAGAAGGGTTATTCAAAGCTCTTACAGTAGAAATACAAGGAGATACAGTAAAAAAAACCCTTAATGAGATTTATGAAAATCTTCAAAAAAACGTAGAAATTCAAGGTTTCAGAAAAGGAACAGCTCCGCTGTGGTTGATAAAAGCAAGGTATAAGAATTACATAAAAGAAGAAGCGGGTAAAAAAATTGCAGATCAAACTCTAAAAAGTGCAATAGAGGAAAGCAAACTTGAACCTGTCGCTGATATATTTCTTGAAAGTGTTAATTTAGAAGAAAATAAAAACAAAATTACCTATACTGTAACCTTTGAAACACCTCCCGAATTTGAACTTGAAAATGTAGAAAACCTTGAAGTAGAAATCCCTAAGTTAGAATTCAACAAGGAAATGCTTAATAGAAAAATAGAAAGTCTTCGGGAAGAACACGCCATATGGGAACCCTCTGAAGAAAATCCTATCAGCAGGGGAGATCTTGTGAGTATTGAATACGAGGTTCAAGAAGTAGCTTCAGAGGGAGAAAAAGTATCCGGAGAAACATCTGGTATTATAGGACAAAACATGTTTAGAGAAGAACTTGAAAAAGAAATGCTCGGAAAAAAAACTGGTGAAGAAGTATACATTGAAAATCTTCCCCTTTACAATCAAGAAGGAAAAGAAATAGGCAAAGCAAATATAAAAGTAAAGATAAAAGAAATAAAGAAAAAGAAATTGCCGGAGACAAATGACGAATTTGCTAAAGAACTTGGATATGAAAATTGGAAAGAAGCAGAGAAGGAAATAGAAAAGCAGGTAAAAGAAGAATTGAAAACCCTAAAAGAGGAATTAATAAAAAGAAATGTAGGGGAAAAACTTGTAAATATTCACAAAATAGAAGTCCCTAAAACTCTTTTAAACAGAGAGATCTCTTTAATGATAGAAAACAGAATCAAAGAATTGCAACAATTCGGGCTTGATACAAGATACATTGATTATAAAGCTCTTGGGCAGGAATTTTTTCCGATAGCGCTGGTAAGTATAAAACTGCGATTTATTCTTGATAAATACGCACAAGAAAAAGGAATAGAAGTTACAGAGAAAGATGTAGAAGATAAAATAAATCAACTGGCAAAAGAAATGAACCTTTCACCAGAGGAAATGGAAAAGCGTATAAAAAGCAACAACTTAATTCCGCAGATAAAAGAGGACATAAAAAGAGAAAAAGCTCTATTGGATATAATCTCAAAGGTAAAAATAAAAGAAATAGAAAAGGAGGAAAAGAATGAAGAAAATAAATAATCAACTTGTCCCTATAGTAATAGAACAAACACCACGAGGAGAAAGAGCTTTTGATATATACTCCCGTTTACTTCAAGACAGAATAGTTCTCCTTGGATTTCCCATAGATGATCATGTAGCTAATCTCATAGTTGCTCAACTTCTCTTCTTAGAATCTCAAGATCCAGAAAAGGATATCTACTTGTATATAAATACACCAGGCGGTTCAGTAACTTCGGGAATGGCAATATACGACACAATGCAGTATATAAAGCCTGATGTGGTGACAATATGCATAGGTCAAGCCGCTTCCATGGGTGCTATTCTCCTTGCAGCAGGTGCAAAGGGAAAAAGATATGCTCTTCCTCATTCCCGAATAATGATACATCAACCCATAGGCGGTATTCAAGGACAGGCGACGGATATAATAATTCACGCTGAAGAAATAAAAAGAATAAAGAAAATGCTTAACGAAATTCTATCAAAACACACGGAACAACCTTTGGAAAAAATAGAAAAAGATGTGGAAAGAGATTACTTCATGTCAGCGGAAGAGGCAAAAGATTACGGTGTTATAGATAGAGTTATTGAAAAAAGGGAGTAAGTTCAAATGAAACAAATAAGACAGAGATGTTCTTTCTGTGGTAAACCCCAAGACGAGGTGCTTATCTTAATAGCGGGTCCTTCTAATACCTTTATATGTGATGAATGTGTTGAAAAATGTCATCTTATAGTAAAGGAACAAAAAACTGAAAGCTTTGAGCTTAATTTAGAAGATCTTCCTACTCCGGAAAGAATAAAAAGAATACTTGACGAATACGTAGTAGGACAGGAAAAAGCTAAAAAAATTCTGTCGGTAGCAGTTTACAACCACTACAAAAGGGTGAAGGCAAAAGAATCAGGAATTGATTTAGAAGGCATAGAAGTAGAAAAAAGCAATATACTTCTTATAGGTCCAACCGGTTCGGGAAAAACCCTTTTAGCAAAAACCTTAGCCAAGATCCTCAACGTTCCCTTTGCAATTGCAGATGCAACTTCACTTACCGAAGCAGGCTACGTAGGAGAAGATGTTGAAAATGTTTTAACAAGACTTTTACAGAACTGCGGTTATGATATTGAAGCAGCTCAAAAAGGAATAATATACATTGATGAAATAGATAAAATAGCTAAAAAATCAGGAATAAATCCTTCCATAACCAGAGATGTTTCGGGAGAAGGAGTTCAGCAAGCTCTTTTGAAAATAATAGAAGGAACAATAGCAAATGTTCCACCTCAAGGAGGAAGAAAACATCCTCATCAAGAGTTTATCCAAATAGATACTACAGACATACTTTTTATTTGTGGAGGTGCTTTCGTAGGTTTAGAAGATATAATAAAACATCGCATAGGTAAAACTACTATGGGCTTTGAATCTTCTATAAAAAAATTCAATCATGAAAAAAATATAATAACCTTAGTAGAACCAGATGATCTTATAAAATACGGTCTTATCCCTGAATTTATAGGGAGATTACCCATAATAGCAACCTTAGAAGAACTTTCCGAAGAAGAATTAATAAAAGTTCTTATAAAACCGAAAAACGCTTTGGTAAAGCAGTATAAGAAACTATTTGAATTAGACGGTGTGGAACTTGAATTTACAGAAGAAGCTCTTAAGGAAATAGCCCGTGAAGCCATAAGGAGAAAAACAGGCGCCAGAGGACTAAGAGCAATAATGGAAGAAATTATGATGGATATTATGTTTGAAATTCCTTCACTTGGAAATGTCAAAAAGGTTATATTAGATATAGACACTGTAAAATACAAACAAAAACCCAAACTGATTTATGAAAAAGCGGTATGAAATGTCCGCGTATAAGATTTCTTAATATACAACCATTCGGTTCTAATTTTATAATAGAAGATCCTTATGGTATATCCGAAACAATATTAGTAAAGCCTTCCTTTCTTTTACTATTATCTCTTATGGACGGAACAAAAAACGATACAGAAATAAAAGCCGAGTATTTCAGAAAAACAGGCGTATTACTAAAAGATGAAGAATATAGAGAAATACTGAATTTTCTTAAGGAAAGAGGATTTTTGGAAGATGAAAACTTCTTTGAGAAACTTAAACTGAAAAGAAAAGAAATGTTACTAAAGAAAATAAAAGAACCTTTTCACGCAGGAATAGCTTATCCAGCTGAAAAAGAAAAACTTAAAGAGCTTCTTCAAAAACATATATTAAACCAACACAAGGAATCGGTTTTAGGAATTCTTGTTCCTCATATGGATTTAAGAATAGCCCTCCCTACCTACGGGAAAACTTACGGAATGTCAAGCGCACAACCGGAAACAGTTGTAATCTTAGGGGTATCTCATTATTTACACGAAACGCCTTTCTCCGTATGTCCCCTTCACTACAAAACCCCCTTAGGAATAGCCGAAACAGATGAAGAAATAATAAAGGAAATTAAAAACACTTTTGATCACGATGTATTTCATGATATACTTTCTTATGAAAAAGAACATTCCATAGAGTTCCAAATGATTTTTATAAAATACCTTTTTCCTAAAGCAAAAGTAGTTCCCATCATAATATCCTACGGAGATGAGAATTTTCTCAAAGTTGTATCTGAGCGCTTGAGCAGGGTTTTTGAAAAAAGAAATATTCTGTTGATTTCCAGTGTAGATCTCAGTCATGTAGGGAAAAAATTCGGTGATAGAGTCAGTTATGATCCCTCTAAAAGGGATAAAGATTACATACAACTTTTAAGTAATTTAGACAGTTATGAGTCTTTTCATCTTTTAAACTCCGACGGTAACAGAACAAGAATAGACGGTCAATTTACCAACTTTGTATTTCTTGAAATACTAAAGAACCTCGGAGCTTCTAAAGGGAAGGAGATAGATTATCAAATATACTATGAAAAAGAAACAGATTCCATAGTAACTTACTGCGGAATGATTTTTAGATAAAATATCCTTAGCACAATGTTTTGGTTTCTTTTGATCTTAAGTTTGACAGCTTTTAGTATGGAAATGAAATACTGTATACAAGTTGCAGCAGATAAAGATATAAACCGAATAAGCACTTTTTATGAAAGAGTTAAGGATTTTCCTCACGCTCGCGTGGAATACAAAGAAGGAATATTCTTACTAAGAATAGGTGCAGAAAAAGAAAAAGAGAATTTAAAAATTATTCTGAAAAAAGTAAAAGCTTTATTTAAAGATGCGTATATAAAATTGTGTGAGATAAATCCGGAAAACACTGTTATACCCAGAAAAGTAATTAAAACTACATATACCTTAAGTCAGAATAATGAGGAATTAAAAGAAATGATAGTATCGCTGAAAAAAGAAATTAATAAATTAAGAATG
>Ga0256839_1003158_pt1 | contig 17305 bp, 5 predicted proteins | sample 354166metaG_FD_185968 | JGI IMG/M metagenome (GOLD analysis project Ga0256839, IMG submission 185968) | Hydrothermal vent microbial communities from Mid Atlantic Ridge, Atlantic Ocean - 354-166 | ecosystem: Environmental > Aquatic > Marine > Hydrothermal vents | place: Atlantic Ocean: Mid... | reverse complement strand
CCGCCAAGGCATCGCCATCGACATCGGCAAAGCCGAAATCGGCCAGCGACAGCGTCAGCGTCGTATCTTCATCCATCGACACCGTCCCATCGAGCGCCAGCGGCGCATCGTTGACCGGCAGCACATCAAGCAACACCTCCACCTCGACAGCGCCGCCGGCACCATCGTCGGCGCGATAGACAAAGCGATCCTCGCCATTGAAATCTGTCGCTGGCGTATAAGTAAAACTGCCATCAGCCAGCAATGTCAGTGAACCATGGGTCACATCGCTGATCAGTGTGGCGGAAAGTGCATCGCCATCGACATCGCTATCGTTGGCCAGCACCCCGCTGGCGGCATCCACTGTCAGCACGGTATCTTCATCGACTACATAACGATTGGCATTGCCGACCACCGCATCATTAACCGAAGTCACCATGATCGACACCGTCGCCACTGAGACATCACCACTGGCATCCCGGATGCTGTAATCGAAGGTATCGATACCGACAAAATCGGTTGGCGGCGTATAGCGGAACGCACCATCGCCCTGATAGACCACCGAGCCTCCCTGGGCCGATGTCCCGGTAGTGGAAAGCACCACCATCGGTGTATCGCCGAGATTGTCATTGGTCAGCACGTCCGCAATGTCCAAAGCCCGATCTTCCTCAACCGAATAACTGTCATCCACCGCCAGTGGTTTTTCGTCGAAATTGTCAATATCGATGACCACCGTCTGACTGACAGAAGATGTGCCATCGGAAGCCTCGATGGTCAGCGCATAACTCGTCAGCGTCTCATAATCGATAGCCGTCGCATCGGCCACGGTAATATTGCCCGAATTATCGATAGCAAAGGCCGAGCCGGTATTACCGGCGGTAATGGCAAACGTCTTCGGTGCATCCCCGGTGGTTGCCACTGACCCGACCGCATTACCATTCCCCACATCTTCAGCAATGGTGAACGACTGGCCTGCAGAAATGGTGGTCTGTTGATCGGTGATTGAAATTGAAACCGTCTCGCTGGCCGACGTATTGCTGCCATCGGAGACCGTTAGGGTCAGGGAATAGCTGGGCGTGATGTCATAATCGAGGTTCGTGGTATCAGCAATCGTAATCTCGCCCGTGCTGCTATTGATCGTGAAAATGTCATCAGCATTACCCGAGGCAATTGTCCAGTTGGACAGGGTAGTACCGGTATCGATATCGCTCGCCAATGCCGTACCTACCGCATCACCGACTGATGCCAGTTCCGAGACAGAGAACGACTGCCCCGAAGTAATCACTGGGGCGTTGTCGTTCACATCCGATACGGTGATGGTAAACGTGGCCGTGCGGGTGGAAGTATCAGTAGAAGTCGCCAGTACGGTAATGCTGTGGCTGGTGGCTGTCTCATAATCCAGGGCCGATGCAATAGTGACCACCCCGGTAGCACTATCGATGGTGAACAAGCCACCGGCATTATCTGACAGGGAATAAGTCACCCCATCGGTGACATCACTATCGGTGGCTGAAGCAGTAATACCGACGGTGGAACCCACTGCTGCATTTTCGGCCACGGTCGACCCAGCGGCATCGACATCGGAAATTGTGCCGACATTGAACTCATCGACATCGGAAACAGCAATCGTATAAGTCTTACTGCTGGTCGAGGTATCGGAAGAGGTGGCGACCACGGTGATTGAATGTGACTGCGCGATCTCAGCATCGAGGGAGGCAGCAACTTTGACCATACCGGTTGATGAATCAATGGAGAACAAGCCTCCCGCATCATCAGCCAAACTGTAGGTAACGGAATCCGTGCCATCCGGATCGGAAGCCGCGGCCGTGATCCCCACGGCGACACCCACCGCCGCATCCTCGGCCACACTATCGATCGTGGCATCGGTATCTGAAATCGCACCAACACCTGATTCATTGACATCGGTAATGACAATAGCCACCGCCTCCGAAACAGTGGTCGTACCATCTGAAGCTTCGATGGTCAGCGAATAACTGGTCAGAGTCTCATAATCGATGGCCGTCGTATCGGCCACGGTGATATTGCCCGCATTATCGATGGCAAAGGCCGAGCCGGTATTGCCCGCGGTAATGACAAAGGTCTTCGGTGCATCGCCTGTGGTTGCCACCGTGCCCACCGTATCGCTATTGGCTACATCTTCAGCAATGGTGAACGACTGGCCGGCGGTAATGGCCGTCTGCTGATCGACAATAGCAATCGATACCGTCTCAGTGGCTGAAGTGTTGACGCCATCCGAGACCGTCAGGGTCAGTGAATAACTCTGCGTCGTGTCGTAATCGAGATTGCTGGTATCGGCAATCGTGATCTCACCGGTGGTGCTATTGATCGTGAAAATGTCATCAGCATTACCCGAGGCAATTGTCCAGTTGGACAGGGTAGTAGCGGTATCGACATCGGTGGCGACAACGCTGCCAACTGAATCATTCACCGAAGCCAGCTCCGACACTGAAAAACTTTGCCCCGAAGTAATCACCGGGGCGTTGTCGTTAACATCCGACACGGTGATGGTAAAGGTGGCGGTGTTGGTTGAAGTATCGTCGGAAGTCGCCAGTACGGTAATGCTGTGGCTGTTGGCTGTCTCATAATCCAGGGCCGACGCAATAGTAACCACCCCGGTAGCACTATCGATGGTGAACAAGCCACCGGCATTATCTGACAGGGAATAAGTCACCCCATCGGTGACATCACTATCGGTGGCTGAAGCAGTAATACCGACGCTGGAACCGACAGCTGTATCTTCGACCACGGTTGAGCCGCTCGCATCAACATCGACAATAGCGCCAACATCGAACTCATTGGCATCGGTGACCGAGATGGTATACGTCTTACTGCTAGTCGAGGTATCGGAAGAGGTGGCAACCACGGTGATTGAATGAGACTGCGCCGTCTCGGCATCGAGGGCGCCATTGACCGTCACAACCCCAGTGCTGGAATTGATTGCAAACAGCCCCCCAGCATTGTCACTCAAACTGTAGGTAACGGAATCCGTGCCATCCGGATCGGAAGCCGCAGCCGTGATTCCCACGGCGACACCCACCGCCGCATCCTCGGCCACACTATCGATCGTGGCATCGGTATCTGAAATCGCACCAACACCTGATTCATTGAAATCGGTAATGACAATAGCCACCGCCTCCGACACAGTGGTTGTACCATCCGAAGCCTCGATGGTCAGCGAGTAACTGGTCAGCGTTTCGTAATCGATGGCCGTGGCATCAGCCACGGATATATTGCCTGAATTATCGATGGCAAAGGCCGAGCCGGTATTGCCACCCGTAATGGCAAACGTCTTCGGTGCATCCCCGGCGGTTGCTACTGACCCGACCGCATCACCATCGACAACATTTTCGGCAATAGTGAATGACTGACCTGACGTAATTGCCGTTTGTTGATCGGTGATTGAAATTGAAACGGTCTCGCTTGGTGACGTATTGGTGCCATCGGAAACCGTCAGGGTCAGCGAATAACTTTGCGTCGTGTCGTAATCGAGATTGCTGGTATCAGCAATCGTGATCTCACCGGTGCTGCCATTGATGGCAAAGATGCCATCGGTATTACCCGAACCAATCGTCCAGCCGGACAGGGTAGTACCGGTATCGACATCGGTGGCGACAACGCTGCCAACTGAATCATTCACCGAAGCCAGCTCCGACACTGAAAAACTTTGTCCCGAAGTAATAACCGGTGCATTGTCATTCACATCCGCGACGGTAATGGTAAAGGTGGCGGTGTTGATCGACCTATCGTCGGAAGTCGCCAATACGGTGATCGAATGGGAGGTTGCTGTCTCATAGTCCAGGGCTGATGCAATGGTCACCACCCCGGTACTGGAATCGATATCAAATAACCCGCCCGCATCATCGGACAGGGAATAAGTCACCCCATCGGTGACATCGTTATCGGTAGCGGAAGCGGTGATGCCCACCGTCGAGCCCACGGCCGCGTTTTCGGCCACGGTCGAGCCGCTGGCATCGACATCCGACACCGCGCCGACATCGAACTCATCGACATCGGAAATAGCAATCGTATAAGTCTTACTGCTGGTCGAGGTATCGGAAGAGGTGGCGACCACCGTAATCGAATGAGACTGCGCGATCTCTGCATCGAGGGAGCCAGCAACTTTGACCACACCGGTGGCCGAATCGATGGAGAACAGTCCACCGGCATCATCCGACAGAGAATAAGTCACCGTATCGGTCCCATCGGGATCGGTAGCAGCAGCGGTAATACCCACCGCCGTACCCACCACCGCATCCTCGGCCACACTATCGATCGTGGCATCGATATCTGAAATCGCACCAACACCTGATTCATTGACATCGGTAATAGAAACAGAGACCGTCTCCGACACAGTGGTTGTTCCATCTGAAGCTTCGATGGTCAGCGAATAACTGGTCAGCGTTTCGTAATCGATGGCCGTGGCATCAGCCACGGATATATTGCCTGAATTATCGATAGCGAAGGCCGAGCCGGTATTGCCACCCGTAATGGCAAACGTCTTCGGTGCATCCCCGGCGGTTGCCACTGACCCGACCGCATTACCATTCCCCACATCTTCAGCAATGGTGAACGACTGGCCTGCAGAAATGGTGGTCTGTTGATCGGTGATTGAGATTGAAACGGTCTCGCTTGCCGACGTATTGCTGCCATCGGAAACCGTCAGCGTCAGTGAATAACTTTGCGTCGTGTCGTAATCGAGATTGCTGGTATCAGCAATCGTGATCTCACCGGTGCTGCCAGCGATGGCAAAGATGCCATCGGCATTACCACCGGTAATGGTCCAACCCGAGAGGGTTGTGCTGGTATCGACATCGGTGGCGACGACGGTGCCAACCGAATTATTCACCGAAGCCAGCTCCGACACTGAAAAACTTTGTCCCGAAGTAATAACCGGTGCATTGTCGTTCACATCCGAGACAGTGATGGTAAAGGTGGCGGTGCTGATCGACGTATCGTTGGAAGTCGCCAATACGGTGATCGAATGGGAGGTTGCTGTCTCATAATCCAGGGCCGATGCAATAGTGACCACACCCGTAGCACCATCGATGGTGAACAAGCCGCCGGCGGAATCACTGAGCGTGTAAGTCACCCCATCAGTGACATCGTCGTCGGTGGCGGAAGCGGTAATGCCGACGGTGGAACCGACAGTCGCATCTTCGGCCACGGTCGACCCAGCGGCATCGACATCGGAAACTGCACCGACATTAAACTCATCGACATCGGTGACCGCGATGGTATAAGTCTTACTGCTGGTCGAGGTATCGGAAGAGGTGGCGACCACGGTGATTGAATGTGACTGCGCGATCTCAGCATCGAGGGAGGCAGCAACTTTGACCACACCGGTTGATGAATCAATGGAGAACAAGCCTCCCGCATCATCAGCCAAACTGTAGGTAACGGAATCCGTGCCATCCGGATCGGAAGCCGCGGCCGTGATCCCCACGGCGACACCCACCGCCGCATCTTCGGCCACAGCATCGGCGGAAGCATCGGTATCGGAGATGGCAACGACAGCCGACTCATTGACATCGGTGATTGTTACCGAGATATCCTGACTGTCGGTCAACGAACCATCAGATGTTTCTACGGTAACCTCGTAAATGCCGTCGCCGTTGGCATCGGTTGGGTTTTCATAATCGGGTGCTGTAACAAATGTGAGCGCGCCGGTGTTGCTATCGATGGAAAACTTTGCGGCATCCGCACCACCGACTATATTGAACGTCGGTGTCGAATCCGGGTCGTCAGCGGTGACCGTCGTAACCGCTGTCTGATTTTCGGCAATATCGATCGCCGCCGTTGCGCCTCCCCCATTGCTGGTTATGGCGGGGCCATCATTGACTGGAATCACATCTATCAGGCGGGTTACGGCGTTACTGTCAGCATCCCCGTCGTTTATGGTGAAGCTGATCGTCCGGGAAGTGCTGTCCGGGTTGTCCGATCCGTTTAGATAGCGGACGTTGCGCAGGGCAGTTTCCCAGTTAGCAATGGAGTCTGAACCGATGAGCGTTAGAATACCGTTCGTGTCATCCCAGCTTGCGGTGATGGAGGCCGTGTCAGTGAATGACAGGTTGTCTTCGCCCTGGATATAACCACTGCTGATTTTGATGACTGCCGATTCCATATTCGTGTCATCGACATCGGCGACGGCAATGGTTGCAGAGATGGCTGTTGCTGCATCGTTTTCCGTATAGCTTAGAGCGGTCCCTTCGATACCGCTGAGCACCGGCGCATCATTCACATTACTCACATCGATCTGTATCGTCGCGCTATCGCCCAACGCGCCACCAATACCAGAATTGCCCTGGTCATCAAGCGTGACCGTCAAGGTGTCGGCTGCCGTCCCGACGACATCGATATTTCCCGTATAACTCAGCGTCGCCAGGGTGTTGTTCAGATCGCTCGCGGTGCCTTGCAACGTCAGATCAGCGGAATTATTTGATCCAGTGCTGACCGTCGTGCTGCCGGACAGTGTCACGCTCAGAATACCGTTGTTGACTTGGAGGCGTGCAGTCAGTAGGCCCGAATTGGCATCTACATCGGTAAATGAGACACCTGATATCGCGGATGCAGTTTCTTCGACAGCAGTTGTCGTTGCTGGTGTGTTCAAAACCGGCGCGTCATTGACCGCTGTCATCGAGATATCCAGCGTTGCCTGTGCACTCGTGCCGCCATCTCCGTCGAGGACTGTCACGCCAACGGTTCGTGTCGTGGTCGACGGGTTGTCGGAAGCATTGACGTAGGTGATATTGCGCAAAATAGCCTGTGCAGCAGCGGGTGAACTGCTGGTATTGAAGTTGACCACTAGGTCGTTTCCGCTCGCACCACCGGAAAATGTCGCGACTTGTACGCCTTCATAACTGACAGCCGACCCACTGACGCTGACTTCTCCAGCACTTGTCCCCTGATTCCGTATGGCAAGGGTATCGTTACTGGTGCCTCCACTGACAAATGTTATGCGCATCGATCCACTGTAAAAATCTAGCGAATCAGCATCCGTCACCGTCGCAGTGGGGTCGAGTACGGTCGCAGCATCATTTTCCGTATAGGCCAATGAACCACCCGGCAGGCTAACAACTGGCGCATCATTGTCAGCACCGACATCGACCGTGGCAACCACGGCACTACTGGTTCCGCCATCCCCGTCAGTCAAAACAAACTGAATGTGCCGCGTGTCGGTTGCTGGCGTCGTTGTATTCGTATTTTCGTAAGTTATATTCTGCATAAGCACCGCGACACTGGTGGTATCGGCCTGTGCGTTGAAGGTGATGACCAGTGCCGTGCCACTCGAACCGCCGGTGTAGCTGCCAATAATTGTTCCAGCGTAAGTGACGTTGGAGCCGGAAATGCCAATTTCTCCGGCGGCTGTGCCCTGGTTACGGATTGCCGTGATATCCTCGCTGCTGGTGAGGCCGGAAACAATTGAGATCGTCAGCGTGCCACCATCGAAATCTATTGAATCGATATCAGTGATGGATGCAGCTGTACCTTGATCAATAATCAATGCGCCACTGCCTTCAATATAGGCGAGATTGTCGGCATCCAGGTTGCTGATGACAGGTTTATCATTGATTGGAATCACATCCACCGTCATCGTATAGGTCGAGGCCGAATCCGCCGTCCCATCATTCACCGAAAATCCAAAACTGTCGTAGCTTGTACCATTGGCATTGGCGACGGGAACGAATTTCAGATTGCCAGCATCGATATCAGCCTTGCTGATCACATCGTTCAGCGCCACATCAACGCTATTCAATTGCAGAGAGCCTACGGTTTCCAGTGACGTGATTTTCACTGATGCCAGGGTATCGCCATCGACATCGGTAAAGCCGAAATCAGACGCCACGAAAACATACGCCGTATCCTCGTTGGTGGTAACGGTATTGTTCGCGGCGGTGGGCAGGTCATTGACCGCGTTGACGGTGATATTGAACGTGCCCGAAGTCGAAGCGCCCGCGCCATCATTGACAGAAAAGTCAAAACCATCGGATGTGGTTTCACCACCATTGTGAACATAGACCACCCGGTTGTTGTCGATATCGTCCTGGGTAAAGCTGGAAATGGCCACACCGGCATTGGTGGTCAATTCCAATTGCCCATTGGCTGGCCCGGTGGTGACGGAATAGGTGAGCTCGGCAGCACTGTTGTCCACATCGGAGCTGGCGAGTAGCAAATTCGTAATAGTGGCCGATGCACCCTCATCGACTGTCAGCGTGGCATTGGTATCCAGTGACTCTTGATCATTCACTGCATTGACGGTGATGGCCACGCTGTCTGAATCGGTTGCACCATCACCATCGGTGGAAAGCACAGTCAGCGTGTCTGAGCCATTGAAATTCAGATTTCCCTGATAGATCAGCGTCCCCAGTACGGTGTTGATATCAGACAGTGAGCCGGAGAGGGTCAAATCTGCCGAGCCATTGCTCCCAGCCGAGATCGAGGCCGAGCCCGAGAGGGAAACATTCAGTGTGCCGTTGGAGACCGTGAGTTGAACGGTTGAGAGATTGTCATCGTCGTCAGCCACTGAAACACCGCTGATCGCTAGCGACGTATCCTCATCTACTGTCTGTGCTGTCGGCATGGTATTGACCGGCGCATCGTTGACATTGGTCACCGTGATCGAGAACGTACCGGTGACCGTACCCACGCCATCTTCACCCCCGTCAGCCAACGAGAATGCAAAGTTGTCGGCAAGGTTCTGTGAACCATCGTGGTCGTAAGTGATCAGTCCCGCATCGATATCGGCCTGGGTGAAAGTATCGCCGTTGTTCAGCGTTGTGCTGCTCAACTTCAGTGAGCCATAGGCTGGGACCGTCGTGACGGTATAGGTCAATCCGGCACCAGCATCATCGACATCGCCCTCGTTGAGCATCGATGTAGTAATCGTCGTCCCGGTAGAACCTTCGGTAACCGTCATGCCGGTATTGGTAGCGATAGTCGGTGCATCGTTCACCGCCGTCACATCAATGCCAATCGTATAGCTGCTGGCTGAATCCGCGGTCCCATCGTTGACCGAAAATCCGAAGCTATCGTAGCTTGTGCCATTCGCATTGGCCGCAGGAGTAAACGTCAGCAATCCGCTGTCGATATCGGCTTTGGAAATTACCTGCCCCAAGGTTACATCAGAACCATTCAGTTTCAGCGCACCAGCGGTTTCCAGGGCGGTGATTTTCACTGATGCCAGGGTGTCGCCATCCACATCTGAAAAATTGAAGTCCGTCGCGGTGAAAGTGAAGGTCGTGTCTTCGTTGGTGGTGATGGTTTTATCCGCCGCTGTTGGCGCATCGTTCACCGGCTTCACATCAATACCAATCGTATAGCTGCTGGCTGAATCCGCGGTACCATCGTTGACCGAAAATCCGAAGCTATCGTAACTTGTGCCATTCGCATTGGCCGCAGGGGTAAATGTCAGCAACCCGCTGTCGATATCGGCTTTCGAAATGATCTGGTCCAAGGTCACATCAGAACCGTTCAGTTTCAGCGCACCAGCGGTTTCCAGGGTGGTAATTTTCACCGACGCAAGGGTGTCGCCATCGACATCTGAAAAGCCGAAGTTTGAAGCAGTGAAGGTATAGGCTGTGTCTTCGCTGGTGGTGATGGTGTTGTTGGCGCCGGTGGGCAGATCATTTACCGCCGTCACGGCGATATCGCGGGTGGCTATATTACTGTCCGATGCACCATCGTTTACCGTAAACGATACCGTGCGCGTCAGCGTTGATGGGCTCTCCGAACTGTTGGCATAGGCAATTGAACGCAGGGCCGCCTGATAATTGGCTAAAGTGTCGCTACCCGTGAGCGTCAGCGTGCCGCTGGTGGCATCCCATGATCCTGCGATATTGACGGTGTCTGTAAAGGCCAGTACATCCTCACCATTTTGGTAATTTCCGGTGATTTTTATCACCGCAGATTCGATATTCGTATCATCGACATCTGCCACGGAAATATTGGCAGTGACTGTAGTCGCACTGTCGTTTTCCGTGTAGGCGAGGGCGGTAGTCTCGATAGCACTGAGAACCGCCGCATCGTTGACTGCATTTACCGTGATGGAAACCGTGTCGCTGGACGTGTCCATCGGTGCGGCCATGATGTTACGGATTTCGGTGGCGCTCAGGGCTCGATTGTATACACGGGCGTCGTCGATCTTGCCGGCGAAATCATAGATTGTTTCGCCATTACCATGTCGGCCGATAAAAGTATCGCTGCCCAAGGTATAGTCAATGCTTGTCGTGCCGGTAAGCGCGGCGGATGCGACTTCGACGCCATCGATGTAGAGTGAGTGGGTCTGATTGGTTTCGTCGAATACGTAGGTGACATAGCGCCATCCACTCCCTGCGATATATTCTCCAGAGACGAGCTCCGTCCAGTCTGTGCCGTTGAATATCGCACCCTGAACACCGTTGGTGCTACCACCGTCAGTCATATCGACGCGCAGTGAAATACTGTCGCCAATTGAAATAACCTCACCGTTGGCCGCTGCTGAATCCAGGTTCACCCATGCGCTGAGAGTGACATCCTGGGGGGCTCCCATCAGACCGCTGATCTGCACATAGTCACCATTCCCATCAAGGCTTAGAACATTTCCTCGTGTTGTGTCGTTACTAGTGATAGCGCCGGTTACCGTGCCGTCGTTGGCCGTACCTGGGCCCGTGTCTGCGCCCAGATTGCCGCCATCGTCGAAGCTGTAATAGCCGAGCAGGTTAGCATCGTCATAGGCGGTGATGGTGATATCCGCCGAGCCATTGAAATCGACATCGGGTGAAAAACTCAAGCCGTCGAGGGCGGCGTTGATATCGGCTAGCGTACCCTGGAGGCGCATGGAGGCATCGGCCGCGCCGTCACCGCTGATGAAGGTCAGGCCGGTGGTTTGCGCCAGTGTCATGGTGCCGTTGCTGCTGGCCAGGGTGATGTCCAGTGGCGTGGCGGCATCATTGTCACTTTGCAGCGTGATGGCATTACCATTGGCGCTGCTGAAGACCAGTGCCGTGTCTTCATTCACGCTGGCGGTGGCCGGGGCGCTGACCAGCGGCGGGCGCACCTGTATGGTGAAAGTTTCGTCGTAGGTCAGGCCAGTCTGGTCGGTGGCACGGATGGTGATCTGATGCTGTGTGGCTGAGGCGTAGTCAAGCAGGGAGCCATCAGCCACGGTGATCACACCGGTGCTACTGTTGATGGCGAAACGGCCACCGGCGTTGTCGGTGAGGGAATAGGTGAAAGTATCGCCTGAATTGACATCGGCGACGCTGGCAACATCGCCGACGATGGTGCCGTTGGCTGCGCTATCTGCAATGTTCAGTACGGTGTATTCAAGCTGTACATCGTCAAAATGCACGTCAGTCGCACCTGTTGTGTCATCGTTATAGAACTCAATCTTCAGTGCGTCACCGTAGTTGGCCGAGTAGGAGGCAAGGGTATCGGCGTCGAGGTGCAGTGTGGCCTTGGTGAATTCACCATCTGCCGGATCGAAGTCGGCATTGGAAACTGATCCCAGCAATTGCGTGCCTGCATAGAGCCGCATTTCCCAGCTGGCAGTATCACCGCCACCACTCTCGTCGCCTACCCAGGCAGACAACGAGTAGCTGCGTCCTTCCTCGAATGTTTCGGTAAGCACCTGGGACAGTGTTTGTCCTCCAGTGCTTGCGGTGACATAGGCGATATTGCTGCCTTCTGGTGCTTCAGTAGCATAGGAGGGGCCATCGGGATTCCAAACGCCGGCATCGCCAGAATCGGTCCAACCGGTGACGGAAGTGGCGATGTCCGCGTCGGCGAGTGCTTGGGCTTCGAAACTGGGGTTGGTGATGCTGACTTGGGTGGTTTGGGTGAGCAGGATATTGTGTGGTGCCTGGGTGCTGGCTGTCGCTTCCCACGCCAATTCAATGCCGTCACCCCCGGCTCCTTCGACTCCAACACCAGTAATGTCGAAGGTCAGCGTCTTGAATGTGCCATTTACCTGAACCGAACCCGCAGCCGTACCGTTTGCGGAGTCGCTGTCGGCCTCGCTACCGGTGGTTGTGACATCCGGCGTGCGGAAAAAACTGTCCGAGTTAACTTCAAGATGATTGACACCTGCCAGTTTGGTAAGCGTGGCGTTGGGTGAAGTAACTGTCCATTTGGAGGAGTTTGATAGCGAGTTGCCATTAGCACCAAGCCTGTCTATATGTAGAATAGGGTTGACGACAGCCTTATCAAAAGTAAAAGTAACGGTAATCGTGCCACCATCGTCGGAAGCTGCATCACCTCCACCTTCTGGGGTTGTATCCCAAAGGATCTCCGCATATATGGAGTCGGCGCCTTCAACATAACTGCTACTAAAGAACGTATTGGTGGTGAAATTCTCGGTGCTGACGTTTTGTACTGCTGTCCCAGCTGGTGTTGAAAAATCCATGGTGACAGCGACCGCATCGGTTGCTGATGAAGTTGCTGAATAAGGGGCACTTGCGATCGACCAGGGGCCAGTCAGATTTTCTGCAGCTAAAATGCCGGTCCATTTCAGTTGGGCCTCTTGAGAAACCGCCACAGCGGCCTCGATCTCCCCAACCTGATACTCCAGCACCCAATCCCCGCCCCGCGCCGCGTTACCGGTCAAATCATCCGACGCCGCCACATCCGCATCGGTCAGCCGCGACAGCGCATTGACCAGGCTTTTGCCTTCGTCGGTGGCTGCCAGTTCACAGCCGTAGATCAGCAGGTCGCCTTCATCGCTGAGGGCCTTGCCCCAACTGCTGATGGTGGTGCTGTTTTTCAGCAGAGAATCAAAATTGAGCGTGGAACCGCCCAATGAAACGGCGCCCGCTTCGCCGTGGGTAATAAAGTGAATAGCCTTGAGGTCGCTATATTCAGCGAGGCTCTCCGTGACTTCCTTGATGCCATCGCTGTTGCTGTCGAGCAGAATGATGGAAAAGCGGCGGCCATCAGGACGTTGCGCCAGCAGGTCTTCGAGCAGGTATTCGTAGTCCGGCACATCGGTATCGACGAACACCATCTCGCGGGGCAGATCGGCATCGCTGGCGATATCGACCTCAACCAGCTTGAGTTCTTCGCCGGAGGCATCGAAAGCCCGTTCGAGTGCAACGATCTGATCCTCATTCAGCACATACGGCAGATCAGAGTTAGTGCTTGGGGTATCGACCCGAATCTCAGCGACGATGGCTTGCTCCACCGCCTCGGTGCCGATACCGGCCAGCGGCAGATCGGCAGAATAGAGGATGCGCGGCTCCAGTTCTTCCAGAACAGGGCGAGGTGGGGGCGTCATTCCATTGTTTTTGTTCTTATGCCGCATGATTCAGATAGGTTTCCCGGATGGCTGTCCGGTCTGCGTATCGGCATGGCCAGATGGAATCTTTGTTTATGGTGGTTGAAACGGTGGGGAATGCCGACTGACGGCGGTTCCAGGCTGGGTAGCGTGTTTATTAACGTAGGGTGTGTGCGCGATTAGCGTGCGCACCATCGGGGCCATGTCTTGGGTGGTTTGCCGGCAGGATGCCGGCGGTCCCAGGAGGCTTCTGTTTTGAGGAGGGTGGCCGGCAGGATGCCGGCGGTCCCAGGGAGGCTATTTGCTGGTTGGGGTGCGTAGGTCGAGGATTTTTTGTAGCAGTTCGTCGTCGTCCCATTCGCGGGCGCCAGCGGCGCGGTAGACCATTCGCCCTTGCGGGTCGAGGATGAAGGTGGTGGGGACGCCGCGTACCGGCCATTTCTTGATTTCCTGCCCGCTTTCGTCGAGCAGTATGGTGAAGTCCATGGTGTAGTTGGCCTGGAATTCGAAAACGGTGTCTTCGTCTTCACCGACATCGATGGCGATCATGGCGATGCCCTTGTCCTTGATCTTGTGCCAAGCGCGGTTCATGGCGGGAATTTCCTCGCGACAGGGTGGGCACCAGGTTGCCCAGAAGTTGACGATGACCGGTTTGCCACGTAGCGATTGTAGCGACACTTCATTGCCGTCCATGTCTTTGAGCTTGAAATCTGGGGCTGGGGGTTTTTCGTCGATCGGGGTGATCGCAGTGCGTCCTGCCAGCGCCAACGTTGGCAGCAGAAGTGCGATCGCAAAAAAGGATAGAACGCGCTTTTTCATTGTGAGTTTCCTGATTCGGGGTCGGTGGGGCAGGTGATGGCGTTGATGGTTCGGGACTTCTGCTCGCCATCTTCAAACCAGACTACGTCCAGGTCCACGGTGGTGCCAGGCTTGGGGCCCAGGCTGACCATGCCCCAATTGTGGTCATCGGCGGGATGATAGACCTGATCGGTTGGGAAGGTCGCCCAGCGGAAAGCAACCCGTGCGCCGACGGGAACATCATCGCTCCATTCACGCGCCCAGACTTCCTTGAGCTTGAGCGGTGCTGCCTTGCCGTCTTGCAGGATGCGCCACGCCTTGAGATCGATGCGTACCTCGGTTGGGTCATCGGCGCTGGCTGCATTCATCCCGATCAACTGGAACACGCAACTATTGGCGATGTCGTCTGCAACTGCTGGTGGGAAACCGCGGGCGAGAAAGAAGGCTTTGGTCTGTTCAGGCAGCCGTTGCACCAGTTGCAGTTTCAGTGCGTCCTCGCTGAGCGTCCAGGTTTTCAAGCTGTTGGCGTCACTGCTCACCGTCACGTCTGCACGGCCTGGCGCCGTCAACAGCATAGTGGGGAGCAGGATTGCGGCGATGATGAACTGGCGTGGCATTGTGGCGTCTGACTGAGGATTTGAGACAGTATAACCCGAATCGATCGTTACCTATCTTGTGGGACCGGAAGTGAGTCTCATCACAGCCAAATGTAGGTGGAGTATCATAGCTACCATCGGGTCGAAGTGATCGCTGTGGAATAGAGTATTACCCCGCGGCTGCTTTCACCCTGCCGGACATGCCTTTGGTAACCAGTATATTGATCTATGAATATTAGATATATCAAGATTTTATCCGCAATTATTGTTATCGTTTCGAGCCTGATCCTGAGCGGCTGCATGACCTTTGGTGGTGGCGCGGCGAAGGCCGTGAAGCCAGATGGTCCCCAGCCCAGTCAGGAGAAGGTGTTTTTCGTCACCGACCGGGCGCCGGTTTCAGGGCGCGGCTATTTTGGTTCGGAGCGGGCCGACCTGAGCTTCGGGGTTGCCAATGTGGCCATTCCACCGGGGCATTTGATGGGGCGGCATGAGGAGCCCTCATTGCTCAAGTTTGAGTGGTCGCCCGATGAGCACAAGCACATCAAGCTGAAATCGGTCAGTACATTGACGCAGGATGAGTTTACCCAGCGTCTGATCGACGCGGTGGAGGCCTCGCCAGGCGGCAAGGTGATGATTTTTGTGCATGGGTACAACGTCGACTTCCCCGAAAGCGCGAGGGTGCTGGCGCAGTTTGCCAAGGATCTGAAATTCCGCGGTCCGGTGATTCTGTTCAGCTGGCCATCGCGCGGCAGTCTGACGGGTTATTCGGTCGACAGTACTAATGCCGAATGGGCTTCGTCGCACTTTCTGAAGTTGCTCAATGCCATGCTCGATCGCATTCCGGCGCAGGATATCTATCTGATCGCACACAGTATGGGCAATCGGATTGTCGGCAACGCCATCACTGCGTTAGCCAGCGACCGGCCTGCGGGTGACCTGGCCAAGATTCGTGAGCTGATCATGATTGCGCCGGATATCGATGCCGACGTGTTTCGCAACAACATGGCGCCACGGCTGGCGCGTACCGGCATTCACATTACCCTCTACGCTTCCAGCAACGACCGGGCGTTGATGGCCTCGAAGGCGTTCAACGGCTATCCGCGGGCGGGGGATGCCGGGGATGGGCTGGTGATCGTCGATGGCGTCGAAACCATCGATGCGAGTTCCATATCCAGTGGTTTGCTCGGCCATTCCTATTTTGCTGAAGACCGGCGCGTGATGGAGGATATTTTCAGTCTGCTGCAAACCGGCCAACGTGCGGACAATCGCTTTGGCTTGGGCCGTGCCGAGAAAGACGGTAAGCGTTACTGGATTTTCAGGCAGTAGATGGTCCGATAGCCGATGACTTCGGGTCGTGGTAAAGCAGCTGCTCACCCTGATGCGCGCCGATGTCTGCCCAGCGAGTCACCGGAAAACGAATCTGGATGCAGGCACAGGTACGCATGTCGGCCGCTGGTCCTGCGGTAACAAGGTGGTCGGCGAGGTAGGAAATGCCTGGATTGTGGCCGACCAATGCGACGCGCGGGTGCTGATCGTCGAGCGCTTTGACCAGATCGAAGAGTACCGACAGGGAGGCGAGATAAATGTTCTTGTCCGTCGTGATGGCCGTATCCGGCATGTTGAGCGCCATGGCCACCGCCTTCGTCGTTTCCAGCGCACGCTGCGCGGGGCTGGTGATGATTCGATCGAACGTGACGCCTTGTGCTTCCAGCCACTTGCCGAGTTCCGGGGCGTTTTTCCGCCCGCGCTTGTTGAGCGGGCGATCAAAGTCGGGCAGCGGCTGATCCCAGCTGGACTTGGCGTGGCGGATGAGGGTCAAGGTTCGGCGAGCAGAGTTCACGGTGCATTCCAGTGTCACGACTAGACACAGTTTATAGCGCAATCCTCGCGAAAATTCCTCCTTCTCACCCTTAGGGAAGAGGGGCACTGAAACTGAAGAAATGAATATCGTTGACGCGCTACCTGCGGCCAAAGGTGCTTACGTGGTTTGGCTCAAAGCAAACGCGCATAGCCGGGTGACGATCGGCAAGCTGGGGACGATGCAGCTTCAGCCTGGCTACTACGCCTATATTGGCAGTGCGATGGGCCCTGGTGGGATACGCGCGCGGCTGCGTCATCATCTGCGTATTGCAGTGCGACCGCGCTGGCATATTGATTACCTGCGTCCAGCCTGCGAAGTCTGTGAATTGTGGTACGGCGTGACCGATGACAAGATAGAGCACTGCTGGGTGGTTGCGATAGCTGATTTGCCCGGCGCGATGATTGCGATGCCCGGCTTTGGTGCCAGCGACCATCCGGGCGCAACACATTTGTTTCGTTTCGATGCTGTTCCCTCGGTCGAAGCTTTAGTCACGCAGTTGAGGTGTTTTTCCGGGGCAGGCAATCACTACCCGGAGATTACCCGTGTTCCCGTGTCGGCAGAAATGTAACCAGGATGTAAATCGGCAGTAGAAAAACACCACGACGCGGCATAGAATCAGGGCTTCCCCACCACATAGCGGATATGCCACCGGCGTGAATCAGCTGCCTGCTCGTGCTCAAACCCGGATCTCTCAGCGGATGGCGAGATGGTAGCGAAGGTCTTTCGATCTGGTGAGTCATCGTGCCTGATCCCGCCACGCAGCGGCGGATGAGTTATTCAGTTGCCAGCCATCAGCCGCGCGGG
>Ga0256839_1003157_pt1 | contig 17306 bp, 16 predicted proteins | sample 354166metaG_FD_185968 | JGI IMG/M metagenome (GOLD analysis project Ga0256839, IMG submission 185968) | Hydrothermal vent microbial communities from Mid Atlantic Ridge, Atlantic Ocean - 354-166 | ecosystem: Environmental > Aquatic > Marine > Hydrothermal vents | place: Atlantic Ocean: Mid... | reverse complement strand
GCCCGGCACCTCATGAGTTTTAATCGCACCTTTTGGTATTGAAAGGTTTGATATAATTTATGACTGTATTTTCCTATATCATTGTGTGAAGGTGGATTCTGAGGATCTGCGCGAGCTATACAGAGGGGCTTCGTGCGTGCCACACCGCCCGGGGGCAAACCTAAACGGTACGAGGGAAAATTGTCGAAATCATTGCCGATAAATTCAGGAAAGATGTGATTCTCGTTTCTCAGAGCGGTAGGGAACGAGCCGCCGAACCCTGACAGGCGGCGAATACTGGAAGTTCAAGACGATTACAGAAAAAGCGACAAACCTACGAGCGGCTGCTTATAGGCAGGTTCGTGTTGCCAAGAAAAAATGTTATCGTCGTGCATATAGAACGGGAGGCAACTCCTGAAAAGATCGATTCTGTCATTCGTGGCGTGATCGATACGATCATGAGAGATTCGGAGAAACGGATCCGGCATGTGATCATAGTAGATACAAACGGTGAGATAGTCTTTCAATACCGGAGAGATGGCTAAAATCTACTTCGATACCTTCAAGGATACGATCGAGAGGGCGAAAAAAGGCAATTATCTTACGACAGAGGCCCGGTTGATTCTCTGGGGGCGTCTTGCGGAAGCTTGTGCGCGAAGAGATCTGACCGTTGAAGAGTTCGAGCAACTTGAAGCAATGCTCGAAATCGACCGCCAGCGTTACCTGCGCGATATGGACGTCGCTACAATTGGCGAACCGGAAGAGGACGAGGAGTACGCTTAAAGCTCAAGGCGAATTTCCTTGGCCACCACATCGGCCACACACTCTGCTTCCGCGTCCGTAAGCCCCAGAAAGTTGTGGTACGTCTCGGACGGTCCGATGCAGATCCTAATGTGAGAGAAAACTTTTGCCGCCTATCCTAAGCCATTCCTTCTGGAGCAGGGCGATAAGATACACCGGGTCACTGCAGGCCGAGCACGTCAGGGCCCTGGACGAAGATGATATCCACTGGAATGCCGGCCTGCTGGATACGGGACAGGTCGGCGCGGAGTGTGTCGTCCATCTGACCATAGCGTTCAATAAAAGCGGCTGTGGCCGCATAGTCGCCATCGCCCTGCAGGCGGAGGATCTGTTCCGAGAGCGCATCGACGGCGGCCTGCATGCGCTCGGGCACGACGCGGTAAGTGCCAGTAGCTGGGTCGCGGGTGAAAGCGCCCTGCTCCTTGAAGAAGTTGAAACGAATCAGGTTAGCTCGACCATGTGCACTGGCGGCACCAAAACGGATCGAGCGAAAGATGCCGGCCAGAAAGGTTACATAATGGTCTATCGGATCAGCTTCCCATTCGCCGCGCTCGATCAGCCAGGTAACCATGTACAGGCCGAGCACGTCTGCTTTGCCCTCTTCCATGGTGGTGTACAGGTCCCGCAATGCCTCACGCACCGTCCCACGGCCGGTGACCGTGTGCTTGATGCCCAGCCCGTGTGCTACTTCGTGAAACATCGTGTTGCCGAAGAACGCATCGAAGGTGATATGCGACCGCTGGTCCTCGGCAATCAGCACTTCGGCGATGGGGAGTAGAATCTTCTCGAACTTGGCCCGCATGACGTTCTGGAGCTGCAGGCGACGTGTGCCTTTTTCGAGCTGGACGCGCTCGTCGTTCGGCAGGTTGATGGCAATGGTCTTGGCCCCGGCATTGGCATCGCCGGCATAGTAGAGCGCATCATAGGCGCCGAGATCCGAGTCGGTGCCCGGTTGCTCACGTTTGTAGGCGTCCGGAACGGGCAGAGCAGCCTGTAGGTCAGGAAGCAACGTGGCGTAACGGCTGAGACGCTCGCTCCAGGCGCGGTCCTTGAGCAGGACAAAAGCTTCGGCTGCTGCCTTGTAGCCAAAGAGCTGATCTTCATAGGTTTCAATCGGGCCGATGATTATATCGATCGTGTTCGTCTTCATGTCGAGCCAGGCCCGATCACTTTCATAGTAGTCGTCAGTCAGCAGCGCTTCGGCCCGGAGGGTAAGGTAGCGGCGGAGGCCTTCGTCCTCGGCCAGCTCAGCCGCCTGACGGAGCAGATCGGCCGCACGCCGGACGTTCGGTGCAAAAAACTCGTGATAGGGAATAGCAACGAGTTGGCCCCGCGCATCCCGTCGTACCATGGTATAAAGGCTGCGCAGCGCCTCATTCTGAGTAGCAGCCGCCTCGAACTCCTCGCGCGTCATATCAGACGGATAGAAGTTGGCGCCCGGCGGTTTGGGCCCCACTCCTTCAAGGAAAGGGCGATTCCCGTCAAGTCGGTCCCAGGGGCCGTAGTTGATTTCGGCAAAACGTCGCAGGCCGGGATCTTCGATGGTGGCCAGCAGCGAATCCAGGTTGCCGTAGGCCTGTAGTTTGAAGATGGCGTCCATTTCGCGGGCCGCCTCAATAAGCAGACGCAGCATCTGACGCTGATTATCTGAAAGCCCGCTCAGATCAGCTTCAAGTCGGAACGGGGCATATTTGCGCAGCAGGGCCTGTGCCTCAGGCGAGGCGTCAGGTTCGGTGATGTAGTTGGTTTCGGGCATCGTCTCCGGGGTTTCGCAGGCAAGAAATACTACCAGAAGTAGTAGAAGAAGTAGTCTCAGACGCATGATCTCGTGGCCAGAATGTTTCCATGAGTGTCCGGAGGGGAAGATGCGGTACAGATCGGTTATTTGCAAGTGAGGAGAGGAGACGTTGGGGGCCGCTTTCTGATGCGGCCCCAGTAATTCTATCTGAGGCTAAGCGTTCTGGCCTGATCGATTCCATGACTTAGATTGAGCAGGCCAGTACTGTGTGCCAGCTCGATGAAGGAGGGATAAGCTGTAGTCGTATTAGTGGTGCTGAAATGCGGTGTTGGCCATGCTGGGACGGATCCACTTCGACCGTCCACGGCAGGCTTCAGCGTGAAGTCCCTGAGCCTGTTCGTGCGATGCGTAGCCGATCGAAGAACTCCTGTTGGGGAGTGCCCGGAGGCACGTCGTACGGATGCGCTGGCAATTCCACACGCTTCAGGACCGGATACTGCTTTTTGTAGAGGAAGGGACGCGGGCGTCCGACCGGATCCTCTCCGATCACCAGTACCGTGGTTCCCTGCTTGATGATTTTACCCTTTCGCGATTCGATACCGGTGCCACCTGCGGTCGTCTGCCAGGGATCGGCCCAGTGAAAGACCCACTTCGCATCGGCATCAATCAGTCGCACGCAGCCATGGCTGGCCGGCCCCCCGGTCGGCATCGGATACTGATGCACGTGAATGCCGCGGGCATCGTGGAAATTGAAGACCCAGTACATTTCCCAGGGTTCGCCGGGCGGACTGAGCGAAGAAATACGGTATTCTTCCTTCCAGTTGAAGTTGAAGCGTCCGTTCGGCGTGGGATTTTCGGGCGATCCGGTGTTGATTACCCCCCAGCGTACCAGCTTGCCATATTCGTAGGCGCCAAAGGCCTGGATGGATTTGTCCATGATGAAGAGCTTGTCAAAGTCGCGGCCACCCGGATAGTAGCGAGGGAAGGGGGAGTAGGCGCGAAAGTCCAGGTCGAACTGGTTGGGAATAACCAGGGTATCGCCAATCTGAAGGTTCCGAATCAGAACCCGGTTGAGCAACTCTACCAGACGCGCGCGTTTTTTACCCAGTTCCAGGTCGCCATCGCCCAGCTCTTTGTAAAGCGTGTTGCGTGCCAGTACATTGTTCCCAGAGCTGTGGTGCAGGATGTAGTAGTGATACTGCACTTCGGGAATGGCATCGAGCTCTTCATACTGGTGCTCCAGAATGTCCTCCAGCGCTGTCTGGTTGATGTAATCTTGGGCCTGCAATGCCTGTGACTGCAGGAACAGCAGCAGGAGCAATCCGAATGCGCAACGACCCATGCCAGTACTCACGGGATGGTCTGTTTTTCCGACGATCTAACAAAGACGGGGAGAGGCCGTTCCGCGCCTTTGTCCGTATCTATTGGGCTATAAGGGCTGCGGATAGCCAGCTCATTTCCGTTGTTTTGGTGCGGAGCATGCAACGCGGCAGGCAGGCCACCGGTGTTGTAGCGATCCATGGAACGCACAGCACAATCAACCGGGTATGCAACACGGCCTATCTATGAAGCTTGGGACCTCGGTATGCGCAGACTGCCACGCCCGTTCAGGGCGCACGGCAGCCCTCCGTCTGCAATTTCTGAATGGCTTCGGGAATGCCCAGCACGATCAGGATATCGCCGGGCTGAAGGCGTGCATTGGCGCCCGGATTGTAGCGGATCTCACCGGTTCGGGCATCAACAATGGCTACTACGATCGCGTTGTAATGTTGACGAAAGTTGCTTTCGGCCAGCGTTTTGCCAGCCAGAGGCGCGCCGGGTTCGATTTGAATCTCTTCCATCTGCAAGCCCAGAGCGCCGGTGCCCAGCACGCGTTCCATAAAAGCATCAACGTAGGGGCGTAGTACCACCTGGGCCATGCGATCAGCGCCGACCTCGCTGGGAGCGATCACCTTGTTGGCGCCGGCACGCAGCAGTTTGCGTGCGTTTTTGTGATCGTTGGTGCGTGCCAGAATGAACACATCGGGGTTGAGCTCGCGGGCCAGCAAGGTCACGAACACGCTGGCGCTGTCGTCGGCCATGGCCAGAATGAGCGCACGGGCCCGGTCGATACCGGCCTGACGCAGCGTTTCTTCTTCTTCGGCATCGCCGGCCACAAAGACCAGATGGGCGGCCCGCAGGTCTTCCAGGGGTTCGGTGGCCCGTTCGATCACGACAACGGGACGTCCGGCCTGGAGCAGGTCTTCCACGATGCGTCGGCCCACGCGGCCATAGCCGCAAACAATAAAATGGTCACGCATGGCACGCAACTTTCGTCGGAGGTAACGGTCTCGAAAGGTCGTGTTGCTCAGGATAAACTGAACCATTCGGGTAGCAATAAAGGCAACGGTTCCGATGCCGGCCAGTGCGATCAGTACCGTAAAAAGTCGGCCGGTTTCGGATAACGGACGTACTTCCGAAAAGCCGATGGTAGTGAGCGTGATAAAGGTCATGTAGAAGGCTTCGATCCACGTCCAGCCTTCGATGATACGGTAGCCGATCGTGCCACCCAGCAGAATGAACAGCAGGAGCAGTGAGCCCAGTAGAATCTCGCGTTGTTCTGCCTCGGTATGGACGAGCCAGTGAAGCAGGCGCTCCAAAAGATGAGCTGGAGTCGGCATGGATGCTACACTGCAGGAGTCAGCGTGAAGACGCGGGCATGCCAGCTCTGACCAGCAGGCTTTTCAAAACCGCTTTGGCGCAGGTCGCCGACGGTGGTCAGCGACAGATCGAACACCGGGGTCTTCGCCGTTACCTTGCCCTCGGCAATCAGCCGACGAAACTGGCCGCGGGAGGCATGCCGTACGGTACCATCGGGATCGCGGTAGAACACCACCAGCGGCGACATCCAGGTGATGCCCAGCGATTGGCCGGCAGCATGGACGGCCCGTGTAGCGGCATCGATGCTGCAACCGGAGATTTCGCCACCGGGCACATAGCCGGCCAGCAGCAGGAAGCGTTGATGCAGTACGGTTGCCTGCCCACAGACCGGCCGTCCGTGCGCCTGCCAGGTTGCCAGAAAGGGACGGAGTGCTTCCAGGAGGGTATGGCTTTCCGTTTCCGTAAGTGGCCGATCGGCCGCAAAGATCCATAGACGGGCACTATCGGGTAGTTCGGCAAACAGAGGCATGGCGATCATAATTAAGGTACGGCAGATATGTCCCTTTAACGTCAGTCGGCTCAGGGAGATCTGTCATCTTCATCGTCTGCGTTCGGCTCACTATCCAGCGAAAGCTGGCGGATGCGTAGCTCGGCGGTTCGGAGTTGCTCCATGCAGTAGCGGGCCAACTTGAGCCCTTCTTCGTAAGCCATCAGAGAAGCTTCCAGGTCCAGCTCGTCGGCTTCCAGATGATGTACAATCTGTTCCAGGCGTGCCAGCGCCGCTTCAAAAGAAAGCGGTTGGTCAGGGGGCGTGGGTGTTGTGTCCATGCTTTCGAAAGCTGGGGTGGTGTGGTTTCTGGCTTGCAAATCGGAAAAAATATGCAGTAGCTTCGGCCAGAAAGCAAGCCACGAAAGCCATGGATCTGGGTCTGCACGGAAAAGTAGCGATTGTTACGGGGGCCAGCCGGGGTATCGGACAGGGAATTGCGCGGAGTCTGGCAGCCGAAGGATGTCGGTTGGTCATTTGCGCGCGCGGCGCCGAGGCGTTGGAGGCTACGGCCGAGATGTTGCGGGAACAGGGGGCCGAAGTCGAGGCGCTCACGCTGGATGTGACGCATCCGGAAGCCGGTGCGCGACTGGTGCAGGCTGCCCGCGAACGCTTCGGGCGGGTAGATATCCTGGTGGGGAACGCGGGAGGAAACCGGCGGGGCGATTTTGAGACAACGTCCGAAGACGACTGGTCGGCGCTTATCGAGCTGAACCTGCGGGCGCACCTGCGTTGCGCACGGGCCGTAATTCCGGTTATGAAGGCACAAGGTGGCGGGGCCATTGTGTTTATTGCATCGATCTTCGGGCGGGAGGCGGGCGGTCCAGGCCTTTCGATCTACAACAGCACCAAGTCGGCCCTGATCAGTGCCGCCAAAATCCTGGCGTTGGAGCTGGCGCCGTATAACATCCGGGTCAACACGGTGGCGCCCGGTTCGATCCGCTTCCCGGGGGGAAGCTGGGATCGACGAATGCGGGAAGATCCAGAGGGTACGCGCCAATTCATTGCCCAGCACATTCCGATGGGGCGCTTCGGGACAGTGCAGGAAGTGGCGGATGTGGTGACGTTTCTGGTATCGGAGCGGGCTCGCTGGGTAACCGGGGCTTGCCTGAATGTAGATGGCGGGCAGTCGCGTTCACTGATCTGAGCCAGCCCAGGAGCTCAGCGCTTCGGCCAGAAGCTGCCGGTCCGTAGCACGTACAAACCGGTGGAGGAGCTGCCCCGCTTCCAGAGGCCAGCTTTCGATCATGACCGCATCGCCCAGGTGCGCTTCATGACGAAAGGTGATCGCCAGCGATTGGAGCGAGCCGGTGCGTAGCGTTTCGGGCAGGGCATCAACCAGCCAGGCCAGGTAACGGGTATTGTTGGCGTGGCCATTGCGGTCCAGATCGCTGAAGCGCACGCGTACCGTGTCGGTCCAGCAAGGCGATGTTTCGGGGGCTTTCGGGAAAGAGCGATTCAGATGAAAGGGTGGAGATTCGGTGGGACGCAGGCGAGTCACCTCAGAAGGAAGGCGTACAGGACGGCGCTGCTCCGGATCGACCAGGAGCCAGGCTGATAGTCCTTCGGCCAGCGGATTGTTAGCTGCATCGCGTATGACGTAGGCCCGGAGCGCACGTAGGCCCTGGAAATCACATGGCCAGGTTTCGACATGAACCGTTTCGGCCCAGGCTGGCCGTCGGTAAAGCTGTAGCCGCAGCTCGTGGAGCACCCAGTAAACCGGCCGACCACCAATTTCCAGAAACGCTACGCCCAGCGCCTGCGCATGACGACTGGCCGCTTCCTGCAAATAACCACTCAGCGCAGGCAGGGCCAGCAAACCGTCCGGTGCGACATCCAGCGCGCGTACGCGCAGCGTTTCGGTCCAGTGGAGCAAGGCTGACATCATGCAAAAAAATGTGACGCGCCCCGGCTATCCGTAGCACAAAGAATCAATGCACCAATGGTTTCCCCGACGTTCGGCAAGCTCCCCAATTGTCTCCTATCGGGGCGGAAGCATGCAAAATCCGACGAGGCCCTCGGCTCTCTCCAGGAGGGGATGGCTTATCTTCAAAGCCAGCTTTTTTTCTTCATCGTGGACAGCACCATGAGAGATGATCTGCAGCACGATAAAACGGTGCGGCTTTAGAAGCGATACACAGGGTCGATCTATAAGACAGCGTTGCCCCTTGTAAGCTTGGGTTATGTCATCACCATGCCTGAAAAGCGGCCGCACATCGAACCACGGTCTCTGACTGAGCCTCTGGATGATAGCACAGACGATGCTACCTTTTCGCTGACCGATCTGAGCGATCCGGTCGTCATCATGCTCCTGTTTCAGGAGCTGATTCGGGAAGAGCAGGTACGAAAGGCCTGGGAAAAGTGGCGTCAGCTCGACGAGAAGCAGCGACGACCACTCTGGCGACTACTGATCGAAGTCGACGGGATTGATCCGGCCGTTGTCTATGCAACGGCCGCCGAGGTATATGGCTTTAAGACGGCCCGAATCAACCGCGATCAGGTATTACGTTTTCTGCGTGATCAGCGAAATCGTTTCACGCAGGAGCAATGGGACTGGATGCGGAGGAAATGGGTGTTACCTATCGGCCAGGAAGTCGATGAAAAGCGGGGCCTTACACGCTGGCTACTGGGAACGCACGATCCCACACGTCCCAGTTTGCACCGCCAGATCGTCATTCAGCTCGGAATCGATCACTTTGAGCTCCAGTATGTTCCGGCCAGGGTTATCGAGAAGTTCTTTCAGGAGGCCTTTCCTCGACGGAACGAATACCTGGAGCGGGTGCAACAGGAGGATGGCGCGGTTGATCTGGGCATGAATTATGAAGAGGAGACCGAGCTGATCGATGAAGAGTCGCTTGAGGCAGAGATCAACCGTTCAAAGCTGATCAACCTGTTCGAGGCCGCGCTCGTCGAGGCCGTCCACCAGGGCGCCTCCGACATCCACATCTTCCCCAACCATAACCGCCAGGTCGAAATCCATTTTCGCATTGATGGCGACTTGAACTGCTGGCATGTGGAAGATAAAGTGCATCCGGAGGCGTTTCTGGCAGTGGTCAAGGATCAGGCGGGAGGCGTCGATCGCTTCGAGCGCGACAGAGCGCAGGATGGCTTTATCCAGCGCTGGATCGACGATCACCTGATCCGCTTCCGCGTCTCCGTGCTACCCATTGCAACGGCCAGCTTTGACGTGCGGGCCGAGTCGATAGTCATTCGTGTGCTTGACGACCGCAAGGTCATCAAAGACCTGCGGTTGCTGGGTCTTTCGGAGCGGGCGCTGGAGCGTTTTGAGTGGGCCATCCGCCAACCCTATGGCATGGTGATCGTCACCGGACCCACCGGCTCCGGCAAAAGCACCACGCTCTATGCCGCCCTCCACCAGGTCGTCAGTCCACGTAAGAATGTGCTGACAGTGGAAGACCCGGTCGAATACATCATTCCCGGCGTGCGGCAGATCAAACTCAGCCACAAGCTGGGCCTGGAAGATGCCCTGCGGGCTATCCTTCGGCACGACCCCGACATCGTGATGGTCGGCGAGATGCGCGATCGGCAGACGGCCGAGCTGGCTATCAAGCTGGCCAACACGGGGCATCTGACCTTTTCGACGTTGCACACAAACGATGCGCCCAGTGCGGTGAGCCGGCTCTACAAGATGGGGATTGAGCCGTTTTTGATCGCCTATGCGATCAACCTGGTCGTGGCCCAGCGCCTGATCCGTAAGGTCTGCCCAGCCTGCAAAGTAGAGGACAAAGATCCGGATTATGTAATGCTGCGCAAACTGGGTTTTACGGACGAAGAGATTGCGCGCGCCACTTTTTATAAAGCAGGACGTGATCGGCGCTGTAAGGTCTGCAAGGGGGTTGGCTATAAAGGCCGGCGGGCGATCGTTGAAGCCATGTACTTTTCGCGAACGATCCGCCACATGATCGTCGAAGCCCAGGGCTCTATCGACGAAGATGCATTGCGCGAGCAGGCCATCAAGGAAGGCATGCAGACGCTGCGCGATGCCGCCCGCGAAGTCGTACTGGCCGGTGAAACGACCGTTGAAGAAATGATCCGGGTGACGACTACTGAAGAGTAAGGTTTCGTTTTGAAATGGTAGAGGTATTCAGGTAATCGCAAGAAATAGAGGAAAAGCAAAGCGGCAAGCATCTAAGCGCATGGAAGGACTTTTGCTCTGTTAAAAAGCAAACGGTTCTTGCTGTAAAATGCTATGTCACAGACGCTTCTGGCTACTCTGGCCCTGGTTGTGGCAATGAGCTTTACGCTTGGCGTGTACCAGAAGCAACACGCCCTGCAGCGCGCCACCATTTTTCGAGAATTGCAGGAGATGGCCGCTGCAGTAGGAGTCGAAACCATGGAAATCATCCGCACACGTGCTTTCGATCAGGCCGTTGTGGATGGGAGTGTGTCGGGTACACCGGACGACATTCTGTTATTTTCCGATTCGACAGATTTTGGCGTCAGTGGAACATGCGCGGCATTCGGGGGAACGGCCCCCTGTGATGATATTGATGATTTCCACAATCAACAACCGATACGCCCATTTGTACTTGGAAGAGATACAATCTATTTCCAGGTGAATATTCAGGTAGAATATATCGAATATAATACTTTAGGAGAACCTGTTCCATCCAGCACAAAGACAGAATACAAACGTGTAAAGCTTGCAATACAAGATTATTGGAGAAGTGGAAGATATCCGTATATTCCTATCCCAATAAAGCTTGAGCGAACTTTTTCGTATAAATTCTAATTTTAGCTATGTGGGTTATATTTGATAATATATCAGCTGCAATTTTAGGGGGTACGCTGTTGATTATTATGATTTCGGTTCAGCAGCGTATAATGGAGATTAATTTAGAGCAGATAACGAATTATATGGTCAAGCGTCAGGCTAACGATCTGGTTTCATGGATGGAGGAAGACTTGCTTCGTCTTGGAGAAAATGTCGATTTTAATAATGAAGTTCCTTTTACGAATCCGATTCAAAATACTGCCACAGGAATTACCGAATCTTTTACTTTCTTTCGTGATTCTATTGATGCTGATGGACAGGTTATTCGCATATATATCCGATACGATTTAAATCCTAAAGGATACCGGGTCATCCGAGGTGATAGTATTCCTGTGTATCAGCTTGTTCGTAGCGTCAAAATAGGAGAGAGTGGAAGCTGGGAGGTAAGTGGAAGAAGCCCGGCGCTTATCAGCTATTTCCGAATTGATCTGCTGGATAGAGACGCAAAGCCGTTACCCGATCCGGCAGGAAATCCGGAGCTGGTTCAGAACACGCGAGTACGGGTAACGCTGGTGCCCCCTTACGAAACTTCTCGCTCACAGGTATTGCAGCGGGTCTATTACGGCTCGACGTTGCTTATCCCACGCGATCGCGATAATGAATCGATGACCAATCTGTGAGGATGCCATGGGTAAGATGTCCTTGCTCTGGGTGGGTGTGGTGATCCTTGTAGGAACTGTTTTGTTGCTGCAGGCGAATGTCAGTCGGCTACAGGCTGACGATCGTCAGGTAAGGCGGCAGGAAGAGACGCTTGCTCGTGAGATTGCGCGTTCAGCACATGAGCGTATTGTGGCATTGGCCCGGGAGCTGGAGACGCAGCATCCTGATTGGACGGCTGGCGAACTGGTTGCTGCTGTGAACGGCGAGACGGGGCGGTTGACTGGCTCGTTGCAAGGAGGGAGCTATGAGGCCTGGCTATATGCGATCGGGGGAACAGGCGGGGGCTCTTATGGAGCGGTAGCTATAGGGCGATATGGTCGTGCTACCCATCGAATCGGCTCCAGGCGGGTGCTTCGAAGCACGCTGGAAGTACCGGATCAGCCCAGCCGGGTGAAGGTGACGTTTTTGGAATCGATGGCGGGCTATTGCTCGGCCATCTATCTGCAGCGTTATGTGCCGCGCGAAGATGGAACCTATGACGCTCAGGAGCCCGAGTTGATTTTTGCGCCGCAGAATCGCCACGGTGCCGACGGAACGCCTGCTGAGCGTCTTTTCGAGACCGTGCTCAACCCTGGCGAGCGGGCCAACTTTATCCTGGCCGTCGATAAAGACTGTAGTCTCCGAGGACGCACCGACGTGCCGGCACGTGAGCAAGTAGGCAATCGGCGCTATTTCGACTATCTACGTTCTGCGCTGGTGGAAAGCGTCAGTGATCTGCGCCAGATGCAGGAGGGAGATTACGTCATGATTCAGCCCCATCCGGTCAAGCCAAATACCTGGCGGCTGGCCTTTGAAGATCTGCAAATCTCCCCCGCTGATAAGCTGTGGGATGTAAAGCGCTATGGGTATGGTGATATGCGGTGGAGACGGCGTTGGGGCGCACAATGGGGCGAGCGTAATGGCAAATACAGTTATGGTGGGCAGGGGTGGCATGAGGTCGATGCTTATGGATATTACCAGTTGCGCGACTATTACCGGGAGCCTGGCGGCCAGGCATTGGTGCCGGATTTCAGCGATCAGGTGATCGAAGTAACGTTCGTTCCGGTCGATGCCGGTACGTAACGAAAGATTACCAAACGTAATCTCACATGGCCGCTGCAGGCCGCACAATGTATTGATTGGGACGACGGGAATGCTTTTCGCTTAGGGTAGTGTGGAGCCAATCATACGGGGGGAGCCATGGGAAAGTTTATTCTACTCTTCGTGACAGCGACAGTTGTAGGTGGCAGCGTACTGCTACTGCAATCCGACATTGATCGGTTGCAGGCCGATGACCGACAGGTGCTGCGTCAGGAAGAGGCACTGGCGCGCGAGATTGCTCGTTCAGCCTATAACCGCATCGTCTCGATGGCTCGCAAGCTTGAAGTGGAGCAACCTGATCTGTCGCGGGATGAGCTGATCAGCCTTGTAGGAGACCAGGATAATCCCCTAACCGGGCACCTGAAAGGGGGTACCTACAAAGCCTGGCTATATCCTGTTGGTGGCGCCTCGTATGGGGCGGTTGCTATCGGATATTACGGGCGAGCCACCCATCGCGTGGGTGCCCATCGACTGATGCGGAATACGCTGGAAGTTACGCAGCCCAGCCAGGTAAAGGTGACGTTTCTGGAATCGATGGCGGGCTATTGCTCGGCTATTTATATTCAGCGCTTTGTTCCCAGGAATAATAACGGCATGGGCAATAACCTTGGAGGGTGCGACCCCAGTAATCCGGCGCTTGGCAGTTCCTGTGAAAACCAGCAGGATATTGAGCTGCGGGGCAACGGCAATGGGAAATACATTGCCCTTAAGCCCGAACTGGTCTTTGCGCCGGGCAACAACCGGGATGGAGCTGAGGCCCTCTATACCACGGTGTTGAATCCGGGTGAACGGGTCAACTTTATCTTGGCTGTTGATGCTGATTTTTACTGTGAACGCCGGGGAGATCCCAACATTGACATCAACGATCCCTTCTATGAGTACACACGGCCAGCGCTGTTGGAGAGTGTTGGGAATTTTAACGAAATGCAGGAAGGCCGGTATGCTATGATTCAGCCCCACCCGACGCGGCCCAATGTGTGGCGCATCGCCTTCGAGGATCTGATTTTTTCGAAAAAGAAGCTCGACGATGTGAAGCGCTGGGGATATGGGGATAGGCAGTGGAGACGGCGTTGGGGCGCGCAATGGGGCGAGCGTAATGGCAAGTACAGCTATGGAGGCTGGGGTTGGAGTGGTCAGGATCATTACGGATACTATCCGCTAAGGGATTTCGGACACATGCCGGACTTCAGCGACCAGGTCATTGAGATCGAATTCATCCCGGTTCCGGCTTCTTGATTACCTGTTGGGTTGATCCAGGACGGCGTTGCAGCAGGCAGAGCGTGCGCTTCCGCTGTAGCGCCGTCTTTTTTTGCCGGTTGCTTAAGCGACAGGCGCGTAGTGCGATACTGTAAAGGCAAACCAATCCTGTAGGCCAGTCATGTCGAACGGAAACCCTGCGCTGGCGGAAGTGCTGGCACAGCACGCCTCGGCAGCCCAGCGCCCTCGGGTGCGGCCTGTACCGCCGCTGCCGAAGATTTGCAAAACGGTGCTTGATTCAGTACCACCTGCTCTCGTTGGGGAGGACCGTGCGCGCTACCTGGCCGAGCAGGTCAACGCACTGCTGGACAAAGACCGAACACTGCTGCGCGAGCACATGCAGTTGCTGGTCAAACGCATGCTGGACCTCAATGCCAGCGATATGGACATAGGCGGGCCAGCCTCAAATGGCTACGTCTGGTACCGGGTGCACGGCGACAAGCGACCCTACAAGGAAATGGGCACCTACTCGTGCGATGAGGCTGCCTTGCTCATCCTGAATCTGCTGACCGAGCGGCAGCTCCAGCTCTTTTTTGAAGAGTGTGCCCTGGACTTTTCCTATGCACTGCCCCTTGAAGGGCGCAACGGGATGCCGCGGCGCTTTCGTGCTACCGTCTACTTCGACATGGATCATGTGGCGCTGAACATGCGCGCCATCACTGACGAGATCCGCCCCCTCAAAAGCCTGGGCTTCCATCCCCTGATCGAGCGCGGCCTCATGTTCCGGCATGTGCGCGACGGACTGACGCTGGTGACCGGCGTGACAGGTTCCGGTAAGAGCACAACGCTGGATGCAATCATTGACGCGAACAACGACGACGTCTATGCGCATGTGGTGATCATCGCCAAACCTATTGAGTACGTGCATCGCTCACGCAAATGTCTGATCCGCCATCGCGAAGTGGGACGCGACGTTCGATCCTTCAAAGATGGCATCGTGCAGGCGCTGCGCCAGGACCCTGATATCATCGTCATCGGCGAGATGCGCGATCCTGAGACCATTTCGGCCGCGCTGGAGATTACCGATTCCGGCCACAAGGTCTTCTCTACGCTGCATACAAGCTCAGCGGTAGAGACGATCGACCGTATCGTGGCCGAGTATCCGCCCGATGAACAGGAGCGCGTGCGTAACCGGCTGGCCGACGTGCTCCGCTGCGTAATCTCACAGAAACTGGTGCCCAAGATCGGAGGAGGACGCATTCTGGCCAAAGAAGTGCTCTGGATGACGCCGTCCGCACGGGCTGCGATCAAAAACAAGAATACCAGCGAAATCTACCAGATGATGTGGGAGGGAGGCGCAATGGGCATGATTACCATGGAACAGGATTTGTTCCGTCTGGTCCGGCAGCAACTGATCACACCGGAGGTTGCCTTCGACTTTGCCAATAACAAGCGCCGGTTGCAGCAATTGCTTCAGTAACACCGAAAGCCCTGCGTTTCTAAACGTTACGTCTGAGACGATTTTGTAATGATCATGAAAACAAAACGGCAAAAGCTTACGCGCACCCGAGCTCCTTACGTGCTGGGAGTTACGGTTGCTGGCCGTACGATTTATGCGGTGCTTTTGAAGCGCGAAGCCGATGGTGTGGAGGTGGTGCGGCGGTTTACGCGGCAGCGCGTGGCCCGGTTTGCCAGCATGCAGCAGGGCGTTCCAGAAGTCAAAGGCCAGGAAGCGGGCGGTGACTTTTCCATTCAGTTTGGCGGCAGTGGAGCAGCTACCCCGTTTCTGAAAGCAGAGTTTGACCTGAGCGGCGACGGCGCTGGCAATGAGCAGCTCCCTCCGGCTACGCTTTTTGTGATGGAGCTTTCCGATATCCTGGCCGAATGCAAGGAAGCTGGCTATGGCGATCCAGAAGTGGCCTTCTGCCTCCCCTCGGTGGATCTTGCTTACGTGGAGCTCCGATTGCCCCGTTCAGTAAAGCATACCGAGCAGGATACTGGTCCGGTCGATCGCAAAGCCCTGCTGGAGTTGCTGGAACAGCAGGTAGGAACCCCGCTGGAAGAAGAGCAGGTAGCCTTTCTGCCCATGACGCCGGTTGATACAGAAACACATCGATTCCTGGCTATTTATCCACGTCCCAGCGAGCCGGTAACAGCTACTCTGCAGGCCCTCAAAGCTGAATCCAATCGACGGCTGCCGCGCACGCGGCTGTTTGAGACGGAAGTATCGCTGTATCTGGGGCTGGCGCGCACAGCGATTCGTCAGCTTGCATCGGAGTCGTCAGAGGCCTGCTCGCTGGTGTTGCGTGTGGGCAGCGATGATACACTGGTGCTTTTTCTGCAGGGCGATACACTCCAACATGCTGAAAGTCTACGTTCACTCACCGTCCACGATACAGCCGACACGATCTGCAGCCGCATTTTGCTGCTGCAGGATGAGTATGGTATCGGAGAAATTTCCCATGTTTTCCTGGTCAGCGAACATGGAGAGACGGAGTTGCCGCGAAGTCTGTCCGTCTTTTTCCCGAATGCCCAGATTGAAAACCTGCGCGTTTATCTGCCCTTGGACGACCAGGAAATCGGGCCGGGCTCGCTGGCCGCACAACTGGCTGCGCTGCGCCTGGTGGGGGATCCAACGTTTTTAAAAGCCTTTGAGCCGGTCAATCTGTTTCCTTCAAGTCTGCGGCGACGCTGGGAGCTACCCTTCGGCTGGCAGGTATGGGCGCTTTATGCGTTGCTTTTCGTAACGACGCTCTTTTTTGTATGGCGTTATCTGACGCTTGAGGCTGAATTGAACGTCCGTCGAGAACGGCTGCGCCAGCTTCCGCCTGCCATTGCTGCAACGGACGCCCGGGCGCTGCAGGCTCGGATTGACAGTTTGAACGCACGTACCCAGCAGGCCCTGCGAGCACTTGACATACTCGACTCGCTGCTGGTGGGAAGCGACCGCTGGAGCAGAGCATTGGCCCAACTCTCACGCGAGGTGGCAGCCGTCCGGGGCATCTGGGTCGATAGTTGGCGCCCTCGCGCTCGTGGCGTTGAACTGAAGGGCAGTGCCATTGCCCGTGATCGCGTCGTTGCACTGGCCCGGCGACTCAACGGCGTCATTCGCGCCTTGACTTTTTCGGAAATCCGCGGATGGCCCGTCTACGCTTTTGTCATCGAAATCCCACTGCCTGACGAATTACCCGAACCTGCACGCTACCTGCGCGAGCAGTTTGCGGCTAATGCGCAGCCCACCCAATCGAAACCCTCGAATCCATAAGCAGCCATGTGGAAAAAGTACGGAAACGCGCTGCTGTTGTTTGTCGGCTGGCTGGTGCTTACCGGCATCGGTGTCTATTTGACCTACTATAAGCTGCCCAGAGAAATCGCCCACTATGAAAAGCTGGAACAATTGGCGCGCATGCGGGAGACCGAGATGGGGGCCTTGCTGGCTGAATACAGCGCTTCGGAAGCCAAAGCGCGTGAGGTCGAAAGCCGATGGCGCTCGCGTTATCGCTACATTCCGGCGTCACTGAGCACACCCGAGGTAGTCGCCCGCTTGAATGACCTTTCACGACGCGGCTTTGAAACCTTCAACGTACAGTTCTTGGGGAGCGGCCAAACGGATAACGTCAACTACTACACCTTCCACATTGAAGGTCGCGGCTATTTCCATCATCTCTACCGTTTGGTCTGGGAGATCGAAAACAGTCCGGAGCTATACCGTATTCGTAATCTTGCGCTGGACCACATTGACTTGGTTAAGGCCGACCGCGTAAGCGGCCGTGAGCGCATGATGATTATGGTCTCATTCAACATGCAATTGGAAGCTTACTACGGAGGATTGCCTGACCTTCAGGTAGCCCATATGGCCGATAGCCTCT
>Ga0256839_1003156_pt1 | contig 17311 bp, 14 predicted proteins | sample 354166metaG_FD_185968 | JGI IMG/M metagenome (GOLD analysis project Ga0256839, IMG submission 185968) | Hydrothermal vent microbial communities from Mid Atlantic Ridge, Atlantic Ocean - 354-166 | ecosystem: Environmental > Aquatic > Marine > Hydrothermal vents | place: Atlantic Ocean: Mid... | reverse complement strand
GATGGTGGCGATGCGGAGCAGCAGTTCGCGCGGCTCGAAGGGCTTGGCGAGATAGTCGTCCGCCCCCGCCTCGAGCCCGCGGATGCGATCCTCCACCTCGCCGCGCGCCGTCAACATCAGGATCGGCACCTCGTTTGCGGCGCGCAGCTCGCGCGCGAAGGCGAGCCCGTCGAGGCCCGGCAGCATCAGATCCAAAACGATCAGGTCGAAGGCGAAGCCGTCGAGCTTGCGCCTGGCCTCCTCGGCGCAGGCCGCGAGCGCCACCGCATAACCGTGCGCGGTGAGATAACGCCGCAAGAGAGCGCGCAAACGCTGATCGTCATCCACCACCAGGATATGGGCGAGCTCCAAACCCTCGGGCACCGTCCACCTCACCGCTCGCCGGCACCCTCCCCAAGGCCGCCGCCCGCAAAACGCCGCCTCTCCTCCCCTACACCCTGCACCACGCTCAGGAAACCCGCCACCGCATCCGGCCCCGCCTGGCGAAACACCCGCTTGAGCTGCCGCCGCTGCACCGCCAGCGCCTCTCCCAACACCGCAAGGCCCTCATGGGTGAGCACCAAGGGCTTGGTCCTGCGGTCGGCGCCTTCCCGCTCGGCCAAAAGCCCCATCGCCTTGAGCTTGATGACATGGCGCGAGAGGGCCTGTTTGCTCGCCGCCAGCCACCGGGTGAGCTCGGCGACCGTCACCCCGGGGTGCCGCTTGAGCAGGAACAACAGAAGATAGTCCTTGGCCGACAGCCCGCGCCCGGCGAGCGGCCGCAAACCCGCCTCCACCAGCTGGAAATAGGCCAGAAACAGAAGCTCGAGCGCCCGCTCCAGCTCCTCGTCGCGCAGATAGAGAGGACTGACCGGAGCCATCACCCGCCTCGATGCCGCTTCGTTGACACATATGTGCGGCGATGATACGGCTCGCAATCCGGGAGGCCCCACGGACGGCCGGCCTTTTTTCGCGCCGGAGTTGCTCGATGCCGGAACTCATTCCCTATGACGCGCGAGACGGATACATCTGGCTCGACGGCGAGCTGGTGCCGTGGCGCGAGGCACGGCTGCACGTGCTCTCCCACGGTCTGCACTATGCGAGCTGTGTGTTCGAGGGCGAGCGCGCCTATGGCGGCCGGGTGTTCAAGCTGGACGAGCACAGCCAGCGGCTGTTGGATTCGGCGCGCATGTTGGGCTTCGAGATCCCCTACAGCCTCGAGGAGATCAACGCCGCCACCTGCGAGGTGGTGCGGGCCAACGGTCTCTCGGACTGTTACGTGCGGCCGGTGGCCTGGCGCGGCTCCGAGCAGATGGGGGTGTCCGCCCACGGCACCACCATCCACCTCGCCATCGCCGCCTGGGAGTGGGGCGCCTATTACCGCGACCTCAAGCTGACCCGGGCCATTTTCCGCCGTCCCGCCCCCGACACCGCACCGGTCCACGCCAAGGCGGCCGGTCTCTACATGATCTGCACCCTGAGCAAGCACGCGGCGGAGGCCAAGGGCTTCGAGGACGCCCTCATGCTCGACTACCGCGGCTATGTGGCGGAGACCACCGGCGCCAACATCTTCCTGGTGCTGGAGGGCGCCCTCCACACCCCGATCCCGGATTGCTTCCTCAACGGCATTACCCGCCAGACGGTGATCGCCCTCGCCCGCCGGCGCGGCATTCCGGTGGTGGAACGGCACATCCGGCCCGAGGAGCTGCGCCAGGCCCAGGAGGTGTTCGTCACCGGCACCGCGGCCGAGATCACCCCGGTCAGGGCCATCGACGATCTCCGCTACCAGGTGGGGCCGATCACCGCGGCGCTTATGGACGATTTCCACGCCCTCACCCGCGGCCAGGCCGAGGCGGCCTGAGCCGATCCCGGCCCGCAGCCGCAGTGCCCGAACGCGGCTCGCTTGACGCCCGCAAGCTGCCCTGGGCAGCCGCCGGCAACCGACCTCCGGGACCTGCCGCTATTCCGCCGCCGCCCGCACCGGCCGGCGTTCCTCGCTCAGCGCATCGTGGGCGGCGATCGCCGCCATGTGGAACATGTCGGAGACCGTGGCGTTGAGCGGCACGATCTGCACCGGGCGCTCGAGCCCCACGAGCAGCGGACCGATCACCGTGCCGCCGCCCAGCTGCTGCAGCAGCTTGGAGGAGATGTGGGCGGAATGGAGCGCCGGCATGATCAGCACGTTGGCGGGACCGCTCAGCCGGCAGAAGGGATAGTGGCGGCGCATGAGTTCCCCATCCAGGGCGACGTCCGCCGCCATCTCCCCGTCGTATTCGAAGTCCACCTCCCTCCGGTCCAGCTCCAGCACCGCATCCCGCACCCGCGCCGCCTTCTCCACCGGCGGATTGCCGAAGGTGGCGAAGGAGAGCAGCGCCACCCGCGGCTCGAAGCCCATGGAGCGGGCCAGCTCGGCGGTCTGGACCGCGATGTCCGCGAGCTCCTCCTTGCTCGGCAGCTCGTGCACCAGGGTGTCGGCGATGAACACCGTGCGCCCCCGCGCCACCATCACCGTGACCCCGAACATCCGCCGCCCCGGCTTCGGGTCCAGCACCTTCAGAATACCGTCGAGCGCGGTGACGTAGTTGCGGGTGAGCCCGGTGACCATGGCATCGGCGTGACCGTGGGCCACCATGCAGGCGCCGAAGACGTTGCGGTCCTGGTTGACCAGGCGCTGGCAGTCGCGGAAGAGCAGGCCGTTGCGCTGCTGGCGCCGGTAGACGTAGCGGGCGTAGGTCTCGTTGTGCTCGGAGAGCCGGGCGTTGTGGATCTCGATGCCGGCGAGATCCAGGATTCCCATGTTGCGCGCCGTCTCCTGCACGCGCTCCTCGCGGCCGATCAGGATCGGGGTGCCGAGGCCGCTGTTGCGCCAGGCGATGGCGGCGGAGATGGCGTTGCTCTCCTCGCCCTCCGCGAACACCACCCGTTTGGGATGGGCGCGCACCCGGTCGATGATGAGCTGCATGCGGCTCGCCGCCGGATCGAGCCGGGAGCGCAGGCTCTGGCGGTAGCGCTCGGTGTCCACGATGGGCTTGCGCGCCACCCCGCTCTCGAGCGCCGCCATGGCCACCTTCGGCGGCACGTGGGTGATGAGCCGGGGATCGAAGGGCGTGGGGATGAGATACTCCCGCCCGTAGCGCAGCCGGCGCCCCCGATAGGCGGCGGTGACCTCGTCCGGCACCTCCTCCCGCGCAAGAGCGGCGATGGCATACGCGGCGGCGATCTTCATGGCGTCGTTGATGGCCGAGGCGCGCACGTCGAGGGCGCCGCGGAAGATGTAGGGAAAGCCGAGGACGTTGTTGACCTGGTTGGGATAGTCGGAGCGGCCGGTGGCGATGATGACATCGGGACGTGCCGCGAGCGCCTCCTCCGGGGTGATCTCCGGATCCGGATTGGCCATCGCGAACACGATCGGATCGCGCGCCATGCTCTTGAGCATCTCCGGGGTGAAGGCGCCCTTGGCGGAGAGGCCGAACAGCACGTCCGCCCCCACCACCGCCTCCTCGAGGCTGCGCAACTCGGTCGCCACCGCATGGGCCGCCTTCCAGCGGTTCATGCCCTCCTTGCGGCCGGCGTAGATCACGCCGCGGGTATCGCACAGGAGGATGTTTGCGGCCGGCACCCCCATGGCCTTGAGCAACTCGGCGCAGGCGATGCCGGCGGCGCCGGCGCCGTTGATGACGATGCGCACCCGGGCGAGGCTGCGGCCGGTGATGTCGAGGGCGTTGATGAGGCCGGCGGCGGCGATGATGGCGGTGCCGTGCTGGTCGTCGTGGAAGACCGGGATGTCCATGAGCTCGCGCAGCCGCGCTTCGATGACGAAGCACTCCGGGGCCTTGATGTCCTCGAGGTTGATGCCGCCGAAGGCGGGGCCCAAAAGCCGCACGCAGTTGACGAACTCGTCCACGTCGCGGGTATCCACCTCGAGATCGATGGCGTCGATGTCGGCGAAGCGCTTGAACAAGACCGCCTTGCCCTCCATCACCGGCTTGGCGGCCAAGGCCCCGAGATCGCCCAGCCCGAGCACCGCGGTGCCGTTGGATACCACCGCCACCAGATTGCCCTTGGCGGTGTAGTCGTAGGCCCGCTCCGCGGCGCGCTGGATCTCCTTGCACGGATAGGCCACCCCCGGCGAATAGGCGAGGGAGAGATCCCGCTGGGTGGTGAGCGGCTTGGTGGGAATGATCTCGATCTTGCCCGAGCGACCCCGGCTGTGCAGCTCGAGCGCTTCCTCGGCGGTGATCTGCGGCTTGTCGGCGGTGGGCTCGCTTTGCTCCGTCATCCCTGCCTGCCCCGGCCCGGACGGCCCGTCCTCCCCTCCCGACTCATAGGCGGTCCCGGCAAGCGGGGGCAAGGTCCGATGGAAGCGCGATCCGTATCGCGGAACACGCGCTCAGGCGAAGGCCCTAGAGCGGCCCCGGCCGGCCAGCCAGAGCAGGAATCCCGGCACCGCCAGCACGATGAAGGCGGGAATGCCGAGCAGGAACCGCACCGGCCCCCAGGCCCAGGGGCCGAGCGAGGATTCCACGAGCGCCTGGAAGCCCACCAGGCTGTTGGCGTGGATGTTGTACCAGATGCGCCCCAAGGATACCGCCTCGAAGCCGCCGGTGGCCCACACCATGAGCAGCTGGGCCACCGCCGCCGAGGCGGCGAGCAGGAGCAACAGCGTCCCGAGAGCATGGCCGAGCTGGCGCACGACGGCTCCTCCCCACCGGCACGGGCGCCGTCACCATGCGCCGTCCGCGCCCTGCGCGCAAGACCGCCCGGCTACTCCCACTCGATGGTGCCGGGGGGTTTGCTGGTGACGTCGTAGACCACCCGGTTCACCCCCGGCGTCTCGCCGACGATGCGGGCCGCCACCCGGGCCAGGAAGGCCGGGTCGAAGGGATAGACGTCGGCGGTCATCCCGTCCTCCGAAGTGACCGCACGCAGCGCCACCACCTGCTCGTAGGTGCGGGCATCCCCCATCACCCCCACCGACCGCACCGGCAACAGCACCGCGAAGGCCTGCCAGATGGAATCATACAGCCCGGCGCGCTCGATCTCCTCTAGGAAGATGCGGTCCGCGCGCTGCAGGAGGGCCAGCCGCTCCGGCGTCACCTCGCCCAGGATGCGCACGGCGAGGCCCGGGCCGGGGAAGGGATGGCGGCGCACGAACCGCTCCGGCAGGCCCAGCTCGCGCCCGAGCTCGCGCACCTCGTCCTTGAACAGCTCCCGAAGCGGCTCCACGAGGCGCATGCGCATGCGCTCGGGAAGCCCGCCCACATTGTGGTGGGTCTTGATGGTGGCGCTCGGGCCGCCGGCCGAGCGGCTCTCGATGAGATCGGGATAGAGGGTGCCCTGGGCGAGGAAGTCGAAGCGTCCGAGCTTCTCGGATTCCTCCTCGAACACCTCCACGAAGGTGTGGCCGATGATGCGGCGCTTGGCCTCGGGATCCACCACCCCTTCGAGCCGGGCGAGAAAGCGCGCGCGGGCGTCCACGGCCACGAGCGGCAAACCCACCTGCTCGCGGAACAGGCCCACCACCTCCTCCGCCTCGCCGAGCCTGAGCAACCCCGTGTCCACGAACATGCAGGTGAGGCGCTCGCCCACCGCCTCGTGCACGAGCAGGGCGGTGACCGCCGAATCCACCCCGCCCGAAAGCCCCAGCAACACCCGGCCCTCGCCCACCCGCTCGCGGATGCGCTCGACCGCAAGCCTGCGGAAGGCGGCCATGGACCAGTCGCCGCGCAGCCGAGCGATGCGCAGGCAGAAGTTCTCGAGCAGTCCCTTGCCGATCGCGGTGTGGACCACCTCGGGATGGAACTGCACACCGTAGAGGCGGCGCCGTTCGTCCGCCACCGCCGCCATGGGCGCGGCACCGCTCGCCGCCACCACCGCGAATCCCTCGGGCAGCTCCACCACCTCGTCGCCGTGGCTCATCCACACCACAGCGCGCTCCCCCACCCGCATGAGCCCGTCGAAGAGCGGCGATTCCGCGAGCAGCTCGATTTCCGCACGGCCGAACTCGCGCGCCCGGGCCGGCGCCACCCGGCCGCCGAGCTGGGCGCAGAGCGCCTGCATGCCGTAGCAGATCCCGAGCACCGGCACCCCGAGCGCGAGCACCGCCTCCGGGATCCGCGGGCTTGAAGCCTCCCCCACGCTCGCGGGGCCGCCCGAGAGCACCACCGCCCTGGGGGCAAAGGCGCGCAGGAATCCTTCCTCGAGCTCCGGCGGGTGGATCTCGCAGTAGACCCGAAGCTCCCGCAGCCGGCGCGCGATCAGCTGGGTGTATTGGGACCCGAAGTCGACGATGAGCACCCGTTCCACCATGCCACCCGCTTCCCACCGAAGCCCTCGCGGCGCGAGATAGGGCGGCGAGCTCCGCGGCCAAGCGGCCGCCCGTGCGCACCGACGCGCCGCCCCTTCTCTTGCCAGGGCTCCCGCACCCGCCTAATTTGCCCTCGCGCTTGGGCGCGTAGCTCAGCGGGAGAGCACTACGTTGACATCGTAGGGGTCGCTGGTTCGATCCCAGCCGCGCCCACCATCCGGCACCCCCGCACCCCTGTGCGGAACGGATGCGGATCCGGCCTTCGCATCACACCCCCATGTGTGCGCCCACGCGCAGCCGCGGGCGCTTCGGCAAAACTTGCACCTTCTCGGAAACTTGCCATCATGGGTGCGATCCCCGGACGGAGTCGCGGTTGCGGATGCGAATCACCCAATATACCGACTATGCGCTCCGGGTGCTGCTCTATCTCGCCCTGTGCGAACGGCGCCGGGTGACCATCGGCGAGATCAGCGACGCCTACCGCATCTCCCGCAACCACCTGATGAAGGTGGTCAACGATCTCGCCCGTCTCGGCTATGTGGCCACCACCCGCGGCAAGGGAGGCGGGCTCACCCTGGGACGCCGGCCGGCGGAAGTGCGCATCGGAGTGCTGGTGCGCCAGCTCGAGAAGGACCTCGCGCTGGTGGAATGTTTCATGGCCGACAGCTGCCATTGCCGGATCAAGGACGGCTGCCTGTTCAAGCCCGTCTTCGAGCAGGCGCTCGAGGCCTTCTTCGCGGCGCTCGACGCCTACACGCTGGAGGACATGCTCGCAAATCGCGAGGGCTTGAAGCGGCTGCTCGGCCTGATGCCGGAGGAGACGGCAAGGCTCGCCTAGCTCCGGCGTTCACGAATCATCGATCCAACCGATCCGCCGGTTCACATCCAAGGCAGGCATATTAGACCTCCCTGCTGCAATCCCCCGCGGGAGAGCACCGGCGGGAATCCGATCCGTGCGGCGGATTCCCGGGATCGCGTGACAGCAAATGGGAGTAGAGCGATGCGTGATTCGGCATCGAAGGCGCGTCTCGCCTTGGTCGGCGCCGCCCTCCTCGCGCTCGGCGGCGGGTCGGCCTGGGCGATGGCGGACAGCGAGCGGCTGTTCGTGACCAATCGCGATGCGGGCGAGATGTCGGTGGTGGACGGACGCGGGGCCGAGCTGCTCGCCCGGCTCCAGGTGGGCACCAAACCCACCTACTCGGCGGCCACGCCGGACGGCCGCTATGCCTTTGCCACCGCCACCGGGGACCGGCAGCTCGTGGTGGTGGACACCCGCACCCAGAGCGTGGTGGCGCGTCTGCCGCTCGGCGAGAGCCCCAAGGGGGTGGAGGTGAGCCCGGACGGCAAGTTCGTGCTGGTGGCGAACGAAGGTGCCGGCTCCAACAGCATCTCCATCTTCCGGATCGGAGAATGGCAGCTCGTGGCCGAGGCGAAGGTGGGCATGGCGCCGCACAACATCGCCTTCGCCAAGAGCACCGGCATCGCCTATATCACCAACGGCGAATCCAAGAGCATCTCCAAGATCCGCTGGAGCGACGGCACCGTGCTGGGCGAGATCCCGCTCGATGAGCGCGGCATGCCGCACAATCTGGCCGCCACGCCGGACGACCGTTACCTGTTCGTGGCCCGCAAGGGTTCGGACGATGTGGCGGTGATCGATCTCGCGAGCGAGGAGGTGGTGGCCTACATTCCGGTCTCGAAGGGCCATCACGCGGTGGACGCCTCCCCGGACGGCCGTTTCGTCTATGTCTCGGGCATCGGCGCCGATGTCATCAACGTCATCGACGTGGCGCGCATGGAACGGGTGGCCGAGATCCCGGTCGGCGACGGCCCTCACGGGGTGCGTTTCTCCCCCGACGGCCAGCGCGCCTATGTGGCGGTGGCCAAGGCGGGCAAGGTGGCGATCATCGACACCCAAGCGCAGAAGGTGGTGGCCGAGGTGGACAGCGCCGGCTTCCCCTTCTGGGTGGCGGTCGCGCCCCGCTGAGCGCGGCGACAACCGAACGGACGGGGGCCTTCGCGCAGGGGGAAGGCCCCCGTTCTCGTGAGCGCACGCGCGCCCGTGCCGCTCAGCCGCCGCTTCCGGGCTCGGGCGAGAAATGTTTGGCGAACTTGTCCGGAACCCCCTTCCACTGGTCGGCGTCGGGGGGCGGTGTGCCCTTGCGGGTGATATTCGGCCAGATCTCGCTGTACTTGCGATTGAGCTCGAGCCACTTCTCCGCTTCCGGCTCGGTGTCGGGGAGGATCGCCTCGGCCGGACATTCGGGCTCGCACACGCCGCAGTCGATGCATTCGTCCGGATTGATGACCAGCATCACCGCGCCCTCGTAGAAACAGTCCACCGGGCACACCTCGACGCAGTCCATGTACTTGCAGCGAATGCAGGCTTCCGTGACCACATAGGTCATTGGTCTCCACCCCCACAGCTTGCCGGGATCCGGGCCGACCTCACCTGCGCCCAAACATGCGTTCGAGATCCCGCTTTTTCAACGTGACATAGGTGGGTCGGCCGTGGTTGCACTGGCCGGCGCCGGGCGTCTGCTCGATCAGGCGCAACAGCGCGTTCATCTCCGCGAGCGACAGTCTCCGGCCGGCGCGCACGCTGCCGTGGCAGGCGAGGGTCGACAAGACGGCGTGCAGCCGCGCCTCCAATGATCGGGCCCGGCCGTGGGCGGCCAGCTCCTCGGCGAGCGCCTCCACAAGCTCGCGCCACGCCACCCCGGCCCCGGCCAAAAGAAGCGGCACCTCCCGCACCACCACCGCACCGTCTCCGAAGGCGTCCACCAAAAGCCCGAGCCGCCCGAGTTCGTCCCGCGCTTCGAGCAGCGCCTCCGCCCGATCCGCCTCCAGCTCCACCACCACCGGCAGGAGCAGCGCCTGCCGCGCCACGCCTCCGGCAGAGAGCTCCGCCTTGAGCCGTTCGTAGACGATGCGCTCGTGGGCGGCGTGCTGGTCCACCAGCACCACCCCGTCCTCGGCCTCGGCCAGGATGTAGGTGTCGAAGAGCAGCGCCCGCGGCCGCCCGAGCGGGCCCGGAGACGGTTCCTCCAATGGCGGATCCGCATCCCTGCCGGCGAAGCCGGATGCCGCCTCGAACAGACCGGCCGGCGGGGCCGCGGCGGCCGGCTCCCGCGGCCGGGGCCAATCCCCCTTGTGGGACCCCGGGGCACTGGCGAAGGCCGCAGGCGCGAGCTGCTGGACGCTCACCCGCGCGCGAGAGGGCAGCGCCTTGCGCAGGGCGGCGACGAGAAAGCCGCGCACCCTCTGCCCGTCCCGAAAGCGCACCTCGCTCTTCTGGGGATGGACGTTGACGTCCACCTCCTCGAAGGGGAGTTCGAGCATCAACAGGGCGAGCGGATGGCGGTCTTTGGGCAAGAGATCGCCGTAGGCCGCCTTGAGCGCGCCCTTGAGCAGCCGGTCCTGGACCGGCCTGCGGTTGACGTACAGCTGCTGCGCCCCGGCGTGCGGCCGGTTGAGGGTGGGAAGGCCGATCCGGCCCACAAGCCGCAGACCGTCCCGCTCCTCCTCCACCGGCACCATGGCCGCCGCCGCCTCCTCGCCGAAGAGCGGCACGAGGCGCGCGGGGTCGCAGGGATCGGCGACGGATTCGAGATCGAAGCGCACCGCCCCCTCCACCTCCAGGCGGAACGCCACCTCCGGCCAGGCCGGAAGAAAACGCTTGACCGCCAAGACCGCCGCCTGGCCCTCGGTGCGCGGCCCCTTCAGGAACTTCCGCCTGGCCGGCAGGTGCAGGAACAGATCGCGCACCTCGACCCGCGTGCCCTCGGGTGCCGCGACCGGCTCCACCTCGCCAATCCGTCCCGCCGCAGCCTCGATGCGGAAGGCGCAGGAAGCGCCCCTCGGACGGCTGGTCACCGCGATCCGGGCGGCCGCCGCGATGGCGGCGAGCGCCTCGCCCCGAAAGCCCAGGGTGGCGATGCGCAGGAGATCGTCGTCGACCAGTTTGGAGGTGGCATGGCGCGCGAGCGCCAGCGGCAGATCCTCGGGCTCGATGCCGCAGCCGTCGTCCTCCACCGCGATCCGTCCGATGCCGCCCTGGGCGAGGGCGACGGCGATCCGCCTCGCACCGGCGTCGAGGGCGTTTTCGATCAGCTCCTTCACCACCGAGGCCGGCCGCTCCACCACCTCGCCCGCGGCGATGCGGCAGGCCACCACCTCGGGCAGGCGCCGGATCGCGCACATCAGCCGGGTTGCGCCTCCAGCCCTTCGGGATCGCCGACGACGCTGAAGAGGATGGGCTCGTCGAACAGACGCCGGGCGACCCGGTTGGCGTCCTCGAGGCTCACCGCCTCGATGTAGCTGTTGCGCCGCTCCAGATAATCCCGCCCGAGCCGCTGCAGCGAAATGGCGGCGAGCATCCGCGCCACCCGGTCGTTGCTGGTGAGCCGCAGCGGGAAGGAGCCGGTGAGATAGGTCTTGGCGTCCTCGAGCTCCCGGGCGGCGATGCCCTCGCGGGCGATGCGGGCCACCTCGCTCTCGACCAGCTCGATGCTGCGGCGCACCTGGTCGTTGCGGGTCGCCACCCCGCCGAGCCAGAGCGGAGCGCGGCGGGCGTCGTAGAGATAGGTGTAGACCCCGTAGGCGAGTCCCCGCTTCTCGCGGATCTCCTCGGTGAGCCGGGAGCTGAAGCCGCCGCCGCCGAGGACGTAATTGACCACATAGGCGGCGTAATAGTCCGGATCCTGCCGGTCGATGCCGCCGTGGCCGAAGGTCACCACCGACTGGGGGATCGGCATGCGCTCGAGCAACAGCCCGCCGGTGCGCGGCTGGGTCTCCACCACCGGCGCAAGCTCCGGCTCTTCGATGAGCGGACCGAACGCCTGGTCGAGCAGCGGCACGAGCTCCTCGGCGGTGATGTCGCCCGCCACCCCGATGTGGAGGTTGGCACGCGCGAGCTTGCGGCTCTGATAGGCGCGCAGGTCCTCCACCTCGATCCTCGCCAGGCTCTCCGGCGTACCGCGGGTCGGGCGGGCATAGGGATGGCCGGCGAAGGCGTGGGCGAACCACTGCCGGGCCGCCCGGTAGTTGGGGTCGGTCTCCCGCCGCCTGAGATCGGCGAGCAGCTGTTGGCGGATGCGCTCGGTGGGCTCCTCGTCGAAGCGCGGCTGGTTGAGGGCCAGCGCCAGCAGTTCGAAGGCGAGCGCGCGGGTGTCGTTGAGGGTCTTGAGCTCGCCCGAGAAGGTGTCGCGGTCGGCGTCGAAGGAGAGGCGGATGGCGTTGTCCTCGAGCGCCCGACGGAAGGCCTCGCTGTCGTAGGGACCGGCCCCCTCGTCCAGCAGCCCCGAGAGCATGTGGGCGAGCCCTTCTCGGCCCTCGGGATCCTGGGCCGCGCCCGCCTCGAACTGGAAGGACAGGGAGATGAAGGGCAGCGTGGGTTCGCGCAGGAGCAGGGCGCGCACGCCGCGCGATGTGATCACCTCCTCCACGCGTCCCTGCGCCTTGGCCGGGGTCGAGAGCAGTGTCACGAGCGGTGCTCCAATCAGGGATCCGAGAAAGGCGCGACGGGAGAGCCGGGCTGCGATCACGACCGATCCTCGCCGTCCTGGGGCAACAGCCGACCGATCACCAGGGTCTCGGGCCGCAACACCTCGCGCACCGCCTCGTGCACCGCACGGGCGCTCACACGGGCGATGCGCTCGGGCCAGGATTCCACATCCTCCACCGTCTGTCCCGCGGTGAGCGCGGCGCCGAACACCCGCGCCGCGAGATAGAGGGAATCGCGGGCATAGGTGGCCTCGGCCAGCATCCGCCGCCGCACCCGCGCCACCTCCTCCTCGCTCGGCCCCTCGTCCCGAAGACGCGCCACCTCCGCGAACAGCGCCTCCTCCACCTCGGCGAGGGTCTTGCCCGGCCGCGGGGAGGCGTAGGCGCGGAAGGTGGTGGGGTCGAGGCTGGTGCCGCGGTAGCCGGCGCCGGCCCCGGCCGCCACCCCCTGCTCCACCACCAGCGCCCGGTAGAGCCGGCTGGTGGTGCCGGATCCGAACAGCTCCGCCGCCACCTCGAGGGCATCAGCCCGCCCGCCGTCGTCGCTGCGGTAGTTGGGCGCCAGCCAGGACAGGGTCACGCTCGGCTGCCGCACCCGCGAATCGCGCAGCTCCACCGTCCGGGTCGCCTGCTGTTCCGGCTCCCGCACCCGCCGCCGCTCCGGCACCGGACGCGGCGCGATCGCCCCGTAGCTGGCCTCGGCGAGCGGCCTGAGCTCGTCCGCGGTGATGTCGCCCACCACCACCAGTACCGCATTGTTGGGCGCATACCAGCGCCGATAGAAGGCCAGCGCGTCGTCGCGGGTGAAGCTCTCGATCTCGTGCAGCCAGCCGATCACCGGGAGCCGGTAGGGGTGGTTGAGGTACTGCACCGCCGCGAGCCGCTCGCTCAACAGCGCCGCCGGTTCGTTGTCGATGCGCTGGCGCCGCTCCTCGATGATGACGTCGCGCTCGGTGCGGGCGATGTCCTCGGTGATGCGGAGATTGACCATCCGGTCCGCTTCCATCTCCATCACCGTGGCCAGCCGGTCGCGGGCGATGTTCTGGAAATAGGCGGTGAAATCGTAGCTGGTCATGGCGTTGTCGGTGCCGCCGAGCCGGGCCACGATCTTGGAGAACTCCCCCGGCGGGATGCGCTCGGTGCCCCGGAACATCAAATGTTCGAGATAATGGGGCAGGCCCGACTTGCCGGGCGGGCTGTCGGCGGTGCCGACCTTGTACCACACCCAGTGGCTCACCACCGGAGCGCGGTGGTTTTCCACCACCACCACCTCCATGCCGTTGTCGAGGGTGAAGGTGGTGGGCCGGAAGAGACCGCTGGTCTCGGCCGGTGTCCCTTGGCGAGGGGCCATGCGCCGCTGTCTCCCTACCTGGCCTCCTCCGGCGCGAGCGGCTCGCTGCGACGCCGGATGGTCACCACATGACGCACCCTTCCCTCCGCTTCAAGACGCTTGGCCTCGGCATAGGGGTCGAGGGGCGTGCCCTTGGGCCGGAACTGATCGCGCTGGAAATCGAGGATCATGAGGAAGCGGTCTTCGCTGAGTTCAACCAGCTCCTCGTTCTCCGCCACCAGCCGGCGCCGGATGTCGGGAAGCGGCGCCACCCGGATCGCCTCGAGCAGCGCCCGTTCGCCGGGGCTGAGCGGCCCGGACGCCGCCTTTCCTTCCCCGAGCAGCACCGCCCGCGCCTGGGCCCGCACGTCGCCCATCGGACCCGCCGCCTGCGGATCCGGCGGCGGCAGCTCGGCGCCGCGCAGCTCGGGCGGCACCACCAAGGGCGGCTGCCGCACCACCTGGAACTCGTCCGGCACCCGGCGGGAGAGGCCCAAGGTCTCCTGCACGGTCCGGCTCCCGCAGGCGGCCAGCACCAAAACCAGCGACAGCGCGCCCAATCGCAGCCAGCTCCCTCGCCTCATCCTCCCTCTCCTCCCGACTTCACGGCCCGCGGCCGGGCCCGGAAACTGTCCACCAGCAGCGCCGCCGCGCCCCCCACCACCGCCACATCGGCGAGGTTGAAGGTGGGCCAATGATAACGGCCCACATAGAGATCGAGGAAGTCGATCACCGCCCCGTAGCGCAGCCGGTCGAACAGATTGCCCGCCGCACCGCCCAAAATCGCCCACAGCGCGAGCCGGGCGAGCGGCCGTTGCTCCTGGATCAACCACCACACCAGCACCAGGCAGACCGCCAGGATGGCGGCCACCAGCACCCACGGCGCGAGCCGCCCGAGCCCCGAGAACAGCCCGAAGCTCACCCCCGGATTGGCCACCAGCACCAGGTTGAGGAAGGGCAGCAGCGCGAGCGGACGCTCCGGATCCAGGTTCCACAGGGCGAGCAGCTTGGTCGAACGGTCGACGGCGAACACCGCCACCGCGAACATCAGGCCCCAGCCGTGGGGGAGACGATGCATCATGGCCTCACGCCGCCGTCTTCGCCACCACATCCCGGCACCGCCGGCACAGCTCGCTCTGCTCGTCCACCTCCTCCAGGATGCGCCAGCAGCGCGCGCACTTGCGCCCAGACGCAAGAGCGGACACCACCGCCACCCCGGGCACCTCCTCGAGCCGGAACGCCTCCGCTGGCGGCTCACCGGAGCCGTACACGATCCCGCTCGTGATCGCGAGCTCGGCGAGATCCACCGGCTCCACCAGCGCCCGGTCCTCCGCGCCCAGATAGACCACCGGCCGGGCCTCCAGGCTCGAGCCGATGCGCCGCTCCTTGCGGGCCACCTCGAGCGCCCCGGTCACCACCCGGCGAATACGGCGGATGCGCTCCCACCGCCCAGCCAGCTCGGGATCCCGCCAGGACTCCGGCAGCTCCGGGAACCGCTCCAGGTGCACGCTCCCCCCTTCCTGTTCCTGCGAGGGATAGCGGCACAGCCAGGCCTCCTCGGCGGTGAACACCAGAACCGGCGCAAGCCAGCGCACCAGACAGTGGAACAGCTGGTCGAGCACGGTGCGGCAGGCCCGCCGGCGCAGCGCCTCGGGGTCATCGCAATAGAGGGAATCCTTGCGGACGTCGAAATAGAAGGCGGAGAGGTCGACCGCGCAGAAGTGATGAAGCGCGGCGTAGAAGCGCTGGAAATCGTAGGATTCCACCGAGCGCCGCAGCAGTGCATCCAGCTCCGTCAGCCGATGCAGCACCCACCGCTCCAGCTCCGGCATCTGCGCCGCATCCACCCGCTCCTCCTCCCGGAAGTCGCGCAGGTTGCCGAGGATGTAGCGCAGGGTGTTGCGCAGGCGGCGATAGGCGTCCGCCTGGCCCTCGAGGATCTCGCGGCCGATGCGCATGTCCTCGGCATAGTCCACGCTCACCACCCACAAGCGGAGGATGTCGGCGCCGTAGGTGGTCATGAGCTCCTGGGGGGTGATGACGTTGCCGAGCGACTTGGCCATCTTGCGCCCCTCGGCGTCGACCACGAAGCCGTGGGTGAGCACCGCCTCGTAGGGCGCCCGGCCGCGGGTGCCGCAGGCCTCGAGCAGCGAGCTCTGGAACCAGCCCCGGTGCTGATCCGAGCCCTCCAGGTAGAGGGAGGCGGGCCAGGCGAGCTCCGGGCGGCGCTCCAGCACGATGGCGTGGGTGGAGCCGGAATCGAACCACACGTCGAGGATGTCCTCGACCCGCACGAAATCCTCGGCCCGGTAACGGGGGCCCAGGAACTCCTGCGGATCGCGGGTCCACCAGGCGTCGGCGCCCTCCTCCTCGAAGGCGCGGGCGATGCGGTTGAGCACCTCCGGATCCTTCAGCACCTCGCCGCTCTCGCGGTGGACGAAGAGGGCGATCGGCACCCCCCAGGCGCGCTGCCGGGAGATGCACCAGTCGGGACGGCTCTCCACCATGGCGCGGATGCGGTTGCGGCCCCGCTCCGGGATCCAGCGGGTGGCGTCGATGGCGGCGAGCGCCTTGGCCCTGAGTCCGTTTGGGCCGTCCATGGGGATGAACCACTGGTCGGTGGCGCGGAAGATGACCGGGGCCTTGGACCGCCAGCTGTGCGGATAGCTGTGGCGGTGCGGTCGTTGGGCGAGCAGCCGCCCGCGCGCCTCGAGCGCCCGGATCACCGGCTCGTGGGCCTCGAACACGTGCACCCCGACGAACCCGGGCGCGGCCTCGGTGTACCGCCCGTCCTCCGCCACCGTCTCCGGCACCTCGAGATCGAAGCGCTGGCCGAGCTCGAAATCCTCGGCGCCGTGGGAGGGCGCGATGTGCACGAGACCGCTGCCCTCTTCCTCGGAGACGAACCCCGCCGGCAGCATCGGCACCGCGAACCGGTAGCCGCCTTCGAGCCCGGCGAGCGGGTGGCGGAGCTGCGTGCCTGCGAACGCGCTCCCCGACAGCCGGGCGACGGTGCGAAGGCCGGTGATGCCGGCGGCCTCCCGGACCCGCTCCTTCAGACTCTCGGCCACCACCAGCCGCTCGCCCGGCCGGGCGCGGCTTTCCGGCGCCACCTCGGTCACTTCCACCACCGCATAGGCGATCTCAGAACCGTAGGCCACCGCACGGTTGCCGGGAATGGTCCAGGGGGTGGTGGTCCAGATCACCACCGAGGCGTCCGCGAGCTCCGGCCGGGAGGGCCGTTGCACCGGGAAGCGCACCCAGATGGCGGGCGATGTGATGTCGTGGTATTCCACCTCCGCCTCGGCCAGCGCGGTCTTCTCGACCACCGACCACATCACCGACTTCTTGCCGCGATAGAGCGCACCCTGTTCGAGGAACTTGACGAGCTCCCGGTAGATGGCGGCCTCGGCGTCGAAGGCCATGGTGGTATAGGGGTGATCCCAGTCGCCGACCACGCCGAGGCGCCGGAATTCCTCCTTCTGGATTTCGATCCACTTGGCGGCGAAGGCCCGGCATTCGGCGCGGAACGCGACCACCGGGATGGAATCCTTGTCCAGGCCGCGGCGCCGGTATTCCTGCTCCACCTGCCACTCGATGGGCAGCCCGTGGCAGTCCCAGCCGGGCACGAACACCGCATCGAAGCCCAGCATCTGGCGGCTGCGGTTGATGATGTCCTTGAGGATCTTGTTGAGGGCGGTGCCCATGTGGAGATGGCCGTTGGCATAGGGCGGGCCGTCGTGGAGGATGAATTTGGGCCGCCCGCGAGCCGCCTCCCGCAGCCGCCGATAGAGCTGAATGCGCTCCCAGCGCGCGACCAGCTGCGGCTCCCGTTCGGGCAGCCGGGCCCGCATGGGAAAGGCGGTCTTGGGAAGAAAAACGGTGTCGCGATAGTCCTTGGCCATGCCTCGCCCCGTCAACCTCGCGCGCCCAAGAGCCCGAAATAGGTCCGCGCGCGCCTGCAGTCCTCCGCCATCTGCCGTGTGAGCGATTCAAGAGAGGGGAAGTCCCGCTCCTCCCGGATCCGGTCGAGAAAGACCACCCGGAGCCTCTTTCCGTAGAGATCGGGGTTGGCATCGAGGAGGTGCACCTCGATGCGGAAGTCCCCTCCCCCCACCGCCGGCCTCGTGCCGAGGCTCGCCACCGCGGGATGAAAGCGCCATCCGGACCCGCCGCGCACCGCCGCCCGG
>Ga0256839_1003155_pt1 | contig 17314 bp, 16 predicted proteins | sample 354166metaG_FD_185968 | JGI IMG/M metagenome (GOLD analysis project Ga0256839, IMG submission 185968) | Hydrothermal vent microbial communities from Mid Atlantic Ridge, Atlantic Ocean - 354-166 | ecosystem: Environmental > Aquatic > Marine > Hydrothermal vents | place: Atlantic Ocean: Mid... | reverse complement strand
CGGCGGGTGCCCTTCGAGTTCCGGTTCACGCGGGGAGGCGAACGACGCTGCCTGCTCCCGCAGGTGCGCTCGGCGGGCGGCTTGCCGCGTTTGCCGGTCGGGCCCTGCTACGAGGTCGAAGGTCCTGCGATCGCGGTTGGGGCGGACGGTCCGTCCCTGCGCGAATGCCCGCCGGGCTTGCCCCCTTCGGAGTGCCGCGGGCCGGCCCGCGCCTACCGTTTCCGGGACGGCACCGTGGTGAATGCGCTGCGCTTGGCTGTCTCCGCCGTGGCTGGGCCGCGCCGGCTGGGTGACGGCCGGTTCGAGATCTCGGCCGAGGCACGGCTGTGGAACTCGGGGCCCGATCCGATCGGGGAGCTGAGGCTGGAGGTGCTGCCTGCGGGCCCGGGTCCCCGCCTGCTGCTGCGCAGCCTGCGGGGCGAGCTGCCGCCGCGCCGTCCCGCGCGGCGGGTGCCCCTGCGGGTGGTCCTGACGGGCGACCGGCTGCGTGAGCTGGCGGGCGCCTGCCTGCGGGTGCGCGCCCTCGGCAGCGTGCGGGCGCCCGGCGGACGGAGGCCGCCGGCGGTTTCGGATTCCGTGCGGCTGTGCCCGCGCGGCGCCCGCCCCCGGGATGCGCTGGGCGCGGGGCTCGATGCGAGGGCCGCGCTCGAGGCGGTCCGGCGCAGCCGTCCGCGGGTGACGCGCGTGCGGCTGACGCGGCGCAGCGTGGACGGCGGCCTCGTGCGTTATCTCGGGGCGGTCTTCGAGATCGAGGCGCCGCGGACCGGGTCCATGCCCAGGGAGGGCTATCTGATGGAGGTCGGCGTGCGCCGGCGCGACGGTCGCGTGGACTGGCGCTGGCGGGGCAATGTCCGTGCGGGCGGGCGGCCCGTGGTGCTGGATTTCGAGCGGCATCCGATCGGCTACGGCGACTGCGCCGTGGCGCGTTTCGAGGGCGAGCCCTGGCCGCGGCCGGGCTCGCGCGCGAGCGGCTGCGTGCCGGAGCCGCCGCACCTGTTCGTCACGGTGGGGATGAACGGATTCAATGCGAGCCTGGCCGGGGCGCGCCCCGGCATGCGCCTGCGCCCCTGCATCGAGGCGCGCGCCGGCGGCCGCGGAACCCGTTCCTGCGCTGCCCGCACCTATCCTGTCCCCCGGGGCGGCGGCTGGATCCGGCCGCGTGGACCGGAGCTGCCGCAGGTGATGGTGGCCGTCCCGCGGGGGAGCGCGCTGGAGGTGCGCTTGTTCCTGGAGACGCCCGGCGGACGGATCGTGCGGGAGCGGCGCGACCGGCTCGAAGGGCCGGCCTACGCCTGGGTGGGGGGCCGTTTCCGGCACCGTTCCACGCCGGACGCTTCGTTCGCATGGGGGATCCTGAAGGTGGAGGATCCCTCCATCGCCGGTCGAAGGCCTCGCGGCGGCACGCCGCGCCTTCCGCCGGGCATCCTGCTCGATCCCGAGCGGCTCCGCGATGCGATGGGGCGCTAGCCCGCCGAGGGCGCGTCGCGCAGGCGCTCGGCCCAGAGCAGGGTGGCGCCGGCCACGCCCGCGGGCATGGCGAGGAAGTTCAGCACCGGCAAGGTGGTGAGCGCCGTCACGCCGAGGCCGAAGCCGAGGGCCAGCGCCCGCCGGGTGCGGGCCCGGGCCCGCACCTCGGGGAACAGCAGCCCGTGGTTGCCCATGGGGTAGTCCAGGTACTCCAGGGCCAGCACCCAGGCGCTGAAGGCGAGCCACAGGAAGGGGGCGAGCAGGTTCAGGCCCGGAACGAGGAAGAGCAGGCCGAGCGGCACGGCCCGGGCGAGGAACCAGGCGAGCTTCCGCACCTCCGCGCCCACCAGCCGGGGGGTCTGGCGCAGGATCCCGTGCAGGGAGAAGGCGGGGGGCGGCTCGCCCGTGGCGCGCCGCTCGACGGCCTCGGCGAGCCAGCCGTTGAAGGGCGCGCCCAGCAGGTTGGCCACGAGGCTGAAGGTGTAGAACACGAGGAGCGCCGCGGCGATGGCGAGCAGGGGCCAGAGCAGCCATTCGATCCAGGCGAGCCAGTCCGGGATCCAGCGCGCCACCAGCGCGTCCACCTGCGCGAAGACGTACCAGATCGCACCCGCGAACAGCGCCGTGTTGAGCGCCAGCGGCACGGCCACGAAGCGTCGCAGGCCCGGCTGGAGCACGAGCCGCAGTCCGCGCCAGGCGCAGCCGAGCCCCGAGAGGAAGTCGCGCATGGTGCCCTGCCCCGTTCAGGCGGTCCGGCGCGGGATTATGGGACAGGCGCCGCCGTCGCGCACCCGGGGAGCCGCCCGGCGGCCAGCCGCGCGGCACCGAGCGCCGCCGGAGCATCGGGGCAGGCGGTCACGGGCACGCCCAGCATCCGGGCGCGGATGCGCGTCCAGACGGGGTTGCGCGCGCCGCCGCCCACGGTCCAGACCCGGCGCACGGCGCCTGCCCCGAGCCGCTCGAGCAGCCGGTAGCCCTCGGCCTCGATGCGGGTGATGCCCTCCAGCAGGCCGTGGAGGAAGCGCGCGTCGTCGGCAGGGCGCGGGTCCAGGCGCGGCGGCAGGCGCGGGTCGGCGACGGGAAAGCGCTCGCCCGGCGCGGGCAGCGGGTAGTAGTCCAGCCCGCTGGGCCGCTCCGGGTCGATGCGGGCGGAGAGCGCCGCGAGGGTGTGCGGATCGAAGAAGCGCGCCAGCACCGCGCCGCCGGTGTTGGAGGCCCCGCCCGCGAGCCACAGCCCGCCCACGCGGTGGCTGTAGACGCCGTGCGGCGGCGAGAAGACCGGCCGCGGCGTGAGCAGCTTCAGGGCGAGCGTGCTGCCGAGGCTGGTGACGGCATCGCCGGGGCGGCTGGCGGGCGTGGCCAGGAAGCCCGCCACGCTGTCGGTGGTGCCTGCGCACACGACCGCCGACCGCGGCAGGCCGAGGCTTTCGGCGACGGCCGGATCCATCGGTCCGAGCGGCTTGCCGGCGGCCTCCACCCGCGCGAGCAGCCGGCGGGGGACCGCCAGCGCCTCGAGCCATGCCGGCCATTCGCGCCGCAGCGGATCCCAGCCGAGCTTGAGGGCGCTGTTCTCGTCGGCCACGCCCCAGAGGCCGGTGAGGCGGCCCGTGAGCCAGTCGGCCGGGTGCAGCGCCTGCGCCGTGCCGGCGGGGAGGCCTTCCTCGAGCCAGACGAGGAGCTTGGCGAGGCTGGAGCCCGCGCCGTGGGCGCCGGATCCGGCGGGCGCCACGGCGGCGATGCGGCGGGAGGCCGCGCGGCCGCGGGCATCGTCGTAGAGGCGTGCGGGCGCGAGCGGACGGCCGTCGGCGTCCGCGAGCAGGAGGGTGCCCGAGGTGCCGTCCACGGCGATGCGGCGCACGGCCTGGCGCACGGCCTGCGGCAGCGCGCGCACGGCCTCGGCGAGGGCGGCCCACCAGGCCTCGGGGTCCTGCTCGCTCGCCTCACCTTCCCGGCACGGCGGCGGCAGCGGGATCTCGGCCTGCGCCAGCACGGCGTCGCGCGCCGGGTCCCAGGCCAGGACGCGGCAGCCGGAGGTGCCGAGATCGATGCCGAGGGCGGGCCCCGCGCTTCCCGCGCTCACGGCAGGCGCACGGGCTCGGGCGGCTCCCACCCCGGCGCGCGGTGCTCGGCCACCACGGTGGTGTAGATGCCGCCGCGCACGTTGAACTCCGCCGTCAGGCGCATGTAGCGCGGCTGGCAGGCGCGCACCAGATCGTCGAGGATGCGGTTGGTGACGTCCTCGTGGAAATGGCCCTCGTCCCGGTAGGACCAGATGTAGAGCTTGAGCGACTTGAGCTCGACGCAGAGCCGGTCCGGCACGTACTCCAGGTGCAGCACCGCGAAGTCCGGCTGCCCGGTCCTGGGGCACAGGCAGGTGAACTCCGGCATCCGGATGCGGATCGTGTAGTCCCGGTCCGGGTGCGGGTTGGGAAAGGTCTCGAGCTGCTTGCTGGGGCGGGTCGGCATCGCCTGGGGCGGGCCTGACTCGGACGCGTACAGCATAGCCGTGGCCGGTGCATCATGGAACCGCAAGATCTTGGGTGGGCGGCATATAAGCGCTCCCTCATGTTGTGGCCGTTACGACGGGCTGCGCTTGTGCCCCGGGGGCGGGGCCGGTATCTTTGCGCATCATGCGGCTGAAGAAGATCCGGCTCGCGGGGTTCAAGTCCTTCGTGGACCCCACCGTCATCCAGTTCCCCAGCCCGCTCGTGGGCATCGTCGGGCCGAACGGCTGCGGCAAGTCCAACATCATTGATGCCGTGCGCTGGGTGATGGGCGAGACCTCCGCCAGGCATCTGCGCGGCGACGCCATGGCCGACGTCATCTTCTCCGGCTCCAGCGCGCGCAAGCCCGTCGCGCAGGCCTCGGTCGAGCTCGTCTTCGACAACAGCGAGGGCCGCCTCGGCGGACCCTACGCCAAGTACGCCGAGATCTCCGTGCGGCGGGTGGTGAGCCGTGACGGCCAGTCGCAGTACTTCCTCAACGGCACCCGCTGCCGCCGCCGCGACGTGGTGGACGTCTTCCTGGGCACGGGGCTCGGCCCGCGCAGCTACGCCATCATCGAGCAGGGCATGATCAGCCAGCTCATCGAGGCCAAGCCCGAGGAGCTGCGCGTGTTCGTGGAGGAGGCGGCGGGCATCTCCCGGTACAAGGAGCGCCGCCGCGAGACCGAGAACCGCATCCGCCACACGCGCGAGAACCTGGAGCGCCTGAACGACCTGCGCGAGGAGGTCGAGAAGCAGCTGCAGAAGCTCCAGCGCCAGGCCCGCACGGCCGAGCGCTTCCGCGAGCTGCGCGCCGAGGCCGACCGCGTGGCCGCCGAGCTGCTGGCGCTCAGGCTGCGCGCGCTGGAGCGCGAGCTGGCCCAGGCCGAGGCGCGGGTGCGCGAGGCCGAGACCGCGGTGGATGCGGCGCTCGCCGGGCAGCGCCGCATCGAGGCGGAGCTGGAGGCCCAGCGTGCGGCCCACGGCGAGGCGAACGAGCGGCTCAACGCCATCCAGCGCCGGTTCTACGAGACCAGCGCCGAGATCGGCCGCATCGAGCAGCGCATCCAGCACCAGCGCGAGCTGCGCGCGCGCCGGGAGCGCGAGCTGGCCGAGGCGCGGGACGCGCTCGAGGCGCTGGCGGCCGACCTCGAGGCCGAAGGGCGCCGCGCGGAGGCGGCGCGCGCGGCCATCGCCGCCCGGGAGCCCGAGATCGAGGCGGCCCGGGCCGAGGCGGCCGCGGCGGCCGAGGCCCGCGCGGAGGCCGAGGCGGCCCTGCAGGACTGGCAGGGCCGCTGGGAGGCCTTCCGGGCCGAGGAGGCCGAGGTCACGCGGGCGGCCGAGGTGGAGGCCACCCGCATCGAGCACCTCACCCGCCACCTGGAAGGCCTGGCCAGCCGGCGCGAGCGCCTCTCGGGCGAGCTGGAGGGCGCGCGCGCCGCGGCCACGGCGGCGGAGGAGGCGGCGCGGCTGGAGGGCGTGGCCGCGCGCCTGGAGGCCGAGGCCAAGGCGGCCGAGGCGCGCCTGGCGCAGGCCGAGAGCGGGATCGAGGCCCAGCGCGAGCGCATCCACGAGCTCGGGCGCGCGCTCGCGTCGGTGCGCGACCGCATGCACGACCGCCGCGGCCGGCTCGCCTCGCTCACCGCCTTGCAGCAGGCCGCGCTGGGCGAGCGTGGCGGGGCGGTGGCGGAATGGCTGGCGCGCCATGGCCAGGCCGAGGCGCGCCGGCTCGCCCACGCGCTGGACGTGGCGCCCGGCTGGGAGCGGGCCGTCGAGACGGTGCTGGGCGACGTGCTGGAGGCGGTATGCCTGGACGACCCGGCCGCGCTCCTGGGCTCGCTCGCGGACCTGGAAGAGGGGACCCTCACCCTCGTCGCCGCCGAAGAGGGACCCGCGGCGGACGCTGCCGGCGCATCGGACCCGCCGCCGCTCGCCGCGCACGCGCGCGGGCCCGCGGCGGCGCTCGCCTTCCTCGCCGGCGTGCGCGCGGCCGATTCGCTGGAGGCGGCGCTCGCCGCCCGGGCGCGGCTGGGGCCGGGCGAGTCGGTGGTGACCCGGGACGGGATCTGGATCGGTCCGGGCTGGATCCGCGTCGCGCGCGGGGAGGAGGGCAAGGCCGGCGTGCTCGCGCGCGAGCGCGAGATCGCCGAGCTCGAGCGGCGGCTGCGCGAGGACGAGCAGGAGGCGGCCCGGCTGGAGGCCGAGGCGGCCGAGGCGCGCGAGCGCCTGACGGAACTGGAGGCCGAGCGGGGGCGCCTGCAGGGCGAGGTCACGGAGCTGCACCGCGCGCACGCGGACGCCGCCGCCCGCCGCGAGGCCGCCCGCTCCCGCGGCGAGGAGGCGGCGGCGCGGGTCGAGCGCCTCGCCGCCGAGCTGGAGGAGCTGGAGGCGCAAGTCGCGCGTGACCGCGCCGAGCTGGAGGCGGCGCGCGCGCGGCGGGAGCGGCTGGCGGTCGAGGCCGAGCGGCTTGCGGCTCGCCGCGCGGCGCTGGAGGCCGAGCGCGAGCGGGTCACGGAGACGGCGGAGGCGGCCCGCGCGCGCGACCAGGCCGCCCGGGCGCGTCTCCACGAGCTGGAGCTCGCCTTGGGAAGCGAGCGTGCGGCGCTCGACGAGGCCCGGCGCAACCTCGAGCGCCTCGAGGCGCAGCGGGGCCAGCTCAGGGCGCGCTGCGAGGCGCTGGCCGCGCAGGTCGCCGAGGACGCCACCCCGCTGGAGGGCATGCAGGCCGAGCTGGAGGCGCTTCTGCAGCAGCGCGCGGGCGTCGAGGGGGAGCTGGCCGCCGCACGCGAGGATGTGGAGGCGCTGGAGCAGCGCCTGCGCGGGCTGGAGCAGTCGCGCAACGGGGCCGAGCGCCGGGTGGAGGCCGCGCGCGAGGGTCTGCAGGAGGTTCGGGTGCGGGCCGAAGGGGCCCTGGTGCGGCGCGACACCGTGCGTGATCAGCTCCAGGCCGGCGGGCACGAGCCGGCGACGCTGCTGGAGGGCCTGCCGGAGGAGGCCACGCCCGAGGCCTGGGAGGCGCGGCTGGCCGAGCTGGAGGGGCGCATCGAGCGGCTCGGCCCCATCAACCTCGCCGCCATCGAGGAGCATCGCGAGCAGCTCGAGCGCAAGCGCTACCTCGACGCCCAGCACGCCGACGTCACCCAGGCGCTCGAGACCCTCGAGAAGGCCATCCGCAAGATCGACCGCGAGACCCGCGCGCGCTTCAAGGAGACCTTCGACCGCGTCAACGCGCATTTCCAGAGGCTCTTCCCGCGCCTGTTCGGAGGCGGCCAGGCGCACCTGGAGCTCACGGACGACGACCTGCTCAGCGCCGGCGTGCGGGTGATGGCCCGCCCCCCCGGCAAGCGCATCAGCACCATCCACCTGCTCTCCGGCGGTGAGAAGGCGCTGACCGCGGTGGCGCTGGTCTTTGCCTTCTTCCAGCTCAATCCGGCGCCCTTCTGCATGCTGGACGAGGTGGATGCGCCGCTGGACGACGCCAACGTGGGCCGCTTCTGCGAGCTCGTGCGCGAGATGTCCGAGAAGGTCCAGTTCGTCATCATCACCCACAACAAGGTCACCATGGAGCTGGCGAACCAGCTCACGGGCGTGACCATGCACGAGCCCGGCGTCTCGCGGCTGGTGGCCGTGGACGTGGACGAGGCGGTGCGCCTGGCGGCGAGCTGAGGGCGGGCGCCGTGGAGACGGCGCTGCGCTGGATCCTGCTCGCGGCGGGGCTCGTGCTGGTGGCGGGCCTGTGGGGCTGGGGCCTGTGGCGCGAGCGCCAGGCCGCCCGGCGCCGGCTTGCCGAGGCGCGCGCGGCCAGGGCCGCGCTCACGCCCGAGGAGGCGGAGGCGGCGCTGGCGGCCCTCGAGCGGGAGGTGCGTCGCCGCCGAGCCCCGGACCGGGAGTCCGCGGGCGGGGCCGGCGAAGGCCCCGAGCTCGTCATAGCCCTCCACGTGGCGGCCCGGCGGGGCCCGGACGGCCGGCGCGGCCGCTTCGAGGGCGAGGCGCTCGCACGGGCCCTCGACCAGTGCGGGCTGGAGCCCGGCCCGCGGCGCATCTACCATCACATGAGCCAGGGACGTCCGGTCTTTTCGGTGGCGAGCATGGTCGAGCCCGGCCATCTGGAGCCCGAGATGCTTGCCGGCGGCTGCGGCACGCCAGGGCTCGCCCTGTTCCTGGCCCTGCCCGGCCCGGTGAGCGGCCGCGAGGCCTTCGACCGCATGCTGGAGACGGCGCGCCGGCTCGCCGCCCACCTCGACGGCGAGCTGCTCGACGAGCGCCGCAGCGCCCTCACGCCCCAGACGGTGGCCTGGCTGCGCGAGCGCGTGGCCGGGTGGGACCTGCGCCATCGGCGGCGCCCGGCGGCACCATGAGCGTCCCCGCAAAGGTCGCCGAGCGCGCCGCCCGGCTGCGGCGCGAGATCGAGTATCACAACTACCGCTACTACGTGCTCGACGCGCCGGTCATCTCCGACGCCGAGTACGACGCCCTCCTGCGCGAGCTCATGGAGCTCGAGCGCCGCCATCCTGAGCTCGTCACGCCGGACTCGCCGACGCAGCGCGTGGGCGCCCCACCCCGGGCCGACATGGGCGAGGTGCGCCACGCCGTCCCCATGCTCTCGCTCGACAACGCCTTCGGCGAGGAGGAGGTGCGCGAGTTCGACCGCCGCGTGCGCGAGCGCCTGGGCGCGGCGCGGGTCGGCTATTCCTGCGAGCCCAAGTTCGACGGCGCCTCCGTGAGCCTGCGCTACGAGGGCGGGGTGCTGGTCCAGGCCGGCACCCGTGGTGACGGATACCGCGGCGAGGACGTCACGGCCAACGTGCGCACCATCCGCACCGTGCCGCTGCGGCTCCAGGGCGAGGGCTGGCCGCGGGTGCTGGAGGTGCGCGGCGAGGTCGTGATCCCCAAGGCGGACTTCGAGCGCCTCAACGCCGAGCGGCTCGAGCGCGGCGAGGCACCTTTCGCCAACCCGCGTAACGCCGCCGCGGGGAGCCTGCGCCAGCTCGACCCCAAGGTCACGGCCGCCCGGCCGCTGGCCTTTTTCCCCTGGGGCTTCGGCGAGCTCTCCGCGCCCGTGGCGGAGACGCACTCGGCGGCGCTGGCGCGGCTTCGCGAGTGGGGCTTCCGCGTCACCGAGCACCTGGAGACGGCCGACGGGATCGACGGCTGCCTCGCCTACTACCGACGCATCCTCGAGCTGCGCGAGCGCCTGCCCTTCGAGATGGACGGCGTGGTCTACAAGGTGGACGAGCTCGCCGCCTGCGAGCGCCTGGGCTACACCGCGCGCGCGCCGCGCTGGGCCGTGGCCCACAAGTTCCCGGCCGAGGAGGCCACCACCGTGGTGGAGGACATCATCGCCTCGGTGGGCCGCACGGGCGTCGTCACGCCGGTGGCGGTGCTGCGGCCGGTGCACGTGAGCGGGGTCACCGTCACGCGCGCGAGCCTCCACAACCAGGACGAGGTCGAGCGCAAGGACGTGCGCATCGGCGACACCGTGATCGTGCGCCGCGCAGGCGAGGTCATCCCGGAGGTCGTGGCCGTCGTCAAGGAGAAGCGCCCGCCCGGCACGCGCCCGTGGCGGATGCCCGCGAAGTGTCCCGTCTGCGGCTCCAGGGTGGTGCGCCTGCCGGGCGAGGCCGCCCACCGCTGCATGGGCGGGCTCTACTGCCCGGCCCAGCGCAAGGGTGCCATCCGGCATTTCGCCTCGCGCCGGGCCATGGACATCGACGGCCTGGGCGAGAAGCTGGTGGACCAGCTCGTGGAGAAGGGGCTGGTGCGCGACCCCGCCGACCTCTACCGCCTGCGCAAGGAGGACCTGGTGGGGCTGGAGCGCATGGGCGAAAAGTCCGCGGAGAACCTGCTCGCCGCGATCGAGCGCAGCAGGTCCACCACGCTCGCGCGCTTCCTCTACGCCCTCGGCATCCCGCAGGTGGGCGAGGCCACGGCCCAGGCGCTGGCCGGGCACTTCGGCGATCTGGACGCCATCATGGACGCGCCGCCCGAGCGGCTGCAGGAGGTGCCGGACGTGGGCCCCGTGGTGGCCGACGCCATCCATTCCTTCTTCCGCGAGCGGCACAACCGCGAGGTGGTGCGCCGGCTGCTGGAGGCCGGCGTGCGCTGGCCCCGTCCGCGGCGCGCCGCCGCCGAGGCCCCCCTCCAGGGCCTCACCTTCGTGCTCACGGGCGCGCTGGAGTCCATGACGCGCGAGGAAGCCAAGGCGCGCCTCGAGGCCCTGGGGGCCAGGGTCGCAGGCAGCGTGTCACGGCGCACGAGCTACGTCGTCGTGGGCGCGGACCCCGGCTCCAAGCTCGACAAGGCCCGGGCGCTGGGCGTGCCCACGCTGGACGAGCGCGCCTTCCTCGCGCTCCTCGAGCACCCTGAAGATTTCGTGCGGCGGTGACGCTGCCGCCAGGAGGCGCGCCGCCGGGACGGTTCAGTCTGCCGCCGCCCGCTCTCCGCCGGCGTCCTTACGCTGCCCGCCGGTCGTCGCCGGGGCCTCCTTGACGCCCTTGCGCTCGATCTTCGCCTTGGCGAGCAGCTCCTGCAGGTAGCGCTGGATGCGCTGGCGCTGCACCACCTCGCGCAGCCGGTCCTTGACCTGCTCGAAGTCGGGCGGCGGGATCTCGCGCACGTCCTCGAGCTGGACCACGTGCCAGCCGAAGCGGGTCTGCACCGGCTCCTTCGTGTACTGGCCCTTCTCCAGCGCCGCCACCGCGTCGGCGAAGGGCTTGACCATCTGCGAGGGGCTGAACCAGCCGAGCTCGCCGCCCTGCTTGCCCGAGGGGCCGACGGAGTGCTCGCGGGCGAGCTTGGCGAAGTCGGCGCCCTTGTCGAGCTCGGCGATGAGCCTGCGTGCGGTGGCCTCGTCCTTCACCAGGATGTGGCGCGCCTTGAACTCCCTGCGCTTCTGCTTGACGAGCATCTCCTCGTAGATCCGCCTGAGCTCCTCGTCCGTGACGGGCTCGGCATCCATGCGCGCCTTGAGGGCGGCCATGGCGAGGATGTTGCGCGTCTGGAGCTCGATGCGCCGGCGCACCTGCGGATCGCGGTCCAGCCCCTTGCGGCGCGCCTCGGCGAGCAGCAGCTCCTGGGCGATGAGCTCGTCGAGGAGCTGCTTGACGGGCAGTGGCTTGCCGTCGGGCCCGCGCCGCTGGACGGCATAGGCGTCGAGCAGGCTGCGGCGTATGGGGGTGCCGTCGACCACGGCCACCACCTCGCTGGTGTCGGAGGCGCTCGCGGCCGGCGCCGGGCCGCCATCGGCGGGCCGGGTGTCGCTGCCGGGGCCTTGCGCCTCGCAGGCGCCGAGGAGCGAGGCGAGGGCGAGGGCGAGCATGGCGGTGGGCGTGCGCTGCATGGGCATGGCTGGACTTCCTGTGTGCGGCGGGGCCGGCGCCCCGGTTCTTGGAATCGGTCCCCTCAGGCCTCGCCGGGCGCGAGCGCCTTGATGCTGAGGGCGTGGATCTCCTTGTGCATGGCCTCGCCGAGGGCGTCGTAGACCATGCGGTGGCGCTCGATGGGCTTCTTGCCCGCGAAGGCGGGCGAGACGATGGTGACGATGTAGTGGCCGCCGCCGGCGCGGGCGCCCTCGTGCCCGGCGTGGCGGGCGGTCTCGTCGATGATCTCCAGCCGCTCGGGCCGGAGCGCGGCGGTGAGCCGCTCGCGGATCATCTGCACACGCGGGTCCTCGACGGTCTCGCTCATTTCGGCAGCACCTTCCTGAACGGTTTGACCTCGACCTCGGCGTAGACGCCGGCCTCGCGGTAGGGGTCGGCCGCCGCCCACGCTTCGGCTTCCTCCAGCGAATCGAACTCGGCCACGATCAGGCTTCCGGTCCAGCCGGCCGGGCCGGGGTCGGCGGCGTCCACCGCGGGAAAGGGCCCCGCCAGCAGCAGCCTTCCGGCGGCCTGCAGGGCCTCGAGGCGGGCCAGGTGCGCGGGGCGCGCCGCCTGCCGGCGCTCGAGGCTGCCCGGGGCGTCGCGGCCGATGATCGCGTACCACATCAGGCCCGGTCCTCCTGCTGCGGCTCCAGATGACGGGCGAGGTAGAGCCCCTGGGCCACGACGAAGAGCACCGTCAGCCCGACGATCCCGAACAGCTTGAAGTCCACCCACACGTCGGTGGGGAAGCGGTAGGCCACGTACAGGTTCAGCGCGCCCACGAAGGCGAAGAACAGCACCCAGCCCAGGTTGAGGCGGCGCCACACCCCGCGGGGCAGGGTGATCTCGCGGCCCATGACGCGCTCGACCAGGGTGCGCTCGCCGACCAGGTGGCTGCCCAGGAAGGCGAGCGCGAACAGCCAGTTGAGCACGGTGGGCTTCCATTTGATGTAGAGCTCGTCGTGCAGCAGCAGGGTCGCGCCGCCGAAGACCACGATGAGCCCCAGGGTGACCAGGTGCATGGGCTCGACGCGCCGGCGGCGCAGCCAGCCGAGGCCCACCTGCACCCCGGTGGCGGCGATGGCGGCCGCGGTGGCCACGTAGATGCCCGCCAGCTTGTAGGCCGCGAAGAAGACCAGGATGGGGAAGAAGTCGTAAAGCAGCCTCATGGGGAGGCAATGCTACGGCATGGGCGGCACGGAAGCCATAGCGCTCAGTGGGGGCCGGTTCCTCCGTGGCGGGCGTGCCACCGTGCCATGACCTCACGGACGTGATGGGGATAGCCGAGGCGATCCATCTCCCGCATTCCCTCGACGAAGAAGGCGGCGGCCGCCCCGGGCAACGCCCGCACGAGGTCGGCGAAGGCGGATTCCATGAGCGCAGGGTCGTGGGTGCGGGTGGCCACGATCGCCCGGTTGACCACGAGGGTGCGCCAGGGGTGGCCGGGCCGGGCGGCCTCCGGGGTGTCCCGCACCTGCGCGTCGGCCGCCTCCATCAGCGCCGCCATCGCCTCGGCCAGGGGGCGCAGCGCCTCGGGCTCGCGCAGGCGGTTCGCCATGGCCGCGCAGGCGTTCACGAGGGGGGCGAGCGCGCGCAGCGGAATCCCTTGGGCCGCTCCCCAGAGGGCGAGCGGGACCTGCAGTGCCTGCAGGGCGGCGGCCTCCCGGTCGCGCCCCTCGGCGCGCGCCGCCTCGGCGAGCGCGTCGAGGAGCAGGGCGGCCTGGGCCAGGTGCTCGGCGCCCTCCGCAGGCCCGCCGCCGGCCGCGAGCAGCGCCAGCCGCTGGGCGAAGGCCTCGCCGAGGCGTCCGGGCGGCTCGGGCGAGGCGGCGCCCGGCAGGGCCACGGGCCGGCGCAGGGCGGCGGCCGCGGCGCGGGCGCGCTCGGCGATGCGCGCGAGCTCGGAGCGGTCGGAAGGGTCCACGGCCCCCATGGCCTCAGCGGTCCGGCCGTTCCTGCAGGGAGGCGATGAGGGGGCAGCGTGCGCGCCCCCGGCCCTGCGCCGCGCAGGCGGCGACGAGCTCCGCCAGCGCCCGCTCCATCCGCCGAAGGGCGCGGATACGGCGGCGCACGTCCTCCAGCCGGGCCTCGGCCACGCGGCGGGCCCGGACGCAGCCCGTGCCGTCGTCCAGGGCGAGGAGCTCGGCGACCTCGCGCAGGGTGAACCCCAGGGCCTGGGCACGACGGATGAAGCGCAGGCGGGCGAGGTCGGGCGCGCCGTAGCGCCGCACCCCGCCCGGCGGGCGCGGCGGCTCGCGCAGCAGCCCCCGCCGCTGGTAGTAGCGCACCGTCTCCACGCCCACGCCCGCGGCGCGGGCCAGGCGGCCGATGGTGTAGCCTTCGTCGCCGTGCCGGGCCATGGCCCGAACATTAGAGCACGGCGCGTTGGCCTGGGGGAGCGGGTTCTGCTAGGCTGGCCGCCGCGCGCAGGCCTGCGCGCCGCCATGGTGGCCCGCGTCGGTCCCCCCGCGACGATACGCCGTGAACCCGGTCAGGCCCGGAAGGGAGCAGCCGTAGCGGCGGACTCGGGCGCCGGGGTGCGGCTGGCGCGGGCCGCCGCCCTTTCTGGGCCGCGGAGGTCGCATGGCGCCCCCGGCGGGCCCTGCGGTATCCTCTCCCGGCCGCCATCCGCGGCGACGCGGCCGGACACGAGCCCGCTCGTGAGCTATCAGGTACTTGCGCGCAAGTGGCGCCCGCGGCGCTTCGAGGCCCTGGTGGGCCAGGAGCACGTGGTGCGTGCGCTCACCAACGCCCTGCGCGAGGAGCGCCTGCACCACGCCTACCTCTTCACGGGCACGCGCGGTGTGGGCAAGACCACCATCGCCCGCATCCTCGCCAAGGCGCTCAACTGCGAGCGGGGCGTCACGCCCGAGCCCTGCGGCGAGTGCGAGGCCTGCCGCGAGATCGACGAGGGCCGCTTCGTGGACCTCATCGAGGTGGACGCGGCCTCGCGCACCAAGGTGGAGGACACGCGCGAGCTGCTCGACAACGTGCAGTACGCCCCCACGCGCGGGCGCTTCAAGGTGTACCTCATCGACGAGGTGCACATGCTCTCCACCCACAGCTTCAACGCGCTCCTCAAGACGCTCGAGGAGCCGCCGCCGCACGTGAAGTTTCTGCTCGCGACCACGGACCCGCAGAAGCTGCCGGTCACCGTGCTGTCGCGCTGCCTGCAGTTCAGCCTCAAGCGCCTGCCGCCGGACCGCATCGCCGAGCAGATCGGGCGCATCCTCGACGCCGAGGGCATCGCCTACGACCCGGAGGCGGCGGCGCTGATCGCGCGCGCGGCCGACGGCAGCATGCGCGACGCCCTGAGCCTGCTGGACCAGGCCATCGCCTTCGGGGGTGGGGTGGTGCGCGAGGCCGAGGTGCGGGCCATGCTCGGCACGGTGGACCGCGAGCGTGTGCATGCCCTGCTGGAGCGCCTCGCGGCGGGCGACGGGCCCGGCCTCATGGCCGCCTGCGCCGCCCTGGACGAGCAGGGGCCGGACTACGACGCCGTGCTGGCCGAGCTCCTGGGGCTGCTGCACCGGGTGGCGCTGCTGCAGATGGTGCCGGAGGCGGCCGCGGCCTTCGAGGACCGCGAGCGCCTGCAGGCGCTGGCCGGCGCGGCGAGCCCCGAGGACGTGCAGCTCTGGTACCAGATTGCCCTCCACGGGCGGCGCGACCTGCCGCAGGCGGCCGATCCGCGCAGCGGCTTCGAGATGACCCTGCTGCGGATGCTGGCCTTCCGTCCCGTGGCCGCGGCGGTGGCCGGCGACGTGCCGGGCGGCAGCGCACCGGCGCCGCGGACACGGGGGCGCGGGGCGCCCGGTCGCGGGGAGCGGCGCAAGGCCGCCGGGTCCCAGAGCCTCGACCATCGGCACGGCGGTCGGCAGCCGGCGACGGCGGGAAGCGGCGACGAGGCGACGCCGGCCGCTGCGGCGCCCGCCTCGTCCGCCGCGCCGGCCCCACAGCCGGCGTCCGCCGCGCCGGCTCCGTCACGCACCCTGGAGGGGCGCGACTGGTCCGAGGTGGTGGCGGAGCTGGGGCTCGGCGGCGTCGCGCGCGAGCTCGCTGCCCATTGCACCCTGCTCGGCGTGGAAGGGGACAGGGTGCGGCTGCTGCTCGACGAGGCCAGCGCCCAGCTCCGCGGCCAGGGCGTGGAGCGGCGCCTGGCGCAGGCGCTCGCCCGCTACCTGGGCCGGGAGGTGCGGCTGGTGCTGGAGGTGGGCCGGCCCACGGCCGAGACCCCCGCGCAGCGGCGCGCGCGCGCCCTGCAGGCGCGCCGGCAGGCCGCCGTGGAGGCCATCCGGAGCGACGAGACCGTGCAGGACCTGGCGGAGCGCTTCGGCGCCCGCATCGATCCGGACCTGATCGAGCCGCTGGACGGCCCGGAGGACAGGAGCGAGTAGCAGGTGGCAAGGATAGGGATGTTACCTGGCCGGTTTGGACGGGAGGGGGTGATGAAGGGCAAGCTGGGCAACCTGATGCGGCAGGCGCAGAAGCTGCAGGAGGAGATGAAGCGCCTGCAGGAAGAGATCGCCGCGATGGAGGTCACGGGCGAGGCTGGCGGCGGCCTGGTGGCCGTCACCATGACCGGGCGGCATGAGGTGCGCCGGGTGCGCATCGACGAGAGCCTGCTGGGCGAAGACCGGGAGATGCTGGAGGACCTGATCGCCTGCGCGGTCAACGACGCGGTGGGCAAGGTGGAGCGCGCGGTGCAGGAGCGCTTCCAGGGGCTCGCCGGCGGGCTGGGCCTGCCGGGTGGGCTTTCCGGCCTGCCGTTCTGAACGGGGGCGCCTCGGGGATCATGCCCACGGGCTTCTCCACGCTGGTCGACGGCCTGATCGAGGCCCTGCGGGTGCTGCCCGGGGTGGGGCCCCGCTCTGCCCAGCGCATGGCCTTCCACCTGCTCGAGCGCGACCGCGAGGGCGCCCGCCGCCTGGCCCAGGCGCTGCTGGCGGCGGCCGAAGGCGTGGGGCGTTGCCGCGAGTGCCGCACGCTCACCGAGGACGAGCGATGCGCCCTGTGCGCCACGCCCGGTCGCGACCGCAGCCAGCTCTGCGTGGTGGAGACGCCCGCGGACGTGGCCGCCGTGGAGCAGGCCACGGGCTACCGCGGCCTCTACTTCGTGCTCGGCGGCCATCTCTCGCCGCTGGACGGCATCGGCCCGGCCGAGCTCGGACTCGACCAGCTCGAGGCACGGCTCGCGGCGGGCGAGGTGCGCGAGGTCATCCTCGCCACCAACCCCACGGTGGAGGGCGAGACCACGGCGCAGTACATCGCCGAGCTCGCGCGCGCGCATGGGGTGCTGCCGACGCGCATCGCCCACGGCGTGCCCGTGGGGGGCGAGCTCGAGCATGTGGACGTGGGCACCCTGTCCCACGCCTTCGCCGGCCGCCGCGAGATCTGAGCGGACGAGCGGACGGCGGGGCGGCGATCCGGAGGACGCGGAGGAGCGAACATGACCGACTGCCTGTTCTGCAAGATGGTGAGCGGCGAGATCGAGCCCGACCTCGTCTACGAGGACGACGAGGTCATCGCCTTCCGGGACATCAATCCCCAGGCGCCCACCCATGTCCTGGTGGTGCCCCGGGAGCACATCGCCACCCTCAACGACCTGCAGCCGCGCCACGCCGAGCTCGTCGGGCGCATGTTCCTCGCCGCCAAGGAGGTGGCGCGCAAGGAGGGCATCGAGCAGCGCGGCTACCGCACCGTCATCAACTGCAACCGCGAGGCGGGCCAGAGCGTCTTCCATCTCCACCTGCACGTGCTCGGTGGCCGCGCCATGGGATGGCCGCCCGGCTGAGGGCACGCGGCGCCTGCCCTCGGCCGGGCGAGGCGGGGGCGGAAGACGGGAGGCGAGGAAGCATCGTCTCCCGCCTCTCGCCCCCCGTCTCTCCGCCTTTCGTCAGGGAAGGCGGAGGAAATGGTCGCGGTAGTGGCGCAGCTCGCGGATGGACTCGCGGATGTCGTCCAGCGCGAGATGCGTGGATTCCTTCTTCACGGCTTCGGCGACGGCGG
>Ga0256839_1003154_pt1 | contig 17323 bp, 17 predicted proteins | sample 354166metaG_FD_185968 | JGI IMG/M metagenome (GOLD analysis project Ga0256839, IMG submission 185968) | Hydrothermal vent microbial communities from Mid Atlantic Ridge, Atlantic Ocean - 354-166 | ecosystem: Environmental > Aquatic > Marine > Hydrothermal vents | place: Atlantic Ocean: Mid... | reverse complement strand
GTTGGCAAATCATGGGCTGCTCAACATCCTGACAATCTTGATGTTAAACTGTTTCTTGGTGATCTTTATATGCGCAAGGCCGACAATGAAAATGCCTTGACCCAATATGAAGCCATAATAGCGTCCGAGAAAAAAGCGCCCAAAAGAGTTGAACTTCATGCTCATAATAATCTGGCGATGATTTATATGGCAAAAAATGAAGGACAAAAAGCAATGGATCACGCCCAAAAAGCCTTTGATTTGGCCCCCAACAATCCTGCGGTTGTGGATACTTTTGCACAAATCATGATGAATCAGGGTCAGGCCGAAAAAGCAATCGATCATTTCGATCAGGCCTTGGCTCTATTGCCTAATAATGATCGCCGTAACCGGTCTTTATTCACGCTGGGCAAGGCCCGGGCATTGATAGAAGCCGGACAAAAGGATCGCGCCCGTAATATATTGAACCGCCTGATCAAAGATGATCCGGACTTTCCAAAGATTGATGAGGCAAAGCAATTATTATCTGAAATTTAGAGTATCAAGCCCAATATGATCCCGGTTCCAATACGGTTAAAAGATGCTTGTAAATAGGATATAATTCACTACATTAGCCGAAGAAATTGTAACATCTTAGAAAACAGGGAAAACTGTGGAATATATTTCAGTGGTTGGCGGTCTTATCCTCTTGGTCATAGCCGGAGACAAATTGGTAGAAGGCTCGGTCGCCATAGCCGAAAAATTTCATATCAGTAAATTAATCATCGGCATAACCGTGGTTTCTTTTGGTACCTCCGCGCCGGAACTTGTGGTTGGTATCGAAGCCGCCCTTTCCGGGGCCGCCGAGATTGCGCTGGGAAATGTTGTCGGCAGCAATATTGCCAATGTTTTACTGGTTCTTGGTATTCCTGCGCTTTTTTACCCCTTTGCCTGTAATGACAAGGAAATAAAGCATAGCCTTACTTATATGATGCTGGCGACATTTCTTCTTGTTGGACTGGCATTTTTCGGACCATTCCATATCTGGCAGGGAATAGGCATGGTCAGCATGCTTGTCATATTTCTCTATTTCTCTATTCAGCGGGCCAGGCATAACAGTAAAATCATGAAGCATGATATTGAATTTGCCAAACATGCTCTGGAAGATATCAAGCCTGATCCCTCACCCCACATGCCTACCCTCAAAGCTGTGATGTTAACTGTTCTTGGCTTGGCTGGCTTGGTATTCGGGGCGAATATACTGGTGGATGGCTCTATTGTCATCGCCCGGACAATGGGGGTCTCTGAAGCCGTTATCGGGTTAACAATCATCGCTATTGGAACCTCCCTGCCCGAATTGACAACCTCTATCATGGCGGCCCGAAATAACCATGGCGATGTGGCCATGGGTAATATTATCGGCAGCAATCTTTTTAATATTCTGGCCATAATGGGCATAACGGCGATGGTGGCCCCCATTGCTGTACCAGAACAGTTTTTTACCCTCGATTTTCCTATTCTAATTATGACCTCATTGATATTGATTCCCATTGCGCTGGGAAAAATAAAGATCAGCCGTCCAATTGGGTTTGGTTTTTGCCTACTTTACATCGCGTATTTGATGTATCTTGGCATGCAATCAAACCTCATCGGTTAAGCGACCCTAAGTTTCTTTAAGAGATATTCGGAATATAACCAAATGAAAACAAGTAATTTAAGCCCCTTGAAATTTGCCGATGCCGCACGTTCCGTTCGTCATGTTTTTATTCGCGACTTGATACTGGACAGCTTTATTGGCGTCTATGATCATGAAAAGGCCAAACCTCAAAAAATTCAAGTCAATGTTGATCTTTCCGTTATCGAGAATTCAACCGGTTTGAACGATGATATAAACAATGTTGTCTGTTACGAGAAGATCGCTCTGGCCATTGAAACTATCGTTAAATCCGGACATATACATTTGGTGGAAACTTTGGCGGAAAATATCGCCGAAATGAACCTGCAGGACCCAAGGGTTCATTGCGTAAGAGTGCGGGTTGAAAAGCTTGAAGCCATAAAAAACACAACCAGCGTCGGCATAGAAATAGAACGTTATAGAAAGTAAGCCATATTCCACCTTCGCTGGTTAAACGCCGGCTCATACCCGAAAATTAACCTTGATTATCTATATTTAGCCCCTTTTGAGCATTCACTTGTACACAGAAGCATGCCAACAATTATTACGATTGTACAGACAATTGCAATTCCGGAGAATATTCTTTTAGAAGCTTCTTGACTTTGCCTTTCCCCATATATTTCAATATGTTAGATATATTGCCTGTTTTTTGGGCAAACGGCTTAAACCTCAATGATACTGCCCTTTAACACGAATGTCACAAAAGTTACCCCCTAACTTATCCACAGGAATCGTGGATAGTTTTTTACCGAATCCCTTTCCTGCCGTTTAACCATTGATTCTTAACGATTTTTACAAACATTTGAAAATTTTATTTTTTATTTTAAATATTCATAAACCACATACAACGAAGTTTTTGCTGTTTTTTCGTTGAGAAACCCCCTGAATTTTCGCATGATAACAGCCGTTCATATCAGATAGGTAAAACAATGGCCAAAGGCGTTGAAATTATAAAAAAATATGTTAAAAACCTGCCCGGAAAGCCGGGGGTTTACCGCATGATGAATGCTCAGGAAACGGTTCTTTATGTGGGCAAGGCCAAGAATCTGAAAAACCGCGTATCCAGCTATACCAACCTTGCCAACCTGCCTTATCGCATTGCCCGCATGGTATCTGAAACATGCACCATGGAATTTGTCACCACCCATACCGAAGTGGAAGCCCTGCTGCTCGAAGCGAATATGATCAAGCGGCTGAAACCTCTGTATAATATCCTGCTGCGTGACGACAAATCTTTTCCTTATATTCTGATTGATACCTCCCACGATGCCCCGCAGGTCAGAAAACATCGCGGGGCCAAGAAGAATGACGGGCATTATTTTGGGCCATTTGCCTCGGTTCAGGCCGTCAATCATAGCTTGCATATATTACAAAAGGCCTTTTTGCTCAGGACCTGCTCCGATAGTGTTTATAACGCCCGCACCCGTCCCTGCCTGTTATATCAGATCAAACGATGTGCCGGGCCATGCGTCCAAAAAATAGCCCTGCCGGATTATAAAAAACTGGTGCAGTCTGCTCATGATTTTCTAAGCGGGAAAAGCAGAGCCATCAAAGATAGCCTGACCCTTAAAATGGCGCAATCCAGCGCGAACAAAGATTATGAGGTTGCCGCAGTTTATCGGGACAGGCTAAAAGCCCTTGCCGCCGTTCAGGCCCGTCAGGATATTAATCGGGGACAAGTAGAGGAGGCCGATATTATCGCCGGGGTTCAGCAAGCGGGTCAAAGCTGCATTCAGGTATTTTTCTTCCGGTCGGGACAGAATTGGGGCAATAAAGCCTATTTTCCCCGCCACCATAAAGATCAGAATATTGAAGATATACTTCCCGCTTTCATTTCGCAGTTCTACGATAACAAACCGCCCGCCCGGCTGATATTGGTCAATAATATTGTTTCTCAACACGCCCTGCTGGAAGAAGCCCTGACCGTAAAAGCCGGCCTGAAGGTGAGCATCAAAATGCCCCGGCGCGGCGACAAGCTTGACCTGATCAACATGGTTGAGAAAAACGCAAAGGAAGCATTGGAAAGACATTTAACCGAGAAATCATCGCTGAAGAAGCTGTTAAAAGATTTAGCCGATAAATTCAGGCTGGACGGCCCGCCAAACCGGATCGAAATATATGATAACAGCCATATATCCGGCACAAACGCCGTTGGGGCCATGGTGGTTTCCGGGCCTGACGGATTTGATAAGGCCAGCTACCGGAAATTCAATATCAAATCCACTGACATAACGCCGGGCGATGATTTTGGTATGATGCGCGAAGTCATGACACGGCGCTTCAAACGGCAGTTAAAAGAAGACCCTGACCGCGCCAGCCTCACATGGCCAGACCTGTTGATCATTGATGGCGGCCTGGGACAGCTCACCGCTGTTCAGCAAGTTCTTGGCGATTTGGGGCTTCTTGACATACCGCTCATTTCCATTGCAAAGGGCCCTGACCGTCATGCCGGGCGAGAGGATTTCTATTTACCTGATACGCCGCCGTTTAAAATGCCTGTGAATGATCCTACGCTTTATTTTCTGCAAAGGCTGCGGGATGAGGCCCATCGCTTTGCCATTGGCAGCCACCGGCAACAAAGAGCTAAAAATATGCATAAATCCATATTGGATGGCCTGCCCGGCATTGGCCCAAGCCGTAAAAAAGCCTTGCTACTGCATTTCGGCTCTGCAAAAGCTGTCGAGGGGGCCGCCCTTACGGACCTTGAGACGGTGAAGGGAATTAGTCATCAACTGGCCCAAAATATCTACGATTATTTCCATGACAATATGTAATTTTCGGATGAGTGAAATATTGCCGCAAGCCGTGATTCACCCTTGGCAGGAGGAATTTCATAGCCTATAACTACGTTCAATAGATCTACTGACGTTAGCAAGTAAGATTCAAAATGTATAATCTCGCAAATATTTTAACATTTTCCCGTATTCTGATGATCCCTCTGATCGTAGGATCGTTTTATCTGCCCGGTGACAAGGCCTACTGGATTGGCTTTGCTATTTTCACAGCTGCGGGCATTACGGATTTTTTAGACGGCTATATTGCCCGCAAATATGAAATGACCTCGGCATTGGGCAAATTTATGGATCCCATTGCCGACAAGCTGCTCATCGCCGCCGCATTGCTTATGATGGTCGCCTTTCACAGAATAGAGGGCCTCGCCGTTATCGCCGCCGTGGTTATTTTATGCCGGGAATTTGCCGTATCAGGTCTCAGGGAATTTCTTGCTGATTTAAAGGTCAGCGTTCCTGTATCATATCTTGCCAAATGGAAAACCACGCTTCAGATCATTGCTCTTGGCTTTTTACTTGTCGGCGAAGCATCGCCAGACATTATCAATGCCGTAATAATCGGCAACATCTGCTTGTGGGTTGCGGCCATTCTGACCCTCTATACCGGCTATGATTATTTAAAAGTCGGCCTGCGTCATATGATGGAATAAGATATGAACCTGCTATATTTTGCCCATGTCAGAGAAAATATTGGCTGTTCTTCTGAACAGATGTCGTTACCTGACAATATTTCGAATGTCGGCGAATTAATGAGCCATTTACGCGCCAAGGGGAAAGGCTATCAATCCGCCTTTGAAAATGAGGATAATATTCGGGTTGCCGTTAATCAGCTCTATGTCAATTTTGACCATGTGATTTCCGAACAAGACGAGATTGCCTTTTTCCCGCCCATGACAGGGGGATAAATTCATGATGAAAATTCTTGTTCAGGAACATAATTTTGATATTACCGCAGAAATAGCCGGCCTCGTCGGCAAGCGAACAGATATTGGCGGCATCGTGACTTTCACGGGCCTTGTTCGGGATTTTCACGGATCACATAAAGTCCAGAAAATGACATTGGAACATTTCCCCGGCATGGCCGAAAAACAGCTTGAGACAATCTGCAAAACAGCGCAGGAACGCTGGCCTCTGCTGGGCGGCACTGTTATCCACCGTTATGGTCAACTATTCCCCGGCGATCAAATTGTTCTGGTTATCACCCTTTGCGCCCACCGGGAAGCCGCCTTTGAAGCCGCCAGCTTTATCATGGACTGGTTAAAAACCGACGCGCCCTTCTGGAAAAAAGAAGAAACATCAGGCGGCGACCATTGGGTAGAAGCAAAAAAATCTGACAGTTTAAAAACTGAAAAATGGCAAAAATAATTACTCAACCCATAAATATCTCTTTGAGCTCCCGGGTTTTTCTGCGACACTCCTGTCTGGAAAAAATAATCATGACAATCCGGGGATACAGGATGAAAAACACACTGAAAATATTATTAACCGCCGTTTCAGCAACCGCGCTTATGGCCCTCAGCGGCTGCGACAAGATAGAAAAAGAACCCGCAGTTGACGAAAATATTTGGGTTTCAGAAGCCGCCGAGAAAAGAGCGGATATTTATACCGATTATACGCTGACATCAGATTTGAGCCACTTAAGCGATAATCAGAAACGGATGATCAGCCTGTTGATTGATGCCTCAGTCATCATGGATGATCTATTTTGGCAGCAGGCTTACGGTGATAAAGAAAAACTGTTATCCTCTGTTTCCGATGAAAAAGCCCTTGGTTTTATACAAAAAAACTATGGCCCATGGGACCGGCTGGACGGCGACAAGCCCTTCTTGAAAAATATTCCGGAAAAACCTTTGGGGGCCAATTTTTATCCTGCGGATATGACCAAACAGGAATTTGAGGATTTTGACCATAAAGATAAAGTCGGGCTTTATTCGGTTCTTCGCCGCGACGAAAGCGGTCAATTGATCGTTATCCCCTATCACGTGTTTTATAAAGAAGAATTGAGCAAGGCGGCCGACCTCCTGAGGCAGGCCTCAAATTACGCCGATGATATGGCCTTTAAAAATTACCTGACCCTGCGCGCCGATGCCATTGTTTCCGATAATTATCAAGCCAGCGATTTTGCCTGGATGGATATGAAAACCAATCCTGTAGAGCTTGTCATTGGGGCCATAGAAACCTATGAGGATCTTCTGTATGGCTACCGGACGGCCTATGAATCCTATGTTTTGATAAAGGATCCGGTCTGGAGCGAAAAACTGGCAAGATTTAAAGAAGTTTTGCCCGAGTTGCAAAAAGGACTGCCCGTAGATGATGTTTATAAGGCTGAAATGCCGGGAACTGATTCCGACCTGAATGCCTATGATGTTATTTATTACGCGGGTCATTCCAATGCCGGCGCCAAGACCATTGCCATAAACCTGCCCAATGATGAGGAAGTTCAGCTTAAAAAAGGTACCCGCAGACTGCAATTAAAGAATGCCATGCGGGCGAAATTTGATAAAATTCTGCTGCCGATCACGGATGTTTTGATCGCGCCGGAACAACGCCGGCATGTGACGTTCAATGCATTTTTCTCAAACACCATGTTTCATGAGGTTTCTCACGGGCTTGGCATCAAAGAAACCATAACCGGCAAAGGGCCGGTGCGCCTTGCCCTTAAGGATGCCGCCTCTTCCTTTGAAGAAGGCAAGGCGGATATTCTGGGCCTCTATATGATTAAGAAACTCTATGAAAAGGGGGATATAACCGAGGGCGAAATTATGGATTATTATGTCACTTTTGTGGCAGGCATATTCCGCTCCAGCCGTTTCGGGGCCTCTTCCGCCCATGGCAAGGCCAATATGGTGCGCTTTAATTATTTCCTCGAAATGGGGGCCTTTGCCAAGAATGATGCCGGGTATTATATGGTGGATCAGGAAAAGTTTGATTTGGCTATGGACAGCCTTGGTAATCTTCTGCTGACCATACAGGGCGACGGCGACTATGACCGCGCCGTCCAGCTTATGGAAAACAGGGGCATCATGAGTGAAACTTTAAAAGCCGACCTTAATCGCTTGAAAACCGCTAATATTCCCGTAGATATCAATTTTATACAGGGTAAGGATGTTCTTGGATTAAAATAATATGACATAAAAGGAGGGTTACTATGAGTGTATATTTATACATAGGAATATTACTATTTTGTTCGCTTCATTTATTCCCTGCGGTTTGCGCCAATTGCCGGCAAGGCATCGTTCAGAAAATCGGCGCAAAACCCTTCAAGGGTTATTTTTCAATTCTTGCCGTCCTGTCCATTGCCATCATTGTCTATGGATGGCGGTCAAGCGAACCAGGCTTTATTTATACGCCGCCGGAATGGGGCCCATCAGCCACAAAAATTCTCATGCTGCCCATGTTGTTTCTATTTTTATCAGCCGGCAATATCAAGCGCTTTATTCGGCATCCTCAGCTCACATCGATCCTCCTATGGGCCAGCGCGCATCTTCTTTCGAACGGGGACAGCCGCTCTCTTGTTCTTTTTTCCAGTCTGATTGTCTGGGCTTTACTGGCCATGTATTTTCTAAACCGGCGGGATGGCCCGTGGCAAAAACCAAACCCCAGCCCGCTTTTTACAGATATTAAGGCTGCTGTTGGTACGCTGCTTGTTTATGGCTTAATCACCTATTTCCATATTTACATATCCGGCGTTTCATTAATTCATTCATAATCTGTTCAGGTCATTGACTGTATAGTTTACGCACTGTCAATAACAGGTGAGGTTGTTATGAAAATACATGCGATAAGCTATTTTATGGGGTTTATATTACTGGCCGCTGCGGCTTCTGCAATAGCTGAGGAAAACAAGCTAAAGCCCTTGAAAGAAGAAGAATATAAGAATTTCATTGCGGATTTTGACAAGGGGCGAGACTGTATTTTTTCCCGTACCATTGGGGATTGGGCCTTGCTGGATAATCAGCGTATGATCCTCTATGCGCCAACCAAAAATCGCCCTTATTTTGTCAAGCTTGCCCTGCGGTCTCATGAATTAAAGTTTGCACATCAGATCGGTGTCTATTCAAAATTTGATAATCGCTTCTGCCCGTACGGCGGCAATGCGCTGTTCATAGATGGTAATCGCTATACCATCAGCGCCATTAAAAAAATTGACAAGAACACAGCAAAACAACTGATTTCTTTCAATAAAGACAACAGCAAATAACCCGAAAAGAAAAATAGAAAGATCCCGTTATTCTACGGTCACCGATTTTGCAAGATTTCTCGGTTGATCCACATCCGTCCCCTTGGCAACGGCCACATAATAGGCCAGAAGTTGAATGGGAATGGCATAAAGAAGCGGCGTGACAAATTCATCCAGCATAGGCAGAGCAATCACTGCCAAGGCGTCCTGCCCATCTTCTTTAGCGCCCTTTTCATCCGTGATAAAGACCACTTTGCCTTTACGGGCGATCACTTCCTGCATGTTGGAGACGGTTTTTTCATAGAGCCGTCCGCTGGGTGCAATGACAATGATGGGCACATTTTCATCAATGAGGGCAATGGGGCCATGTTTCATTTCACCGGCCGCGTAGCCTTCGGCGTGAATATAGGATATTTCCTTAAGCTTTAGCGCGCCTTCCATGGCGATGGGATATTCAAGCCCCCGCGCCAGATAAATGACATCCTGGGCCTTTGCCACCTCCAATGCCAACGCCTTGATGGCCTCTTCATGATTTAAGACATCCGCCATACGGGCCGGCGCCTCTGTCAGGGCGATACATAAACGGGCTTCTTCTGCATCATCAATTTTGCCCCGTGCCTTGGCCAAGGCGATGGAAAAGCAGGCCAATACCGCCAGCTGACAGGTGAAGGCCTTCGTCGACGCCACCCCGATTTCAGGCCCGGCATGGGTCAGAAGAACCACATCGGACTCCCGTTCCATGGAGCTTTGCGGCACATTCAAAATGCTCAGGATATGCTGACCTTGTGATTTCGCATAATTTAAGGCCGCCAGTGTATCGGCGGTCTCGCCGGATTGAGATATAAAGATCGCCAGACCGCCCTTGGGCATAACCGCTTCCCGATAGCGAAACTCGGACGCCACATCCACTTCCACATTAATCCGCGCCATCTGCTCCATCCAGTATTTCGCCACCTGCCCCGCATAAAATGACGTGCCGCAAGCAATGATGGTCACGCGGTCAATGGCGGATAGATCAAATGGCAAATCCGGTAAATTCACATGTCCTTGAATGGGGTCAATCATGGTACCCAGAGTTTGGCCCACCACTGTCGGTTGCTCATGAATCTCCTTCATCATGAAATGATTATAATTGCCTTTATCTGCCGCACCTGCCGCCGCCGTCGAAATATGGATTTCCCGTTCGACGATTTGATCATTCTCATCGAATATTGTCACAGACGTATGGGTTAATTCCACCCGGTCACCATCCTCAAGATAACTCACCCTGTCGGTAAGGTGAGAAAGGGCAATCGCGTCTGATCCCAGATACATCTCGCCTTCGCCGTGGCCAACGGCAAGGGGACTGCCTCTTCGTGCGCCAATCATAAGGCCGTTGTCATCTTCAAAAAAGACTGCAATACCAAAAGCGCCGCGCAAATGTTTCAAGGATTCTGCTGCGGCCTCTCTTGGAGCAAAGCCCTGATCCAGAAAATCCGTAATCAGATGCACAATAACCTCAGTATCGGTTTCCGTTTCCAGAATATGTCCTTTTTGACCAAGTTCCTGGCGCAACTCCCGAAAATTTTCAATGATGCCATTATGGACAACCGCAACTTTTTCTGTTGTATGGGGATGGGCATTTCCCACAGTTGGCGCCCCATGCGTCGCCCAGCGGGTATGCCCGATACCGATCATTCCTGCCAAAGCATTTTCTTTTAAAGCTTTCCCCAGATTGACCAGCTTGCCTTCTGCCCGGCGGCGGTCTATTTTCTGGCCATCATATAATGTCGCAATACCCGCTGAATCATAGCCGCGATATTCCAGACGTTTCAGCCCGTCGAATATCCGCTGGGTAACCTCTTCCTTGCCAACTATTCCTATTATACCGCACATAGTTTTACCCTTATTTCTTTGTTTGTTTCGCGCGGAATGCCGAAGCCCAGCCGCCAATTTCTTTTTGTTTCGACCGCGTTACCGCAAGCGCGTCTGCCGCCACTTCGCGGGTGACCACACTGCCGGCCCCCACAATGGCCCCTGCCCCGATTTTAACCGGAGCCACCAATGCCGTGTTGGAGCCAATGAAAGCTCCCGGGCCAATTTCCGTGAGCGCCTTGTTAAAGCCGTCATAGTTACAGGTAATGGTGCCGGCACCGATATTCGCGCCGGTGCCAATGATCGCATCGCCGATATAGCTCAAATGGCTGATTTTCGCGCCCTCTTCGATAATTGATTTTTTAACTTCGACAAAATTACCGATTTTTGCCCCTGCCCCCACGTCCGCCTTTGGCCGCAGCCGAGCGTAAGGGCCAACAGCCGCGCCGCGCCGTATGGTGGCCGCCTCAAAATGGCAAAAAGCTTTTATGACTGCGCCTTCTTCTATGGTGACACCCGGCGCAAAAAATACATTAGGTTCAATAACCACATCCGCACCGATGATGGTGTCATAGCTGAAATAAACCGTTTCAGGATCAAGAAGCGTGACCCCCGCATCCATAAAATCCTGCCGTTTATTATTCTGAAAAATTCTCTCGGCCTCGGCCAGTTCACTGCGGGAATTAATCCCGATGACTTCTGTTTCCGTGGCAACCGTGACCGCGCAGCCATAGCCCTTGTCCCTTGCAATCGCCACCACATCCGTCAGATAAAATTCACCGGCCGCATTATTATCGTCAAGACTGTCCAGCAGATCAAACATTCTGGCCCCATCCATGGCCATAATGCCAGAATTACACAGCCGGATCGCACGTTGCTCCGGACTGGCGTCCTTATGCTCTATAATAGACAACAGCTCGCCCTTGTCATTCACGACAAGCCGGCCATAGGCTTTGCTGTCTTTTGGCTCGAAACCAAGCACCACGACAGCCGGGTCGGTTTTACTGCGGCGTTTAGCAAGCAGTTCTTGCAGGGTGGCGGCGCATAACAAGGGCACATCGCCATATAAAATCAACACATCACCTGAAAAATCCTGTAATTGATCACGGGTTACCTGCACCGCATGCCCCGTGCCAAACTGCGGTTCCTGAACCACTATTTCCGCCTGACCCCCAACCGATTTTTCGACCTGTTCTTTACCGGCCCCGACCACAATGACTTTTCGTACAGGATTTAACGCCCCTAATGTATCCATCAAATGATGCAACATGGGACGCCCGCCGAGTGGGTGTAATACCTTATGCAACGATGACTTCATGCGGGTGCCTTTACCCGCCGCGAGTATGATAACAGCTAAATCGGATTGAGGTTCAGATTGAAGCATAGTAATATTTTCTTTTCCCATTTATAACGCGTTATATAATTCTAATACTAATTTTTCACTCAAGGTGCCATAAGAATACTAATATTTTTATAACAACCTCTGGTTAATCCATGATCAATAGATAATGACTGGATCGTTAAAAGACCATGACTAAATTTAAGGGCAATATTATGGCCATCAAACCCAGCGGCGTGATTTTCGATCTTGACGGTACGTTAGTCGATAGCGCCCGTGATTTATCTGCCGCCCTAAACCATGTCCTGACGCAAGCCAACAGACCTGGGGTTGCTCTTTCTGAGGTTCGCCATATGGTCGGTGACGGTGCCAGAGCTCTCATCATCAAAGGTTTTTCAGAAACCGGCCATTTGCCGGATGCAACCGAGATAGACATCATTCAGGATGAATTTTTGAGCTATTACTCTGACCATATTACAGATAAAACCATTATTTTCCCCGGCGCGCTGCGCGTCATTGAAACACTGGCCGACATGAAAATCCCCCTCGGTTTATGTACCAATAAAGCCATAAAGCTAACCAAGAAAATAATGGCTGAATTTGGCCTGACTGACTATTTTTCCGCAATTGTTGGCGGTGACAGCTTTGACTATCAAAAACCTGATCCACGCCATTTAACGTCTACGCTTGAGATTATGAAAGCAACGCCAGAGCGCGCCATTATGGTTGGCGACAGCCGCAATGACATCATTGCCGCCCAGAAGGCCGCCATCCCCGTCATCGGCGTATCTTTTGGCTATAGTAAAATGCCAATTGCCAAACTTGGCCCGGACATGATCATCGACCATTACGATGATTTCCTGATTGCCCTTGGGGGCTTATCAGAAGATTTTCAGGTCTGACGGCGAAAAAGGCGGCGAAAAAATTTTCGTGATAAATGTGTGAAAAGCATCATGGGCGGCATCCGCAACCAGTGAGAGCGAATATAGAGACCATTAGTGGACAGAAAGTCAGTCCATTTTGATCGCTTCACGCCATCAGAAACCCCAAAAGGGATCATCGTCCTGAATACCATAAGGTCCATGAGCTTTAAGACGCCCCGTCCCGGCGAATATTTTTTCGCCCAGACCATCACATCATCCGGAATGGATGTATTCAGAAAATATTCGCAATAGCGCAAGCAATAGAAGACCGGCCTGCCGAGCTTCAATGCCTCTGCCCGATCCATAAAATTTGTCCAGAACCCGGGCTTTTCGCCAAACTCCTCAATCATGTCATGCTGTTCCAGAAGGTTACGCAAACTTGATTTCAGGCTGCCATCAACAAATTGATGGACGATGCTATGCAGAAGCATATCTTCATTACAGAGCGTATGAAATTGACCGTCCAGTTCCTGAGATGCATTGATCATAAGGTCGATTTTGGGAGAAAGCTTATTGGTGACTTGTAAAATTGTATGATGAACATCGACTTCCACCAGTCTGCTCGGGTGAACAAGAGGCGGCAATTCATGGGCCCACTCCCGATAATATTGTTGGTCATAATCATCCAGTGTTTGGCTACCGTAACCCGCCAAAAACAAATGGTTTTCAACGATATCCAGATGTTTTTTCGCCACAAGAATGTCTAAATCAACGCTATCTCTGCCGCCCGCACATCTCAGGTTTCTGGCAATATAGGCCGCGCCCTTGACCAGAATGACTTTTTCCTTGAAGTCATATAAAGCCCGCCCTACCCGGTTCATCTCCCACATGATCTTCCGCTGCCTTGACGCGGTATCTATTTTGGCATTCGTGAGAATTTGCTGAACTTTTTCCGGCAATGCTGGCCATATCCCAAGGGTCTCGGCATCATGGGCCAAACGGGCGCGCAATTTTAATATATGAGCATCAAATAAAACCTGATTCCAGCCCTGCGTGTCAAGTTTCCCCATGATCTGCGGTTTTCTTAAAACTTGCAATAGTAAATTTTGATCCCCATCCAGATTTTTTTCAGGTCGATTTTTTTTACTCATTCAACATTCTCGTCAATAATTTTATTCACAAGACGAATGGCTTCTTCCAAAGAAGAATAGGTGATTTCAAAGGACACACATTCTTTGGCAATTTTGGCAAGAGCGCGAAAAGCCGGCGCGCCAATATCTCCATAATTGGCCGAAGATCGTACCAATCTGAAAAACGCCATTGTTTCGGTCAGCGGCTTTATATCTGATTTTGCATTTGGGCTATATACAGGATGAATAACAACGCGCGGCTTCACAGGTTCATGCATTTTTTCAAGACTTGACGCTGGCGGACGCAGGTAACAGATCGTCCCCTTCGGCGTGCCTTCAAATTCGCGGCTGAAAGGTTCGTCATTGCCCAGCCAGTCCTTCATCACAGCAATAGACTCATTCTTCAAAGACACCGGCCGCGGATAAGGGAACAAGTCACCCGTTTGCGCATCCAGCATTCCAAATTCATCGGAAAAAAAACGCCAGCCATCATAGGCAAGCCCCGCAGACAGTGTGCTTTTACCACTGCCGGAGATGGCCGGAATAATCAGCCCAATGCCATTTTTCTCCACGACGCCAGAATGAAATAAAACATGGGTTTTGCAGCCAAACGCAACCTGCCAATTCATCCCCATCTCAACTGATAATAATCCCATAGATTCAGGAAGCGGCACAAAATCGTCATTCATCAATGTATTTATGGTCACTTGCGGGCGCAAATACCGCCGATAGACATTCTTGGCATGGACGCTTAAGTAATAGTCGATAATTTGCGGCCCGTCATACAAAGGGTAATTTTTATATATATGCAAAAAATCATCCCGAACAGACGGGAATTTTATAGATATACGGGTCATTATCGGCCCGACCCCCATAAGCAATCCCGGGCCGGCCAATTGCCGTTTTATACTCAGCAGGTCATGAACCATCAAACATTCTCATCATGTGATTTGACAGGTTCTATTAAGCCCATTTTATCAAACTCTGCAACGGTTTTCAGTATTTGCTGTTTCAAATCATCCTCAATAGGACGTTCCAGAATTAATTCCAATGCCGCCAGAATCTCAGGCAAGCTGCAGGGCTTATCCTCAATAATGTCAAAAATCTCGCGGGCAAAATCGTTCAAGGCCTGAGAATGCCCGGATCTTGTATCATAAATGATATGGGCATCATCCATATGCTCCCATAAAAAACCGGCTGCATTCGTTATTTTGAATACAGCCGTGCTTGATAAATTAAATGTAGCATTTGCTTCGTGCAAAATCCCAATACCCCTACCTGTATATGGTCATAATGGCTTAAATAACCGGGGCCATGCTAGTTCCCGTTCAAGCCTGCATTGGCGTAGGATTGCAGGCAAGTGACACCTGACAATTGCTCATTTTCTATATATTGCCAGTGGGTCTCAGGCTGACCACCGACCAATCTTCCCGTGAACGCAGTATTATCCGGACTAAAGTCCACCGATACGCCAGTTTGCTGATATACACCCCCACCAACATCTTCAAATAGCGGAATTTGAACATTCGTTCTCATATTTTCAATACAGCGGCCCGCTGAATTAACCTGCGCAAAAGCAACCCCGCCATGAAGCGTGATGGCCAATGGGGCAATGACGGCACCGGCTTTTAATAAGCTTCTGCGTTTAATACGTTTTTCATCTGTTTTATTCATTTTCATATCGTCTTTTTTCATATCGGTCATAACATTTGCCTGTCTGATAAATATTATTTATACGTTTAAGTATAACGGGTAAATATAACGGGTATTCACAGAAAACACCATATTTATTTATGGCATACTACCCTTAACATATTCATATATGCAATAAACAAGCCATTTTAATATTCCCTTATTTTTCAAATACTTAAAAAAATGGCTCCTTTTGAACTGTAAAAAATCCTGACAGTTTTGACCATTTTGATACAGTTATTTTACACTTTTAGGTTTTAGAATGAATAAAAATAGTCGAAAAATATTATTTTTTTGTTACACAAGTGACATTTCGGTCAACATATTTTACTTTAGTGCTCAGCCCGTGAAAGGATACATATAGATATTTATGCCATATAATGATAGTAACCAAATCAATTATATAAAATTAATGAAGCTCGCCGTTATTTCGAGCCCGCTTATTCTGTTTATAATTTATCTTTACCAGACGGAAAAAATGACCGCGCAGGAACTAGGGGTTTTTACTCTATTGCTCGCCCTGCCCGTCATTATTATAATACGCTATTTTCTGGAAAGACTAGCGACGCTTGATCGTCAGAGCACCCTTCAAATTCATGACAGTAATATCACCAAAGATCGCCAACTTCTTTTAATGAATATTATGGAGAAATTATCCGATCCCCTTTTAATTCTTGATTCAAATAACCGTATATTGATGGCCAACAAATCCGCGCATACGTTATTAGGCGATCATATTTTAAAGCAGGAAATCTCCGTTTTTATCAGAAGTCCTGATCTGGAAAATACGATGCTTCAGGCTCAACAAACAGGCGAGCCCGGAAGCTGTGAATTTAAATTTGGCCGTCCACATGTCAAAGATTATCTGGCGCGCGTCCATCTTTTTGACCTTACCAGTCGTCAAGGAGAAAACTCCGCTCAAGAGGCTGTTGCGCCGCTTTCCCATCAAAATCACTTTGGGAAAAAATATCTGTTTCTTGCCCTGTATGACATCTCCGCCATGAAGCGCAGCGATAAAATGCGCGCTGATTTTGTCGCAAACGCCAGCCACGAACTCAGAACCCCGCTCGCCTCGATTCTGGGTTTTATTGAAACGCTTCAGGGCCCTGCGCGGGATGATAAAGACGCCCGCAGCCGGTTCTTGAAAATCATGTATGACGAAGCCATGCGCATGAGCCGGTTGACAGAGGGCCTGTTGTCTTTATCGCGCATTGAACGGGATCAACATATCCCGCCGTCGGGTAATGTAAAGCTTTGTCAGCTTATTGAAAATGTCCGTGATACTCTCGAACCGCTCGCCAAAACCAAAGAAATGCATATTGCCTTCGCGCAAACTAATGAAATCACTATAGAAGGCGATTATGACCAGCTTACCCAGGTTTTCCAGAATATCATCGAGAATGCTATAAAATATGGCCGAGAGAAAACCGATATAGAAATATCTGTCACAAAAAATACCCTGCCAGCGCCCTTGAAAACAAAAGAAATCATCATCGCAATCGCCAATCAAGGCGCCGGCATCCCGCCAAAACATCTGCCGCGACTGATGGAGCGTTTTTATCGTGTCGATTCGGCCAGGTCCCGTAATGCCGGCGGCAGTGGACTGGGGCTTGCCATCGTAAAGCACATCATTCAGCGTCACAGGGGACGTATCTCATTTGCCAGTGAAATCAATGGCACGACGACAGTGACCCTGGCTTTGCCAGAGAAAAATTCTTAATGTTTAACCCCCGAATATACCCCCTTGTCATAAAAGTTTAACAAAACTGCCTCAAATAGATAATTGTCAATTTTTATTGTCCGAGCTGTAGAAAATACCTACACAACAAACGGAGAGAAATCA